>Ga0335074_10003436_pt1 | contig 21634 bp, 14 predicted proteins | sample Lox_Sample_23_FD_206715 | JGI IMG/M metagenome (GOLD analysis project Ga0335074, IMG submission 206715) | Soil microbial communities from Loxahatchee National Wildlife Refuge, Florida, United States - Lox_Sample_2.3 | ecosystem: Environmental > Terrestrial > Soil > Wetlands | place: USA... | reverse complement strand
CGGTTCGGTCACCGTGACGATGCCGGCGCATATCACCGCAGCTAGAACGGTCGTCAGGTCCCCTGGCACGTCGAGAGATCCTAGCGGCAGCCGGGACCGTGCGTAGTGGTTTGCTCACTGTCAGTGGTCGAGACGTCTCGCACGCGCCGCTTCAGCCCGACCGGAGGCGCGGTCCTGCGCACCCCACCTCGCGCCCGCGCACCCCGTGCCTGCGCACGGCGTGCGTGCGCACGGCGTGCGTGCGCACGGCGTGAGTGCGCACTGCGTGCGTGCGCACGTGGCGCCTGCGCACCCCACTCGCGCCTGCGCACCGGGCCGGGCCACGCGCTCATGGCCGCTCTAGACGTCTGGAAGCAATTCCCTGGCGATCTGTAAATCAATTCCTCTAGATAACTGGACCCCTAGGTGAGAAAGGCCAGCGGAGGCAGAATCTAGGATTCATGAGTCTTGCCCGAGCGGGTGTTGTAGGTTCCCGCACTAGCGGTGCCTAGGGGGGAAGACGCGGAGCTTTGAGAACGTTCATTGCGGGAATGGATGGCTATCTGGGATGGCCACTGGCCCAGCATCTCGCAGGGCGCGGACATGAGATCGCTGGAGCCGACGCGCTCATGCGCCGGTGGTGGGTCGAGGAAATGGGATCGGTCAGCGCCATTCCCATAGCGGATATTGACAATCGTCTCGTCGGCCTCCGCCAGCACACCGGGCAGTCCGTGCCCTTCTGGCGCGGCGACCTGCGGAAGTACGACTTAGTCGAGCGCATCTTCCGTGAGTTCCGGCCCGAGGCCGTCATCCACCTCGGCGAGTGTCCCTCGGCGCCCTACTCGATGATGGACCGCGAGCACGCGATGTTCGTCCAGATGAACAACCTGACGACCACGCTGAACCTGCTGTTCGCCATCAGGGAACTCGCTCCCGGCGCCCATCTGCTCAAGCTCGGGACGATGGGCGAATACGGAACACCCAACCTTGACATTCCCGAGGGACTTTTCGAGATCGGCTACCGCGGCAGGAAGGACCGGGTCCCGTTTCCCCGGCAGGCGCCAAGCTGGTACCACTGGTCCAAGGTTCATGGCTCCAACAACATCATGTTCGCCGCCAGGATCTGGGGTCTGCGGGCGACCGACGTGATGCAAGGCGTGGTGTTCGGCACCCAGATCGACGGCATGAGCGACGACCCGAGGCTCCGCACGAGACTCGATTTCGACCAGGCCTTCGGCACCGCGATCAACCAGTTCTCCTGCCAGGCGGTCATCGGGCACCCGCTCACGTCCTACGGCACGGACGGGCAGCCCCGCGGGTTCCTGCCGTTGCGTGACTCGCTGCAAGGTCTCACCCTGGCGCTCGAGAACCCTCCCGAAGCCGGCGAGTACCGGGTGTTCAACCAGCTCGAGGAGGTCTACCGGGTCCCTGCCCTGGCGGAGATCGTCCGGGACGCCGCCCGGAGCTTGGGCCTGAACGCCGCCGTTGCCCCCGTCGAGAACCCGGGAGCCGCCATCGGGCGGCAGGACCACCACTACGCGCCGGACCACCGGAACCTGCACGAACTCGGCTACCGGCCGACGTACGACATGGCCACCGAGGTGCAGATCATGCTGCGGGATCTGCTGCCGTACCGGGAGCGAATCGCCCAGCGTCAGCACGTGCTCCTGCCTGACGTGCACTGGAACGGCGAGCCGCGCCTGGTCAGCCCCGTCGGGGTGCCGGCCAAGGCCCGCCACGAGAAAGACCGAGCCGCCCGGGCCTAGGTTCCCGGCGCGCTCGGGTACCTGCCGTTCCACCGGCGCCATCGATCTCGGCGGAGGACCTGGCCGCCGTCCAGCAGACGCTCCAATGAGGCTGGCTGCCGCACGGCCGCTGTGCCGGAAATTCGAGATCGCACTCGCCGCCCACGTCGACGCGGCCCGGTCGTGGAGACCTCGGTACCTGCCAAGCCTATTGTCTGCAACGCTAGGGCTGCATCTTCGATGTACTCTCACGGCCCGGCTGTACGCCACGGTCTGGGCGCGTCCGGCGCCAAGCGTATACGGACAATATTATTGTGCTTCCTCCCAGCACATCTGCGAGGGAACCCCTTGTCAACCCTACCGGAGTGGCCGCGAGGAGCACAGAAACACATATGGTTATCGCAAGGCTGGTACCCAGGCTGGCCAGGAGGCTCTCTCCGACAGAAAGAGGTCGCCTGGTAACCACACATGAGGCAGCAAAGCCAGGCACGACGAACACCATCATAAGTCCAAGCGCAACCCGCAATGCTGGAGGAGCTGCAAAACTCTCCACCGCTACTGCCACGGCGCCAGCGACGCAGGACCCCACGAGGGCTCTCGAACGGGTAGGCCTCATGAGGAGCTCCGCTTACCTTGGACTGTGCCAGCTGCCCGCGGGACGCAGGACCCGTTCTCGATCCGCACAACATCGAAGATCTGGATAGGTCCAGACGCGTAAATCAAGCGAGCGCAGGGGGATGACGCGAACTTGCGAAGCGCAATTGAGGGCAACGGCTCCCATTCACTGCCAAAAAGCTCAAATGGGCTAAAGTAGTAACCCAGGCTTATCGGCGGCAAGCCCTCTGTCATTCTCCAGTCCGCCAAGAGGTAACTCACTCTAGCCGTCCTGATAGTGTGCACAACGGTACTATTCATGGCATCAGCAAAAAAGATCGGCCACACACTATCGCCTGAGATGGCATCCTGCTCGCCATAAGTGGCGAGGGCCAACGAATCAACTGTATTCGCAGCAAAATGCTGATTGATTCCCAGGTGCACCCGCGCCCACTCTGAAGCATCGATCACGTCCGGTTGCACAATCCACGGATCTCCTGCTGGATGCGACGACTCTCGGAGTACCTCACTGAACGTTGTGCCCACGGTAACATCGCCGAGCAAGACCAATGTCACCATGCCGGCAACGACTAACGTTCTGCACCACCGTGCGAACGTAGGCCGCATTGAACGGCGCCGAGCTCCTCCATGTTGGTGCCGCGCGGCCTGCTCCGCAAGCAGTGAAAGAACGCATGCCAGCCCGGTAAAGAGGTACTCGGAGGACCGAGATGCTAAGGCACCACTCGCAGGCGCAAATCTCGGCAACAGGCTGAACGGAAAGACGACCGCCATGGCCATGGCTACAGCAATCGCCGCGTGGCCTGCGCGGGACCCGTATCCGGCTCGGATTTTACGCGACCGGAGCAGGTTCCAGGCGCGATACAGGCCGAAAGGCAATGCAAACAACAGGATGGCGTAGGCGGTAAATCCGGCTAACATAAACCACTCGGGAACTTTCGGACCGCCGGAGAAGAGATGGCGTGCCTTGCCATGATGCAAAATTATAGAGCCTGTCTGCTGTACGGCGGGCGCGATGTTATTGCCTACGAGATAAGACGCGGCCGGCCGCGCGATGAAGAAGAACCACGTCAAGGTTACTGAACCGGCAACTAGGAACATGAGCCCTACGCAGCGCCGACTTGCGGCGGGCTGCTTAGTGAGCCACTCGGCCAACCACCACACACCCAGCAGAATCGCGAGCGCGAAGCCTGCGACATGATGGGTGACGGTAACAGCGACAATCACTACGGCAGTAACGATAGGCATTAGGCTCTCTAGTTGATCCCGCGACCGGCTAAGCCACCACACGGCAAAGGCTGCGAGTGGAAGCGCCAAGTTCTCATAAGAGAACGAGGCGGTCCAAAATAGAAACATGGGATTCGCAGCATAGACAAGACTGGCCGCAGCTGCTGCCAGCCCGGAACCCATGATCTCTTCTGCGACCAGGAAAAAGCAGGCAGACATTAGAATGCGCGCCGCACCAATTACGAGCAGGCCGGCCACAAAAGTGCTGAAGCCCGTGAGATCTACAAGTCCCGCAGTTACCGCGGCCAGCCCTGGGTAATAAGAAGCTGTCGGAAGCAACGGGTTGAACTGAAACAAGTGGTGGGTTCGCAGAATATTCAGAGTGTTACGCACATGGATATATTCGTCAATGAACGTGAAAGCATTGGGAGAGCCGAGGATCTTCGTGGCATAAAGCGCGCCGCCGAGGATAACAATGAGAACTAACCGTTCCCATCGGTCGACGTCTCGCATTAGCACACGAATAGCAGTGGGAGTGAATACGAAGACCAGGCCGAGGAAAAATAATATTAAGGCCCTATTGTAATTGAGCCCGCGAAAGCTCGCATTATTTGCTGCCGCTATCAGAGCAAGCCCCGCCGCGGAGCAGAGCACGATAGAGCAGATCCATGCTAAACTGGTGCGAACCCTTGAGTTCGTTGCAAGTTCGGGTAAGTGTGATAGTTCGAGAGTGTCACCTCTGAAGCGCTCTGGCATTTCAGCGTTGGCCGACACCGAACGTTGGCGCACGTGAATTTCCCACCCCAGGACCTCGATGGTGCATAAGCTGTGTGCCAAGTCTAATATCACGTGGCTCCGCCCTGCCCGGCCTTCGTAACATTTGAGGTGGACATCGTCGCCAACCTGTATTGTGGCCCGTCAATATATGCGTCGTTAAGGTGCCTGGCGTAGGTTAGAGGCCTTTACTAACAGAATCCCTACCCAACCGGGTCGCGCGGATAAGCCCCGGAATCTTCGGTGGCATCGCGAATATCGACCGGCCGTGGCCCAGCCGGGCCGCGCCGCCCTTACCGATTGGCCCCGATCTGATCCTGGCCCGCTCGCGCGGACGGGACATTGGTCCGGCGAGACATAGGCATCCCATCTTGCGGCACCAGGCCGCAATTTATCCTTTGAATCCATGGATCTAGCCAATGAAGGTCGATGCCTAATGCCATGTGGAATTGTGGAAAATCTGGCTTCGCGTGTCAAATGGCCGTTCGGCAGTGACGTGGCTCAAGCCAATCAACCTGCGGCTAGCTAAAGTCGGCAGGATGTAGTAGGCTCCTAAACTGATGACCCAAAACTGAAATATGTTTCGCGTCTGAATTAATTTTCAACAACACATTAGTGATAAGGCCGTCCCGGTAGCAAGTGTATCCATGTGTCGGCCCTGTTAGAGTAGTTCCTATCAGAGTAGTGCCGCGTTTCGGACGTAATTGTCAGAACATTAGCGACAGTCATGGCATAATCTTCGTTATACCATTTATGCTTGCTTCGACGACACCAGGGAGAGGTGAAGATAATGTCCGCACCAACCAACAAGTACACCGTCAATTACTTTCCTGTCGATAATGGCGGCTACGAGATGTGGAGCAGTTATGACGGCGCTCAGTATGAGAAAGATATGCAGACGGCCAAGAATCTCGGCTTCAACACTATGCGGATTTTCTTGGCAGCCTTTCCTGGCATCTTCGACTTCACCACCCCAACTGCCGCGGAACTGGCCAACTTAACCGACTTTTACGACCGTGCTGTAACTGTCGGCATCAAGCTCCACCTGACATTTTTCGACTTCTGGGGCGATTATGGATGCATAGCCGGCAGCAAAACATGGGTCTCGGCCATGCTCGGAGCACTGCCTAATACCACCAACATCGCAGTCATCGAGATTCAGAATGAAACTAGATTCTCCTTAACCACCACCTACACCGGCACCTTTGACGCTGGCTGGCCAGCCGGCACGACGGAGTACGGTCAGCTAGGCCAGGTCGCGATAGAGTGGGCCAAGGAGATTATACCTTATATACGCTCAATTGCCACTGGCATTCCTATAACCTCCTCGACGTCCTACGGGACAGCAGACCTGGCCGCGTTCTTCGCGGCCGTCAATGGCACGAGTGCGGCGCCGTCCTGGTACGAGTGGCACTGCTACACCGGGTCCAGTGCAACCGTCTATCCGACGATCCAGGAAACCATTAGCATCGTCGGCAACCCGGCCGTGCTCTATATCGGGGAAACCGGTCTGTCGTCTACGGCAACAGGCACGCAAGGCGTACTCCAGGCCCAGCAGGCCCAGTCCGACTATATCCAGACGGTACGCTGGACATGCGCCGAGCTTGGGATACCTGATCCCGCTCCGTGGGCCCTTTTCGACATGAACAATTCGGCTCAATTCCCTGGCGGGCAGACCTATGGCCTCTACGAAACTTCAGGAGCCGCCAAAGTCGCCGCAACGACCTACGAGACGATTCCCCCCGGAGCTACAGTTCCAGCCGTTACCATCAACGGCACGATGCAAGGCGATCAGCCAGATATCAACGGTAACGAACTGCCCACCCGGTGGTGCCTGTACAAGGGCCAGGAAGGACTCCAGCCGATCAGCTCCACCATCGACACCGTAAATACGTACTCGGGCAACCCCACCATTCACCTGACAGGATCTGGCGCCACGTCCAGCAGTGACAACCCTCCAGCACTTGCGGTTTGCCCGCTCACGGCGCCGATCATCTCCGAAGGAGCTTCGCACAAGTTCAGCTGTGCCCTCAAGGCCTCCGGAACATATGGGTCGCCGTGCCTGGAGATATGCTGGTACGACTCCTCAGGCAACTACATCTCAAGTACAAATGGAAGCGTTCTGACCCTAAGCGGCACTTTCATTAGATATACGCTCAGCGGCACTGCGCCTGCGGCGGCTGCCTACGCCCAGCTTTACTTAAATGTGCGGAACAACTCTGGCGGAATCTGGGTAGGCGGAGCCACGTGGGCCTGACACTCCGGTCGTAGATCGTCATATCCGTGGTCTTGGGCTGGCTGGCGCTTGTGCTGGCTGGTCCATGCGCGGGTTGGTGGCGGCGCCAGATTCCCGGCGCGAGGCGTCGCCACCAGCCATTGCGGTCGGTCAGCCCGGGTCGCCCGCCGCACTGGTCCGAATCGAAGCACCGCCGACGTAATGGGCCCTCAGGCGAGACAGGGCGGAGATGGCAAACCGGTGCGGCGCCGCTTGCCTCTTCAGCACCGTGTATTGGCGCTCGACCGCCCCGAAGCTTTTCTTGTAAACCGCGATGCCCTCATGAGGCGCTCCCACCGTGTCAAAGTCGACGGCACCGCGGTCGCGAGCCCACTGTAGCCTGCGCCAGACCAGCAGGATATGGGGGTACTTTGTTCGGTGCGGCGGGTCCGCCGCTGCCAGCCAGCCGAAAGCACGTCGGCCGTTTAAGATACTTACTTCTACTGCAACCGCCTGCCCGTCGAGGCGAACCGCATGGGCAGATGCTGACGCATCTCGAAGCGCGCCGCATATTCGCTCGAACGCGCCGGGCTGGTATTCCGGCCGCAGACCTTGGGCGGCAAAGGTCCGGCTAAGCCAGAGCTCCAAGAGCCGGAAGTCTCCGGCCTCCGCGGTACAGACCTCAAACCCGTGGCGTATCGCACGGTTGATCTGCTGGCGGCGGGAAGTGCTCATCGCCGCCAGGAGATCTTTGTCGGACCGTCCGTCCAGCGGTATGACGAAGGTGCGATCGGTGGCACACGTGAAGCCGGATGCCGAATCGGTGGGGATCAGGCTGGCGAACGACTGCTGGTGGTTGACGGCACGGAGACGTCTCGCCTCGAGGCTCAGTGCGGATAACGTTGCCGGGATAAGCTCCGGCGGCACCAGCGGCCCAAGGTAGGGGAAGGGCGCCCAGTTAATACTGCTGAAAGGGCCCAGCCTTTTCACGAGAAGCGGGGCTACACCGATCACTTGCTTCCGGAACGTTACCATTAAGGGTATGAACTGGCAGTGCAGTGATGGTGCCACGGATTGAAGGAAGTCATAGCGGTGGAAAGCTGTCGCGTCCGCAAAGCCAGCGCAAGCGTCTTCCCATTCGTCCGGTGATCCGCCGCGGACCAGCTTGACCCCGTCGTGCTGCTTTCTCTCCACGGTGACTTGCCATCCTTCAGCTCGATCCGATCGCCGGGCTAGGGAAACCGCTAACAGGCATGCCGCATCACAACTGTGGTTTGACGGCGACAATCAGGGTTGATAAGCCGAAGCGGCGCAAGCCGGGGCAATTGTCCAGGCGGCTCAGCCGGCGCCGGTACGCTGTAATCATCTTCTTGGGCAGCCAAGGGTACTCCTCCAGGACGGGCCAGATGAAGCCGACTTCTCGGATAGTGAATCCGGCCTCGCGAGCGTGGCCGACCAGCTGGCGTGGCCAGTAGTTCCGCGCTTCGGTCCACTTCCGGGTCCATCGTTCAGGAAGCCAAGGGATGAGCGGAGCGGGACCGAAGCGCACGCTTCCTATCGATACGGCATGGCCTTCGATCGGAAACCACCTGTTGGGACTGATGAGGATCAGGCACCCGCCAGGCTTGAGGACTCTGAGGATCTCCCTGAGCGATTCCTGCTCGTCGGCGACGTGTTCGAGGACCTCGTTGACGAGAGCCCCGTCGAACGACTCATCCGGAAGATCAAGGCGTGATCCGCTAAATGCGAGGAACGATGCGTTGGGTATCCGAAGAGCTATAGCGGCATCTATGCGGTCCTGCTCTACATCGACGCCGACGACTGATTTAGCGCCGTTATCGAGCAAGGCAGAGGTATAGCCGCCTTCGGCGCAGCCGAAGTCGAGCCATCGGCCATACAGGTAAGGCGCAATCCGCCCTACTCTGTAGGCCACATTGGTGGGTGTCGCTGTGTTCCGACCTAAATTGGGCCTTCCTACTGGCACCATATCTCCTAGTCATCCGGGGGGCTGGCTGACCGCGTGGCATTTGCAAGATGCCATTGTGCACCGTACCAAAGGTGCGCGCCGGAAAAGCGCTTATGCGATGAGGTCTTCCCGGCGAACCGCGGTATAGATCTCCTCTATCCGAGGCACTATTGCTCCGGTGCTGAACTGCTCGGCGCGGGCTCGGGCCCCCTTGGCGAGCCTGTCGCGCAGGCCGTGGTCGGTGAGGATTTGCGACAGGGCTTCCGCGAGAGCCCCGGGATCGTTGGGCTGGACCAGCAGACCGCTGAGACGGTCCTCGACCAGATCGGGAATTCCGCCTGTCCGGGAGCCGACAACCGGCCGGCCGTGGGCCATGGCTTCCAGCACGACGGTGGGGCATGGTTCTGGCCATACCGACGGCACCACAACCACGCTGGCCTTTTGATATTGTTCGCGCAGCGCACCACCCCTCAGATAGCCAAGGGTGCTGACACCGGGACTGTTTACCTGAATGTCGCTGCCGACGAGGATCAAGCGCGCTTGGCCCGCGGGCAGGCGACGGAATGCATCGATGAGGACTGACCGTCCCTTGTGCTGGCTGTCTGGGCCGACGAAGAGCACTGTCGCGGCGTCGGCAGGGCCATCGCTTGACACGCCGTCGATGTCGAGGAAGTTGGGCACGACCTCCACCGCCGGACTGGGGAGGCCGAGTTCCGCTACCCGTTGTGCAACGGATCGTGAAACGGCAAGGAAACGGCTGGTGTGTGCCACCAGTCTGGGTACTGAGTGGGCCATGACCGCGGTCAGGGGCAGTCTCTTGACTATCGACTGGGCGCCCGCGCACGTAACACATCGCATGCCGCGACCCCAGGCGCACTCGGTGCCTTCGCGGATCAGTGTCTTCTTTGGGCATCGCAGGCCGTGGTCGTGCAGGGTAACAACCAGCGGGGGTGCGCCCGGCCAGTAGCAGGAGAAGGCGCACCAGCCGTGTGCATGAATGACGTCGGGCTGCCACCGGTCGGTGAGAAGATTTACCGTCCGGCGGAAGGTCGCATCAGGAAATGGCGGGGGGTACGGTCGCCCGCCTTCCTGGAATAGCTGAGGCGCGCGGCCGAGCACCGTGTTAGCAGAAACGATCGCTGCGCTTCCGGGCAGCGGATCCGGTTGTGCGGTGCATGTCACGACCGCAACCTGATGCCCTCTCCGGATCAGTGCGTTGGCGAGCCGCTGCACGTGCGCTTCCAAGCCGCCTGGGCTGGGCGGAAAGAAATCACTTGCCAGCAGAATCTTCATCCTGGAGTCCTAGAGTGACTTGGGCGCGTTTGCGCCGGCCCTTGATCCTTTGGCGGGCAGCATCCTGTGCCTCCTTCGCTCGCGCCTAATTTCCGCAGCGGCCGAGGCCTGCCAATAAGCCCCGAACGCGACGCGGGAGTAAAGCCGGTTGGGGATCAGCACGAATTCGGGACTCAGCACCAGCTTTTCGGACCATCGCAGCTTGGCGCTGTCAGGTCCGGTTGACAGGTTGACCCAGTGGTGACCGAGCGCGACCGCGTCATCGATGGCGTGTCCCTGCAGCAGCGTGGTCGGCGAGAACTCCCATGCTTTCCGGCTCATACCGGAGAGCAAGAAGTACGTGCCCTCACGGGTGTGCAGCGCCAGCAGCGCTGCAAGCGTCTCGCCGCGAGCGAGAAGGCGATATAGGGATGCCCCACCCCGCTCCGCCGAAGCCGTCACCGCCGCGGACAAGAAGGACCAGTCGGCTTCCTGCGCTACGAGGTTCGGGTGCCGTTTGCGCCCGGCCAGGTGAGAACGATCCTGATGGAGCCTGGCCAGGTCTGGAAGAGCGCTGATCAGGTCGTCGCGGGTGGTAGCGCGGGTGATGACCCAGGCTCCCGGATACGCCCGGTCCAGACGGTTGCGGGCTCGGCGCAATGACTCGCGCAGGTTCCTTTTCACGGGCGGTCTGGACTGGTCGACGGGCAGCACGACGCAGGGCCGCACCGTCTTGGCCAGGACCATGACCTCACCGCCGCGCGGCAGCCATTCCGGCTCGAGCCACAGCGGATCTTCCAAGGGCACCGTGGCCCAGTCCCAGCCCGACGCTTCGGCACACAGCCGGGTCACCAGCGCGCGGGCAACCATGCGCGGAGACTCCTGGTCGAGCAGGAGCTGCGGCAGCTCGGTCAGATCGCTATGCCGCCCGGTGCCCCACAGCTGCACCGAGTGCGCAAGCCCCGGCCCCCATGAGCGCCTGTAGAAGGGGGCAACCCCGACCAACTGCCCGTGCCGTCGAGCGGCCAGCAACCATACCTGCTCGCCGGGGGCCAAGAAACGTTCGGCCCATGGCATCAGCCAGTCGGGATGACTGAACGGGTTCCGTGCCCCCGCTGTCTCCGCGAGTTCGGCCCACTCGGCCGCGAAGGCCCGTGCCTCGGGAAGCGAGGTTACGCTGCTCACACAGATGCCTGCGGCGGTCTTATGCTGGCGCGGTGCGGAGCTCGGTGCGCGCGTACTGTTTGTGCTGGCCGCCCGCTTTGCCGTCGTCGCAGATGCTCTGGCGATCGCTCGTCCGCTGAATTGAAAGCCTTCCTGCAGGCTGTTGAAATCAGCGCACATCTGCTCAGGCAGAGTTATGGTCTCGCCGCGTCGGCGGCTGGCAGGAACCACCAGCGCAGCGGCCTGTTCTACCCACCCGTCCGGGCACGGCAGGCGCACTGCGTCCATGACCGCCCGGAGCGTTTCGGCGGGATTCTCGACGAGGTCCGGATAGCGCAACTCGCAAAACCGCGATCCCAGGAACTCCCGCCAGGCCCCCACCTCACGTACAGACAGCAACCACTCGTATGCGCCACGCTCGGCGTCTGTGGTCAGCAGGCAGACCTCGTCCGGGTAGTACCCGCCCACACGCCCATCCCGCTCTAGCGTCGTCCACTTCACATTGCCCGCGCCCCACCATTCGTTCACCGGCGGACGGAATACCAACTTTCTCGTGACGGCGGCGATCCGACCTATCGAACTCGCAACGTCGACGCCGTCACGCACGATGTGCACGAAGCGCGCCTCGGGCGCTAGCGCATTCAGATAATCAATGCGGAGCGCGTTCATTGCGCTCTTCTCCACCATGGTTAATCCGGTCGTGGCCGACATGAGGCGCTTATATCGGCGCCGAGCAGTTGTCGTGACCGAACTGGCGTCGAGCAGGCAATGATGCTCGCCGCGCGAATACAGCTGGAGAAAATCGGTTACCGGGTCCATCGCGGCCCATCGATCATACGGTTCCTCTGAGTAACTGGTCGCCGGATGTGCTGCAAACAGCTTGCCAAGCAGGCTGGTCCCCGACTGGCCGCAGCCAATGATGAAAATCGGTGCCCGAACATCCAGTGCCGACTTCAGGCGCATCCTTGCGATAATTCGTGCTCTCGTGCCGAGGGCCGCGCCGTACGGTGCCCACGCCAAAGGCGTTATATGTTCGAGAGTGGGCGATAGCTTATTTTCGCTTCCCAAACGGTCCGCTTCAGTCTTCAGAGTCATAGTGCCCCCCTGTCGGCGAGCCAGTGGGCGAACCAATTGGAGATTGCCCAGCTTGGTGCCGAAGATAGTGATGTTCAAGCTGTTCGAGCGGCCCGGGAAAGTCGTCCCGTGGGAGATCCTCAGCGTTTGGCTCATTCCGTCGTCACCGGTCCGCGGATCTGCATGTAGGCGGGAAGGCTCGCGATGGCGCCCAAGGTCTGGGCTCCGAGCCAGGCAACTCCGACGCCGGCGATTCCGAGCGGTGGCATGAGAAACCACGCGCCGAAGAGAGTCGTCCCGAGGATGCCAAGGTTGAGTAGCGTGGAATAGGTCAGGCGCTCGGTGACACGGAAGATCGATATCGCGACGTTCGATACCGCGTCCGGGAGGGCCGATATTGCGAGGAGAATAAGCAGCCCATATCCGGCAGCCGCGTATGGGGCTCCGAACAGCCCGAGGACAAGCTTTCCGCCGATGATCATGACCATGATCGCCGGCGCTAGCAGTACGACGTTCACCAGCAGAGCCTTGGTCACTCCCCTGCGCAGGTCAGCGCCTGCCCGCACACCTTCGGCGAAGACGGCCGTGGCGACTGCGGGGCTAACCATGAAGAAGACCGCCCCCACCATCCAGGTGATGTAGAAATACGCGTTACGTTCGACCCCCAGCCGTATGACCACCAAGAGGGGAAGGACCAGCGGGGTCAGGGCGCCTCCCGTGCTTGTCAGGTGCTGACCCAGCAACCGGCGCATGCTGGCTGTGCTGGGCGTGACACGGGATCGCCGATGAGAGGCGCGCCGGTCTGAGCGTGGCATGCGGTCGGGCTTGAGTGTTCCTCGTCGCCGCCGGCGATCGCCAGGCCGCCGGCCGAGACCCATCCGCGGGACGAGCCAGCTTGCGCCGACGCCGACGCCAAGTGCGGTGCTTGCGACCCATGCGCCGACGACGCCCATTGCGCCTGCGCCTGCGGCCGCGAACGGAAGGACGAAGAGCACCTTAGCCGCACTGATCAGGGTGTAGATCGACAGATACCGGCCCGCCCGACGGGCAGAGACGAACGCCGAGCCGAGCAGGCTGACCAGCGTCCACGCCACGCTGCCGGCTATCGCGATTATTATCGGCGACGGGGAGTTGAAGAACATGCGGTAATTAGAGGATGTCATCAGCACCGGCACGGCGAGCGCCGTTGCCACGGCGGTAACCACGGCAGTGGCTAAGCAGGCGCGGACCAGAATGCTGGTCCATGCTGAGGAGCACTCGCTTCCTGGAAGCCGCTCGATCAGCATTGCCGAAGATCCGAGATACGTCAGCAGCGCCGTAGTGCCGCATAGCGAGATTATCCCGCTTCCGATCCCGATATCCTGTCTTGTGAATGCGTGTGCTGCGATCGCCCAGAACACGTAGCCCAGCCCTGCGGTTGTCACCGTGGATGCCATGAGATACAGGCTGTTGCGTACCAGGCTGTCCGACCCGGCTCGGTGGAGGAAACCGGGCAGGTAACGTTCGAGCACGGTTTCATTCGCCGTCATTGCTGGCACGTTTTCATCGACTTGCCCGGCGCGCGGACATCAGCGTTGATCGACCATTCCTGCCGCGTCTTGGTATGCGGATCGATTTGCCTGACAGTCAGGGCAAGCACGATGCGATAGCTACACCCGTTGACCGTCAAGACGACTCCAGACCCGTAGCGGCGCGGCACTCGCCCGAGCCACGGGCTGAGGCGTCAGTGAGCCCTCCCCGGTCGGACAGGTGACCGAGCGCGTGCACCCGGGAATAGAGTTCCCGGGTGTCCTGGACCACCTCGGCCCAGGACGGCAGCTTGATGCTTCCGGCCGGCGCGCGCTCTGCGAGCAGGCTCGCCGCGAGCGAGTCCGCGAACTGCCTGGTGTTTTGCGGATCGACGATAGTAACCGGAGCGTCTTCACCTGACCGGCGGGCGAGTTCTGCATGCGCGGGGATGGCGGAGGCCACCACCCGGGCGCCCGATACCAGCCCCTCCGCGAGGGTGAGGCCGAACGCCTCGTGGTCGCTGGCCGACGTGACAACCTTGGCCGTCACGAACAGTTGGTCGAGCGCTGAATCCGGGATTCGCCCGGCGAAATGGACCGGCCAGCCCGGTTCGGTGGCTTTGGCGTGCCGCTCCAGCCTGGCTCGGTCGGGGCCCTCGCCCACCACCACCAGGGTGGCCCGGAACGGCAAGGCGCGGAACGCGTCGATGATGCGGTCGACGTTCTTGTACCGCTCCAGGCGCCCGACGGTGAGGACCACTGGGCCGTCGAAGCCGTTCCTGTCGTCGGAGGGCGTGACCAGTTTCTGGTTGGTCCCGTTCGGGATCGTGACGACCTTTCCCGATGTACCGGGAAAGTCCCTGATCACCAGGTCGCGTTCGACGTCGGAGACGCATATGACCGCGTCGGCGGCCCGGACCAGCCTGGCGCCCGCGGGCCAGTACAACCTGTGCAGCAGGGCGCGGAACGGCGTGTGCCCGGTGCCGTGATAGTGCGGCGTGAAGACGAACGGCAAGCGGCTGCGGACGGCGGCATGGCCGATGAGGGTGTGGTAACTGTGCGCGTGAACGACGTCGAAGTCCGCCGCGTGTCGCCTCAGATAGCTGAACAGCCGTAACGAGAGGGAGTAGTTCCGGGCGGGCATGGTCATCGGGAAGCGGAGCACCCGGATCGCACCGATCCATTCGTCGGCGGGGGCATCGCCCACCTGGTGGGTGAGCACCACCACGTCGTCTCCGGCCTCGGCGCAGCCCTGAGCCAGGCACTGGACGTGCTTCTCCACCCCGCCGATCTGCGGGTGGTAGAACGAGACGACCTGCGCGACCCGTAACGGCCGCCGATTCCGTGGCGCCGCGTGCCGGGGCGGCATGGCCGCCCCCGGCCCGACATCGGTGACAACTAACTCGTTCAGGCTAACCTGAGGTTCGATAACAGACACGTTCCTCTCCTCGTGCAAAGCTCAGGCTCGGCCGACGGCCAGCAGCCGGAGCGGCTAAAGGGCGTGTGATTACACTCTGACCTGGGCGTTCCTCAAACGCTGCCCGCTCCGGTGGAAGCTTGCGATACGCCAGCGTGCTGCTGGCTGCCTCCGGGCTCCGTTTGGCGCAGTTGGTCAATCAGCGCGCGATAGGCATCCGCGCTTCGTTGCCAGGAGTGCGGATCAGCGAACCGCCGGCCGCGCAGTGCGGGCAGCTGCAACAGGGCATTCCGCAGAGACGGTGGGTCCCGCGGCGGCACCAGGAGGGCGCCGCCATAGTCCTGGACCGCCTCGATCAGCCCGCCAACCGCCGTGACGACCACCGGCAGCCCGGCGCTCATGGCTATATGCAGTGGCCCCGACGAGGCGGAGCGACGATACGGCAGAACGACGGCATCGGCTCGCTGGAAATAAACGGCAAGTTCTGCGTCGGACACGTAGCGGGCTACGCGCTCGATCAAATCGGCGTGCGGACTCCGGGCGATGGCCTGGTCGGGAGCTGTCCAGCCTTCCCATGTTTCACCGACGACCGATAAGCGGAAACGGCTGGCTTGATCGCGGTCGAGCGAGCTGAACGCAGCCACCAGATCTTCGACGCCCTTATAGGCGCGAACCACGCCGAGGTATAAGAGCTGGAACGGGGCAGATCCGGCGGGATCGGCCGGGACGCCCGCCGGAGAGACCAGGTGGTCGTAGGGACCATGCGGTATCACCTGCACGGGTGCGTCGCCCAGCGAGTAGGACTCCGCGATAGCCCGCGAGTCGACGCTGGAGTGAACCACGTGGGCATCCACCAGAGAGAGCAGGCGCGGCATGAGCGTCCGGACGTACCGGCGCGTGCCAGGTAACGCTGCTTCCCCGACGTCCTGGCTCTCGTGCCATTCCAGGATGACCCGCGCGCCGAGCCGGGCTGCGTGCCTGGCCAGTCGCAGGTATGTATGCAAGACGGCGCCAGTCCACCACTGGAGAACGAGAACTGTTGGACGCTGACGGTCCAGATATCTCAGCGCGTGAGTCAGGGATGGCCCCCAGTACCAATCGACGCCGTCGTAGACCGGTACGTTGGGCGGGTAGACCGCGCTGTCCAGCGCAATGCCGACACGGTCTCGGCCCGGGTAAAAGCGCCGGGGCACAAGCCTGCGCATCAGCAGCGCGCCGACGGGGTACTCCTCCGCCAGGGCGCAAGAGAGCCGATAGGTATATTGACTGATCCCGGACGCGAAGTGAAAGCCCGACCCGACGACGACGACCCGGTCCTGGGAGGCCTGCTCGCCGATCATCTGGTCCTGGGAGGCCTGCTCGCCGATCATCCGGTCCTCCCGGTTGATCGCTGCTCCGGTCCGGCTGACAGTGCAGGCGAGGCGGCGTTTTCAGGATCCACCTGAGCCGCGGTGCCGTCTGCCAGGGGGGCCGGCTGGGGGGCGGCTGGCACGGCGGGCGAACGGCGTGTGCGACGTGTGCGGCGAGTACGGCGCCGTTCGGCGAAGATGGTCCGCAGCACGCGAAGGCCGTCACGAAAAGCGTTGAGGTTGCTGACCCCGTGTATCCGCGAGTGCTCGAAGCTCGGGACCTCGGTGATAATCAGCCCTGCCTTGGCGGCGCGAACGTGGATCAGCGTCTCGACTTCGAAACCGTCGCCCCAGAGCCGCCCGTCGCCGCCAGGCGGTGGAGAAGACGTGGCATCCAGGCCCAGAGTCGGCGCGTGCCGCCGCCAGAAAACATTAAAACCGTAGCAGAGATCTGTATGGCCCATGCCATAGCAAATATTGAATAAGCCGGTCAGAACGCGATTGCCGACACCGCGTATTCGCGTGAGGTCGCTACTGCCGCCGTCTCCCGTGAACCGTGTTCCCTTGGCAAAGTCCGCGCCGTCCATGAGCGCCTTGACGAACCGGGGAATCTCACCAGGGTCGGCCGAACCGTCGGCGTCGACCATGGCGATGATGTCGCCAGTTGCTGCGGCGAATCCGCAAGCAAGCGCGTTGCCCTTGCCCGTGCGCGTCTGCCCTAATATGCGCACGTCCGGCCGCAGCTGGCGGGCGACGGCCACGGTGCCGTCCACCGAGTTTCCGTCTACCAGGATGATTTCGTGGACGTTGGGTGGCATTCGGGCAAAAACGTGCGGAAGATTCCGGGCTTCGTTTAACGCGGGAACGACAACAGACACTCGCGGCCACGGCTCGCTAGTATCCACCTGAATCATCATGGCTTCCCTTTCATGTTTCGCAGCCCGCACAGGACGCAAGCGGACTGTGACTATCCCGGGTCAGCGACCCGGTGTCTGAAGTGTTGAGGTACAACGCCGGTTCCGTCCCACTGACGCAGCAGCGCTGTCAGCAGGGCCGGAGTCGGTAACAGCTAGATCAGTGCGGGCGGCCTCGGACTTCGGAGGTAAGGCATTCGCGCGACGAGCCCATCTCCTGGCGAGCCGGGACATCGGGCACCGGAAGAGCAAGCGTTTGCGGCAGGTCGGCGTCCCCTGTCCATGCACCCTCCCTCTCGATCCCATGCTGGCTCGGGTAGCCCGTGGTAGACAAAAAGGCCACAAAGGTCCAGTTCTTGACGAGATCTCTTTAAGCGATCACGTCAGTAGGACGCATTGAAGGAATGGCAGGGTTACTTATGCTGGTGACTTAATTTGGATCAAGGCCACTAGCGGAGTTTAATCAAGTTATGTCTGTTCGGCTATCGCACCATTCGTAATAATTCGAAGTAAACATTCACGTCTGGGTCTGATCGGAAGATACTTATTGAGGATGGTAAGCCCGGAACGTAAAAGAAAGGCATGGCGCAAGTGATCGCGGTATCCCGATGGTCAAGCTAGCAGAAAGCCGAGCCCGGCGCGGCGGTGCCTGTTTCGCGCTGCGCGTGATCGTGCGGGGCGGCTTTCTCACCGTCGGCTGGCTGATCGTCGCTGCGCTCGGGTTGGCCGCTTCGCTGCGCCTCGTGGCCTGGGACTCGATCGAGCCGCTGATCGTGCTGGACGACCTCACCCTGGTCATCTACCTGCCAGCCTGGGCCGTGGCCGCAGGGGCGCTCATCACGCGGCGCTGGTGGCTCGCCACCGCAGCGGTGGCCATCGTCGCCACCCAGCTGGCGTTCGCCGCGCCGGAGTTCCTGGCCGCGGCTCCCGTGCCCGCATGGGCCCACGATGCCCCGGTGGTGCGGGTGTTCGACGCGAACATCGACAAGAGCCTTCGCTTCGGGGCGGGTTATGTGCGAGCCATCGAGAAGGATCGTCCCGATCTGGTAACCCTCGAAGAGTTCACGCCGGGAGCGCTGCAGAGCATGACGGCATCGGGCGTGCTGGCCGGTTTCCCCTACCGCTGCGCGGCGCCGGCCTACGGCGCAACCGGCTTCTTGATCGCCTCCCGGCAGCGCCTGACCGGCTGCCGCGTCCAGACGGTGCTCTGGGACGGCCAGTGGATCCCGTACATGGTCGAGGCCGCCCTGTCGGTGCCGGGCGGGCCGGTCGCCCTGCGACTCGTGCATACGCTGGCGCCGTTCCCCGCTTACTGGCGGGAGTGGTCGGCGGCGCTGGCCGCCGTCGGCCGGTCGGTGCGCGCCAGCGGCGACAGCCGCATGCTGATGGTCGGGGACTTCAACGCCAGCTGGGGCAACAGCGGGTTCGTTGCCCTGCTGCACGACGGGCTGACCGACGCAGCCGCGGCACGGGGGAACGCCATGGACATGACGTGGCCGAACGGCGCCGTCGTTCCGCCATTCGTCCGTATAGATCATGTGCTGACGGGAGCGCGGCTGGCCGTCACCCGGATCGCCACCGGGCCTGGGTTCGGCAGCGACCATCGCTACGTGATCGCCACGGTGGCCATCCGGGGATAAGGAATGCTTGGCCAAGCGCTCGGCCTCGGCCATCGCACCATGGCTGATCGCCGGGCGCAGATCATTGCAGCGGTGCGCCGGCGGCTGCCTCGGGGTGCGGCGGTCTTATCGCGCCAGGCGGGCCGGCGCCGACCGCGGTGACCGCGCCGACCGCGGTGACCGCGCCGACCGCGGTGACCGCGCCGACCGCGGCAGGCGGGGCACGATGGACGAGCGCCGGTGCGTGCCGCCACATCAGGAAGGCGGCCGCGCCGAGGGGAATGGGCGGCAGGTAGGTGACCGCCCGGTACAGCAGCACGGCGGCGGTCACCTGCGCGCTCTTCCCAGGGCCGGCTCCGGCGGCCAGGACGCCCACCAGGCCCAGCTCGGTGATCCCGAGACCGCCGGGGGTAAGGGGCAGCACGGTCAGCAGGCGGACGAACGCGTACGCCGCCAGGGAGGTCTGCCACGACACCTGGGCCTGGGACAGGCCGACGCCGCGCAGGCACGCCAGCAGCACCAGCCACAAGATGAGGTTGGCCGCCGCCGTGGTGACGGTGATCCGCCAGCCGCGCGCGGCCAGCAGCCCGGCCGCACGGCTCCGGAAGCCGGTCAGCGACCCGGCGATCCGGGAGGGCGCCCGCCGGCGTGCCAGCCGGCAGGCGATGGCGGCCGCGCGCTGCAGCACAACGTCAGCGCGGAGCGCGAAGCGCTGGCTGTGCAGCAGCAGGCCGAGCCCGGCCGCCGCGGCGGCGAGCAGGCCCAGGCCCACGGCCGCGGAGCTGATCAGGACGGCATCCGGCCTGCTGACCGTCAGCAAGGCCAGCAGCGCGAGGACCGGCAGGCCGAGCTTGGCAAAGACGTTCCAGATGCCAGACAGGAGGGTGTAGAGCACGTACTCTTCCGTGCCGACGCCCCAGCCCGACAGCATCGCCCAGCTGACCCCCATGCCGAGGGCGCCCCCGGCGGGCAGGGTGTTGGACACGGCATTGGAGCTCAGATTGAGTACCGCCGCCTCGCGCAGCCGCAGTGACGGCAATACCGCGCAGATCCCGAACCAGTACGACGCCAGGCTGGCGGCGGCCGTGACGCCGACGAGCAGGGCATAGGGCCAGGTCATGGCCTGCAGACTGGCCCATACGCTGTGGTAGGACGCAAACCGGGGGAGCGCAAAGCCAAAGGCGGCGGCGACGAGGGCGGCCGACGCCGCGGCCCGCATGACCTTCCGGCCGCCGCCGCGCGGCGGCTTGGTGGCCGCTGAGCCCTGTGAGCACTGGTCGTCAGGCAAAAATACTCCGGATCCTGCGCCGTTCCTGCTTTGTTGCGTGCACAGCTGCCAGGGTCCGGGGCATTGCCCACACAGTATGTCCGCGCGAGCAAGGTCGTCGAGTAAACGGCCACTATGTATCGATCTGATGAGGCCGCTGAGGCCGGTGGATGCCGCCGAGGGCGGCGAAAACGACGGTACGTGATCATTAGCTTACGGTAAGTTGCTCACGTGTCGTATCCATGCGAGTACCGAACGTGAGGCCGCTATCGAGCGCCGTCGTCGTCGGGCTCGGCTACATCGGTCTGCCGACCGCGGTGTCGCTGGCCACCGGCGGGCTCGAGGTCACCGGCGTGGACGTGAACCGCGACATCGTCGAGCAGGTCAACCGCGGCGAGACTCCGTTCGCCGAGCCCGACCTGTCCGTCGCGGTCAGCGGCGCCGTGGCGATGGGCCGGCTGCGCGCGCAGCAGGAGATCCCGCAGGCCGACGCGTACGTGATCGCGGTTCCCACCCCGTTCACCGGCGATCACGGTGCCGACCCGGGGGGACGACCCCCCGGAACCCCCCGTGCCGACCTCAGCTACGTCACCGCGGCGGCCGAGGCGGTCGCCGACGTGCTGCGCGGCGGCGAGGTCATCGTCCTGGAGTCGACCGCGCCGCCCGGCACCACCCGGCGCGTCAGCGAGCTGATCGCCGCCCGCCGGCCCGACCTGCACCTGCCGCACGTCGCTGATATCCCGCCGGACGTCCACGTGGCGCACTGCCCGGAACGGGTGCTTCCGGGGCGGGTCATGATCGAGATCGCGACGAACGACCGGGTCATCGGCGGGCTGACGCCGGCCTGCGCCGCGCGCGCGGCCGAGCTGTACCGGACGTTCTGCCGTGGCGAGCTGATCGTCACCGACGCCGCCAGCGCGGAGATGGCCAAGCTCGCCGAGAACGCCTACCGCGACGTGAACATCGCCTTCGCCAACGAGCTGTCGCTGATCTGCCAGCGCCTGGGCCTGGACGTCTGGGAGATCAGGCAGATGGCGAACCACCACCCGCGGGTGGAGATCCTGCGGCCCGGGCCCGGCGTCGGCGGGCACTGCATCGCGGTGGACCCGTGGTTCATCGTCGAGGCAGCCCCCGACCTGGCCAGGCTGACCCGCACCGCGCGCGCGGTCAACGACCACATGCCGGCGCATACCGCCGACCAGATCGTCGCCACCTCGCGCCGGTTCCGCGACCCTCGCATCGCCTGCCTCGGCCTGTCGTTCAAGGCGGACGTCGGGGACCTGCGGGAGAGCCCGGCGGTGGACATCACGGCCCGGGTGGCGGCCGCGCTGCCCGACGTCAAGATCCTGGTGGCGGAGCCGTACGCCGCGTCGCTGCCCGGCCAGTTGGACGAGCTCGGCAACGTGGCCATGGCCGACGCCGAGCACGCCATCGCCGAGTCCGACGTAATCGCGCTGCTGGTCGACCACAGCTGCTTCCGCTCGATAAAAAAGACCCAGCTGGCCGGCAAGGTGGTCTACGACACCCGGGGC
>Ga0335074_10003435_pt1 | contig 21639 bp, 25 predicted proteins | sample Lox_Sample_23_FD_206715 | JGI IMG/M metagenome (GOLD analysis project Ga0335074, IMG submission 206715) | Soil microbial communities from Loxahatchee National Wildlife Refuge, Florida, United States - Lox_Sample_2.3 | ecosystem: Environmental > Terrestrial > Soil > Wetlands | place: USA... | reverse complement strand
GAGTACAGACTTCTTGGTGATTCGGAATACTACTGGCGTTGCTGGGACATCGTGGCATATACGAAATATCGACTACATATATACCGTTGGACAGCAACTTCCTTCAGTAGAAATTCCCGGACCAAACTCTAGAAAAGTCACCAATGCGGCTAAAAATCGCATGAAGATGATCGCTTTCAGAAAAATCCGACACAGCCAAACCAGTAGTGTTAGGATCGATGAAATTACAGCTCATATTGCCGACTCGACCGACATGCAGAACAGGCAAAAGCTGAAGGAGTTCATCAAGTACTACAAGGAGGAAAAGGTCTGGCGGGTAAGGCCAGGTGAGAGTATACCAGATGAGGCAACAGTGCGAAGCTGGGTCAAGCCCGAGGATGTTTGTACCATCGACGCAATGCAGGTCGGCTCGCGCCATCTTGAAGATGCCGGCTATGGGAAAGGAGACCAGGAAGACGATGATGAAGAAGAGAACGATGGCGATAGCTTGGAGCAGCGTCTCGCGCCCTGGAAAACCAGCAAGAACTTTCTCGATGCTTCAAATGGTAAAGCTATGCTAGAGTTGATTGGTGATGGAGATCCTTCAGGATCTGGTATAGCGTTCAGTTTTATCAAGACCTCAATGAAAGGAGGCTTCTTGGACAGTATTCAAGGCCCCCTTGCTACCGCGCAGGATGCGATGGCCCAACGCAAGGCCAATGGCGGTCATAAGTACAATGTCGACCAGCAGAACATGGTTTACGCTGAAACTATTCGTAAAATCTGGGACGCGCAGAAGAAAGCCCTGTCTGAAGCAACCGAATATGATGAAAATGAAATAGAGAAAGATGAGCACGATGGCGCTGAGGATTCGTTTGGAGTAGCTCCTACTCCTCAGTATTCGGCAACGCCCGCAGCATTTGATGACTCGGCCAGTCAAATTAGCAGGCTCAGCGAGGCAACACAAGGCAGAACAATGAGAATCATCAGAAGAGTTAAAAACCGTCTTGGTCAAGTGGAAGAGGTCTCAGAAATCGTCCGAGATCATCGAGTTTGGCGAGAGTATCAAAAGCGTCGATTGGCCCTTGATTTAGATACTAAGGAGTAAGTATCCTAATCGCATTATCCGTGATATGGGGATGCTGAGACTTCACAGCGTTTATGAGGTTAAACCAACTGGTGATGCCGAATTTGACAAGAGGGAAGCGCTACGGTACTGTTCCTGTAACCCTTGGGATATCGTCATCTTCACGACTTACTGACAATAAATAGTATCAAGAAGGAACTTAGCCGCCTTGAGCGCAATAAAGAGCGCCGCCACGCTCGCGAAAAACAAAAAGGTATCTTCCGCGCGTCCGCAGAGAGAGACGGCGGTTCCCCGAGTGCCACACCTGCCCCAAACGATAAACCTGTCGGTACCACACGCAAGTGTGCGAACTGCGGTATGGCCGGACACATCAAGACGAACAAAAAGTACTGTTCCCAATGTTACTAGACCTTATACTATCTCTTTGTCTCATATTTATCGGCTATCATTTTCTAGTTTGAACAACGCTAACCATTACTGTTTAACCATACAGGCTTTGCCCAATGCTGAATGGCACCGTCAAGCCAGAAGATAACGTGGCGGATCATGGGTTTGGTGCTATCAGTGCGCCGTTCGGATCTTGATATTCTCACAAATTACTCATCCTCGGACGTGTCAATTAATTCTTCGGCATCGTCTACATCATTACAATTCTTCTTTCGAGACAATGGCGGGCAGAAATAGGTGGACCCAGAGATGGCTGGGTTTATGAGTTGAGGTTGATTTTTCTCTGTACAACACTAGACTGTGCAATCACAGCGAGCATGGGCGGCGTTAATCAAGGGAATCAGCATTGCAGGCGGGAATTGGAGGCGTGGATGGAATAAAAGCGACGTTTGATTATCACAGTCAACACTATAAAGTCTTTAATGCAACTATGTCCCGTCGGAACATACCAGGGGTTTTTGCATTATTCCTCCGGCACTCATAGCAATCAGATAGCAAATGAAATTGACTCTCAAAGCAATCATATCTGATGTACACAATATATGGGACTGTTATCTTTTTTCCATTCAAACACAATAAACTAGGTATTTCCGTTCTCTCGCTCGCGGGGAATCTCCAAGCCCAGCGCCCGGCCCAAAACAAGGGGAATTATGTGTGTGCATTTGTGACCTTTATCTAGCTACGCAGCAAGGTAGCACGTAGGTACTAGGTATCTCTAAGCATTATAACGCTTAGTGCTTGACAAGGACAGTTGAGAACGCTTATAAGCCAATCAAAATCCAAAAGCAATCGATCAAATGATGCAATCTGGTATCATTGTAAGGAAATGGCGCTGATGAGCAGGCAGGCAAACAGAGAGACGGAAGAAGAAAAGCTGGAGCCGTTTTTTAAAAGAGATTAGAATGAGATTCGAGGATTTTCGGGAATCGTTTTGCAGGAGAAAGGTTGGTGGTGATCTTTATGTCGTCTAGGCGGATTTATTACTTTTGCCGATGAGTTTTTGAAAATCGATACTTATTGAAAGATGGGTTTACTGCCGTCGATTTTGAGCTGGGCTGCGGTTCCCGGGAGTGGCGCCGTTGTTGTCCATGTTGCCGGTCAGCTCAGCGACTCTGGCCTTGATTCTGGCTACACGGCTCTCAATGGCTACACGTCTATCAGTATATACAGTGACGTTACTATTCGAATGTACTTACTCTCCTCTCCACTCGTCTCTCCATCGTTATCTGTTGTTGTTGTTTGAGCACTATTTCCTCCTCTGGATTGGTCCTCGTTCTGTCGCTGTGCTGCACGTTCAGCGGCATTCTTACGAATTTGAGCCCACCTGTCCATAGGCGACACTTCCTTCGCTGGCTCAGCACCATTTTGAGCTTGCGGTGGTGCTTGGGCCGGTGTTCCGGATGGAACAAGAGCCTGAGGGGCTCTAACAGGCACAGGAGCCTGGATAGGAACTTCAATAGAAGCCTGGACAGGAGTCCGAACGGCAGGCTGCATAGGAGCTTGATAAGCAGCTGGAGCTGGAGCACGAACTGGAGCTGCCGCCCGCTCTGGGGCCGGTGCTTCTTTTCTCATAGCTATGGGTGGTGGGGCAGCCTCATCAGGTTCTGACTCTTGTATCGATGCAGAGCTAGGAGCAAAAGCCGGCATGTCTTCAAGTGGGCCTTGGTCAAAACTTGAGAAAGCCTGATTGGCTTCGCGCTGGTCGGCTGTGTCAATACGGGAACCGTCATCGTGAAGTGATGGCTCGTAAGACATGGGCATAGTTCTTGGAGATTGTACGGGCGTCGTCTCATCTGCCACCTTTGGTTCGGGCGTTGGAGCTACTACAGGCATATCGTTCGGGGAAGTCTTCAGGCTATTCTTCTTGAAGCCAGAGAAACGCCTGCCAATAGTTGCGCCACCAGCTTGCAGTTGGTCGTCCTTTTGAGTCTCAAGTTGATCTCCACTCAGAACCGTGGTAGCGTTCTCGGGTAATTTTGAGTTTCGGTTCTTGTTTCTACCAAACATTTTCCTGAATCCACGTGATTCGTCTTTAACACCCTTCTTTTGCAGCTTGTGATGCTTCGGGCTTTCTGGACTGCCTCCGCTCACTGGCTTGTAATCCTGTGGCTCAGGAGTAAGGACGGCACGCGGCTCCTCAACGCGGGCTTGCTCAAGACTTGGCTCAACGCGAAGTGCAACGCTGTTTTGAACATCAGTCTGTTTGCGTTCTACAGGATGTAAATCTCGAGGCAGAGCCACCTCAGCGGCTTTCTCCGACACATAATTTTGCTGCGCGATCTCCACAGGCGCTGGAGTTGGAGGCATTGGCGCAGGAGGAGGCGAAGACAATTTCGACCGCTGAACAGGTGGGGTCTCTTTCACCGGCGGTTGAGCTTCAATGGGTATCTTTGGGAGATCGCGCTCAGTAGACGACGGGTTCCGTTGAAGCGGTGATGCTCCAGGTGTGAGTTCACCGTCGCGGTAGCCTTTACCATTCATCTGACCCAAGCCTCGTCCCATTGTGTTATTCGCCAGATATGCCTCTCTGATGGCGGCCTTGTCGTATTTGCTTGCCCATTGCATAGCAGGAGACGCTTCCTTCATGATAACGGGTTGAAGAGTTAGAACGCTGTTGGTCTTTTGAGAAGCTACGTCGACCTCCTGCCTTCCCCGTCTTTGCTGGTTCTCCTGTTGTTTCTGTCTCTCCTGTAATTGGGCGGCAGCAGCTTGTATGCGTGCGTGCTGATCAGGCCCAATGCTAGTCTTGCTTACTCCCACACTTTGATTACCCTTGTAAGGATTTTGTGGGTCGCTCAGCTCTCCATCACGTTTGCCTGTAGATTTTCGTCTGGCAGATCCTTTACTGCGCCGAGTCCAGCCAAATCGGCTCTTCTTCTCTGCGATATAAGCACCCCCCGCGGGTTCAGCTGCGGCTCCTTTAACAACTTCTTCTAAAACAAGCCACTTGCCCCCTGGAATAGTAGTTTCAATCAGAGCACACCGACCGAAAGCCGCCTTCCTCTCCGGTGGTTCCTCCCCTGCCAAGCTGCTAATCCAAACCCACCAGAATGCATCGTCCAAGTCAAACCTGGTAATGTTGGCAAGCTCACCTGGATCAAGATCATTCTCGGACTCAAGTCTGGGCCTGTGTGACTGTGAACTACGGCCACGAGAGATATCAATAGGAGGAAGTATCTTGTCAGGTGGAAGAAGCAATGGTGTGGGATTACTCGTTGCCTCATCCACAAAACCAGAAGACATAAAATCTGCCCATGATGGCGTAGTGGGTCTCCCACCGTCAGCAGTTCGAGACTGTGCTGTATTTCGAAGCCCCTGCGGTTTCTTTGGCTTCAAGAAGTTACTTTCTGAATCTTCATCCTCCTCTGCCTCGTCGAAAGCTCCAGAGAATCCGATATCTTCAAATCGTGACCATGAAGCCTCTCGAAGACCAGTAGATCGCTTGGAACTGGAAACTTGAGATTGATTTGTGGAGGATATTGACTTCAATACTCTCCGGCACTCGTCAGTCAATGCCTTTACAGGATCATCGTAATCAGAAAATTGCTGTAATGCTCGGTCATCGTCTCTGTATTGGAAGTGATTTGCTCGACGGAGTAATGCAAATGGTGTTGGTGACACTACGTTTACAATCATCACAACCTTCGTCGTAGTTGTCTGCATTAGTGACGGTGTTTCCGGGGGGTATTCAGTCTCCTGAACAAGCTTTTGTAATGACATAGGTAGTGTAGAGATTCCGTTCAGGCCCTTGACTGAATCCGGAGACTGAGATCTTAAGTAGGCAAAGAAGAGGTGACTGGTCGCATCGGCAGCACTGCATATTTGTCAGAACGTATTCAATTTTATGTCGTGTGAGAAAATATACCTTGTCCACACCTTGTAGCCACCTTCAAATCCTTTTCCACTGTCGGAATGCTCGAATGCCCACCAGGCTGCTAATCTTGATAGTTTCCGACCACCAAGACCGTTCATCTTCCCATGAGCAGCTACTGCCGAAAGCAGATCGAAAAAATCAAAGATTATCTTTGTACGAGCATCGGAGTCTACGCTGAGTGGTATAAAAGTCGAAAAGGAATCTCTCGCCATATTGGAATCTGATCACCTTTCAGCGATCGAGGGTCTCGGTATTAGAATATTCTTCCAAAACATACCTTGTTCACCCTGTCGGAAGAGCTCGTACGCATCCCAGGATACTACACCACCTGGAAGTCTGGCCCAGCACCATTTTACAACGCTGCACAGAACCTGAACCACATCAGTCCTAGTTCCAAGACCATTAGTTTTAGTGTTTTACCATAGGCTCTGTGAGACGGAGCTCTTGTGTCAAGTATTCACCATGCAGTGCCTGTCCTCTATCAAAGAAGTTCCGTATAAATGTACGTGCCGCACTGGGATCGGATGTCGGTCGGAATGGAAGCAGCATGAATGGCATATCCAGCGCTAGAATGGGAAATATATTAGCTTGTGTAACTTAACAATCGACTTGCGTCGTCCTTGTGCGTCATAGTTGCAGCCAATTTGCCAATTGTTGTACGCACCTCTTGACTTGAGTTCCAGTGTACACCCTCTTAACAGTTCCTGTACTTCATCTGGCTCCACAGTCTTGCGTATCCATGCATCTTCCCACACTGGCTTTGGAGCCGCCTGCTGAGTATCGCCCTGGGGAGCATTCTTCTTCGATTTGGAAAGTTTGGTTGGGCCATCCTTGCCCTTGAGCCTCGAAAAGAAACTCGGCATCGTGTGCGCGTGTTTGTTATAAGGCCTTTTGACAAAAGTCTCAATTCACATAGAAATATGTTCAGCAGCGCATGCGAAGCAATGTGACGCGCGAGGTGATTGGTTGGAGAAAGAAACTGGCTGAAAGTATGAGACTGCACAGGTATTGGAATGTATGGAGTTATGCACAATTCCAATTCGTGCCAGTCAGAGAGCTGGGGAGGAAAGCGGACAGACGTAATGCGAGTTGTGACTTTGAAAGTTTTGTCGCCTCGTTCAGGGGTTCGATCGTGACCGTGCGGTGTTATCGACTCCCTCCTAGTGTCGCTCTTTGTCTAAATGCGGTCGTGAAGGCGGTGAGCCGAAATTAATTATTTTGTATTCGAGTTTCGTCAAAAGGAAACCCTTGGATGAAACAACGAAAGAAAGAACAGTTGATGAGGCCAAACTGTAGGACATGTAAGACGATAGAAATTAGTACCTAACGCGGATGCTGATCAGGTTTAGAAATAACTGGACAATTATGTACAAGGGGGAAGGATTTCTTGGTCTTGTGAGAGTAGAGCTAGCTGGCGACCAGTGAAGGGCAGCGGTTGTCTATGTGGGATCGTCAACCACATCACCGCGCATGTCCCGCAATGCATGATCGGGCTGTTTCAGCAGCGCGTGTCTCCTAGGGTGCCAGCTAATCCTCGTACCTACCAGCAATTCCAATCCGTCGTGGCAGCGAGCACGCTAACTCCTTACGTTCATTTAACGACGCCTTCGCCACAACCAATCGTCCATGTTCCTGCAGCTTGGCCTTAGACACCTTAACACCGCCACCTGGGCATTGAAAAAGGCAATATAATGAGCGCGCCCTCCTCGTATCAATCTGAACCGGCTGTCGCTCGCATAAAGCGTTGGCTTGGATCTTCAATGGCAATCATGGTTCACGCATCTGCTGACAGCTCGGAGGGACCTACAAATCAGCCCCCTGAATTTGCGCCGGTGGAGATTGCTACATGACTACACGAGCCAGACATGGCCACATCAGGAAGAAGCCCTGACCCTCGGCAGTTAATAAGAAGTGGTCAAGGCCCTACATGCGTCAGCTGTCGTCAGCCAATTGCTGCATCTCCAATGATCTAGCCCTAGATGTCACGGAGCAGTCAGACAAAGACCCCTGCAAGGCATTATTTTGAGGCAACTTCGCGTCAAGTTCATGTCACTACAAGCACTTAAGGCATTGAAATTGTTCTAGAATGTCAAGAATGCGGCATTTACAGTGATTGAAGTGCCGTGCTACCTTTTTTTTTTTTTTTTTTCGTACGTCATGACGTCAAGAGTCTCTTCAGATCTCATGTGATGTCGATATATGCCACAATTCTAAGTATAACTTCCTACGTCAAAGTACCGTTTCATTTATGAACTATTAACGCAATTGATCATATTAGTTCTGTACTACTCCCAATCGTGGTAAAAGACGAGCAGACAGTAATCTCGTACGTCGCCTCTTCTCTCCCCAAAGACATAAGAATTGTCGACAGCTGGCTCCAGTGAATTCAATGAGCTAGTCAATATGTCAGCCGCCAAGCTATAGGCCATGAGAGATAGGCTTCTATGCTAGGTCGATCAAATAATTCCCTCACACGCCTGCTAGTGGTCGGAAAATTATCGATATCCTGAAGTACCCCAACAAAGATTCAGAGAACTATGACGAAGATACGTTGTGGGCAAGTTTCAAAAGACGATCAAACTGGTAAGAGGAGTTTGCTTATGCGAGTATAGACGACGTTCATCATATGCGTAAGATAGTATCTTATTGCAAGCGGCATCTAGGTCAAGAGGAACGGGCTTAGATGCTGGTTGCATAAAAAAATGTATGTCTGTTTCCAATTTTCTGCTAGAGAAGGCACAGAATGAGATTACAGCAATGAAATCCATTGACACCCTAAACGCTCCTGAATATACACTCTCTATGAGCAAGCACTCCATAATTCAACAATATTATTCAACCAAAGAAACATTAGGAAACGCCCAGCACAAAAACCAACTCATAGGAAGCTCAAATGCCCGCCTCTACAGGCTTAACATTCAAATCCCAATCAATCTCCCCCTCAGGCCCGTATCGCTGCTTCAGCCACTCATTCGTCTGCTTAAAATGTCCACAATCAAAAAATCCCCTCGCCGCACTCAATGGACTAGGATGCACACTCTGCAACACCAAATGCCTCTTCCGATCAACCTTCGCAACCCTCTTCCCCGCTGGCGTGCCCCAAGCCAGAAACACGACCCCCATGGTCCGCTTTGCCGCCACTAAATCGATGACTTTCTGCGTGAATTTCTCCCAGCCTCTGTTTGCGTGGCTGTTAGGTTCGTGGGCTCGGACAGTCAAGCAAGTGTTTAACAACAAAACGCCACGGTCGGCCCACGGCGTTAGCAGGCCGCCGTTTTTTGGCGGTGGAGTAAAGGTCGGGTAGTCGCGCTTGAGGGCTATGTAGATGTTTTTGAGCGATGGAGGTGCAGGTGTGGGTGGCCGCACAGAGAAGCACATCCCGTGGGCTTGGTTGTCGTTGTGGTAGGGGTCTTGGCCCAGGATGACGGCTTTGACGGTGTTGAGGGGTGTGTGACGGGACCTGGGAGTCGGGTCAGTTAGAGTTTTTGGGTAGGAGGGGAAGGGAGCTGACCAGGAATAGACGTCTTCCATTGGGGGGAAGATTTTCTTGCCAGAGTCGAGTTCCTTCTTAAGAAAGCGTTTGAGTTCGAGGAATTCTTTGCTGGTCACTTCGTCTTTGAGTTGGGCGAGCCAACTCTCATGTAGAGTCTCGATTTCGAGCTTGAGGAGGTCTTTCTGCTCGTCGGTGAGTTTTGCGAGCCATTTCTCCTTGTCGAATTTGGCTTTTGGGGATTCAACTGTTTCGGCGGCTGTGCCTGTGACTTTAGTAGAAGAGACTGTCTTTGGTGGCCCAAAGAAGGAGGTGATGCTGGAGTTGGCTTTTGGCTTCTTTGCGTCTGCGAGAGCCTGATTCTCAGCCTTGCGCTTGAGAGACATGATGGGCCGCCGGAAAATAAGTAGGAGAGACAGTTTGGAGGTTGTGAGACTTCAAATTACCTATTTAACTGGGTGGTTGGAGCTTAAGTACTATTCCATATAAGATCCTAGGCTTCAGCGCGCGTGAATCGCGTGGAGAGACGCGACGTGACGAGTTACATGAGCAAGCGTGATTGAAGGTGATAAGCTCGTCTCCATGTCGGACTCTGAGACATTTCAACAACATCCATTCAAATCGAAAGTTAGCGCTTCATACTGTTATCAAGAGTGCACACAAGTTCAGTAGCTTGTCCATTTCTTTACGTCAATTACGGCGGCTCTGCCGCTACAATAGCCTTCGCATAGACGATCCACGGGCTTTAAGCCCCCGGGTGTTATGCAACACAAATGTGTGTGTTGTCATCAAAAGCACCCCACACACTCATCGGGCAACTTTTGCAGAGGAAAGTTTGCCTTGTCCCTCTCATTAGCTGTTCTTATGTCCGTGTCAGAAAAGAGACACTCCGGCTTAAGAAAATTTCCTTTATTCGCCCAAGTCCTTGTCAGCCGATTGGGAAAGATGTGGCACCTATAGGCGGAGTTCCCTACTCGGTGACCAGAAAGGAGCTCAGTTCTTATATACCCAGCACAAGTGGGCGGCTCGAAGCCGAATCTTCTCTTTCTTTCTATCGTCAATTCCAATATGCCGCAGAAGTCATACAATTGCAACGTATGCGGAAGTCTCATACCCCGCGAAAAACCACGCATTCACTGTCAGATATGCCAGGAGTACAATTCTTGTGCTGACTGCCACGTCATTGAGTCTTTCTCAGGCTTACACAGGGTATCACATGACTATGAGATATTCTTGGATGGTAACAGGGTCATTGCCAAGGACGGGAAAACTGTCCAAAAGTTTGCAGTGAGAGTGAGATATAACCCTAAGAAGCTATCTTTGCCAGCTACTAAGTAGGACAAGTTGGAGCAGAGGCCTACTCCATCAGGTCCAGGCGGAACCAAGAGCTCCCGTCCATCTGCCAGGTCTTCCACCACTGCTACCGACAATCCAAATGGAGTCAATACAGCGGAGAAGTACTGGGGATCGGTGGTAACGGAGGACAAATCTCTTTGTCCCATTTTCACCCGTCTACTGTCTGCCATTTTCACTCATTTCGACTGCACTGCGTACCCGCTCTTCACCGGACGGATGGAGCCTAGCAAACTCCGCGCTGTATTGCGTGCCGCAGGTTACTGCACTCAGGACGTGCCCTTACTGACCTATTCCGCCTCTTCAACTCCCTCAGCATCTGACCTTCACGAACTCGAAAAGACTCTGACCCTAGTCTACCGAGCATTGAGTGTCGACTACAATATGGCAACCCTGGACCCTCCCCTGAGCCCATACCAAGAACCGTTCGGGGATGGTATTAGGGCTACTTACGCCTCAAACAGCATGCCTGTGCTCACCCGCCGCGGATTCGAACAGTACCTCCTGTTCCAAATCCAAGTGGACCCTACAGAGACATCATTGCGCCTCAATCACTTACTCCAATCACTACCGCCGCTCGTCGACAGCGAGACAAGTCAGCAATTTGCCTACCGACATATACCGCGCAGCTGCTTCCCTCCACTTCTTGACCCCGTAGCAGAAGAGCTCCGTCGGTCAATTGAGAAGCAGAGGCGAGCTTTGCAGTTGAGAGAGTTCGAGAATGCGTGGAGATTCCCCGTGTTGGGAGATGAGCCATATAACAAGATGACGCCAGGGGATTTCATGCATATGAATGGTGGTTCTATGTGGAAGACTGGAAGATATGCAGGTGGTTACTGAAATTTGGATTCAGGTTCTTTTCCCTTAAGCTCTCGATGTTGTCGCAGATTAATGTCTTTGTATTTGTATTTTATCAAGGATTCTCCACTACAGTCGATCTACTACAGGACTTTAACCAGAATGACTCATTAGAATTCAATAATACATACTCTTCACAACAGGGGATGAAGGTCTTCAGAAATCTCTCTTCACTAATCGTGATTTCTATCAAGGCTTAAGGTCAGATGTTGTACATGTGGATCTTGAAAAGCACAAAATGCCGCGACACTTCGCAGACTATATCTATAAGTAGCGAACCTCCCAAATGCTGAGGGGAACTTCCATCTATGGTACACCCTTTCATCTAAGAACGCCGGATTTGTATACATCCCAAACTTTTATCTTCACTGGGCTGCTCGCTGCTCGGCTGCTCTTTCGTTTGCACTCCTCGCCATCCTCTTCCCAACCTCGTAAGAGCTTATCATGATGGCACAAGCCGGAGCAACTTTTAGAGTTCTCGGCACCCATCCTTTCCATAGTCCAGCAAAACCTTCTTCTTTGAAGATATACCATAAGAACCTGGGCATAGAGCGTTCTTCGGGGGCAAGTACTTTCAGTTCACCCTTGGTACTGCTAGATTTGTCCTTGAAAACCTGTTGACGAGTCTTACCAACATCGAAAGGCGTCGTGAGGATTGATGCAACGGCTCCTGATAAAGCGCCCGCAGCAAAGCTGTCGGTGAAGGTAGCTGTGTGATTCTCTCTACTCTGCGACCTGTTCCGGGCTCGGCTGCGTGGAATACCCGTGTCCAAACTTCGACCTCGAGATTTTTCTCGCGCATCAGTCAAAAAGCCTCTTATGCTTTCATAACCCCACCAATAAATTCCAGAAAACGGTACATCACGCCAAAGTGTGAGAGTTAGACCTCGCCAAAGCGAAGTGTAACCTGAGACCTGGACCATTTCCCGAATGCCTCGAGCTGTGTCCGCAAGATGGCCGGTATTGCTGGCAGAAGTACTAGCTTGCATACGAGTACGGAACATCTCAATTGGACTGACGACCATAGCCGCTACGATCCTTGCGATTGAACCTGCGACTAGAGGAGCGTAGCCATCAGATACCATCTTATTAACGGGACTGGCCTTGTTAAATCTGAGCCAGTCGTACCCTGTAAAGTAGATAATGTTGGCTGGAACAGTCATAACCAGAGTCGGAGATAGTCCTCGCCATAACGTTGTGATGCCTTCATTACGAGCAATCTTTCGCAATCCGTCGAAGGTGGAGGTGAATGCTCGTCTTTGAGTCTCTTCCACAGCGCACTCTGCACCACCCGTAGCAGCAGCGCCGCTCCCCAATCCATCGTACCTCGTGCTAGCAACGCAGTACTCGGCATGGTTGTTTATGAAAAATACTTCTCGACAGCATGCTGTAACTCCTAGATTGGCCGGAAGCGTAGAAAATGGTTGTGGCGACGAGCTTGCCAGCCTCTGAACAGCTGCAAGTGGGGATGGATTTGGTTGTGACTGAAGACGCACGCGGACGACATCAAGAGGTGTGACTACTGTCTCGTCAGCACTGAGAGAAAGAGGTAATAGGCATCTAGAAATAAAACGTACCGATCAGGGACGTTAATAGGCTTCCTGACATGGCCGACAGCATTTTCTGGCCAGCAGATATCTCAATGTCTCCATTATGATCGCGTCCAGGTAAAGATTCGGTGGGTGGACCGTATAATGAAATATCGTCCGCGAATCTGTCGTGCCTTTGACCTTGCGATGTTCCTAGTGCATTATTCTCGAATGCAGTGGCGATCTGCCCGTTCCCCCGCCCGCGATTAGTGGTGAAGGCGGACATGACCTGAGCTCAACTGAGAGTGCCGAGTCAGTATATAGAGCGATATTATATGCTCAGTATTTCGCTATTATGGGCACATCGTGAAGGTGTTGGGAGAAAGGTAGTTGAATCAATGATTGTAGCCAAAACCTCGGGGAAATTTTGGCTCATATCCCTAGCTTTCGGCATTTTAGCGGCCGGTTCAGGCCGATATAGGTTACCGAGCACGGGCGGTCGATGACGGCACTTCGGCGATAAGCTAGGAAATGAACCGTGAAACCTTTGCTCAGAAAGAGGTTCTCCACTCGCACGTTGTGCGGTACAACTAGGTCATAACACCGCCATAAACCATGGAGGAATCTAATCCAGAGTTAGAGACTTTCCGTCAGCAATGGCGTGCGGAGGTCTCAGCACGATCGAAAGTCGATGATTCGAAGACAAATCCCAAGATTAATAATAGAGCGCAGCCGGCGAAGACTCTACGTAGACTATCAGGGCTGTCCAGGTTCTCAGTGGAAAAGCCAATAAGATCAAAAATTATAGATGAAGAAGGAAGTGAATCCATAACAGCCTTTCAGACCTTTGATAGTCATACGACTAGCAAGCTAGTCAGCAATGATGATACAGAGGGCTATGGCAACAAGACTGAAAGCCGAGAACCACGGTCTGCCTTGGAGCATTATGAAAAGGCGGTAGAAAGGGAATCTCAAGGCAGCTTAGGGGAGAGTCTCAATCTCTATCGTAAGGCCTTCAGGGTTGGTTGATTGTCTCCGCTATATTATCTGCGCTAACACAGAATGATAGATGGACGATGCGGTAGACGTGAAATATAGAAGGAAACATTTTCCGCCATCATATTTTGCCTCGAAACTGCACAATCCGAATCCGTCGAACGCGTCCCAAACTGTGCCAGGCACAGCCCACCACTCCCTAGACGGGACCCCACAGAATATCAAAGATCTCCTCGCGGGTTTTCAAGGCTTGAGAATTGAGCCTGCGCAACCTGAAATCGAAGGAATGGAGGCACCACCATGCCCTATTTCTACACTACCACATGAAATCCTTGTTCATATCTTCATGGAAATTGCAATACTTGACATGGCGGCCTTTGTTCGGCTTGCCCAAGTATGTAAACGTTTGGCATATATGGTTAGCACAGAGGAACAAATATGGAAGAGAATTTGCCTTGGCTCAGAAGTTGGCTTTGGAGCCATGCACTATCAATGGCAGCGCGAAATTTCCGGATCCCTTCTTGAAGAGGAGCGTGTCGACCGAATACTCGACGCCTCTGAAGCCGAAGGTGACATGCCTATTATAGGACTCGACCCTGAGATTTCTTCACTTGTCTTGCTCCATAATATCTACTCTTCATCTTGGCAAAAAATGTTTCGTCTTCGTCCTCGAATCCGTTTTAATGGCTGTTATATTTCCACTGTGAATTACATCAGGCCTGGTCAAGCATCTCCTTCTCAAATTACATGGAATAGTCCTGTTCACATCGTCACATATTATCGCTATTTAAGGTTTTACCGCAACGGTACTGTCATTAGTCTTCTCACGACAAGCGAGCCAGCGGATGTGGTTCATTTCCTTACCAAGAGCCTTCAACAGTCACACAAAGACGGTTCGGGAGCTCATCTACCTTCTGCATTCATGCAAAATGCAACTCGGGGTCGCTGGCGATTGTCATCAGCAAGCGATAACCCTGAAGCTGAACTCAAAGATGCTGAAGGAGATCTCTACGTCGAAACTGAAGGGGTTGGAAAGTACATATATCGTATGGAACTTTCATTACGCAGTGCCGGCAAGGGTGCAAGAAATAATAAACTGGCCTGGAAAGCCTACTACCATTATAATAAGCTGACCGATGATCGGGGAGAGTTTACGCTTCGAAATGACAAGGCTTTTTTCTGGAGTAGGGTAAAGAGCTATGGTATGGGAGAGTGATAGCTTGTATATGGTAATATAATATAAAACACAAGATATACCAGGAAGCTCAGTTTCATCATTTTGTACTCCTCTCTGATATATCTCATTCATGACATCATACCTGAGAGACGCATAGAGCTTTAGACTTGTCCTTTTTTTCTGCGGATCAACACAAAGACACCAGATCAACAGACAAAGCCAGCAGAGAATGAATTTGAACAAAGTCAGCAGACAACCAATATAAACAAAAATATTGTTAAAAGAACAATTATGTTGCTTTTGGTTTTTCATTATCGCTCGAAATCCTTTGTATATCTCGTGCTACACCAGCTGAAGCAATTTTTAAGCGGAAAATTGGTCTTCGGGAACTGGATCATTAAAAGGAGCGATAAAACAACGTGGGGCTTATTTCAAGCTTGCTGAAGTATCTCGAGATCAAGCGACAGCTGAGCTTATGCATAAGGCACAAATTGAAGAACAGATTCACATATTAAATACCAAACAAGATTTATATGAGAAACTAGAAGAGCTTCAACGCGAAGAGATCTATGAACTCAAAGCTATAGGCAAAGCTTTTGAAAGATGTTGAGGTCTATTGCACGTAAAGAGAAATAATTGAGGCCCAACTTCGAGAGCAGGTTCAGAAAGCGGAAACGGCCTACAACAAATGGCCGAGCAACTCTCAGCCACTAAGCACGACCTTCAAGGCCAGAGCCTAAAGTGGCGCCTTCCAAAGACAGAGCTTAAGAACTCGTACCTGTATCAAATTTCCGAGCTTTAAAAACTCCTTCCGCCAAGAATTCACCACTCAGCAGGCAAAAATCCAAGGACTCTCCGCCGAATACGCATCCAGCGAACAGTAGGCCGATTTCTGATTCCTGGAACTCATAATCCGCAACGAGACAATACTGTCTCTCTCTGCTCCCGTTGATCTCCTTGCACGCGAAGGCGAAAGGTACCGTTGCGCTGCAGTCGATGCGCAAAAGGTGATCCGCAATCAAGTTCGTGAGTTGCAGGCGGTGAGTAAGACGCTTAGGGCAGAGCAAGAGGCGTGCCGGGGCGCGATATGGGCGCTGGTTAAACTCTTCCCGAAGCTGGAGGCTGCGGAAGAGAAGGTGGAGCAGGCGAGGTAGGTGGTAATACAACAGATGAGTGCATGAGTGTGTGGAGATGCGGCGGAGAGCTTTTCGTAGCGAGATTTGGGTTGGTGGCGGGTTTTGAGGAAGATGGGGAGGAGGTGGTGGTGGAGGCGGAGGATAGTAGGTAGGCAAGCATCATGTAAGTATAGGCGTGTCTTGCATTTTCGTCTCTCTTTCGTTTTGTCGGGTTGGGGATCGTTAGGTAAGTTGACCCGGAATCATGTTTGCCAAAAATCATTTACATGTCTAAATTTGTTTCAAGAATCAGAAAAATACTCAATAATATCAGGTGATTGCCGGTAAGGGAAGAAAGTAGCTTAGTGTACTCCCCTTATGAGAACGTGTCATAGTATATACGTTCTGCCAAAAATGGTTGTCGTAGAGCTTTGACGGAATGGAATGGTGTATAGGCCAGAAGATGGCATCACCCTGGTAATGGCGAGCGAGCTTGTTAAAATTTCTGGCAATGAAGCATCAGCAATTCTCACTAGAGTACGGGGGGAAGGTGGGAAAGACGTGTATGATAAGAACCTTGACGACGATGCGAAAGTGGACAGCGAGAGCAATCCTTAGATTCTTGGCGTCCTTTGGCACATTGCAAGCAGAAGTAATTGTCAGCTTCGGTCCATACGTCCATATCCATATCAAATTCTAGATCCAGATCCACATTCATATCTAAATCATACGTATTTATATTAGATATCTATGAATATCTCTATTATCCGATGGATATATATTATTCTCCGACATTCATAAATATTAATATTATCCGAACACGACTGGAGCCCCAGTTGTAATGAGCTTTCATACAGACTTTCATCCCGATCAGATTATAAGGGTGGTACGATCGCATGGATAGTGCTGTTTCATTACAGATTCCAAGACTCGACCGCCCGCCCGGACCCAATCACGGAGTATCTCTTACCAGCTCCCCAACCACATCCCTCGTAGTCACAATCCTCGCAAACTCAGCCAAACTCTCCAAATGCACAGCCTGCACAGTCTCCGCATCCCACTTTCCCCCAGGTTTCTCCCACGCAGCAGTCGCATCCCCCACGAGCGCCACCTCCCCCTCAACAACGTCCCCATCCCCACCTACATGATGCGTAACATGCAAATTTCCCGCCATCCGAGTCGTCGTGCTCACGCAATGGTCAGTTGTCAAACCCGCTATGTATAGCGTCCAGATTTCATGCTCGCGTAGCAAAGCTTCTAGATCCGTGCCGATGAAAGCACTGTTTACGTTCTTGGTTATGACTATTTCGCCCGGCAGGGGTGTGCTGGTAGCGGAGAAGGCGGAGCCTGGGGAAGAGGGGTGCAAGGGGGAGGACGGGGACGTGGAGAGGTGCTGGACATGGATTATTAGGACTGGGGGAATGCGTGTGCGGAATGCGTGAAGGAGGGTTTTGATATTGACTTCGTATGAGGGGTTACTTCGAGAAGGCCCCCAGTGAGTTTTGTGGTCGAAGCCCACTTGGTTGTCAATGAGGAGGAAGGCCGTGTGTGATTTTTGTTCCATTTTGTTTCTTGAGGCCGATTGCGACGTTTGAGCCTCTATCACGTTTATATATGGTTGTCAGAATGAGAAAGTCACTGACCGCCTTTCCTTGCTATGAGTCACATATTTTTCATTAGAAAACTAACTGTGATTTAATCCGCGGAGCTTGAGTAGCCAACGATTTCTGAGATGCTTTATCAGTGATGCACATTTTTCGACGGACATATCCAAGGCAATGAAGTTTGCTTTCTCAATGTGCGTTGAAGGGTTGGTATGATGTAAGCGTTGGAAAGGCAACAGACGGCCTGCAGCATCTGATTAAGAGGATACATTCGGTGTAGCCTAATTGATTATCTTAAAATAACCTCATCAAGTACTGATTGTAGTCAGGGCAAGCAGATAGGGTAAACAAAAATTCCATGCTGACCATGCATTTCGGTCAGTGACGGGGATTTGATGCGCAGGCTCGCCTAAAAATAGCATAAGGTGCATCGGCAATGTTGAGAGCCGCGCTCGCGCCAATAATCCTTTTAGCACGGGCATCTGCGAACGCAACGTTTCAGCCTCAACGTTCAAGCCATCCTCTGAGACGCCGTGTCTCCTAAGGGCCTTCTAGAAGGTCTCGTAGGGGCGGGTCACGACATGGGGCAAGCTTCTAGCAGGGGAATTCATTGCATTGTTAATTGCCTATTAACCGCTCAAGCCACTGAAGACGCCCAACACTGTCGTCATTATTGCTGGGTCCTCAGGGCGGAGAGGGACGGAACAACCTCCTTCCAGACTAAGTGTGGGCCGTACCTTGGTTGCATACGATGGATCGCATTCTGGCTATTCAACAACCTGTACTTCCATCCATGATTTGTATCAGTGTGCTATCAGATATAGAACCAACACCTCTGCGTATTCCCTTTCGGAACAAAGCATTTTGCGTATTGGACTAGCGTTAGGTCAAATATGTACCTGCATCCAAAATCGGACGAAGACTTTGCTGCAACGTCGACTGTATTTTCGTAAAAGTTCAGCCTCGTTAGAAGAAATTGTAACTAATTTGCTGGCATTTTGATGACAGCAAATTGAACCTAAATTAAGCTATTTAAGGACATTTACATGCATGCAGCTGCCCCCCGGTTCTCGGCCCCGCCAGCCAACCAGCAGCGCCTGGCATGGCATTCACTGGCTCTGGTTGGACGAAGTCGGGCGCTTAGAAGGGACCTGGTTGGGTGTCAGCCTGGCTTACCCGACCATCTGTTGAAGTTCTGCGACCAGCATTGCATGCCTTGCCTCGCAAACCTCCACCATCCTTTCCGCCGCAAAAGAGCCAACCTCTATTATTAGCATCATCATCGACCGTCTATCGTACTCCATCAAAAAAGTTGCTGGGGACCACTGGCCGAGTATATCACGACCTCATCGCCAGCAATTCTTACGGATATCCCCGTCGCAATTCTGTTGTCGCTTTACCTCCGCATCACAGAATACGTTGAGGATTTCCTCGGTCGCAATCTCTGCACGTCTTGAAGACAATAGTCATCACCACCACTACCCAGACCCCGCCATCCCCGCCATCGAGTCCTTCTGGCCTTGTATTCGTGCAATTTCGTGTCATAATCGCGTGAAGATATATATGAGTCGATATAACGTGTAGTTATCGGCGCCAGGTAACAAGAGACGGTGGCGATCCAGCAAAGCTTCATAACCCTACCACAAAGCGAAGTCGAGTCAAACACTCGACACGTTCGCGGCGTATCGGCCATGGGTAGAAGAAAGATTGAGATAAAGGCTATCAAGGATGATAGGAATCGTTCAGTGTATGCTCTATTGCGCATTCCCTGACGCGAAGATAGGCTGACAATAGTGGTCTCGTAGAACTTTTCTGAAGCGCAAAGGTGGCCTTTTCAAGAAGGCGCATGAGCTTTCCGTTCTCTGCTCCGTTGATGTTGCAGTCATCATATTTGGTAACAACAAGAAGTTATATGAGTATTCTTCAAGTGATATTGGAGAGATTTTGCAGCGTTATAATTTTGTACGCACATTTCTGCATCCATTCTCAACCCAAGGCTTCCAGCTGACATTTTGCAGTACGGAGGAGCAAATGAACACAAAGGACCGGCCGATTTCAATGGCAAGAAGGATGACGATGATGACGATGACGATGATATGGGCTCTCCCCCATCCCATCACTCTCAAGAAGCCCATATGATGCCACCACAGTTCCAGAGTCAACCAGCATTTCAGCATATGAGACATCATCCTTCTGCATCTCCACCAATATCAAACGGTATCCCCTTTCACCACGCACAACAACGCCAACATACGCCACAACCGCAAGTAGGATCTCGCCCATCATCAAGAAATGCCGTGCGTAGAACATCTTCTTTGGCCCCTCCACATGGTATGCCGCAGCCAGCGCCGCCCGTAAATGGTTACGCGTATATGCCACAACCTGCAATCTATAATCCGCATAATGGCCCTGTGATGCCTGGACATCCTCATCCGCAAGCTCCACCTCAACCACCCTCATTCCAATATTCGGGCCCACCTCAACCGCATCCCCAAGCACATCAACTGCAACAACAGCAAGCCTTTATGGATTCGCGTAGGCAATCAATGCCTCCAGCATTCCCTCAGCAAGAGCATTCCAATTCAGGTCCAGGATCAACCCCTCCACAACCACAGCATCAACAAATTCCTCAGCAGCAACAGCAACCTCAGCAAATGCCCCAACAGCAACCGCAACAGCAGCCGCCGCCGCAACCTCAGCAACAACACGAGCAACCGCAACAGCAACACCAGCATCAGCAACACCAGCAACCACAGGCGCAGATGCTTGAGCCTGTAAAACGGATGTCTATTAAGTCACGTAGTATCTTTACGCCCATAGATGAAAGCCGGTCCATTCTTTCACAACATTGGGCAAGCTCTACCTCGGCAGCTGAGACATCTAAGAGTGAAATTGCTACATCAACAAGATCGCAATCAGTGGACGTGTCAAGTGTATCGAGGAACAATGGTGTTGTTCGTTCTCCTCCACCACCGCAGCGAGCAAATACCCACAACAAGAATCGAAATATGTCCATCTCATCACAGGATACATTCACTCCTCCCTCTCGAACAAACAGTGCGCAGCTCAATGCCAAAAGACCTAGATTGGCACTGCAGATCCCTGATGAGCCTTCTGATGGTGGAAGTCAGACAGCTGACTCGTCACCGCACGACTCTACTGATGCCACAGGCACGCATCCGGCCCGCCGAGCTGGCACTGATGGGTCTCATTCTTCTGGTGTTGTTCTACCACCTCCTTCACCTAGTGCTAGTGCTCTCCTCAGTGCGGGGGCCTCTGGGCCGCCAAATCCATTCGCTCGGCCTCATCCTCCCAATCAAACTTCACAGTCGAGCAGCAATAATATTGAAACACCAGTTTCTGCTCTCCCAAGCCGTTTCATGAATAATGAATTTTTACCGTCTCCCTCCAGCTTCTATCCAGAGTGGAACTTCCGGGGCTCTGACTCCAATACTCTTCCTAGTCCTTTAAACTTCACTACACCAATCATGACCACTGGGCCGAGCTTTTTGAGAGAAGATAATGGACCTTCGAAGAGGAAAACTCCAGAATCAGAGGAGATTGGCGGGGAGTCTAAGAGGGCCAAGCATGAAAACTGAAGTCGTCAGTTGAAGCCGATTCTTTAAAATCAGGAGAACAAGTTGCAAGGAAAGTCCGTATGTGTAATGATCGTTATGATCTTTGTACTTTATCAATAGGTGCAATGTAACGGAACTGGCGTTCTGGAACGATTTAAAGGCTTCTTTATCCAGTAAGGACTAGGGTTCAAAGGATCATACCCCTTGGCGAATGGCGTTACAAGAGAATGTTCAATATGAGCTTTCTAATCTTCAACACGTGCAAGAATCATTGATAGTGAAGTCACTAGATCATCTGATATAATATATTTAAAAATTGACCCGTAAAACCAGGTCCCCCTGGTCATAGGCATCTTCCGAATCTTACAGCTCCGGACTGAAGATGTCCTCCGTCTTATGGCTCTGGACTTAAGATAAGTCTTATCAGCGATGACAATAGCCAAGGGAGAGGCTCTATCTCCAGCGGCTGACGCCGTCATCTGAGACGGGACTCATTCCGTATATACAATATGGAAAGGCACAGAAGTGAGCAATCCGCAGGCCTGTTTGCTG
>Ga0335074_10003434_pt1 | contig 21639 bp, 21 predicted proteins | sample Lox_Sample_23_FD_206715 | JGI IMG/M metagenome (GOLD analysis project Ga0335074, IMG submission 206715) | Soil microbial communities from Loxahatchee National Wildlife Refuge, Florida, United States - Lox_Sample_2.3 | ecosystem: Environmental > Terrestrial > Soil > Wetlands | place: USA... | reverse complement strand
GACCCTAGCCAGCAGATGAGGTTGGTAGAGCTTTGGCGCATCTCACCACCAAACTATGGAGGGCATGCCCTCGCACAAGATTTAGGTGCTTGGCCTCCAACCAGCTTTCAGCAGGAAGAGGCTATGGCAAAGCTCCGCTACGAGCGACAAATGCTAGAGGAAAGAGCTTCACGGACTCAGATGACTGAGGATCAGCAGGAACACTTCGATGGCGGCGAAGATGTGATGAGCGATGGAGAACAAAGCAACGCGCCTATAACACCGATCCAAGGTGGTGATGGTCGTTGGATAGGAGCCACATATGTTAATCATACCACGGAGCCGTACATGATGTCCGGGTATGAGAGTTTGGCACAGCGGGAGTATGAGCTATCGGCAAGAAAACCTTCGAAGGACGTTTATTCGCACTTTGGCATGGCAGTCGGCGGTGCCTCTTACACTCCGTCTACTGACCCTGTCTATAATAGCCACAATCCCAACGTTGGTGACGGTTGGGCAATGCGCACTCAGGAAGAACAGCAACGAGTGATGGAGGATCAGTACGGTGCATTCGCTCAGAATCACCAGTATGGCTCTGGAGTAATGATTGGGGGATATGGAGGTGAGGATGAGGAGATGTTGTAGATATTTATATTAATTCGCCTCTTCTGTATTTAGTGCATGGCATGGCATGGGAGGACTGTTTGATTTTGGTTTCGGGCCATAGGCACTTACTTTCTTCAATCTCTATATGGGGCTTTGACGGATGATTTGGCACGGCACTTATGTACTTGTTGACTGGTTTTCATTAGCGTGAGGTACGTACGTCCAATTCCCGACTGCATCGAGGACCTCTTCCCTATACCCTATCTTCCACATCACTTCATCGACTCTCTCACTACTTACCAATAAAGCTATTCCTTCGGCAGTCCAAGGATATCTGTTGGACGACGCAACTGTTCCACCTCAACCGGGGCCATTTCTAAGCACTGGACCGCCGGCTACTGGACATGGATCCTGGATGTTGAAATGTTCTGCCTTTCCTATCTTGATTATTCCCTTTTTATATCACCAATAATTAAGAAATCAAATCATTTATAATCAGCAAAGATCGCTTTACTTCTTGAAATTGCTTCTAGTGAATGCATGAATTGCTAGCTATTGCTCTTGCTCCTATTTTTAACAGAGGTCTCTGGCAGCCTCTCCTCGTGTGAGAGTTCCTATTCGCAACAAACAGTATCAGCCTTTAGACGGACATTAAGCTAACCGTTAGAGAACATTTGCTTCCGTTCAAGGTAATCCCGAACAGTTTGTTAAGTAATATGGTCTGGGGAAGATTGCGCTTCTAACCAAAGCTAGTTCTAAATTGCCAAGTGCGTCGATCAAAGCTACTGAAGACTCAGGCAACCTAGAAGACCTGAGGAAGAGAAAGTGCAGGATGGTACTAGAGTTGAGCTGAAATTGGCGCGCAGTGAGGATCATCACAACAAAATCAATAACTATCATTCACTCTTGTGGAGACACTTAGCACATTTCTTGCTGCTTTACAAGAGTAGAAATCTCGTACAAGCTTTACTCCAAGCAGATTCAATCACTACTGATCTTTCCCCTTTTTCATGCATTCGGGTCATGATCCCCCCCTTTTTTTTAATGAATGTAATATACATGGATTCTTACAAGCATGTTTTGAGTAGGAAGCAGAAAAACAAAACCCAGCTACAGAACCTTCCGCCATAGCATCCCCCCACCCCATCAAGAGCTCTTTCTGCTGCGAAGGATTCAAAGTCAACGCAGCAAGAGCTTATGGTCAACATAAGGTGCAGCATCGTCGCCCTTCCTGGATCGCACTCCAACGGCTACACGCAGAACCTCCCGGACATGGACGACAACAACAATCTCTGGAACCTGAGACGCCAAACAGCAGAAGTTCAAAACAAAGCACAAAGCTGTACATATATCTGATACTCTATCTTCTGCTTCTTCTGCTTTTCGACACTAAGGTAGCCGTTGCGCTTGTGATATACGATATTGTATGCTTTTGCGTCTCATTCATTTCGTACCGGTGGAATATTTAGAATCATGGGTCCTATGTACAGGTTTACGGCTCCCCACCCTTGTCTCGACGGCAGTACGCTGCTTATTCGTGCGCAGACTGTCGTGTGCTATATTGCCGTTTTGCGCAATGCCCTTGAGGGCGCGGAGGCGTTTTCTTTTATAAGTGTTGGGACGAGGAGGAGGACGATGAAGATGATGAGGCTGGTGAGGAGGGTTTTGAGAGGGGTGGTGTATGGGATTGGGAGGAGATGGAGGGGGATTGGCGGGGAGGAATGGTGGGGAGAGAGGTTGACTTTTGGGGGAATAATAGTGAAGAGTAGAGGAGGATGGAGCGACTCGCTTTTGTTCGGGTGCTCAGTCGGCCCTTGTATAGCATGAGTGGTTGATTTACCTCTGTGGAGACTAGACTGGATAGGAGTTATGAAAAGAACATGTATTGGTGATAATGGCTTCCATCATGACTTTAGCATATAGCTTCACCCCTTGCCATACAATTCCACAGGCTAGCCCTCCGTATTTCAGCCCCTATATCCAAGATGTCCAAAGCTCTGTGCATCATCAGAGAAAGCGCTCTCTTCGCTATATGTGGGAAGGGGGAGCGCCAGACAATCAAACATAACATTCCTAGCATCAATGGCAAGCGTAGCTCCGACAGCCTAGACAAATCAAAGTAAGAATTTGTTTGAACCATGTATACTTAATGCGACAGTCCAAGGTGAAAACGTGAAAATTCCCATGTCACGAGAGACGCTGTCTGTGGAGCGCCAAAGGTCTCGTTATGAAGAGCTGGACTTGCAAAAGGTGGGAGATTAGTGGCGCGAATGGCCGCAACGACACCAGGAATCAGTCCTTTTCAGGAGTATGATGCTGCCGTGAAAACCCGGAAGGGTTAGCGGCAGGGGTAGGATAGCTCTGTTCCTGTGCATGTAAGGAAGCACCTATATATAGCAGGCACATATCTCAAGCAGCAAGCATGCACGCACACATAAGTTAAAGAGAATCTTGAAATATTTTTCATATGCACACTTTTTACTGCCAGACCTGTCATGTACAAGTCCCTTTTTCCATCGTATATTATACAAAGTGTTCCTTGCCCAAGCCAATCATTCTAAGACGACAGGGAAAAAGGCCTACCGTCCCTTCACACTTTTCTTGTTCCTCTTGACTGCTTTCCCGGTAATTACTCCGTTCGGCGTTGTGGTCCTGACCTTATCCAGAATCTCGAAGTCTTCCACGCCGTCAGTACCGTCTCCATCATCCGCTTCGGGGGCTGGCTCGTCCTCCTCGTCGGAGGATGTTTCATCGTGCTTGGGGTCTTCGTTGGCTTTATGTAGGAACCGGCCTGCGGTGAGGTTGTAGACCCATATTGGGACGCGGTAGAGGGCGGTGTCTTTCAAGGTTGGCTTTGGGAGCTCGGTGGGCTGCGTAGAGTAAGTACGTGCTTTGTGGCAAGGGGAACTGAGGAGCTTACATCAAGCAGGAATTCATGTGTCTCGCCGTCTGCGTCTGTTTGCTCAAGATATACATTGCCAACAGCGTCGACAACAAGGATCTTTCCGTTCTCTGCTACGACACGCTTCTTCCGGCCGGCAGCGCCAGCGGGTGGTGTCTCTGCTGGAGAAGATTTAGCCGCTTTAGCGCCTCGTGGCTTCTTCTCGGCCTTCTCCTTTCTAGCATCTTTTTCTTGCATGCGCCTCTGTCTCCTGTTCATATGTTGCTGCATGCCTTCTGCATCGCTGTCTGTAACCGGAGGCGTAGCGGTTCCAGCAAGCCCATCCAAGCCAGGGATGCCAAGGGTCTCTCCCCATGCTGCATGTCGAGCGAACTTAATGTATCGGCCTACGAATTCTTGCTGCCTCTTCCAGCTCATGTATAGAGCAATGTAATGCCCTCCTCCGCCAACAAAGATGAATAGCCCCGTAAGCACCGTGCCAAGACCAGGTCTGAACCGGGCATAGTAATATCCTGTTCCCTTCCACTTCGGGAAGCCATTATTTAGGAAGTGGTCATATCTTTCTCTGCCTGGGCCGCGTAAGATGGCAGTTACTAACCCCAAGCGCGCAAATCGATCACTTGCGGCCTTCGTAGCAGCCTTGATTTCCGATTGGCTTGGCCCCTTGGAGACATGAACACCTGGCTTTTTCGATTTTGACTTGCCCTTGCCAGTAGTCTTGTCGGCTATGAACTGCTGCTTTACTTTGTCTGGGTGTAATGTCCTCGACTTCTTCTTGTAGGCTTTGTTGATGTCCTCTTGAGTCGCATAGGGTTTGACACCCAGAAAATCATAGAACGTCACATCTGGTCCTTCAGCGGCAGCGACCTCGTCGCGCAGACGGAAGATCTCCTGGTCTGGTCGGATCTGTTAGCATCTGGCATTGACTAGGATATCTGGCAAGAAAGTGGAACATGCCCTCTTTGCTCCAGGCAGCCACTAAGGTGACGAAATATAGGAGAAGACCCAGAGAAAATAATGAAAATTTCATAATTGCGGAATTGTCGACCTCGATCAACGATGTCTACACCGCTGATGTGGCCAAGGTTCAAACGCTGGCGAACTTTCTGACAAATTCGTGGAGATCGTTTACTCGTGCAGGCAAAGTTGTCACATTGCATGGTTACCGCCCAGTTGCACATGGCTCAGGGCTGCGAAGCGAGCCCATTTAGGCTTAACCCACAGTAGTTAAAAAGATGGAAATCGAGAAAAGAAAGCTCGCAGTGGCTTCCTGCGCAGTGGTGGCGGCATATCACATCTCACACATGGCTTTTAAAAACTACTCCACATCCATCATTCCCCTTTCTTCTTTCTTCCTTTCCTTCCTTCCTTCCTTCCTTCCTTCTTGATCTCCTCTTTCTCTCTCCCCTCCTTTTCCAGCAACGCAACGCTGCGGTGGGAGAGCCGCATGGGGTTTTTGCGAAGCGGGACACGTTCTGTACCTGAGGCTGCCATCAGGCTGACAGTCAAGTGCTAAGCGGGAGTCGACCAGGGGCTTCATATTTCTGGCCCCTGAAAGGGCCTTTTCGCCAAATATTTCTGGGATTATTCATTGTTTGTTCGTGTCCCCAAGTAACTACCACGACTTTCCAGCATTCCAGACCTTGTTCCTTGACTATTCCAGCACCGCTCTTCTATATTGAATCAAAGGTTCGTGAAATCCCTTTCGCTTTCCGTTCGATTCGCTGTTGCCTTGAAAGGCTTACGAGGCAGTTGCTGACGCAATTTGAATTTAAACAGATCTTGCCCAATCTACAAAATCCTTCGTCGAAACAACGCCTTCTCAACCATCATTCAAGACATACACCTAATTGTCTCTGCATCTTCAAAGCTCAACACGATGGCCCGAATCCAGATCCCCCTCGATGTCCTTACATCCAGACTCAACCTTGGTGATCGATTCGCTGGGATGCGATCACAATCTTTGGCGGCGAGATTTGCAAATCTGAGACCCATCTCCGAATTCTTTGACTTGAAGCGTATCTCCAAGCCTGCCAATTTCTCCGAAGTTCAATCACGAGTGAATTACAATCTCAGCCACTTCTCGAGCAATTATGTCGTCGTCATCGCCATGTTGAGTATCTACAGCCTGCTGACAAACTGGGCGCTCATTTTCCTCATTGTCTTCGTCGTTGGCGGCATGTGGGGCATCGGAAAGCTCCAAGGCAATGATCTTGATCTTGGCGTGATTCGTGCGACAACGTTGCAGCTCTACACCGGCTTAGTCGTCATCGCGGTGCCTCTGTTCTTCATCGCACAACTGCTTACAACAATCCTATGGCTTATTGGTGCATCGGGAGTTACTATATTGGGACATGCCTCATTCATGGACAGACCTATCGATGAGGCTTTTTCCGGGGAGGCGGTCTAAGTGGTCGGCCGCGATCTCCCGAATTTATGCCCTCATGGGGAAGACCGCCAGGGGCGAAGGGGAACAAGCAGCGGAAGAGGTGGGAACGGGATAATGCACTTTGGGAGCGAGAGCAAGTTCGGATTGAGGAGCTAGATAGTGATGATACAGATACACAAGGCGTTGGCTTGGCTTATGTGGAGAAAAGATTTGTTAGTGATGCTTTGAAATTTACGGGTATTGATTTGTCTGCAAAACAAGGAGGGAGGAAAGGGTACAAGTTTGATGATTCAGGGTCGGACTCTGATAGTAGTCGTTCACTAAGTGACGATGACGAGTATATGAGTGAGAGACAGATAGCTCTTCGAGATAAGGAGGAGGCCCTCGTACAATCTGCGCTAGCTCGGATACGACGAGCCCAGGAAAGAGGCAAGAAGCAGGTGAAACTAGATCCGGAAGAAGTGGAGGCATTGGAGAGGCGAAGGAAAAGGATGCAATCTGCGGCAACTTCTAAGCCAAGAAAAGGAAGTGCTTCTAGTGGCGGGAGTGGGAGTGATCGAAAACGGCGAAGTGATCGGGCATTGGTCACGGTTCCAATCGTTTCGCCAGAGCCAAGACGTCAGAGCGATAGGCACCGAGATCATAGCCCACAGCGAACATCGTCAGGAGGGCCTGGTATGGTGGTCGAAGGAGCAGACGGAGTTCTTTCTTATGCTCCAATAGGACACTATCCTCCAGCAGCCCGCAGCTCACCAACACGTCCACGTTCATCAACGTCTCTGTCACAACAGCCGCGGCATACACCGCCTCCTCACCTTTCGGATCATCCTCAAGCGCGGCATTACTCAGAAGAGATACGTCCAACCTCATCGGGGGCCAGCCCTCGTTTACCTCTCCCACATGAAGAAGGTTGGGATCGTAGCTCAAGACGGAGCTCTGTCTCCTCGCAAAGCTACTCTCGTGATCCTTTTGATTATCAGACTTCGTCGGGCTACCCTCCTGCTCTTTCCGCGGGATACATGCAGTCTTCAGGAAGAAGAAATGTATCAGGACCTCCTCAGATATCGTACTCTTCCATCAGAAGATCTCCGCCCGTCGGAACCACATCTAGTTCCTCAAGGATGCGGTACAACGTCGCAGCCAGTTCAAGCGACCCGAACTTGGACAGGAGGAGAGCAGAAGATGAAGCCCCTCAAAGCCAAGACAGTCGAAGCAGCAGCGAGGAGGACGATGATGAGAGTGATGACGTAGGGAACGGGGTCTCTGTGGAGTCTGAGCGACCGAGTACGGCATCCTCCAGAAAACCAGTTGGCGGGCACGGGCATGGGCACGGACACGGGCACGGGCGGAAAAAAGGAAAGAGATGACAGGCGCAAAGAGCTCGGTTTGGCATTTACTTTTAATTTCAGTTGCTTCGCGTGGCTTTGCATGGCAGGACATACATAGCATCACGTTACATATAGCTATAAATATTCTTTTATAAGGAAATTTAATATGCGCGGCGCTTATCATTACCTCTATCATTCATTACTTTCCTCATCATTGCTAGTGTCTGCCAATATCCTTGCAGCGGCAACTTGCCGTGCTGCTTCCTTCCTCTCAGATATTCCCGGCTGAACCAAGAACATGCTCCAAAGCATCACAAGAACAATGCTTTAAATATAAAGAGTACTAACGCAATACTCGCTAGCGCCTTTTCTTTGTTTCTCTCTTTTCCTCTACCAGTTATAGGAGAATATGAAACTGGAACCTATAGGTGGGGACTCGTGCTGCTGTCTGTGCGGTTGGCGACGTTCTGGCGTGAGGTATGTCCGGGTTACAAGTTCAATATTTGTGTTATCAGCATTGACAGCAAAGCCGTTGTTGGCACTAGAGTCGCTGTTGTCACAAAAAGCGTAATCTCCATCAAATCCATCATGGCTAACACCAGCCCTGCCATAGCTGCAACAGCCTAGCCCTTTAACATTTCTCGAAGACTTATCAAAATTTATTTACATCTCGCTCAAGGAGAACTATGCCGTCTCACAACACATGTAGACACATAGTTCAGATCACATCGGGCTGCATCACTAAGTCTGACGTGTTTTGCTATCAAGTAAGATGCAAGTGCTCTGTGCTACTTGCTTCTATGTCTACGTACAATTGCAGTTCTAGTGCGATGGAATGAAGCTGGCGACGTGGAGAACAGGAGAGCCGTTGCCGCCGCAGTCATTCGAAGCTGTCTCCGTCATCATCACCGTCAACGAAGTTGCTGCGTCTGGCGTCGGCCACGTCGCGGCTTCAGAAGTTCTGCCCTCAGCAGCCTCTCTAGCTTCTCCTTAGTGGCGACTAGGTGAAGAAAGTTCTTCGGGATTTTGCCCATGTCTATCAGTTTCAACTCCTGCAATCCCCTAATCTTCAACAGCTCCCTGATGACTTCCACCTCTTCCATTCGATGAGCTCGACTACCGCCACCCCACGCTAGCGTGTAGAGACCAGGCAGCAGTTCTATAGTCAATTTCCTGAGATTCTGGCATTTGAAGAGAGGCTCTGCTTCGAAAGCGGTGCTGGGTGTGAAACGTACTGCATTCCATTTAGCTCCACAGGAAAATCTCGAATTGGAAACTCTTGTCAAGAAACTAGTGCTGTGGCGCTTTCTATCAGCCCATATCTGTGCATTATGCTTAGGCGCCTCCCGATCAAAGGCTTTGAGGGTCACGTCAAAGATAAGATCACGGTATCTCTGCGGTAGTGCTGGAATCATCATTTCGGGAGCAAACTTATATCCATTCAGAAGAGGCTCATATCTGTGGTAATGTGGGAAGAAGATGAATCTTGAATAACCATATAAGATGGTAGCAGCCTCGTCATGGACTCTCTTTGACACTCGGAGGATCTTAGTGTATCGCTTGAGAGGTCGTTTTTCCAGGTAGATCCTTGTATGTGTCCAGAGGACATTTCTCTTCGGCGTAAGTAGCAGCTTGTAAATCTCACACTTGATTTCGAGCGGCAGATCCAGGAACCGAAACGGTTGGGGTTCCTCTGTAGAACTTTGTATACGTGAGCTTTGCTACTAGGGATGAAATGATGAAATATACCTGCTGAGTTCAGTTTCCAATCCACCGCCGTCCACCTTCTCAGACTGTTCCGTGGAGTGTTCCTCAAGACGTTGGGAACTTTGTTCGTGTGAGCTCTGCTACTAGGGATCAAGCAAGCAAACTTACCATTGCACTTCAACTTCTTTTTTATTCTTCACCTTCTCCTCTGACTGCTCTTCTGGCCGTTGCTCAAGCCCTTGAGCTCTCCGCTTCTCAATTTGGTGTTGTCGCCTTGTCTTCATAATATCTTGTGCTGAATATTACGAAGCTTGTATTCTCTATTCTGGTCAAGGCTCTGATTATTGTACCAAAAAAATAGGGCTTGCAATTTCTGCAAGCTATACTAGCGTACCCGCTCTTAGGGCAGAACTTCAACATCTTACACACGACTAAGTCCAGTGTCATATGGCTCTCAGTCTTGGGCGAAAACTTCCATGATGCATTCCTGTGAGGATCGCTTGACTCTATTCGTACCTGTGACACGTGACGACGTTGTAGTTATGTAGTTGTACGAGTAAGGGGAACAAGCTAAATCAGACGGAAGTACTGGACTTATGAGCAGAGATACTCAATGATCTAAACGTAGACCATGAAGAGCTTTGTGTATGCGTGTGGAAATAGAAGTAATGTTGTGCAAACTGATGGTTGCGGTAACACAGCTCTCTAAGCGAACGCGTATGAAACGACAGGGATGAGTCGGCTACTCCCGAAACTTAGCGCCAGCACAGCCCCAAGTCAAGACACCAGCCACAGGGCCTTTTTCTAAATTCGGATCCCGCGACACACCAAACTTTGCGCCGACATGACCGGGATATCAGCTGAGTATTTCTGCTGGCCCCCAATTTCTCCTCCTGTTCCAACAGGTAGCTACAAATATCTTTCCTCGCCGCTCATGTCTTCTTCCTCCTTCTTGCATATCCCTCTTGCATATTCTACTACCCGATCATAAACTCTCTGCGCATTTGCGCAAGCTTTCTGAACCGAAACAGCTCTTCCGCTTGCGCCTCAAGAACACAGCAACGCAAAACGGCACCATTGAACACCTCCTCCACCTCCAGGCGCCAGGAACTGCGTCCTTCAAGCCTCTACCGCTAAAACCTTCCCATCCAGACTCCTTCTTGTAAGCGACCATGTGTCTCGTCAAAAGTTCGTTTTTCCAAGCCCTCGCCCCACTTTGTTCCCAAAAACCAACACAAAAACTAACTTCCCCCTCCAACAGTGAAAGTCGAGCACGAGGAAGACGAAACCCCCTCCGCGCCCCGGCGCATCATAGTCCGCCCCGTCTCCCAACACGGCTCCGACCGCATAATAGTAGCACACACATCCTCGCGACCCGTCTCCCGCGTCCCCTCGCAGCGCTCCTCGCAGCGCTCCTCCCGCATAATCACCGTCCTCGACCCCGCGCCCACGCTCCCACGCGCACCCCGACCCGCCCAATACGTGCTGTCGCCCTCTTCACTGTCCGCGCCGTCGAGCCCCAACCCACGGCACTCAATCCCGCGCATCATCCACGCCGCGCCGTCGCCGCCGCGCTCACCGCGGGTGAGCCACACGAGCGTGCACAGCTCTCGCAGCCGGCACAATTCCGTCTCGGGCGGCAGCCCGCGGGGATCGAGGACGCGCGTCGTGAGCGAGGGCGAGATCGTGTATGTCTCTACGGAAAGGGAGAGGGGCAGTGAGCTTCGGAGGCTGAGCACGCGCGGAGAGAGGCCTAGAAGCGGCCAGTTTTTAACTACTGCCGCTGCTGCCATGGCGGCAACTGACAACTATACCTACGTAGAGCCATCAAGAGAGGATCTCTATATAGAAGATCGCGACGGAGGGAGAGCGCGTAGGAGTATCACGTATGCGACCACCGGGCCTCGTTTATCGCGGGAGAGGGTTCTCATAGACGAAGGTGGAAGGAGGAGAGAGAGTTATCAGGTTGTTGGTAGCCGATGATGGGTACAGGATGGCATAGTTTATGCTTTTTAGAGACTTGTGTTTAGGCGTTTGGGATTTGGGATCAAGAATTCGTGGTTGCATACTACCTGGCTGGAGGTGGCATTGGGTATACCATTGGGCGATTTAAGCGGGATAATTATAGTCATCAATCTTATGCTTGATCTGCAATCATCACATCACTTATGCCATGTGCAGCTGAGGACTTTGATAAGATTCTAAGGCTTACTCAGTCACCATCGCGCAGAATCATTTTTCCGCCACCTATTGTTAACGAATCTCAACATCGATGCGGGCGATTCCTGTCAGCACATCAACGAAGGTTCGACATAAGCGGGACCGGAGCAACGATCAGGATGAAAGAGTACCTCTCGACCATTTTGAGTCAAGCTACTGATTCGGAAGACCAATTTTGGGCTTTCGAGGGATAGCAAATCTGCCATAAGGACATCGCCGTCCGCATTCAAACTCACCATATTCTGGCTACCAGCACCTTGGTAGTTCCATGTCTTCTACCCTAGAAAGATTCCAGAATTGAACATTGATGTAGAGCCATGAAAGGGTTCCTGATTCTGCGTTTCCATTGTATGCAGGCTTTCTTCGAGGCATGACGGGTTCTCAACCATTTGTATATCACCACTGGCATCACTCTCCCTTGTCGTACCGTCACGCATGACCAAGACTCTTCTGTCAGTAGAAGCATCCAAGCTCTCATCATCAATCTGCCAAGTCTTGGCCAATCCCTCTTTACCAAACGCCCAGATCATCATCTCTGACCCTCATCGATAGCAAGATCAGCGACTCTATGACATCTTCCAATCTCCTGGCCTCTCACTTGTAGAGGCCATAGTCTGCCGTGCCTGATAATCATGGCATGTGATGCACCATAGACCGATTCAGGCGAATTCGTCGAGTCAACGTTGCATCACCATTTTACCCTGTCACGACTGCCGTTCTCTGTTCCAGAGCTGATCCCGGTAATTGAAAATCGATGCCTCCTTGCTCTGCTTGACTTTCTGTGAAGACGTCTGGAGGGACACTGGATAGCCAAATACTCTGCTCTGTCCCGTGTCCATATGCAGCAACGACTCTAACCCCCCATCTCAAATCACTACCTCCGGTATAGGAAACGGGACTTCTTTGTCCCTGCGGACTAGCGAACCATATTTTTCTTAGCAATTTAATTGGCCTGCCAATTGGGGCGTCGCTATCTAGGCACAGAAACCTGTAGATGGGTCCGCAAAAAGGATATGGTATCCTCCACTAAGCAGAGCGGCCTAGTAATGATCACTGCTGTCTCTACTTGGGGTGCTTAAACCAGCACGGTTCGCAGAGGCCACGTCTGCTGGACCGTTGCCATGCTGACCAGATTTTCGAAAAAGAGGAGTTATCTCCGAAGCACCTTGGGTTTCTTTGCATGAAGAGGCGTTATCCGGTACGTCGAATTCTCGAGTGCCAGTCAGCAGCTGCAAGTATGTGATATCTGAGCCGCTTACCTGTCTGGTCCGAGGATACCCTTCTACTATGAGGTCTGGTGGAATATATCGTAAAGTATTAATTGGTTTAGGCGTCCCAAAGAATGCAATATGATGATCCTATGATTCGAGGATGGTCGTAACCGGCATAAGGAGGCTGCTAGTACTGTAGGATCTATAGGTTCAGTATCTGAAGCCGCGACCCCTTGAAGAGTAGAATGAGGGACGACGTGACCTGTGACGTCCGAGTCTCTTTAGAGACGCTTTAGGTAACCAGGTTGAATAGTTTAAAGCAATGTCAATATTCCAATAGTGGTCTTTAAATGACAATTTGGGCGGATAGACGGTCCTTAAGTACACTTCTAGGACGAATGGGAAGAATAACCGATGGCAGGCAAGATAGATTGCATCTCCAGGATGAATGTAGAGACTCAAAAAAAGATTCTGTCTCACGAAATACGCTCGGATCAAATTAATGAAAGGTAGGCGATAGTGGAATGAGATTAGCTTCCAGGAGAAGCAGGAGCGAGTCAATCTCGACTGTATGAGAAACTGAATATTAGTTATGTACTGTACTAATGATGTTTTTACAACAAAAACAGTAGGAAGAGGCCTCCTTATTTCCGTTACCGATGCTATGCAATTAACCAATCTATAGGTGCATTTCATATCCCGAATCCCATTTTGTAACCCGCTTTTCCAATTTACACATTGCCATCCCCATTTTCGCGCCAGACATGCGTATTCCCGAGGCTCATTGAGCTTGCTGCACTTTCTTCGTGAAAAATTTCAGGTGAAGGTGTATCATCACTTGTTGACTCTCGATTGATCCACATCTTTTCTAACCTATAAATAGTAAGTACACATTCAGAGATAGCATTCCATTTTTACTTACGGGACCACGAGACTTGGATTAACAAATTTTTGCCCCTTCTCCCTCTCCTCATCGACGGTGCTGCTAAGTCGCCGAATGTGTCCAGGAGGGCGAGCAATGCCAATTTCCTCATCTGCGATGTTGATGTCTTGATCATCCTCCCGGCGGATGCTTCTCAGAGCAATGTATTTGGTTAGCGGTTCATAAGTTCGCCCATAAAAGTAGCTAAACCAGATGGTAAATCCTATCAAGGGAACCACGAGGGCAGCTGGCGTGAACGCTTCCTTCAACGCTATGACTCCAGCCATTGTCACCTGGAAAACACCAAGGCCTAACATTATGCGATAACATATCATCGTCCATGCTCCTCCCGTGGCATGCTGTTGGTTATCCATTGCGTACAGAAGTTGATATTTGTACGTGAAGTAGCCAAAAACGAAGTACATGAGGCCAAAGAATAGGACTTGGTAACCGGCAGGCAATACGCTGTAAACGATGCATAATATCAAGATAAGGATGGAAGTTGGTAGGTAGAAGCCATACTTGAATATCGGTGGCTGAATGAGCTCCGCGTAATCACGAGGCGTTTTTGCGCTCATCTTGTAAACTGGATACAGAGAAACACTGCCAAACTCAAGTAATCGGAGAGGGAAGAAACCAATTCCTTGTAGCAAAATAAAGTTGGTATAAAAGAGCGCAAGGGATTCCACGGACTCGGCGAGAGTGTAAGCCAATTTTCTTGTATCCGTTAACGAGTCTTCGATTCGTCCCCAGAGATTGCTAGCAGTACCAAAGACAGTAACTACAAAGAAAACATTGAAGAACGTAAAGAAAAAATTCTTTGAGATCACTGACAGCTCTACCTCACTCTGCGATATCATACCCTGCATATTGGATAGATAGTCGTATAGGTACGGAACAGCGATGTTAAGGAGTGACACCACGAGGGTAGGAAGGCCTGTTTGCACCAAGGCCTTGCCAATCTCATGACGACCAAGAAAGTCTCCTAGCTCAGGCCACACCTTTTTTACCGAGCACAAATTCAGCAACGAAGCGAAAGGCGCAATTGGAATTAGCCAAAAAATGGAGAGTATAGTAACAAAGGTAGAAATAGACCATGCGCGAACCATTCGGCTTGTTCGAGGGAGATAGGTGTTCGACCATACTATATCTGACGGCGCGGGCGCAGGCGTTGCCAATAACTGCATTGGTATGGGGTCTATCAATGCTTGGACAGCCATTTGGCATGCGGGGATCGAGTCCATCGTAACAAAGGCCAATGCCGTAGGCTTATAGTCTTTCTTTCTGGCAGCCTCGATCTTCTCGTCCACCTTTCGCAATTTCTCTTCGTAATAATCTATAGCGTCGACCTTCCGACTCTGCAACTTTAAGAAGCCATACCAAATTCTCGTTGTTGGCCGAGGCTTCTCGTAGGCTGTAATATGGTTGTTTGATCCTCCCATAAGGCGATCGTGTTCTTGTTCATTCGCATCTTCATCGTCATTTCCTTCATTCGAAGGCCCAGGTTCAGATATATAGGGTGTTCGAATATTTCTTTGCACGCCCTTATTGCCAAGATAAGCAGTCCAAACCCGTTCTAGATTTCTGAGAATGTAAGCTCGTTCATCCATCAAGTTATCAATTTCCTTCCAGTTCCGGCAAATTGTGACACTCTCCACCTTCCCGATTTGAAGTTTCTCCAGGATCTCTGAAATCTTCTCCTCAGATCTCAAGTCTGGAGGTATGCCAGACAGTCTAATGGTGCGATCTGTAATCGTAGATTGACTACCCAAGTAGTCTTGACGGACTCTTATGATTTTATTGGTCTCAGACATGATAAAATAGAGTGCCAGCGCCGTAAAGGTGTAGGTGAAGACCAGGTATGACCATAGATAACTCGTATCGGCCTTTTTCTTATGTCCCTTGCCATCTACCCAATCGACACCCCCAACTCCCAAAGTCGATGTGCCGTTGCTAGGTTGATCATCAAAAATGCTAGGAAGGCCGACGAAGTGAGCGTTGATTGGAGCCATGATCGCAGCAGCAAGGAGAAATGCGACAGTCAAGAACTTGATCGACATCTTGAAAAATGATAAGAACTTCCACAATCAGCAATAATTCAGATATATATCATCACTCTGATCACATACGACGTAAGCATCTAGGCCAACACCTGCAAGAACTTGCTGCTCGGTGATTTTATACAGCACCGGAATCCATCCAAAGAGTGTATCCGGTAACTCTGGTAAGCTTGAGGCAGCATTTGTCTGCCGCTTACGGGCCGCATATAATGACTTCCATTGCGGTCGCAGTATCTAGCAAAAGTCAGCGCAGGGTAGAGAAGAGTTGCTTTAGCCTGCTTACACAGAAAGCTATGAAAGACGACAAGCCGAGCGTTAGAGAGATCACCAGTTGCACAATCGTTGCTTTGTTATTTTGGGAGTGAGGATTCGTCGGGTCGCTGCCTTTGCAATCCTCCAAGCCACCGAAGATATTCATATTGCGCGAGGTATAAAACGGGTTGTTCTCCAAAAGTGGGGTTGGCGGTTGTCTAACTCTTGTATTGTCTATGACGATTTTCGCTAAAAAGCCCTGCAGCAAGTGCAGCTGAACGTCGCCCAATCAACGACAACACCGCAAACGATCAGTTAAGGCCCCCTGCATGATGAAGACGGCTCGTACACAAGAAGTAGAACATAGCAGCTTCGTGATCGAGGAGGACCAGAAACAAGATAATCAAAACGGCGATTATCAGGAGTCTCCAGTTCTAGAAGGCGCTAGGGAGCTTGGCAAGATCTATCTCGAAGCCAGAGTACAGGATGACTTCACGGACGATCTTGTAGAGGTAGGTGATGGGTCGTTGAGCAATGTGCTTTCATCAACTCATTTGTCAAGATACACAGCGAAATTGTGCGGATCTTCTCTCTTCATGTTGTCCGTAATCTTTCCTTAATTCTATGGCAAGAGATAGTCGAATCAGATGCATGTAAGTTCATAGATAACTGTTCATTGCAAGTTCTTCTCTCATCATTGCGCATAGTTAAGGGTCTCTTTCCTGAGCAGCTCCGCTCTCTGAAAGCGGTGGAATATCTGGGGAGCGATCCTGCAGCCACATATATCCCCATTAAGTCTGTCATACCTGAGGTTTATGTGTACCGAATGTGCAGTAGCCTTGAATATCTTGAAGATGATGGTACTCTTCTCCAAGCGGAGATAGTTCAGCTTCCGAGTCTGATTTTCGAAGGAATATGGGAAAAGTTTGTAATCCAATCTGGTATGTGAGAAGTTCCTCTGCTAAAACAATTCTTCATGCTCGTGTTCGACACCGATATAAGAGGTAACCTCATCCGCCTAATTACTAATATACGTAAGTACCACTCCACAACTCAATCAACTTAACTGACATTCCCAGTCAAATTCTCCTTTGCCTTGAGCACCGCAAACCTCCGCCCGCGCACCAACCGTCTCATTCTTCTCTCCGGCCCCCCAGGGACAGGCAAAACGTCTCTTTAACGCCCGTCACAGTAGATGTCGATGTAAAGCTCTAGCTCAAAAGCTTTCGATCCGCCTCAACCGCACATACTTCTCCACCTCCCTAATCCATATTAACGCCGCCACTCTCCTATCTAAGTTCTTCTCAGAGTCCGCCAAACACATTCTCCAAATCTTCACCGCGATCTTCACGCACTGCACCTCCTCCCCTTCCCAACTCACCATCGTCTTAATTGACGAGATCGAGTCCCTCGCCTCCTCCCGACACACCGCCTCTTCCCGGGGCGAAGTACAAGACACGATCCGCGCCACAAACGCCCTCCTAACCGGCTTCGACAGAATGAAATCCCAGCCGAATCTGATCATATTGTGTACCAGCAACATGGCAGACACGCTAGACGCCGCATTCCTGGATAGATGCGGGCATCGGATCGTCGTCGAGTCGCCTAGTCTTGCAGCCCGTTACCAAATTCTCCGAGACGGAATCCAGGAGCTTATTGCTGCGGGAATTATAAAGACTGATCAAGCGGTTCCAAATTATCGCGATGCGCAGCTGGAGTTGTTCAGTGAGCCCAAGAAACCGGGGAGTGTGCTTACGGAGCTGTGTAATGCCCTCGACCCTTCATGTGTACAGAATCGGCTGGGAATCGAGGGGAAGGGCAGGAGCAGTGCACGATATTTGGGCCAGTTGCCAGAGGTGGCATTAGCGGACCGGATGATCTCTAACTCTTGCAACTTGGATGAGGCTCTGGAGCACATGAAAAATTTCGTGTTCGCTCGGATTCGGCTTGAGATGGATGAGATGGGGGCTCAACGAGAGTTAGAGGAGAGTGAAAGTGAGAAGGACGAGTTGTGGCTGGGTCTAAAGAGGAAGAGGAGTGTGATGGAAGGAAATTCCGAGATGCGGAAGTGAATGTCAGGCAAATGTTGATATTGCTTTTTGTTGAGACTTATTACCGTCTTTTAGATACTCGCATAGCAGTTATACAAGTCTTTCAGACAGCTAAGGCGAGACAAAGGCGGAATCATAGCCAGCAAACCATAATCTTCAAGAGCAAAAAGAGCTTTGCAATTAATACAGCTTATCTATTAAATTTTGGAGTGGTGAAAGCGGAAGTGGCATCTGATTAACTGTATAGGGAGAAACTGCCTGTTCTTAATCTCCCTATTCCTACCATTCCCACCAGCCATTCAGTACTGCGGTTTTTTGTTCTTAGGTAGCACGTGGAAGCATCTTGATCCCCATGCCAAATCCTTATGAAACCCGGCTCTGACCAGACTATTCCAACATATCTACATTTCCGTTCAGATTATTGGATCCGTTAGAAAATTCCGCTGTGGAATACTTTTTGATGTCCACTTCTGTAACAGGTATACACCATCCAGAGGGTCCCTCAATCTTACCGAGCTGTATGCTTTTGAGTGTAGTGAGCAGCTTGGTGAATACAGGCCCGGATTCTTCGGAGTCCTCCGCAATATATTCGAATTTGTCGAATTTTGATCTTCTAGTGATGGATTTGATAGGAACCAACGCTGCAGCGGTCCCGGCTGCTAAGACTTCGGAGAAGGAAGGCAGCTCTTCATATTTGATCTGTTCAGGTTCGTTAGTCGAACATCTAGTGAGACATAAAACGAAGTTGTTCTACTCACAGAGCGCCTTTCCACTTTGTAGCCAAGGGTCTTGCCAATCTCAAGACAGCTATTTGAAGTTACGCTGGCAATGACGGCCTTGCTATCCGGCACAACAAGTGTGATTTCCTCCCCGTTCTTCTTAACACCAATGAAACCGCTAGTCGAGAATTCATCAATTTCAGTGTGAGTCTTGCTGTCAAGATGCAACGTGATATCATATCCCTCAGTTCTTGCCTTGTCGCTATGCCGCAGAACAGGTGCGTAGTTTCCACCAAGCTTTGCATTACCGGTTCCATTCGGTGCAGCTCTGTCAAAGTCTTCTAGAATCAACGCATTTACTGGGTGTACGCCGTGATAGACGCCAACCGGCAAGACATAGACACAGAATGTATAACCGTCAGGAGGGCTGAGACCGAGTTGCGGGGAGCTGCCGAAGAGAAGAGGCCTGATGTACATTGAAGCTCCTGTCTCATGAGGCGGTACATAAGCTGCGTTCAAGCTTACGGCGGCATGTACGCATTCCATGAAAAGAGACTCGGGGACAGGAGGCATGCTAACAACCTCAGCAGAATGGCTCATTCGTTCACAGTTCTTCTGGGGTCTGAACATTGTGATATTCCCATCGGGTGTTCGATGTGCTTTCTGGCCTTCAAATGCCTGCTGTCCATAGTTAAGGCCGGGTGCCATTCCATGGATGCGTAGATAGGGATCGGTGATGAATTGTGGGGCAGTCCATTTCCCGGTCTTCTTGCTGTAGCGGGACTCGATATGACCGTTGACTTTAGCTATTAGCTATGGACAATACGACAGGAATAGGGTGTTTACCTTCGCGGAATTTAAAGCCAATGTCTGACCAGTCTATATCCAGGTCAGTAGGAGCTCGTATGGAAAGCAGCAAGGCAAGAAGACAATAGTAAAGTCGAAAGAAAATAGCAGAGAGATAAAACCGTAATTTCATGAAGTACTGCAAGATCTTTACACCTGCTCAATGCGCCCATTAAGATGAATGCAATGTTGAGTATAGATTGACTTATAGGCATATTCATATTCGTCTAATGAGAGTACTCACCAATAGTATTGATAGGAGGTGGAGGAAAGGTCATATTTAGAGATCAAAACCTAAATAATTTAATTGAAGATATTGGGAGTGGCTGCCAGTCTGATCACTAAAAGCTGGAGAAGACAGAACCCCAAATATAAAGGCGTTATCAAGCAACAGTCAGCTCAACTTACTTGATTCCAGCCGAGTCGTTAAATTTTGAAATCAGCCCCGAATATCGGCAAATGGGAGGGGCAGAGTAAGTGCGTAGAACTAGGCTATGAGGCAGCCTTGCATAAGGCCACTCTTTTAAGGCGCAAGCCTCGCGACAATATACGACACGAAGCAGGGACATAGAATTCCATTCCGCTCTTTTCGCAATCCTCATGGTGACTCCCGCCGATGAGTCCGTCCGATTTCAGGCCATAAGATAACCCAGCATTTGATGTGCCTCATCGAAGATGCCGCGCAGAAACCACTTGACGCTGATGCTCTTGGCTGTATCAGCCTTCCTCACTATTTCCTTCATACTCGCATTTCGAAATCAAGCATCAGAGTCAACGTATGACTCGGCCCCAATCGCGGTAACAGATAGTATTCTCCATGGAGAGGCCACAGCGCATAAGATTGAGAATGCCACACTGAAGTGAGATAGCTCGCGTCCCTTCAATAACAGATATAGCTGACTCCCACTTCTTAATAAAGAGCAGAACTAGGAAATGCAGCATGGAAGCTCCTTCACACAACCATGGCCAAATTTCCCGATAAGCCCACAGAAGAAGACAGCGACGCGCTGAAGTCCTACATTTATCTATTCGCGCGGCTATACCCGTGCGGCGACTGCGCGCGGCATTTCCAGAAGATCCTTAAAACATATCCACCACAGGTAGCGTCCCGGTCGACGGCGGCGGCTTGGGCATGTCATGTGCATAATGAAGTCAATAAGAGCTTGAAGAAGAACATGTTTGATTGTACAAAGATTGGGGACTTTTATGATTGTGGATGTGCGGAAGATGATAAGACTACAAGCAAGGTGGCGCAAAGTAAGAAGGACCATTTCACACCACTTGAGCTGGAGAAGGAGGGGTAGGTGTTCCTTTCTGCTATAAGTGCTGGGCTGACAGGGCTGCGTAGGTTAACTAGAGGAGGTTGATTTTGTCCAGGAAAGTAGAATTCGGCATCATAAATTATGCCATTGGAACGGAATTTTGTGCAGCATGGCGAGGCTTGTATAAAATTAACATAGAGATTTGAGACTGTCACGAGCAGACGGCACATTCATTTCTACTTTAGGGGATCTCTTTCCTGCAAGGAGTTTTGTCTACCAGAATACTGTCACATAGTAATGTTATATTCTTAAATACTGTAGTATTCCATAGTAGCTTAAGCTATTGTAGGTAATAATTCTCTGGAGCCACTAATAACTTGTGCATGTGATATTTGAATGTCGCCCCCACTCTGCCCCTACGCACTCCAAGGGTTCCTTATGTTTCCTATAAATCTATAAGCTTCTCTAGCAGCAGCAGAACATAAGGATCGAAAGCCGGCTAATGCGAATTCTCAAGGTGGTATTTCTGCACTCGCCAACTCTCTACCTCTCTCCATCTCCTTCTGCCCATCACCCGGATCACTCACAGCTTCAGTCTCGAACCTCATCATAATCGCGAAAGCCCTAGGATGATATTTGATGTATATATCTAAGCATTGTCGGTCTTCAGTCCTGAGTACCGGCGAAGTCGCATCCGTTTCTCAGTAGTGCTGCCACTAACTAGTGCCCTAATGCGGTAAGAATGATATCCAAATCCCGCCCTAAAAGGATTAGAAAGGATTACATATTCTGCTTCTTTATGAACGAATTTGCGATGTATATCGCCAGCATTCTATTCTGTCAATAACACTAGAGGCATTAACGACAAGAGGAAGCATATCAACAGGAAATATATCAACAAGAAATACCAACTGTGACAATGCATGAGGCGTAGCAAGGAAGAGGCAGATGACATTATTGTTTTGGTCACGCAAGGCCTCGAGATTGCTATTAATTGAGTGCAAAGCGCGGGGTTTTAGGCGTGCTGAAATTCACTATAGATTCTGGTAAGTACTACTTAAGTGGTAGTCAAGACATAACTTTACATTGCATCCCGGGTCGGATTAATTCACCGGAAGAAAGATGCGCTACCGACCCCCTGTTGAGAGCTTCAAGCGAGGCAGAAGAGCAGTACGCGGTCAAGCT
>Ga0335074_10003433_pt1 | contig 21640 bp, 13 predicted proteins | sample Lox_Sample_23_FD_206715 | JGI IMG/M metagenome (GOLD analysis project Ga0335074, IMG submission 206715) | Soil microbial communities from Loxahatchee National Wildlife Refuge, Florida, United States - Lox_Sample_2.3 | ecosystem: Environmental > Terrestrial > Soil > Wetlands | place: USA... | reverse complement strand
ACCGGGGCTCCGGTATCGAGTGTGGACGTCATTGACGAAGAGGTTGCATTGGCCGCGTCGATCACGGGCAGATTTCCGTAGGAATCCGGCACGCCACAGACGCGCACCGGCTGGGTCGCCGTCCCTTGCGTGCTGATCTGCCAGTACTCGTAATAGGTCGTCGGATTGGTGCCGGTCGTATCATCGTTGTGGATGCGAACGGTCGAGCCTGGGGCGAGCGACGACCACGGGACCGAATTAATGGTGGTATATGTTCGCGACGGCCCGACATCGTAGGTGACGCCAGTCAGCGCCGGATCCACGGAACAATCCACTGGCTCCGTATTGTTAGGAGTTACAGCGTAGGGCATTGTGTTGCCGGTCACGTAGATCGTAGTGGAGGCCGTCTTCGTTCCGTCCGCCGCGCTGGTCGCGGTGACTGTATAGCGGCCAGAAACGGTCGCGGAAAACACGGTATCGCGGTTGCTCGTGTCGCTCAGAGCACCATCACCGCCAGAAGGTTGTGACGTGATGGCCCAAGTTACTCCGAGATTGGTGTTGCCCTGAATGTAACTTTGTAGATCCGCCGATTGTCCCGAATAAAGCGTGCGATAGAAGGGAACGACGATGACCGAAACGGCAGGCGTGCAGACATTGAACAGAAACGCAGCCGTCTTCGTCGGATCGTCCTGCGACTGCGCCTGCACAGTTACTGTGGCAGTCGAGGTGAACCCTGTCAAATTCGGTCGCGTCCCCACCCACGAACAGGTTCCTCCCGTCGCGCCGATCGTGACGTCTACCCAAGGGAAGCTGCCACTGGACAAGGTTGCGGTCGCGCCACCCGTCGTAGAAGCGATGCTCCAGTTTACGAGGTTCGTGGTTCCGTTGGTGATGAAAACGTTGATGTGCCGCACTGAGCCCGGCAGGACTCCCCAATTGTAAGTGGGACTGTTCGCGGTGATGCTGACCTGTGCCTGCGCGGCTACACAGGGCAACAGAAGTCCCAGAAGAAGGATCAATCGCTTCATTTCGATCACCTTTGAAGACGTGGAGTGCCCTGTGAAGTTCGGATGCTGTTGTCGATTTTACGGTGTGGCGCCCATTCTGAGAACCAAAATCTCAGATCGTGAGCCGTTGGCGGTCTCGAGTCTCGTGCCGGCACCTGTGCAACGGTCTTCTTGTGGTAACCAACCGGGTCTTCCAAGCGCGGTCCATCTCCGATCGTGTCCTTCCGCGACCAATACACTTCTCTTACTGTTGAAGATCATCCCCTGCGGTTTGTCGCCGCAATACCCCGCCAGTTCGAAGTCGCGATCATTTTCCGATGCAGAAGGTGGAGAAGATGAGGTTGAGGATGTCGTCGGCAGTGGTCTGGCCTGTGAGCGAGTCGAGCGCGGAGAGAGCGCGGTAAAGGTCGAGCAGGATCATCTCGTGGGGGATGGAGGCGCCGTTCGATTGCGCCGCGTCATGGAGCGCAGCAAGCGCGGTGGTGACGGCCTGGTGATGGCGGAGGCTGGTGAGCATGCCGGGCTCGCTGGCGGCGCCGCCAGTGGCTAAAGCGAGGATGCGGGCTCGAAGCTCGAGGACGCCCTGGCCGGTGAGCGCGGAGGTGGCAAGGACGGAAAGGCCGGTCAGCTCGGAAGCGGTGGCGTGATTGTGACTGCCGATGTCGGACTTGTTGACGGCGACGAGCGCGGGACGGCCCTGGACAGCGGCGATGAGCTCGCTCTCTTCTTCGTTGAGGGCTTGGGTGGCGTCGAGGACGATGAGGACGATGGCGGCGTCGGCCAAGGCTTCGCGGCTGCGGGCGATACCGAGCTGCTCGGCGACGTCATGGGCTTCGCGAAGCCCGGCGGTATCAACGAGCTCGAGGGGAACGCCGTCGAGAGAGATGTGCTCGGTGACGGTATCGCGGGTGGTGCCGGGTGAGGGTGTAACGATGGCGCGCTCGCGTTCGACGAGGCGATTGAAGAGCGAGCTCTTGCCGGCGTTGGGGCGGCCGACGATGGCGAGAGTCAGGCCATCGTGGACAATGTGTCCGCGCAAAAAGGATGCTTCGAGGGCCGTGAGAGGTGCTGAGAGATCGGCCAGGCGGCGAGCGATTTCCTCCTGCGAAGCGACGTTGAGGTCGTCCTCGGCGAAGTCGATGCCGGCTTCGAGCATGGCTATAAGCTCGATGAGCGACTGCTTGACGGGCGCGACGCGGCGGCTGAGTGCGCCGCCCATCTGGCTGGCGGCCTGGCGTGCCTGGGTAAGGGTCTGGGCTTCGATGAGGTCGCGGACAGCTTCGGCCTGGGTGAGGTCGATGCGGCCGGAGAGAAAAGCGCGCTGGGTGAATTCGCCAGGCTCTGCCAGACGCGCACCGAGAGCGATGGCGCGGCGGAGAAGATGATCGAGGACGACGGGAGAGCCGTGACATGCTATCTCGATGAGGTCCTCGGAGGTGTAGGAGTTGGGCGCGGCGAAAAGGGTGACGATGGCTTCGTCGATGCGCGCCTGCTCGGAATCGGCGGCGGGATCGAGAACGTCAGCTAGGCGCGACCGGGCGTGTTCGAGCGGCAGGCGCAGATGCACGAGCTGCTCGACGATGGAGCGGACAAGCGGCCCGCTGAGGCGTACGATCCCGATTCCGCCACGGCCGGGAGGCGTGGAGATGGCCGCGATGCTGTCGATGGCGGCCGGATTGGCGGGCGGATCGGGCATCATGCTTTCATTGTAGGGAGGAGGGCCGGTTGCGAGAGGCCCGGCACGGCGCCGGAGCATGCCGGGTTAGAGTGCACGCAAACCGTCCGGGAACGCGCTCAAACCTTTTAGTAGAGGGGACGGATATAATCCCCATCAAGCTGAACCTGGAAAAACTGGAACGGAAGCAAGGGCCGATGATGCAGTCCTATTTTGATGCGAGGATGAAACCGCAAAGCCACGCGTGGGCGCGACGCACCAGCGTGTCGTGGACGCTAGTGCTGTTTATGTGGCTGGCGTGCGCGGGCTGGATGTGCGCGCAGACGATTACGGCGACGGTGACATGGCAGGGGCGAATCCACAACACGGGTGGCGCGCCGATGACGGGCGCGAACGTGACGCTGAGCGGAGAAGGAACGAGCGCGCAGGGAACTGCCGGTGACGATGGAACTTTTCACGTGGGATCCTTGGCGCCGGGGAATTACCGGCTGAAGATCAAGTTTGGCAAACGCACGGCGGAGTACGCGCAGACCATCGACCTGGAGCCGGGCGCCCCGCCGGTGGATATCGAGATTTCCGATCGCGGCGAGGTTGCTCTGACGGTGCTGACCGATCAGGCCAGCGCGACCGGAGGCGAGGCGCTCTCCAGCCACGAGGTGAGTTCGCTGCCGCTCAACAAGCGGGATTTCAGTCAACTGCTGCTGCTGGCCGCGGGAACTATGACCGATGCGAACGGTGCAACCAACTTCACGCAGCAGTTCGCCATCAACGGACAGCGCGGCGTGGAAGCGACATTCGCGATGGACGGCGCGGACACCAGCGATCCGGAGATGGGCGGTTCGACATTTTCTAACTTCAATGTGGACGCCGTGGAAGGGATCCAGTCGAGCTCAGGCTGGATGCCGGCGGAGGTCGGGGAGGGCGCGTCTGGTTTTACCAACATCATCACGCGGTCGGGCGCGGCCGGATTTCACGGATCGTTCTTCGAGTTCGTACGCAACTCCGTGTTCGATGCGCGGAACTATTTCGACCATCCCACGCCGGCGTATCCTGGCCGGATTCCGCCGTTCCGGCGCAACGAGTTCGGCTTCACCAATGGTGGGCCGGTGTATTTGCCGCACCTGTATGACGGGCGTAAGCGGACATTCTATTTTACGGAATATCAGGGGTTCCGGCAGGTGCTGGGAACGACACAGGTGATGCCGGTGCCGACCGCGGCGGAGCGCGCGGGGACCGACATGGTGACCTACGCCGATGGCTCGACCGACATTCTGAATGTGCCGGTGAATCCGCTGATTGCGGCGATCCTGGCGCGGTATCCGATGCCGAACGATCCCACCGGATCGTATGGAGCACGCACATATGCGACGCCTTCGACGGTGGCGACGAACGCGGATCAGTTCTCCCTGCGCATCGATCACACCATCACGAGCAAGGACCAGTTCTTTGCGCGCTTTACCATGGACAACCTGACCGGGCCGACGACCAACCCGGACCAGACCGCGGTGGATCCGGCTTTTGGCGTGCAGTATCTCGACCGGCAGCGGAACGTAGTGGGAACGTGGACGCGGACAGCGACGCCGCGGCTGACCTTCGAGTCGTCAATCAGCATCACCCGATCCACGCCGGGATTCCCGACGCCGGACACGACCGATCCGGCGGTGAAGTTCAACGACGGATTGTACGAAGCGTTCAACTCCGCGGGCGGATCGGTGATGCAGGCATACGGGAACCTGTTCCAGGGACGCGAGAATGTGTCGTACACGACCGGGCGTCACGCGTGGAAGGCAGGTGTGGACGTGCGCCTGAACCGCGACACGACCTACTTCGGCATCAGCCCGAACGGCGAGTACGATTTTGGCGGCGGCACGGCGTACGCGACCGAGGCGATTCCGTCCGCGAGCGGAACGCACAACGTGCATCCGGGCGACCCGCTGCCGGACACGCTTTCGGCATTTCTTTCCGGCAGCGCGTTTGTGTACACCGTCGCGGTGGCGCCGCCGAATTCTTCCAGCGGGCAGCATATCGGGCCGGCGGCCATCAACCGCGGCAACTTTGCGGCCTACCTGCAGGACACGTGGAAGGCTAACCAGCGGCTGACGCTGGACTACGGCGTGCGGTGGGACTTGTATACGCCCATCACCGAGCGCGCGCACCGGACCTCGGGCTTCTGGACGGTGAACGGGGCGCAGGAGTTCGTGATCAATCCGCAGCCGGGCTACCAGACGAACTACCTGGCGTTCGAACCGCGGGTGCAGGCGGAGTGGCAAGTGGCGCACAACCTGCAGGCGCACGCGGGCGGCGGCATCATGGCAATTCCGCCCAACATCTGGCAGGACAATTTCCTGACCGGCTCGACGCCGTACGTGGTGTATCCGCGCGCGGTGGCCAATGCAGGCGCGCCAATTCCATATGGATTCCAGATCACGCCGGCGCAGTTGCCGCAGACGTACACGCCGTCGGGACAGAACGTCTTTGCCTCGTGGACTCCGAAGCAGGTCCCGGCGAACACGGTGATGGATGTGGATCGCTACGAAAAGGATCTGGCTGCACTGACTCCGGGACACGTTGTGAGCGCGCTGAACCTGAGCGGCGTTGATCGAAACTTCGACAACGCGACGCTGTACACGTGGACGCTGGGTTTGGAGCGGAAGTTCGGCAACCTGGTGGGCGATGCGGCTTACGTGGGCACGACGGCGGAAAAGCTGCCACGGTACAGCTTCCCCAACGCGTATCCTGGGGCTTCGCCGGGGTTCGCGCCGCATACGCAGTTTGACAGTGCGGGGAACGTGATCGGCGGCTTTGGCGTGGAGAACGTGATCACGGACGATGCGCATTCCACCTATCACGCGCTGCAGAGTTCGCTCTCCGGAACAGTGGGCCACGGTGGTCCGGGTATCCAGGCAAGCTACACGTGGAGCAAGTCGCTGGACGATACGAGCATGGTGATCGGCGGCACGGGGCAGACGGGAGCGGTGACATCGGGCTTCTCGCAGAACCCGTACGACACTCATCCGGAGAAGGGACCGTCGAACTTCGACGCGGCGCAAAACTTCAGCCTGAGCGTGGCGCAGGACCTGCACGGAGAGACAGCGCCGTGGCTGCGGCCGTTGAGCCGCAAGATCACCTATGGATGGGAGCTATTGAGCATTTCGAGCATCAGCTCAGGCTCGCCCTTCACGGTGTATTCGGGGATCCAGCAGACGGGATACGGATCGAACGGAGTGGACAGGCCGGACCAGATCGCCAAGCCGAGTCTCTCCACGGCGCGCAAGGTGCGCGAGGATTATTTCGGCGAGGGCGCGAACAACGCCGCGGACTTCTTCTCGATTCCGATTCACATCGCAGGCGGCTCGGGACCAAATCAGGGGCTGTTCGGGACGCTGGGGCGGAACACGTTCCGCGGACCGGCCTACTACGACTACGATTTCGCGCTGATCAAGGACACGCCCCTTGGGCAGCGGGCGAGCGGAACAGAGCGAGTCGATTTACAGTTCCGTGGGGAGTTCTTCAACCTGTTCAACATCGTGAACATGGGCCTGCCTTCGAACATCCTGAACGGATCGGGGTTCGGAGAGATCAGCCGCACGGCGGGAACATCGCGGCAGATCCAGTTCTCGATGAAGATGATTTATTAGCAGGACGGGCAGTCACCACCATACGCGGGCTCTGGTATAACGGTCTGCACACATCAGACCGTGGCCGGCTGGCGCGGTCCTGCGCTTGAACTGAGAGCGCGCTCGAATCAAAAGGCCGGCGGAGAGAGCCTGCGCATGAAACTCGATTCCTGGTCTGCGCGATCGCTGTTCGGGGTCGCTGTTTGCCTGCTGATGCCATTGGGCGCGCACGCGCAAAGGCCTGCCGCTGCGCCTGCGCAAAAGCCGGCGGCTGTAGCGCTTTCCGGCCATCCCACCCTGAACATGACGCCAGTGAAGCCGGAGAGCGTGGGATTCTCGAGCGAGCGGCTGGAGCGGCTCCATGCACTGATCCAGGACGAGATTGACCAGAAGCATCTGGCGGGCGCGGTCACCATCCTGGCGCGGCATGGGAAGGTGGTGGAGTATCGCACCTACGGCGTGCGCGACCTGGCCACCGGCGCGCCGATGACCAAGGACACGATCTTCCGCGACTACTCGATGACCAAGCCGGTGACCGGCGTGGCCATGATGATCCTGTTCGAGCAAGGCAAGTGGCTGCCCAACGATCCCATCGCGACCTACATTCCGGAGTTCGCGCACCTCAAGGTCTTCGACGGTGTGGACGCGGACGGGAAGATGAAGCTGGTGGACCCCGATCATCCGCCGACCCTGCGCGAGCTGATGTCGCACTCGGCGGGATTCTCCTACGGCTCGGGCTTTCCGCCAGTGGACGCGCTCTATCGCGAGAAGCAGCCGCTGGGTTCGAAGAACCTGCAGGAGATGATCGACAAGCTGGCGACCATTCCGCTGAACTACCAGCCGGGCAAGGGATGGACGTATTCCATGTCGATGGATGTGGAAGGCTACATCGTGGAGAAACTTTCGGGGCAGTCGCTGCCGGACTTCATGCACGAGCATATCTTTGCGCCGCTGGGGATGAAGGATGCGGGTTTCTACGTACCGGCGGATAAGCGCAGCCGGTTTGCGACGAATTATCGCGATGACCACGGCACACTTGTGGTGACAGCCGCGGGAAGCCCGCCGAAGGACTACACGGAGCAGCCCACGGCGCCGTCGGGCGGAGGCGGACTGGTGTCGACGGCCGAAGACTATTACCGATTTGCGACGATGCTGAAGAACGGCGGAGAGCTGGACGGTAAGCGAATCCTTTCGCCGGCGACGGTGAAGCTGATGACGACAAATCATCTGCCCGCCAAGCTGCTCACCGGCCAGTTCGGGATCGGGCAGCACGTCATGCGGCCGGGCTTCGGCTATGGCTACAACTGCGCCGTCGTGTTCGATCCGGCCGCGGCGAATCTGCCCGACGGCAAGGGCACGTTCTTTTGGGATGGCGCGGCGGGCACGTGGTTCTGGGTGGACCCCACCAACGACATAGTGTTTGTGGCGATGATCCAGCGCATGGGCGGCAGCGACAACCATCCGCTGCTCTACCGCAGCCACCAGGCGGTATATGGAGCGCTGGTGGATCCGTCGAAGTAGCACTGTCGCTCGAATTCAGGAACAGGGAGTTCTCGGCATGTTTCGTTTTTCGATGAAGCAATTTGGATTGGGCCTCGCGCTGACGGCCATCGAGTTTGCACCGGCGGCAGGCGCAGCGCAGCAGGCGAAACCTATGCAGGCTGCGACTCAGCACGCGCCGGACACAACGGCGGTGAAGCCGGAGAGCGTCGGCTTCTCCAGTGAGCGGCTGGAGCGGCTACACGCGCTGATGCAGGACACCGTGGACAAGAAGGAAATAGCCGGCGTGGTGACGCTGCTGGCGCGGCACGGCAAGATCGTGGATTATCGCGTCTACGGCAAGCGCGACCTGGCCAGCGGCGCGCCGATGACCAAGAACACGATCTTTCGCGACTACTCGATGACCAAGCCGGTGACCGGCGTGGCCATGATGATCCTCTACGAAGAGGGCAAGTGGCAGCCCAGCGACCCGATTGCCAAGTTCATTCCGGAGTTCGCGCACCTGAAGGTGTACAACGGCACGGATGCGAACGGGAACATGATCCTGGTGGATCCGATGCATCCGCCCACGATGGCCGAGTTGATGTCGCACACGGCCGGTTTCACGTATGGCTTCTTCGGCAACACGCCGGTGGACAAGATGGTACGCGATGCGAACGTCTTCGACGCGCCGAACCTGCAGGGTATGATCGACCGGCTGGCGAAGATCCCGCTGCTGTACCAGCCCGGGACGGAGTGGAACTACTCGCTCTCCATGGACATCGAAGGCTACATCGTGGAGAAGCTTTCGGGCCAGTCGCTGCCGGACTTCATGAGCGACCAAATCTACAAGCCGCTGGAGATGAAGGACGCGGGCTTCTGGGTACCGAAGGAGAAGCTGAGCCGCTTTGCGACGCTCTACTGGTGGGATCCGGATACGAAGACGGTGACGGCGCAGCCGCATGGGTTTGTGAGCCCGCACCCATACGAGGCGCCGCCCGCGGTGCCTTCAGGCGGTGGCGGAATGGTCTCCACCATCGGGGACTACTACCGCTTTGCGCAGATGCTTGCCAATGGCGGTGAACTCGATGGCAAGCGAATTCTCGCGCCGGCGACAGTGAAGCTCATGACGTCGAATCACCTTGGCCCGGACCTGGTCAGCGGTAAGTTCGGAATCGGCGCGCAGCACATGCGGCCGGGATTCGGCTACGGCTACAACTGCGCGGTGGAGTACAACCCGCAGGAAGCGAACCTGCCCGACGGCAAAGGGACGTTCTTGTGGGATGGGGCGGCGGGCACATGGTTCTGGGTCGATCCCACCAATGACATCGTGTTCGTAGGCATGATCCAGCGCATGAACGGCGGCACGCCGAACCTGCAGTATCTGAGCCGGTCGATTGTGTACGGAGCGCTGGTGGATCCGACGAAGTAGGCTGGTGAAGATGCGCACGAGGATCCGCCTATGCGCCGTGACGCCTCACATGACATGTTTCCCTGTTGCCGGAGACAGGCCAGCGAAAGCCTTCACATTTCTTAAGGATTCTCCTATTGCCAGACAATAGGAATCAGTGTAGGGTTCTCATATTGGCTTGCAATAGGAGAACGCGATGGGCGGAAAGACCGATGTCTGGCAGGGGACGCTGGCGCTGATGATCCTGCGCACGCTGGAGACCATGGGTCCGCAGCACGGCTACGGGCTGGCGCGGCGCATTGAGCAGACCAGCGGTGAGGCTTTGACGCTGAACTATGGCACCGTGTATCCGGCGCTGCTCAGGCTGGAGCAGGAGGGCTACATCCGCTCCAAGTGGGGCGCCAGCGACAACAACCGCAAGGCCAAGTTCTATGAACTGACGCGAGCCGGCCAGCGCCAGGCGCGCAAGGCCACCGAGGAGTGGGAACAGGCCACGGAGATTCTGGCGCGGTTTCTCAAGCCGGCGGAAGCGGAGAGGTAGGAGACGGGGATGCGCAAGCTTCGGTCAATTTTTCTTAGGTTAGGCGGCATCTTTTCCGGCCGGAAGAACGAGGAACTGGACCAGGAACTCGAGGCCCATGTGGAGATGGATACGGAAGCGGGCATGCGCGCCGGGCTGAGCCGCACCGAAGCGCGCCGGCAAGCCCTGGTACGCCTTGGCGGCGCCGAACAGGTGCGCCAGGCGTACCGGGAGCAGGCCGCTGCTCCGTCCGTGGAAGGCATGCTCTGGGATCTGCGCTTCGCGTTCCGGCAGATGCGCAAGGCGCCTGGATTCACTTTGACTGCCGTGCTGACGCTGGCGCTGGGCATCGGCGCTAACGCGGTCATTTATGCACTGGTGGATTCCATCCTGCTGAGCCCGCTTCCGTACTCGCACCATGAGCAGCTTGTGCGCATAACGGGCGCCAACGCGCCGATATTTCCCAAAGGATGGATTCGCGCGCTCGGCGAACGGACGCACTCGTTCAGCGCGGTTGCGGGTTACGGGCCGGACGCCGAATCGAATCTCTCCGAATCCGACCGGCCCGATCGCGTCTTCGGCGCTGCGGTCACAGTCAACGCGCTGGATGCGCTCGGCATTCGTCCGGCGGCGGGCGAGTTCTTCCGGCCGGAGGATGCCATCGCGGGGCAGGATCACGAAGTGGTGCTGAACTACGGGTACTGGCGGCAGCATTTCGGCGGCGATCCGTCCGTGATCGGCCACGAAATCCGCATCGACGGCACCTCGCGGCGCATCGTGGGCGTGATGCCTGCCGGCGTGCGCTTTCCTTACGACGATACTCAGTTCGTGATCCCGGTTTCGTTCGTACCCAGCGACGTCAACGATCCCTGGCAGATCTTCAACTTGAAGATGTTTGGCCGCCTCGCTCCGGGCGTGCCTCCACAGCGCGCGCAGGCCGAGATCCGCCAACTGCGCCCGCTGCTGGGCTCGCTGTTTCCCTGGCGCATGCCGGACATGTGGGCGAATGACATGACCGTCGTCCCGCTGCTTGAGGCGGAGACCGGCTCGATGCGCCCACGCCTTCTTCTCCTGTTCGGTGCGGTGGGGCTCATCCTGCTGATTGCCTGCGCCAACGTGGCCAACCTGATGTTGGCGCGCTCCAACGCGCGCGAGCGCGAAATTGCCATTCGCGGCGCGCTGGGAGCATCGGGCCTGCGCCTGATGCAGCAGCTTCTCATCGAAAGCGTAGTGCTGGGAGTGACCGCAGGCGTAGTTGGATTCTGCGCCGCTCTGGGCAGCCTGCGCCTCTTCGTCCATCTGCTTCCGGCCGACACGCCGCGCATTCAGGACGTCTCGCTGCACTGGAGCACGCTATTGTTAACGCTCGGTGCCTCCGTGCTCGCCGGGCTCCTGTTCGGCGCCATTCCGTCGATCAAGCTGGCAACCATCAACCTGCTGGAGACCCTGCGCCTGGGCAGCCGCTCCATGGTCGGCGGCTCGCGCTTCAGCGCCTCCACCATCCTCGTCGTGGCGCAGATCGGGCTATCTGTTCTTGTGATCACCGGAGCGGGCCTCATTCTGCATAGCCTTTACAAGCTTTCGAAGGTGGATCCCGGCTTCCGCACCAATCACATCGTGACTGCCGAGGTTGCGCTCGACTCCGGCTCATGCCAAAACAGCCAGAACAAGGGGCGCTGCCAGGCGTTCTGGGACACGCTGATGGCGCGTTCCGGCGAAATCGCCGGCGCCGAGAAGATGGCGCTCGCTGACGCGCTCCCATTGAGCGGGCAGGACAACAACTACTTCTACGACGCCGAGGATCACCCCCGCGACGCACGGCAGGGAGCGCCGGGAGCGACCGGGCGCATCGTCACTCCGGACTACTTCGACGTGCTGAATCTGCGCCTGGTGCGCGGCCGGTTGCTCACCTCCGAAGATGCGTCCGGCGCCTCGCACGCTGTGGTGATCAACCAGCGGATGGCCGAGCGGATGTGGCCCAACCAGAATCCGGTTGGAAAGCACATCATTAAGGTCGACGATGAGCCGCAACCCACGGTTTGGGTCGCCGATAAGGCGTCCATCATTGTTGGCGTGGTACGCAATGCGCACGATACCAGCCTCGACAGCGATTACACCGACGAGGTGTATCTCCCGCTGACTCCCGACCGCGAGCGGTCGGCAATGTACACACTGCTGCGCACACGCAGCACGCCGGCACAGGCCGCGGAAGGCCTGCGGGCGCTGGTTTCTCAGATCGATTCGCTGGTTCCCGTCACGCGTGTCCGCTCCCTCGACGAAGTCGTCTCCAACTCGGTGGCCGCGCCGCGTGCCCTCGCCATCCTGCTGCTCGCCTTCGGAGGACTCGCCGTCTTCATCGGCGCCATCGGCATCTACAGCCTCATCGCCTACATCGTAAGCTGGCGCGTGCGCGAGATCGGTCTCCGCCTGGCCCTCGGCGCGCAGCGCTGGCAGATTGTCATGTCCATCGTCCGCCAGAGCCTGTTCCTGGCCGCTTCCGGATGCGTCGCGGGCATCGGCGGCGCGCTGGCGCTGAGCCGCGTGTTGCACAGCTTCTTGTTTGAAGTGAGCCCGCTCGATCCCATCACCATCGGCGCGGTCACGCTCCTTATGTCTTCGGTTGCCTTGGTGGCGGCGTGGGTTCCCGCGCGCCGCGCCGCGTCGGTCGACCCAGTGATCGCCTTACGCGGCGAATAGGAGGATCGACAGGAGGTCGCAATGCGGACCATTCGTGCGCTGTGGCATCGCGTTCACGCATTGATTTATGCACGCCGAGGTGAGCGCGACTTCGACAGAGAGCTCGCGAGTCACATCGAGATGCACACGGAAGACGGCATGCGCGCCGGCCTGAGCCGTGAGGAAGCGCGCCGTCGGGCCATGGTGCGCCTGGGAGGCGCTGAGCAGACGCGCCAGGCGCATCGCGAGCGTAGGACGCTGACGTGGCTTGAGATTGCGCTTCAGGATGTTCGCTACGCCATGCGCGGTTTCCGCCTCAATCCCGTCTTTGCCGCCACTGCAATCGTTACGCTCGCGCTCGGCATCGGAGCCGCAACCGCCGTCTTCAGCGCGGTGAATCGCATCCTCTTTCGCGCACTTCCCTACGCAAATCCCGATCGCCTCGTCTCGGTCGGCCTGACTGCACCTATCATTCCGCAGGAGTTTATGCTTGGCGGCTCCTACTACGATTGGCGCGATCATCAAAAGCCGTTCTCTGCGCTCACATCGGAAACCGGGGTCAATGGCTGCGATCTCACCGAACGCAATCCGGCACATCTTGCCTGCGCCTCTGTTGAGGCCAGCTTTCTTCCCACCCTCGGTGTCTCACCCATTCGCGGCCGCAACTTCCTTCCCGAGGAAGACCGTCCTCACGGCGCCAAGGTCGCATTGCTTTCGTACTCGCTATGGGCGGGCCATTACGGACGCGATCCCAGTGTTGTGGACCGCACCATCGATCTCGATGGTTCTCCGGTGCGCGTCATCGGCATCCTGCCTCCGGATTTTGAGATGCCTTCGCTGGAACCCGCCGACCTTCTCGTTCCCGAAGCGCTCGACGAAGCCGCCGAACGTAAGGCCGATCCCGGCCGTGTCCTTTACGCCTACGCACGACTGAAGCCCGGCATATCCGTCCCGCAGGCAGTCGCGCAGTTGCAGCCCGTCTTCAACTACTCGCTCAGCCTAGCCCCGCCGCGCTTTCGCAGTGAAGTGCACCTCCGCGTGCGCTCCCTTCGCGATCGGCAGATGCAGGGCGCGAGACTTTCCGCCTGGATTCTGCTTGGCGCGGTCTTTGCCTTGCTCTTGATCGCCTGTGCCAATGTCGCCGGCCTTCAGTTGACCCGTGCCGCCGCACGCGAGCGCGAGCATGCAGTACGCGCGGCGCTGGGTGCCAGCCGTGGGCGCCTGGTCTGCCAGTCGCTCACGGAATCAGCCTTGCTTGCATTCTTCGGCATGATCGCCGGATGGGCTCTCGCAACGGCATTGCTGCGCATCTTTATCCGCCTCGCGCCCTCGAGCCTGCCTTTTCTTGGCCAAGCCCGCCTCGACCTCCGCATCCTCCTGTTTACCTTCGCCCTCGCGTTTTTTTCGGGATTCCTCTTCGGTCTCGCTTCCGCTCTGCGCAAGCCGCGCCCCGTCGCCCTCACGGCGCGTACAGCCGTCACTTCCGCCCGGGGACGGTTGCGTCGCTTTATGGTTGCCGCGCAGATCGCCGCCAGCGTTGTTCTTCTCGCCGGTGCGGCGCTCCTGGTGCGCAGTTTCGTCAACCTTCAGTCGCAACCGCTGGGTATTGACAGCCACGGTGTTCTTACCGCCGGCATCAGCCTCAACCGATACCGATTCCCATCCGCGCAGGCTCGGATGCAGTTTTTCCTCCAGGCCGAGACCGCACTACGCCGCGTGCCTGGCGTCTCCCAGGTCGCCCTTAGCGATTCGCTTCCACCTGGAGGATATTCCCACCAGCAGATCTTCGGCGTTATGCAGGTTGCCGGACGCCCACCGCTCAGCGGAGGCACCGGTGGCATGGTGGCATGGCGCTGGGTTACGCCATCCTACTTCAGCGCTCTCGATATCCCCATCCTTCGCGGCCGGCCCTTCACAAACGAGCAACGCACTTCAACCGCGCATCCGCTCATTCTCAGCAGCCTGCTTGCCGCGCGCCTGTTTCCTGGCCAGGATCCCATCGGCCAGCAGGTCCGTCCGGTGCCGGATGGTCCCTGGTACGTGGTTCAGGGTGTCGCTGCAGACGTGAAGAACGGCGGCCTTACCGGCGATGAAGAGCCCGAGTACTACCTCCTCCGCCGCAATCTCGTCGATGACTGGCAATCCTACCCCTCGGCGTCCTTCATCCTCAGGAGCGATCTCCCTCCCAAAGCAATCTCGCCATGGATCCAGTCGCAAATCGCCGCCATCGATCCCACCGTTCCCGTGGAGATTGAGAAGCTCTCGGGCCGCATCGGCAGTTTTGCTGCTCGGCCGCGCTTTGAGACTGCGCTTCTCAGCTTCTTTGCATTCATCGGGCTTGCCATGGCCGCCATTGGTCTCTACGGTGTTCTGGCTTACGTCACCGCCCAGCGCACGCAGGAGATCGGCGTGCGGATGGCCCTCGGCGCCAGCCGCGCATCCGTCCTTCGTCTGGTCATCGGCGACGGAATGCGCCTGGTTCTGTCTGGCGGCGTGATCGGACTGGCCGCGGCGCTCTTCGTGACCCGCATCCTCAAAAGCCTGCTCTTCAGCGTCGCCCCCCGCGATCCTCTCAGCTTTATTGCCGTCTCGCTCCTGCTCGCGTTTGTCTCCCTCATTGCCACGGTGCTGCCCGCTCGCCGCGCAGCCGCCGTGGACCCGGGCCAGGCCTTGCGCGCGGAATGAGCAGTAATAACACTTCCGGACGCGGCGCCGTCATCTGCCCGTAGATGTCTTAGACTCATCAAGGAACACGACGCAGAGAGGAGATTTGCGCCATGCGGGCAAGCGCGCTGGAGTTTCGTCTGCGGATGGTCATCAATACCGCTATCATCCTGCTCGGATTCTGGGCGCCGTGGGTTGAGGCAACTAGTCGGCGTTCGCTGCTCGAGTGGCTTCCGCTTGAGCTGGGTCGGATGGGATGGGTGAGCTTCACCGCAGCCGTTCCTGCCGTCATCATTCTTGCGTCGGTCTTTTCCGCATTGAGTGTTCTGCTGCGCGTGTGGGGCACGGCGTATCTGGGACCGGCGACCGTCCAGAGCCTCTCCATGAAGGCCGGCGCGGTGGTCGCAGATGGCCCCTACCGCACGGTTCGCAATCCGCTCTACCTGGGCCTTTGGTTCATGGTCGTGGCGCTGGCATTTCTCATGCCGCCTACAGGCGCGCTCTGTGCCTTCGCGCTGATCACGTTTTTCCTCGTCCGGCTCACGCTGGGAGAAGAGGCTTTTCTGGCGGAGCGCCTCGGCGAGCCCTATCAGGCCTACCTGTACTCCGTCCCCCGCTTCCTCCCGCGCCTGCGCAGCAACCTGCCGTCGAGCGGGGCCAGTCCGCAGTGGATCCGCGCTGTGCTGGCGGAGCTCACGCCGATCGGCATCTTCATCGCGCTCGCCTTGGTGTCCTGGACCTACAACGGCAGCCGCATGGTGCAGGTGATCCTGGTCAGCTTCGGCGCTTCGCTGGTGGTGCGCGCGCTCATGCCGTCCATGGTGAAGGAAGACGGCTCTCCTGCTTAGGCGTTTCCGCCACAAAATACAAAACGGCGGGAGAAGCATCGAGCCGGTCCCGCCGTGGGTTTGAATGCGAAGAATCCGCTACTTCTTCGGAGGAGCGATGACGTCCTTGGCCGACTTGGCCACGCGGAACTTCACCACGGTCTTGGCCTTGATCTTGATGGCCTCGCCGGTTTGGGGGTTGCGGCCGATGCGCGCCTTGCGCTCTGCCTTCACCAGGCGACCGATCCCGGGGATCACGAACAGGCCGTTCTTCTTGGTCTCCTTGATGGCGGTCTCCGCCAGCAGGTCCATGAAGGCCGCTGCCTGCTTGTTGGTCAGTTCGAGCTTCTCGGCCATGTGCCGGGCCAGAGCAGTCTTGGTCATTCCAGTTGCCATATTGTTTGTTCTCCTTCTCGCGCTCCCCGTCGGGGCAGCCGATATGTTGCCTGGGCCTCCGCCGCCCCGGTCCAAAGTGCATGGGCGGCGCCGCATGGGGTCTTCGATTTCAGGCAACGACTGTACGAAAACCCTGTATTCACGCGGGTTCCGGAGAACCCTGTCGTTGTTCACCATGCGGCTTTCTCTAGGGAAAGTCAACCGAAAAACACCCGATTTCCACAGGATTTGCAGGTTTTTCTGGGCGTTTGTCCCGAAAATTCAGCATTTTGCCCGAAAACACCCGTTTTCTCCCGCTTCTCACCCGAAAAACCATCGTAACCAGCAGCTCTCAAAAATACCGCAATCGCCACCAGCCGGTTCGCCTCTGGCTGCGTCCGTGCTTCCCGGTTCCTGCTTTCTTCGTCCCTTGTTCCTTCGGTCCCTGCCTTTCAGAACCCGAACAGCACCTTCTTCTTCGGCTTCAGCGCCGCGGCAATCGGCGTGTTCAGAGCGTCCACCACTGGCGCGGCCAGCTTGAAATACCGGATCACCGTCGCGGCGAACTTCGGATCCAGTGCCGTCTCCGCTGGCAGTGTTGCCGCGAGCCCCCACTGCCGGCAGCGGATAAGGTCCATCCCCGGATGCTCGCAGGGAAATCCCTTGGGTGGCCGCGTCAGAGCATTGCCTTCAAACTCGCTGAACGCCTTCTTGACGGCCGGACGCGCCAGCAGCTTGCGGAACTCCGCGTGGTGATCCAGCAGCCAGTGCCGGATGGCCGCCAGTTGCTCCTTCTCCGGCATGTACGAGCCCGCCGCGACGATCACTTCCTTCGGGCTCACATGAAAGTAGAAGCCTGCGCCCGAGGTCTTGTCGAATCCCATGTGCGTCCACCACGCCGCCACGTGCGTTTTGTAGGGCCGTTTGTCGGAGCTGAAGCGCGTGTCGCGATAGATGCGGAACAGCGACTTCTCCGCCGGCCGCACGTGGTTCGGCGCAAAGTCCAGCATCGCGTCGGTAATCTTGCGCACGATTGCCAGCATCGGCTCGCGCAGCAACTCCTCAAATTGGGCCTTGCGCGGCTGGAACCACTCGCGGTCGTTGTGCCGCGCCAGGTTGCGGAGGAAGGCCAGCGATTCGAGACGAAGCCAGGGATCAGCGGCAGCAGAAACGACTGTGTTTTTCCTAGCCATTGCAGAGAAAAGTGTAACGCGGCGCGCAGAACGAAATCTCACTCCTGAAGCCGGAAGCTCATAAAGGCAATGCACGGCGCGACTGAAGCCCGCCCGTTCAAAAAGGAGCCATCCCGAGCCACTGCGAACAACCGGAGTAACTTGACTGACCGCCGGGACCGGGATACGGTGGACGGACGATCCGTTGAACGGACGAGAGAGGCTGTGCGGCTATCCTCGTGCACGCGCGGCTTGTTGTGACCTTTCCCCTGCCTGCGTTTTTCCGAGTGCAAAATCAGCGAAAGAAGCGTAGGAGGTCCCGATGCAGACTCCAGCGAAGGCGGCCGCGTGGGCGGCCATTGTGCTGTTGCTGTTGCCTTTGGATTCGGTAGTGATCTCGCAGCAGTGCGGGAAGCCGCCGGACACGGCGTCAAACCTGACAATTTACCCGATGTACATGCAGAGCAAGCCGCAGGACTCGACCGCGTGTAGTTTGAGCGTGGTGGACGGCAAGGTGGTGGTGGCCGGGCCGGTGACGAATCCGGCGATGAGTTGCCCGGACATGTTCGCATGGAAACTGTACGCGGAGGCGATCCAGCAGGAGTTCTGGAAGAACTGGGCGGCGGATCCACAGACGTGGCCGGTGAGCCCGCTGCCGATGTGCGCGGACGGCAAGCCGGGAGCGAATTGCTGTTTGCCGGGGAGCGACAAGAACCCGGGCTACAACAACACCGATAACCCAGCGGTGAATTGCCCTTATTTTCCGGGCGACCACCTGGCACAGTTGGGCGGGTTCCTGGTGCGGCGAGGATTTCTACCGTCGAAGGCGCACCAACTGGAGTTTGCGGCGCAGCCGAGCGCGCCGAAGCTGCTGGCGATTGAGCCGGGGCGGAAGATCCGTCAATCGATGGCGGAGATCGTGTTCCGCAACAAGTCGATGTTCCGGTACGTTTTCGAGAACGACCTGTACAACCAGGAGGGCGTGGAGGCGGTATTCAATGCGAACGAGGCCAACCTGAAGAGCGGCGCGCCGTACCGGCTGGACAGCCGGGGGAAGAAGCTGGCGGAGATCGACTTTCCGCCGGACGCGATCATGATCAAGAGCGACTGGCTGAGCAAGGAGCGGGCGCTGCAACTGGGGCTCAAGGACGATCCGGCGGCGCCCTACATTAAGATGACGATCACGTCGCCGGTGACGGACAACAACGGCACCATCCTGCAGCCGGGCGAGCACTGGCTGGTGGGCGTGCATATTTCTTCGAAGGACATCCCGGAGTGGATGTGGGCGACGTTCGAGCACGTGAACAATCCGGGGCGATGCGATTACACGGGCTGCAACGACTCCTACGGGTTTGAGACGGACGACCCGGTGGCAGCGGGGCAGGCGAGGAACTTCACGACGCCGCACGTGAAGTGCGACAACCTGGACCTGGCGGCGTGGGTGTTCGACACGAGCAAGCCGTACGGGAGCGGCCCCGAAAATGGGGAACTGAAGAAGGTGTTTGCGGAGCTGGGGATCGGGACGAAGGATGCGGCGGGGCCGGTGACGATCAAGGGCGCGCCGACGCTGATCCCCGAGCCTACGGACCGGGGGTGGCTGAGCTACCGGCTGAAGGGCGCGCAGAATGCGTTTGTGGACACCATCGGGCACTCGACGCACCTGGCGAACTCGGTGACCGAAGGCGGGTTCGTGTCGACCTCGTCCTGCGTGACGTGCCATGCGCGCGCGGGAACGACGGCGACGGGGACGATACCGCCGGCGCTGGGGGTGTTCCTGAACCAGCTTGGAGACGAGGGATATCTGGAGAGCGCGCGAGGGATTCCGGACGAGTACTGGTTTTTCAAGTCGCGGACACCGCTGCAACTGGATGTGCTGCAGACGGATTTTGTGTGGGGATTCCTGGCGGCACAACACCTGACCAACCCGAACGCCCCGAAGGCGCTGCTGAAGGGAGCGCCGGTGGAGGAAGGAGTGCGGAGCCGGACGGGAGTGGAGTAAAAGCCAGGGTTCAGGTAACGAGTGGCAGGGGACAACCGCACTTCGGGTTGTGTCCACGAAAGTGGCATCGGGCCGCGGAGGGCGTGCGCCTTAAAATGGCAGGAGAAGGAAAGGGGAACCATGAAGATTCCGTTGCTCGACCTGAAGGCCCAGTACGCCGGCATTCGCGACGAGGTGATGCGCGCGGTGAGCGAGGTGCTGGAGTCGCAGGTGTGCATCCTGGGGCCGAAGGTAGAGGAGCTGGAGAAGAAGGTGGCGGAGCTCTCGGACTGCCGCTATGCGGTGGGCATGTCGAGCGGCACGGACGCACTGCTGGCGAGCTTCATGGCGCTGGGCATCGGGCCGGGCGACGAGGTGATCACGACACCGTTCACGTTCTTCGCGACTGCAGGGTGCGTGTCGCGCGTGGGAGCGCTGCCGGTGTTTGTGGATATCGACCCGCGCACGTTCAACATCGATCCCGCGAAGATTGAGGCGGCGATCACGCCGCGGACCAAGGCGATTGTGCCGGTGCACCTGTTCGGGCAGATGTGCGCCATGGATGCGGTGATGGAGATCGCCAACCGACATGGGATTTCGGTGATCGAAGACGCTGCGCAGGCCATCTCGGCCACCTACAAGGGGCGCAAGGCGGGAAGCATCGGGGCGATCGGATGCTTCAGCTTCTTCCCCTCGAAGAACCTGGGCGGCGCCGGCGATGGCGGCATGTGCGTGACCAACGATCCGAAGCTGCACGAGATGCTGCTGTTGATGCGGTCGCACGGATCGAAGCCGAAGTATTACCACAAGTACGTTGGCGGCAACTTCCGGCTGGACCCGCTGCAGGCGGCGGTGCTGCTGGTGAAGCTGCCGCATCTGGATGCGTGGTCGGCGGCCCGGCGGCGCAATGCGGCGCTGTACGATGAGGCGTTCGCAGGGAGTTCCGTGACAACTCCGTTCATTCCTCCCGATTGTGTGAGCATCTTTAACCAGTACTCGATCCGCGTGCACGGGCGCGATGCGTTGCGCGAGGCTCTGACGGAGGCGGGCATTGGAACAGAGATTTATTACCCGGTGCCGATGCATCTGCAGGAGTGCTTCCGGGACGGGCACCGCGCAGTGGGAACGCTGGAGCAGTCCGAGGCTGCGGCCAACGAGGTGCTGGCGCTGCCGATTTATCCAGAGCTGAACGCGGAACAGATCCGGCACGTGGCGCAGACGGTGATTGAGGTCGCGGAGAAGCAGCCGGCGTAAGGGCGGAGCAGGTCGGCAAGCCAGCAAGTCTGCGAGTCAGCCGCTCCAATCACTGAAGTTCAGGAGTAACGCATGCCCGTCTTTGTCGTTCTCCTGCGTGCGGTGAACGTGGGCGGTTACGGGAAGCTGTCCATGGCCGATCTGCGCACGCTGCTTGGCGGGCTGGGGTATCTGCGGGTCGAGACTTACATTCAGAGCGGGAACGCGGTGTTCGAAGCGCGAGGCACGGCGGCGGGTGTGCAGCGCGCAGTGGCTGCGGCGCTGGAGAAGCACACGGGCGCGCAGGTGGGCGTCATGATCCGCACGCATGAGGACCTGTCGCGGATGATTGCCGGCAATCCGTTTGCGGCTGAGGCGGCGGCCGATGGCGCCCGGGTGCATGCGGTGTTTCTGGAGTGCGCCGTGCCGGCGGGCGCAACGGAGAGTTTGCAGCGCATTGTGGATCAGTATCCCGCGCGCCGCGACCGGTTCCACCTCTCCGGCGACACGCTGTATCTGCACCTGCCGGACGGCGCCGCGGACACAAAGTTCACGGGAAGGCCGTTGGATCGCGCGCTGGGCGGAGTGATGGGGACGGCGAGGAACTGGAACACTGTGCTGAAGCTGCATGCGATGTCGAAAGGCAGGGAGTAGGGAACAGGGAGTAGAAACATGCGAAGGCCCCCCGGAAGCGTCTCGGAGGGCCTTCAGTTTTACTGCCGATCCATCCCGCGCCTGCCGTATCCGCGCGGGCTTGGACCCTTGTTCGCCTTGGGGCGAAGAAGAACGATTGCGGGCTCAGGGCGCAAGCACTGGAGCCGGTAGCGTCCGGACAGGCTTGTGCCCCACAAAGCCGTAGAAGGCGATGTAGAGGTAACAGCAGGTCGGCACCAGCAGCGCCAGCTCGTAGTTGAAGTTATCTGACAGCCACCCGATGAACACCGGGATCAAGGCCCCACCCCAGACGGCGGTCATGATGAGGCCTGAGCCCTTGCTGGTCATGGGCCCAAGCCCTGCAATGCCCAGC
>Ga0335074_10003432_pt1 | contig 21641 bp, 17 predicted proteins | sample Lox_Sample_23_FD_206715 | JGI IMG/M metagenome (GOLD analysis project Ga0335074, IMG submission 206715) | Soil microbial communities from Loxahatchee National Wildlife Refuge, Florida, United States - Lox_Sample_2.3 | ecosystem: Environmental > Terrestrial > Soil > Wetlands | place: USA... | reverse complement strand
TATTGCCGGGTTTATTTTTGGCCTGCTCTTCATCCTTACCGGCACTCTTTTGCTGCCGATGATTCTCCACGCTGCCCTCGACCTGCGCATGCTGGTCATCCTGCGACCACCCGGCGACGCCGCGGCGTGAGCCACCTGCAGCAGGGGCACCCGCCTAGACCGGCTTGCCGCAGTTGGCGCAGAACTTCACTCCCGGTTGCACCGGCGCGCCGCAATGCGAGCAGAAGTGCTGCCCTGACGTTGGTGGTGGATTGTACGGAGGCGTTCCGGGGGGCGGGTAGCTGAGCAGCGGCTTGCGCACGATCAGGTAAATCGGCAGGAACACGATGCACAAGAAAAAGACTCCTATCGCCCACGCGACACCATTCATGCCGCGCTTGTTGGCGTCGGTCGCCACCCAGATGGCGATGAGCAGCTCAATGATGAAGCCGAAGCCAAAGAGTCCATGTCCGATCACATCCGCCTCCTACGAGACCAGGTTGTTGCACACAAAAAGCAGGATTATCACGATGAGCAGACCGTTGACCACGCCATCGCGCCTGACAAAAAGACGCTCGCGTCCGCGCAGCGCCGCAACGACCAGCCAGATCGGGTAAGCAACGTACAAGGCCAGCGCCACAACCAGCGACCCGGGATTATTTCGCGGCAGCGCTCCATGGGCCATCAGGATGAAATCACGGGTCATGCCGCAAAACGGGCAGCGCAGTCCAGTCATCCAGCGCAGCATGCACTGATACTGCAATCCAAGAACGGCGTTGGGCATGCATGCGAGCCCCACGCCTCCGAGCACAAGGCAGCCGATCACCAGCACATGCTGCTTGGGGCCGATGTAACTGTCTTTCATCGCGTTGCGCGCAATGTATGCGTTCGGCGCGCCGCTAGTCAAGGACTTCTCGGACTCTTTTCCTATCCCACCCGGAGTGCTTGCGCGACGCCGCACAGGCAATACATCCTCCATAATCGAGGTAAATATCGGGGCCCTGAAAGCCCTACCACGGAAAGCTAATCGCTAATTGCTAATTGCTGGTTTCCCGCTTGACATTCCCTACCCCGAAGTGTCATTTCTATTTACTTTTCATTTACTGGCAATGATGCGCGGGGCAACTCTCTTTTATACTGAACAATTTCATCGCTGCGGAAAGGCTTTGTGAGGCTCAAGATCTTCTATCACGATAAGTGCTTTGATGGCGCCTGCTCGGCGGCGCTGTTCACGCGGTTTTACCGCGAGCGCATCCGCGAGCACGTGGACTTCGAATATCAGGGACTGGTGCATCGCGCGGGCGCGCTGTTCAACGAATCCGATTTCACCGGCGACGAGAACGCCATTGTCGACTTCAAGTACTCGTCCTCGCCCCGTATCACCTGGTGGTTCGATCATCACCAGAGCGCCTTTCTCACGCCTGAGGACGCCTCGCACTTCGAGCAGCAGCAGAGCAACAAGAAGTTCTACGATCCCGATTTTCGCTCCTGCACCAAGTTTATCGCGGTGGTCACGCAGCAGCGCTTCGGCTTCAATCCCGAGCCGGTAGCCGAAGTTATCGAATGGGCCGACATCATCGACGGTGCGCTTTACGACGGGCCGGAGCAAGCGGTCGAGATGAAAGCTCCGGCCACGCGACTCACCATGCTCATCGAGTCGAATCAGGATCCCGCATTCATCCCTAGCCTGATTCCGCAGCTGGCCTACAAACCGCTGGCGGAGATCGTTGCCCAACCCGAGATCGCAGTGCGACTGCCGCAGCTGATGGAGCGGCATCGGCGCTCCATCGAAGTCCTGCAGGAACGCTCCGAGTGCAAGGACGGCACCATTTTCTTCGACGTGACCGATCACGAGCTCGAGGGTTACAACAAGTTCATTCCCTACTACCTTCACCCCGACTGCGTCTACAGCGTCGGGCTCAGCAAGAGCAGCTTTCGCACCAAGGTCTCGGTCGGCTCCAATCCCTGGACGGCCGCGGCCCACATGGAGAACCTGGCCAGGATCTGCGAGCGCTACGGTGGAGGCGGGCACGCTCGTGTCGGGGCCATCTCTTTCCCGCCCAATATGTTCGATCAGGCTCGCCAAGCCGCGCACGAAATTGTGGACGAACTGCGCGCCAGCTACCGTGCGCACGCTGGAAGCTAACTACCGCGAATCTGACGCTGGCAAAATGAAGACCTGTGGTTGCAGGGTAGAGCCTTTGGGACAGCGTCCAAGCCGCTTACTCTTGTGATCGAGCCGGCCTTCGCCTGATGTTCGGGATTGGCCCGCCGCCGATTGAGTTCGATTGGCTGGGTTTTACCGCCCCATCGTCCGCGTCGCAATCACCGGATTCGAACCGTGCGCGCGCGCTTCTTCCTCTGCTCGCTGTAACAGACTCCAATCCGACTCGAACTGCGGCATAAGCTCGCGGTGATTGGACTTAGCCGATAGCAGCGCGTTGGTGCGCGCCAGCAATATCTGCATCGCAAGCGTGCGATCCGATCCGTCGCTGAAGACGTTATCGACACTCAATCCGACGCGGTGCAACTCGCCGCCGCTGGCGATCTCAAGCCAGGGTTGTCCCGTCTCGTCGAAGTACGGGCGTCCGTGCGCCTGCAACGTACGAAACAGCGTTTCCATCTGGTGCCGGTCGGCGATCACCTTATCGTCGATTGCACTGCGCAGAACCTCCTCAAATCGCGAGCGATATTGCTCCCACTGCTCATCCGTGCCCACTTCGCGCTCGCTGTCAGCCTTAATCTCACGCTTCAGTTGCTTGGTCCGATCCGTGTCCCCGTCCTGCCTGGCGGCATCGAGCCCCTCGTACAACTGAGCCACATCCTCCGAAGGATGTTTGCGCAAATCGTGATCGGGACTGAAATGCCCGGTCAACAGGTACGATCCGGCCAGAAAGGGAATTGCCTGCGCCTCAAGCACCGCGATCGGAATCAGCCACTTGGTGGAGCGAACCGTCTGCTCGGTGCCTTCGCGGCAATCGGAGCTGCGCTTGTACGTCCCCGGCACCTGCTCAATGCGGATGATGCGCAGCTGCAGTTCGGGATGATGTTCTGCGTAATGCGTGAAGCTGCGTGCAATCGCCTTCGGCCCGGTCATGCCGAAATCGTTGATCACATCACGATGGGCCGAGTGCGGGAAATAGGTGTCGACCACCATCTTGGCAAAATCGGCACAGTTGCGCGATACCGCGCGGTAATGATTCACATTCGGCCGCGCGTTGAATTCGCGAATAAATGCCTCATCCTGCTCGCGTGTGGTGTGTACCTCAAAGATGTAAATCTCGCGCACGAACGCCGCCGCCACCGAGTCGCGCCAGTTAGCGCTGGGGTCGGAGATGCAACGCACAGTGGTGCAAATGTCACGAAGATAAGTTCGCTGATACTGCTGCTGCAGCAGAATGCGCAGCTGGGGATAGCCAAACAGCGGCCGCTCGTCCATGCTGCTCACGCCGTAAAGGTAGACGCTCAGCGGAACTATGTTCCATTCGTACGGCTGATCTTCCTTGTAGTCCTCATAGTTCTGCAGGACCGAACCCTGTTCGTCCGGGCGGCATAGCCTGAGCTTGATTGGCGTCTCGGGACAGACATTCGACAGGTAGACCGCCGAATGGCCCTCGCCGACGATCTCGGCCTTCACCAGCTCAGGATGAACATTGGGTTTGGCGTTCAGCAGCAAGCCGACATCGGCCCGTGCCTGCGGGCGCACTACCGCCAGAACACAAAGTGCGAGGATTGTCTTATAAAGCCGCATGTAACCGTTCGCCCGCTCGGCCTCCGTGCACCTGCGGACTATGTATTTAGACGTTGTTCCTAGGATCGAAGGTCGCCCGAGAGCGGCCCTCGCCTACTTCCATGATACCGTTGGAATCCCATTCTGTGGATTAACTGATCGTGAACTCCATTGGCGAAGAGGTTGTAGTTCCATCTCACATGATGTAACCCGGTCCCGCTCAACGGGTTTCACGAAAATTGAACACGCCGTTGACAATTTGTTGACAACTGCGGGAACGGTTGCCCGTAACCTTTGACCATTGGCGCTCGATCGGCGGATGGCTTTAGGTGGAACTGGACGAGTGACTCCTAAAGGCAGTGCTCATCCGCCGATCCGTGAGTTCAGCCTAACGTTCGTAATGCGCCACCGAACGTTAGGCGCAGCGCCGCAGTTTTCCCTGCAAGTGGGTTCGGAGGTGCGCTCGCGGAATCGCTACTTTGTCGCTCGCCCGCTCCGCTTCTCCTGGCGGACTGCTTCAAGGCACGGATGGGAATCCGTGCCTTTGCAGTCTGTCGGAATGAGGCTCAGTAGGCCAACAGGATCCGCAAATCGCGCACGTTGTTGCCGGTGGGTCCCGTCATAATCGCGTCGCCGATGGCGTGAAACAACGGATAACTGTCGAACCTCGCGAGCGCGCTTGCCGCATCGAGTCCCTGGCGCCGCCCTCGTTCCAGCGTCGAGCCGTCGACGATCGCTCCGGCGGCTTCGCTGTTACCGTCAACGCCATCGCTTCCGGCGCTCAACACCGTGATGTGCTCGCCGGCAATCTTCTGCGCACAATACAGCGCGAACTGCTGATTGCGTCCTCCTATTCCGGACTGTGCACCAACCTTCACCGTGACCTCTCCGCCGGAGATCAGGCAGGCGCGCGAAACTCCCTTGCGCAGCTCCCGCAGCCGGGCGAGGAGAAAATCGGCGGCCGGCTCATAGTTCCAATCGTCGCACGCATTTTCGACGTCGACGGCAAAGCCCGCGAGCGCCGCTTGCTCAACTGCCGCGGTAACTGCCGCCGCATTGGAAAGCACGGTCACGTATTGTGATCGCTGGAAGGCGGGATCGCCCGCCTTGGGCGTTTCTTCGAGCTGACCGCGGTCGAAGATCGAACGCACCGGCTGCGGAAGGCGATCCAGCAACTGGTAGCGCTCAATAATCCTGTAGCAGTCCTTCACTGTAGTGCTGTCGGGAATCGTGGGACCCGATGCCAGCGCGTCCAGCGCGTTTTCGGGCACATCGGACACCAGCACCGACAACTGATAGGCCGGTACCGCGGCCCGCGCCAGCCGCCCGCCTTTCAGCGCCGAGAGGTGCTTGCGAATCGCATTGATCTCGCCGATCGGGGCGCCCGAGTGCACCAGTGCCCGGTAAGTCTGCACCAGGTCCGCGAGAGACATCTCGCAGCTGATCGGTTTCTCCGCGATTGCCGATGCTCCGCCGCTGATCAGGAAGACAACCAGTGTCTCCGGCGAAAGTCCTGCGACAAGCCGCAGAATCGCCTCGCCCGCGCGCAGCGAGTCTTGGTTAGGCAGTGGGTGGCCGCCGCTGAAATATTGGAATCCTGAAAGCTGTGCCGCAGCCGCGCCAGGAGCCGCGATAATCCCAGTCAGCTTCCTACCGGCCATCCCCGCAAAGTTCTCCGCCAGGCTATATCCCGCTTTGCCGATGGAAATCGCCAGCACACGTGTGAATCCCTCCAGGTCGTACACCACTCTGTCGACCTGAAGATAGCGCTCATCATGCTGTAATTTCTGCCCGAGCGCGCGCGGAATACTGCATTCGCTGAGCGCATGATCGAATATCTCCCGCGCCCGCGAACGCATCTCGCGATAGAGCGCCTCGGAAGTTGCGTCTGGCGGGGCTGGGTCGGACATGCGGGGATTATAGAAGGAAGCGGCGAGCAATTAGCGATCAGCAATTAGCAACTAGCGACTAGCTCGCGTTACCGAAGATTCCTATTCGCAATTGCCGCCTTCGGCAAGGCAACCAACCAAGCCTTCCCCAGGGTTTCAGGAATCCAGTTTCGAGTCACTGCTTTGCTAGTTGCCAATCGCTAATTGCTAGCAGTTCCTCCACCCAGCTCTCCACGGTCATCCGCATCTCGCTGAGATGTCCAGTAAAGAAGTGATCGCCGGGGACAAACACCAGTTCCTTCGGCTCCGCAGCCTGTGCCACCACTTCCTCCAATGCGGCATGTGGACCATACTGGTCGTGATCGCCGCTGACAAACAGCTTGGGCTTACGGCACTCGCGCAGGAATGAGAACGAGTACAGACGTCCCTCCGCCTCAACGGGCGTTCCAATCGAGATCAGCGCCTTCACCTGCGGATCGGGACAGGCTGCGCGCAACCCCGTGGCCGAACCGAAGGAGAAGCCGGCAAAAATGACGGGCAAGGGAAACTCGCGCTTTAACCACGTGAGCGCGGCTTCCACATCGGCGATCTCGCCGCGCCCTTCATCGTGTCTTCCGGCGCTCAATCCGGTACCGCGAAAGTTAAACCGCAATACCGGAAATCCAAACGAGTTCAGCGCCTTCATCGCGTGGAAAACGACCTTGTTGTGCATCGTCCCGCCGCCAAGTGGATGGGGATGACACACCAGCCCTGCATGCGTGGCGGCCGGTACGCCGGCATTGAGCAACGCCTCCAGCCGTCCCGCGGGGCCGTCAAGGAAGAACGATCGGACGGTGGATTGTGAGCCGGCCAATGGGACTCCGTATCAAGTCGTTGTAACACGGAGGGGGAGGCGTGCACGCAGCGCGCCAGGAATTCACATAACAAGTTTTCCGTGTTCTCCGTGTCTCCGTGGTGAATTTGGGCTGCAAAAATACTTTAGCCCCGCGGGCTCGCTATACACCGCGGGGCATAAGCGCCTGTGATGTTGCCACCACAGAGACGTAGATAATCTACAGGAATTCAATTACCCGTGAACGAAAAGTTTTGTAAAAACTGACGAGCCGCCGGGAAAATCTGCAGTTTCCCGACACGCCATTCCACGTCACTCGCCCGACTCCGCCTTGGGTGCGTGATGTGGCAACGACTCCGGCATCTGGGAAACATTCCACGCCCACGCCGCCAGCAGCGCGGCGCCTTCATTGATCTGGTCAGGAATCACTTTGTCGAATGTGTCAGTCTGGCTGTGATGCACTTCGCGATAATGCGCCGGCGACTGAACGCAAAAATATGCGGGCACACCTTCATCGAGGAACGCCACATGATCCGACGAGCCGAAGTAGCGTGTGCTCAACGGCTTCATCTCGAAGACCTCTTCCAGCGGCTTGTAGATCTCCTGCATCAGCGGCGCGGTTTCCCACAAATTCTCCAGCGCGATGCTGAACACCTTGCCGGTTCCAGTGTCGTGAATCAGCACCGCGTCCATCTGCCGCACCTCAGCCGCATGGTTCTTCAGATAGGTGTCCACGCCGATGCCGCCTTGCTCCTCGCCGGTAAACAGAATGAAGGTGATGGTGCGCTTCGGTTTCCAGCCCAGCGCCTTCAGGGTGCGCGCCGCCTCCAGTGTGGCCATCGCACCGGTGCCGTTGTCCAGAGCGCCTTGCCCCAGATCCCACGAATCCAGATGTCCGCCGATGATCACCCGCTGTTCCGGATGCTCGCTGCCCTTGATCTCGGCGACCGTGATCGCCGCTGGTACAGGATCCTCGCTGAAGGTGTCGTGCAAATTGAATTTCATATTCACCGGCCCGCTCTGCAGTAACCGATACAGCAGGTCATAATTTTCGTGCGTAAGGAAGGCCAGGGGTATCTCAGTGGGGTTATAGCGCGGAAATCCGCCGGTCATGGTGTACAGGCTGTCGGTCTTGCCGCTGTCGAAGACGACCAGTGCCGGCGCCTCGTCATTCAATAGCCCAATCAGTTGAAAGAATTGCCGGTAGCCCATCCCCGGTTTAGGTACGCCCTTCGGCGGTGCAATCACCGCGTCGTAGGCGTTCTCCGGATTCGGTTCCAGCTTGGACAAGTCCGCCGGCTTGCGCAGCATCACGATCTTGCCCTTCAGCTTTCCCTTGTACTGATCGAAGTCAGCCATCTTCTCGATGTTGAGCGCGATGACCTGTCCGCTGACGTCGCCATCTGTACCTTTGCTCCAGCCGAAGGCGTGAATGCCGATGCGCTTCTGGATGGGGCTGGTGATCTCGGCGGTCTCCAGGCCGCGCGTCCAGCCGTGATCAATCTCCGCCGTTTCCAGGTGAGCCTCGATGCCGTAATCCTGAAAGCGCTTAAGCGTCCAATCGCTGGCCGCCTGCATTTGCGGCGAGCCGGTCAAGCGCGGTCCAATCTGCGTGGTCAGATATTCCAGGTTCTTTATCAGCTCGGAGTGCGCGTTTACTTCATCGGCGATCTTCTGATCGGCGTCTTCCATCGCCTTGCGATAGGCGTCACGTTGTTGTTGGGTACGTTGTGATGTGGGATCTGGATTGTGCGGAGTGGTTTTCGGCGTCTGGCCCAGCAGCACTCCGCCGAGCAAAATTACAGAGATGGACGCCAGCCAGCGGCGGCGAAGTCGAATCATTGCGCCTTCCTCGGAGAAATTAGCAGGGAAGTCGATGATAGCGGCTATGCCGCGGAGCTGTCACCTGAGCGGGAACATTGGGAACGGTGTCAACCTGAACGAAGTGTTATGAATCGTGTCATCCTGAGCGAGGACTTCAGTCCGAGTCGAAGGACCCCTAGAGTCGCAAGCTAACTCGAACCTTTTAGCTTCCGCCCTACTTGTCACAGTGTCTGGTTTCAAGCCTCACAGCCCAGCGCCCTCCGAACGCTGCATACTTGATACGAGCGTAGTCGAAGGACCGCTACTCAAGCGGGAATCGATGCCCAGCCGACGTGAACATCGTTATACCGTCTACATCCTTGGCAGCAGCAGCGGCACGCTTTATGTCGGAATCACCAGCAATCTGCAGTTTCGGGTCAGCCAGCACAAAGAGCACACCTTTCGGGGTTTCACCGCAAAATACGAAGTTGATCGCCTCCTTTATTACGAGACTTATGGAGAAGTTCGGACGGCGATTCGCCGGGAGAAGCAGTTGAAGGGTTGGAGAAGGGAGAAAAAAATCTCGCTTATTGAAACGATAAATCCGCAGTGGCGGGACCTGAGCCGCGGCTGGTACGACAAGCCGGTGAGGACCACGTTCAACGGGTGATCGCGGCTATAGGGGTCCTTCGACTACGTTCGGCTGCGCCTCACTCCGCTCAGGATGACACCTCTTAACTCACTTACACCGCCCAATTCCTTCGATCCACAAACGTCGGCGGTTCGTACGTCTTGCCGCGCGCCAGTTGGCGATCTTCACGTTTTGAAGTCCAAAGCAGGATCGGTCCGGCGACGCTGCGGACCACACGTGTAGCCGTGCCGAACTCGTGCTCGATCTCGCGCCGCAGTTCGCGAATCCTGGCTGCAACCGTGGCGTTCGTGCTCTTTAGCCGCTTCTCCATCGCCCACAGCGCGGCGTCGTAGGTGGTGCGCAGCTTCGCCGCCTCGTTTACAATGCGCTGCCGCACCCGCAGATCGGGATAATCGTGATAACGCTTCCAGCCCTGAAAAATCGTCTCGCAGATGCGGAACAGGCTGGGCCCATTGCGCTCGAAGTCGAAACGAAATGCCCAATCGAGTAAGCGTTTTGATTCGTCGCGCGAGATGGCGGCGTGCTGAAAGTTGAATTTGTATTGGCCGTGAATGTCGGCGAGGTCGATCTCGTCCAGCATGCGGCCTTCTTCCTGCATTTGCTGGTACAGCGGCGTTCCCGGAACCGGCGTGTACAGCATGAACTGATGAAAATCCGTACCATGCGCGACTGCGTGCTCAATCTCCTGGCGAATGTTCTGCGGCGTGTGGTGTTCCAGCCCGACAATCGTCGATCCCAGCAGCTTGATTCCATGTTGACGCAGGTCTGAGGCGAGAGCTTGCGTGTCCGTATCGCGCAGCTTCGCATAGGACGAGCGCGGCGATTCCAAACCCAGCCAGATCCACGACACGCCGAGCTCTACCAGTTCTTCCATGCTGTACTTGCGAATGGCATTCGCGGAGGAGAATACATACAGCGACCAGCTTTTGCCCGCTTGCTTCATCCGCGCCAGCAGCTGCATGGCCCGGGGACGGTTTAGCAGGAAATTTTCATCCATCATGAAGAACGAGCTGACGTTCATCGAGTGTTCCATGTGTTCCATGACCTTGAAAAGCTCGTCGCCCGATTGATAGAAGTTGACGCTCTTTCCTTTGCCGCCGAAGAATGCGGAGGTCGTGCAGAAGTTGCATCCCATCGGACACCCGACGGATGGGATGATTGTTGCCGCCGTGTCGCGCGTATTGTCAGGAACTCGCATCCCCAGCACGTGCATGCCGAAGCCGGACAGAATCTCAGGATGAACAATCGGGGCCGACGGGTCTTCGCCCAGGTAACTGCGCATCCACGCTATGCCTTCGCCACGCACCACGCAATCGGCATCAATTAGCTTATCGATTCCAGGAATCGCGGCCACATGTCCGCCGACAAGAATCGTCGATTTCGGCGAGAGTCGCCGCACAAGGCGGCACATCTCGCGGACCTTGCCGAAATTGGGGATGATGCCGGAGATGCCGACAATGTCGTACTCGGTCGACCTAACCTCGCGCTCGAAGCGCTCCAGGGTAGGGAAGTCCAGCAGCGTGCTGGGCGCGGAAATGTTACGCTGAATCATCATCAATCCCCATGAGCGGTGAAACATGCGCAGCGAAAAACTGCCCTGCTCACGTGTCACCTGGTTGTGATAGAGCTCCATGGGATTGATAGCGCGGCTGCCGAATTCGTCGTCGCGCGCGTACGGCCCGAAGACCGAGCTCAACAGCACACGCGCCTGGGTAGCTTTTGGATGTGGGGTTACTGCATCTAATCCTGATGTCGAAATCATGTAGTCATGATAGGAAGCGGGGACGGCGGCGTTCCGTGATGTGGATAACATTCCGCACGAAATGACAGAAGTATTACATTGCCGCCGGAATTGGGAGATTCGTACCTCTGCCGCGGCGGGTTTCACCACGGAAAACACGGAGCTCACAGAAGCTGGAAGGGATTTGAGGATTCTCGTCTTACTCCCGTGCGTTTCGTGTATTCCGTGGTGAACAAGCGCAGAACCATCGCTGAAACTGCACATCGTACATGCCATTTACCTTTAACCGTCAACATCGCGAAATCAATCCGTGGCTGATCGCCATCGCGGTCATGTCGAGCACCTTCATGGAGGTGCTGGACACGACGGTGGTCAACGTCTCGCTGCCGCATATCGCCGGTAGCCTGTCGGCCACTAACGACGAAGCTACGTGGACGCTCACCTCCTACCTGGTCGCCAACGGCATCATTTTGCCCATGACCGGCTGGCTCGCCGGCCGCTTCGGACGCAAGCGCCTGTTGATGATGTCGGTCACCGGCTTCACCGTCGCATCCTTCTTTTGCGGACTGGCGCCCAGCCTGCCATTCCTCATCGTCTGCCGCGTGATTCAAGGCGCGTGCGGCGGAGGATTGCAGCCGCTCTCGCAGGCGATTCTGCTGGAATCGTTTCCACCAAACAAGCGTGGACAGGCCATGGCATTCTGGGCGCTAGGCATCGTGGTCGCTCCCATGCTCGGACCGGTCGCCGGCGGCTGGCTTACCGACAATTACAGCTGGCGCTGGGTTTTCTACATCAACATCCCGATCGGCATCATCGCGCTCTTCCTCACCGAGTTCTTCATCTTCGATCCGCCCTACCTGCGGCGGCCGCGCACCGGCATCGACTACTGGGGCATCGGCCTGCTGGCGCTGGGCATCGGCAGTCTGCAGATCATGCTCGATAAGGGTCAGGAGGACGACTGGTTCGGCTCGCGCTTCATCGTGACCTTGTCCGTGCTGGCCGTGGTTGGACTCACCGCCCTGATCGTTCGCGAGCTGACGGCCAAACATCCCGTCCTTGATCTCGGCGTCTTCAAGTACCGTTCCTTTGCCATCGGCACCTTCCTGATGACCATCATCGGCTTCGTGCTCTATGGCAGTACGGTGCTGCTGCCGTTGCTGATGCAGGTTATCCTCGGTTACACCGCATTTACCGCCGGCCTGAACAATCTGCCGCGCGGTCTGGCATCGTTTTGCATTATGCCGTTAGTCGGCCGGCTCACGGACAAGGTAGACCATCGCAAGCTGCTCGGCTTCGGACTGGTGGCCTCGGCCTACGCTATGTGGGAGCTCTCGCGCTTCAGCCTCCAAATGTCGAACCGCAACTTCTGGTGGCCGCTCATCGTACAGGGCGCGGCCCTGGGCTTCGTCTTCGTTCCGCTGACCACCATCACGAACAATCCTATCCCCAATGAGCGCATGGGCAACGCCACCAGCATCTTCAACCTGATGCGCAATATCGGCGCCAGCATCGGCATCTCGATGGTGGAGACGGTGCAGTTCCGCGCACAGCAGAGGCATATTGACATTCTGGGGCAGCACGTCACGCCCGAAAGCATCACTGCGGATCAGATGATCAAGATGATGAAGAGCTACTTCATGAGCCAGGGCGTAGGGCCCGTAGTCGCGACCAAGCAGGCTTACGATCTGATCTGGCAAATGGTGCAACGGCAGGCGGCCATGCTCGCCTATAACGACACGTTCCTGTTCCTCGCATTCATGTTCGTTGGCATGATTCCGTTACTGTTCTTGTTGCGCAAGCCGAAAGCGGTCAAGCCCGGCGAGGTGGTGATGCACTGAGAAGGGTGGGAACAGGCAAATGCTTGTGCACATCAAAAGGCAAACGGCAACCCAAGCCTTTGGTACATAGGAATGTCCGGTACGGTAGCCTGAGCGGGAGGAATGTAGAGGGTCGAGCCGGCAGACAAGGCAGCAGAAGGCAGTTGGGAAAGCAGTACGGGCTGGATAACGGGCTCGCAGCCGGGAAGCACAGCCGCCTCGTACACAACTACGGTATGATCCGGCGAGTAATACTCCGATAGTTTCTCGAGCACCAACGGCAGACCTAAATTGGCGTAGCCTGTTTGTTGATAGGTCCAATGACCGACCACTCCGATTTGCCAGAGAATCACCGAACATGAAGGATCGAGCTTGCGACGGTGCATCACAAAATCGGTGGCATCGTACACCTGGCAGCCGCTGGCCGCTGGATCGACGCCCAGGTCGGCGAACAGGCAATCCTCCGCGGAAATTCCCGGCAACATCCGCGCTGCGTAACCTTCGCTGCGCGCTTGCCGAACGGCCGCATGCGACGGCAGCACAAATACGCCAGGATGTCCGTAGAACGCCGCGCAGGTCCGTTTTCCGTCTCGCACCGATCCCATGATGCGATCGACGCAATCCTGATACGTCTGCAGGCGAGGCTTGCCGTGAGCATAAAGTCCCTGTAGGGATTCTGCGGAGGGATTCAGTCGCTGAATCAGTGACTCCGCGATAGGCTCCGAGACGATATAGAAGACTTTGTCCGCCTGTTTTATGCAGACAATCGACTCGATCGTGAGCTGGCCGACGCTGCGTATCCCCGTGCCCACGATGGTAAGACTTCCTGTTCTCATCGGATGTCAGGAAGTCTTCCCGGTCGTGCTTCCCCCGGCAGATTGCGATCCCGGCTGATTGGGCTCCGGCGGTGCCGGAGTGCTCGGCTGCGGCGGCATGGCGTGGATGAAGTGGTGCACGACGATGGTGCACGGCTGTGCCGCCCAGATGGTTGACGGCTGTGCCGACCAAATGCAATTGGCTTGCGGCTGTGCCGCCCAGATGCAGTTGGGAGCGCCCTGTGGTTGTGCAGCCCAGATGCAATGGCTCTGCGGCTGTGCCGACCAAATGCAATTGGCTTGCGGCTGTGCCGCCCAGATGCAGTTGGCACTGGCTTGCGGCTGCGCGCCCCAGATGCAGTGGGCTTGCGGCTGTGCATTCCAGATGCAATTAGCCTGTGGCTGCGCGCCCCAGATGCAGTTGGCTTGCGGTCCTGCCGCCCAAATGGTTTGGCTCTGCGCGCCGGAAGCGGCTTGTCCCGATAGACTAGCGTAAACTTTAGCCGGATCACCGCTCTTGAGGGCGGCGCATTCGTCAGCGTCCAGTCCCGCTTCTTTCATCGCTGCGTCAGGATTTTTCTGGTAGCTTGCGAGCTTTTCAGGACTCACAGCCAATTCCGACAAGAAATTCGTGAGCTTTCCCGCCATGGAAGTATTCCTTGAACGAACTTAGTTTAAATGTAACAAAATACGAACTGGCCGGACTGCTTAACTGCTTGGGGACGACGGCCGGTGCCTAAGAGGTACTTGAAGACAGCCTTTCATATAACCCGACAGGGCGTCATTGTCCCATGCGCCAACCCAAAAAGAAACCGGCCACGGCAAATCCTCTGCGATCACCAGTCCTAAATCGCCTTCGATTTGCACCGGCCCTCGAATATCGAACTGGTAAGCAGAGCGAGTACCCAACAGGATTTTGAAAACCTTGCTCTGCCAGACCTCCAGTTCTTGGAAGGCGATAATAGCATACGCTGTTCCTCTTGGTAGCAGCTTTTCCATGCGGAACTCCGCCGGAAGATACAGCATAGCGTCGAGTTGGCCCGAGTCGAGAAGCGGCTGCTTACCCAGGTAGGGATTGACCCAGTGAAATGGGTCCTTGATTTTCCAATAGATGCTGCAGGCCGGATCGCGCGCGGCACCTTCAGCGGAACGGTCAATGCCCACGACGAATAGCGCGTCGTCGGAAAACTTGATCTTCCGTTTAGCGAATTCCGCTACCAGTGGAGCAGCCTCGGGCAACTGTGACAGCAAAATCTCGGGTTGGGATTGCCGCGCATCCAATGCCTCAGCCACTTGTAACGTTATCTGCGATTCGAACAGGAGATCTAACTCCGGAGGTATCGTCAGGGCATCCAGTCTCTGTTGCAGGCCGGCGATTTCAGCATCCAATTCCGCAACGCGTTTGCCGGTCGCATTACTCCTGGCTTGTTTTTTTTCCGTGATAGCCGCTTTCAAGTCGACGATGCGCTTCTTTATATACTCCGCAGGGTTGAAGATTCCAGTGGCTTCGCGGACATCGACACTATTCGACTCCGCCGACACGGGTCGACGCCGCGCCAGCAGTGGAGAGTCGACCGGCATGTTGTAAATCGTCAACTCCGGTTGGGTTGGATCCCAAAGGTCCTTGCGGCTCAGACGCACGTTAGGCTGGGAAACGGAGATATGGAAGGGATCGATGATCTCATTTCCGGGAACCGAGAAGATGCCATTGAGAGCTTGGAAGACAGGGCCGTCGAGGAGATCGACGCGCGCCCCTAGTAGAGGATGGGTGGCAATTCTCAGGCCGTCGATGTAGACGGATTTCACGGAGACTCCGACTGGCGGTACCTGGTGGCCCTCCGGTAAGTAGTTGGCGCGGCTGGCGACCGCATCGTTCAAGCGAATAATTCGGTCCAGATCCGGTTCGTAAACGGTCGCAAACGAGGCGCCGCTTATGCCACGTTTCTCGTCGCTGGGGTCGGGATCGCGAGCCAGGCGGCACTGAAACCAGCCTTCAAAATAAAGTTCGAGCATCTAATTTCCAGCTCCTGAAGCCGGCGTGGCGGCTTTTGCCTGTGCGACCGCAGTTTTCAACCGCGAAGCGATGTAGTTGATGTTCTTGCCGATGAATGCAAGACGTTCGCCTGCTTGCTGATGTTCGGGCCGCAAGTTTTTTTGCACCTCCGCACAGACGAGCGCGATCTGTTCCAGCCGCTCGCCGAATACGGTCCAGGCCGCCAATCTATGAGGGTGCAGAAGATCCCGATCGGAGCTTTGAAACGGGGGACCAGCTTTCTGATCCGAATGCTCGGTCGCCTTTAATTCGCCCAGGATTTCAGCCAAAGGCCGAATGGCCATCGTCATCAGGGGCGCAAATGCCATGCCTTCCAGAACCTTGTCGTCCGGGAAAGCGAAAAAGCGCGCCACCATCTGCAACGTGATGGCATAGGTCGCGTCGAAGATCTCGGCGACCGCGACGGCGTCGGGGTGATCGAGCAAAGTACATCCCGGCCTGGCTTGGCCCGTGATCGGGTTCTCGACGGTAGCTCGTGCAGGTTCGAAGCTGCCGTCCTGCGCCATAACCGATTCAAAATCCTTCAGCAGCTGTTGCAAACGAACATGGTGGCTGGCCACGCGTTTGTTGTAGGCCGCCTCTCCGTTCTCGATAATTTCTTCGATAGCAGCCAGAGCCGAATCCAGATCCTGGACAGTCGGCAGATCCATGTCGTGCACATAGCGATCCAGAATTCCGATGTCCGGATTGCCGGTTTGAAAGCCGGTAAAAAGTCCGTCGCCGGTTGACTGGTGGTCTTGAAAACACAGTCGCAGGAAGCCCTTCCGGATCTGGCGGTAGAAGCCGCCGATGGTGGCATATCTCGGCACATATTCCCTAAGCAGATCTTCTATCGGCGGCCTCGCGACGTTATCCAGCTCCGCTTGAAGGGAATGTAGATCCAGTTCGCTCAGCAATAATTCGACAGTTTCCGCAAGGGCATCGTCTTCTTCGACAGTGCGAAAGGTTTCGTAGAAGAACCTCCATACCGCTTTCAATTCGCCGCCATGGTAGTTGGGGATCTCGACATAGGTGTTCACGATGCTGGCGTTCAGTGTCTGTTTAGCTTGCAGGTCCTTTCCCGTGGGGGGATGAGGCGTCCGCCAGCGTGACCACATCTGCTGCCCGACCTCGCGACTATAAGGAATCTTCAGCCCACCTGTGACGCGCAGGGTGGGAACCATCGTCGCGCCTTCGGGCACCCACACATCGCCCCCAGCCCATTCCATTTCTGCGCAGATTTGCTTACAGGCAATCGCGAGCGCTGTCGGGCGGTCCTTCCCCTTAATACGCGAAAGAATGACCTTCCTGAGATGAATCACTTCGGGCGTTTCAAATGCGAGAAACCTCCGAATTGTTTCGCCTGAGAATCGCTGAAGCGGCACTCCAGGCAACTCGCCGTAGCGATCGGAAGCAATGGGAAAAGTTGGATTCTGCAGATAGGGCATTCCTCCAATTGCCGTAAGCAGATTGCAGACAATGCCAAGGTGTTCCATCTCCTGGCGGGCAATGAGAAGCAGTACGGACTCCCACTTCCGCAAATCCGCCAGGCGATGCGGCGGAACTCCTTCCTCAGGACGACGTTTGATCGAGAACGCCGCAAACAAGTAAGCACAGCAGAGGCCATGTTCCAATTGGGCTGCATCACCAAGCGCCTGAATCAGATCGCTGCGGGTTGTAATAATTGACGACCCGTCTCGGTCCGGCTTAGGTGATTGCAGCGGCGAGTCCGGCTTTCCCGGCGGGATGTCCACATTCGCTCCAGTTATAGAAGTTTGGCGTATTCGGTCTTGGCTTGTTGCAATATGGGGATCTGGGGATCAGCGTCCTTCCACAAGGCGAAGAAGTCCCGATAAGCCGTAAGAGCACGAGTGCGGGCGGCATCGGCGTCTGCGCCTTGGGAAGTTTTTGCCTGCAGTGTATTGCCGCGTGCAATCCCAAGACGAGCCAGTGAACCGGTCCAGCAATTCCAAACCATGCCGTCGTGATCGACAACTTTCTGGAACTCGTCAGCGGCAAGTTTTCCCTGTCCGGCCGCCAAGTACGCTTCACCGCGAACGTAGTTGGGATAGAGGCAAGAGACATTCGTAAGGAACGGGACGGTCGCAAGCTCAATGGGAATGGAGGCTTGCAACTCGTCGATCGCAGACGACGGCTTCTTCCGATTCAGATCCACTTGCGCGCGAATCGCGGGCAACCAAAGCGTTTGCACCTGCGTATCCAAAGGAAACCGTTTGTTCAAATTGTTCGCGAGAGATTCAGCCTGGGCACTGTCGCCAGCCATGGCGTAAGCAAGGGCCGCCTCGACGATAGCACCGGTGCTTATGGGCCCAAGCTTCAGGCCACTCGCCGATGCCCGTTTGGCGTCCTCCGCATTCCCAAATGCAGCTTCGCGCAGCGCGGCGTTCTCGTACCAGATCGCGCCCGTCTCTTTGGAGTCCGCGTGTATGGCAGCATCGACAGCCTTCTGGGTCAATTCCCGCGCCTGGCGCAGATGGCCGGCGTAGGCTTCCGTGTCAGAAGCGAGTGAGAATCCAAGGTTCTGGTAGTCGGCCTGGCCTGTAATCCAGCGCTGTTCTTCAGCCATGGCTGCGGAGTCGCCTTTGAGAAACGCCAAACCATAGAGAGCGTTGTGAAACAAGAAAGCCTCAATCTTGCGTGCACGGGCCTGCTGAATGGTCTGCCGGGCTTGGTCGAACTGCTGCACAGCGATTTGGGCGTCCGCGAGAAGTCCATACGCGATCGGGTTCTCAGGGTTGAGCTGAATGCTCTGGCGAAGCGCCTCAATGGCCGGCGGGTAATTTCCCAGCATGGTGTACTCGGTCGCCAGCCCCTCATACGGTTCAGAAAGCCGGGGATAGCTTTCCACCTGCTCCTTTCGCGCCTTAACCGCTTTCTCCAGTTCTCCGGTTACATTTTCGTAGTAGGCGGCAGTGATTTCCAGCTTTTCGCGTTCGCTGGCATGATCTCGCAGTTCAAAGGCTTTGGTGTAGTACTCGCGGGCCCGTTCCAATTCCCCCAGGCTGAAATACATTGCCCCGATATCGTGATAACCCATCGCGAAGTTCGGATCCAGTGCAATGGCCTTTTCAAAGTATTGCAACCCCGCCGCCGAGTCTTGTGCGTTCGCCTTGCGACCAAGGCTCAAGTACTTTAGGGCTTCCAACGAAGGCGTGGTGGCCTCAGCAAGCGGAACATCGTATCTCTGCACGGAAGCTAACGATTCACCTAATCTGGTGCGCAATGCGCTGGCCGCTTTTCCCAACGCCTCCAGCACCTTTTCCTTGCCGTTAGCGGTCACCTGTTCCTGCGCCAGCACGTCCCCGCTCTGGCAGTTAACAGCTTTTAGCTCCAATATGTATTCGCTACCCAATCTTGCGATGGAGCCTGCGATGTAAGCCTGGCTGCCGACCCGCACGCAAAGCTCGCGTGCCACTTGAGGAGTCACCCGTGTATTGGCCGGACGAGCCATGAGCTTGATGGTCTCCGAGACTTTGCTTTCGGGCAGAACATTCAAGAATGGCGACTGGTTCAACGAAATCATCAGCGCAGTTTTCAGCGTGTCGTCGAAGACGGCATCGCCGGTGCTGTTGTCAAAATCGGCGAGGACGACCGTATCCTTGTCACTCAGGCCCCAGGCTCGATGCCAGCGATAGTAAAGCCCCCCGGCCACCAGTGCCGCCAGCACAACGCCCGCAGAAGCCATCACGAGCCAACGTTTTGCCTTGCGCGGGAACGGTTTCTGGGACACCTTCCTGACCGAGCTGGAACTCGCCGCCGCGTAGTAGCGTCCGCTTTCGCTATCGCGCTTCAGCCGTTGCAGATCGGTGCGAATCTCGGAGGCGTGCTGATAGCGCAGTTCGCGGTCTTTTTCCAGGGCCTTGACAATGATCGCTTCCAGCTCGGGGGCAACCACCAGGCTGACCTGTGATGGCGGCTGAGGATGATCGCGAAGAATCGCGCTGCAAATTTCTGCCGAACTGTCACCACTGAACGGCATCTTCCCCGTCGCCATTTCGTAGAGCACGGCTCCGAAGGAGAACAGGTCGCTACGCGCATCCATTTCCTTGGCGCGTACTTGCTCCGGCGACATGTACGCTACCGTGCCCAGCACCATTCCCGGACTGGTGAGATACTGGGCAGCCGAATCGTGAGTTAAGGTTACCGAGTCACTGTTGGGCTCCTCCTTGGCCGTGATCTGGGCCAGCCCGAAATCCAGCACCTTGGCATGCCCCCGTTTCGTGATAAAGATGTTCGCGGGCTTGATATCGCGGTGAACGATGCCTTGGCTGTGCGCTGCGTCGAGCGCATCGGCAATGTCGATGGCAATGGGTAGAAGCACTTCCGATTCCAGCGGCTGTCCAGCGATGCGATGCTTGAGGGTAATCCCGTCAAGGAACTCCATGGCGATAAACGCACGCCCAGCCTGTTCACCGATGTCGTAAATGGTGCAAATATTGGGATGGTTCAGAGCAGACGCCGCCTGGGCCTCTCGCCGGAAACGTGCAAGAGCCTGGGGACTCTGGGCCACGTTATCGGGCAGAAACTTCAGCGCTACAAATCGGTGCAGCCGGATGTCCTCGGCCTTGTAAACCAAACCCATACCCCCGCCACCGATCTTTTGCAGGATGCGGTAGTGCGAAATGGTGGAATCGATCATGTGACGCCGGGATCGGAAGGATGTCTGATATTACGGACGAAAGGAAATGTCAGTCAATGTCTCTTGCTGCCAGTCGTTAAGACCGATATTCATCCAGAAACTCGGTTGTGGGGAAGGAAGCCGACCCAAGCGGGCTTTCGGCTGGGTGGAAATCCATGAGCGAGCAGTTGGCAGCCAAAATTGACCAGAGACGGCCTTTGGGGAACGGCTCATATCAACAGAAGCTCTCATCGCGAACAAAGGTCAAGAACAGGTGTGCGGTCACCCTCAAAGAGGGCTAGGCGGCACGTATACATTTTTGCGATACCGCTGAGAGTTTTGCCAGTGTTCGCTGAACGGATACCACCATACGATGCAGACAGATTCCGAATCCCAGTGAGCCTGCGTGTGTGCGAGTGGCAAGGCCATCCGTGTGCCCGCGAGTTACTCACTTCGTTCAAGGAGACAGCAGTGAAGAAGCAGAGTTTGGTGATTCTCTTAGGTTTTCTTTGTCTAGTGACGGTAGGAGCGATGGCCCAGAGCGAATTTCCGACCGTGGAGCTGGCCGGCGGCTATTCCTATGTCAACCTCAACCCCCAGGTCGCCAGCAGTCAGAACTTCAACGGCGGCGGAGGTGCGTTTGTCTATAACTTCAGCTCCATTTTCGGTATCAAAGCCGACTTCATGGGTTATACCGGTGGCACGGGCTGGAACAACTATCTCAAACAGCATGGCTACGGTTCCGTGAATGTCAGCGGCAACGCCTTCACCTACATGTTCGGCCCCCAGATCAAGAAGCACTCGGGCAAGTTCCAGCCTTTCGGTGAGGGCTTGTTCGGTGCAGCCCACTCTAATGGTTACGGCACGTTGCTCGGCTGCATTGAGAACCAGGGCTGCGGCGGCAAGAACGTATACGGCAGCAACAACGGCTTTGCCATGGAGTTTGGCGGTGGTTTGGACATTCCATTGTCCGATCACGTCCAGATTCGTCCGGTGGAGGTGGACTACTTGCTGACCCACTTCGGATCCAACCATCTGGCAAACTACTCGTCGACCCAGAACAACTTCAAGTACTTCGGTGGTATCAACTTCACCTTGGGCGGCAGCGGCAAATAGAACAGCCGCACGACAACTGTGACTGAGCCGAAGATTAGATCGGCGGCGCTAAGGCGAGCAGCAACTCCGGCCTGGACGTCGCCCTTCTAATCCTTGTCAGCAACAATTTCTACGATAGCCGCTATAACGCTGGTTCGAAGATCTGCCCGTGGGAGACAGCCTTGATCGCTGCGGGCAGATCCTCGAGCAGCCGCGACAGGAAGACATAGCCCGAGACACCGACGCCAATCGCTGCCCGCACCATCTCTCGTGACTCATGGAGTGACAGAAGGATAATCTTGGCTGGACTTTTGAACTGGCGAAGGCGGCGAGCGATCTCAAAGCCGCTGATTCCATAAAACGCGACGCCAAGCAGGACTACATCGGGGCGCACCACCTCAACTTCGTTCAGAACAGATTTCTCCCCGCCGACAATTGACACCACATCGTAGTATTCCTGCAGTAACTCAAGCAGCGTCTGCCGGAGTGCTGGATTCTCAACTGCAATGAGGATCTGGGTCCGCGCCACGCCATTTTGCCTTTCTCAGACGTACTCCCTTCATGTTAGTCATCAAGTGCACCTCGTCCAACTTGCAAAACTGCAAGCCACGGAAGCT
>Ga0335074_10003431_pt1 | contig 21645 bp, 21 predicted proteins | sample Lox_Sample_23_FD_206715 | JGI IMG/M metagenome (GOLD analysis project Ga0335074, IMG submission 206715) | Soil microbial communities from Loxahatchee National Wildlife Refuge, Florida, United States - Lox_Sample_2.3 | ecosystem: Environmental > Terrestrial > Soil > Wetlands | place: USA... | reverse complement strand
CGCTGCTGATTTATCTGGTGTATGCCCTGATCCGCCCAGAGAAATTCTGAGCTCGGCTCCGAGGAGCAATATAAATGATGGGCCACATGACCCTCAATGGCTGGGTCCAGATCGCGATCTACGCCGCGCTGCTTATTTTGGTAACGAAGCCGCTCGGTGGCTACATGACGCGCGTGTTCAACGGCGAACGCACATGGCTTTCGCCGGTACTGCGCCCGCTGGAAGCCGGCTTCTACCGGATCTGCGGCGTTCATGAGGCGGAAGAGCAGCACTGGATCAGCTATGCCGCCGCCATGCTGGCCTTCAGCTTCGTCGGATTCGCCGTTCTCTACGGGATTCAGCGACTGCAAGGATTGCTTCCGTTGAATCCCCAAGCCTTCGGAGCGGAATCCCCCGATCTCTCGTTCAACACCTCGGTGAGCTTCCTCACCAACACCAACTGGCAGTCGTACGTGCCAGAGCAGACGATGAGCTATCTGACCCAGATGGCCGGGCTGACGGTGCACAACTTCGTCTCCGCCGCCACTGGCATAGCTCTTGCCATCGCGCTGGTCCGCGGCTTCGCTCGACGTTCGGCGCAGAGCATCGGCAACTTCTGGGTCGATCTAACCCGCTGCGTGGTCTATATCCTGCTGCCGATCTCCTTCGTCACTGCCATCTTCTACGTCTGGCAGGGCGTCCCGCAAAACTTCTCGGCATACACCGATGCAACAACGCTGGAGGGCGTCAAGCAGGTGATTGCGCAGGGGCCGGTGGCATCGCAGGAAGCCATCAAGATTCTGGGCACGAACGGAGGTGGGTTCTTCAACGCCAACTCGGCGCATCCGTTCGAGAACCCGACCGCACTCACGAATCTGGTCCAGATGCTGTCGATGCTCTCGATCGGAGCGGCGTTGACCAACGTGTTTGGCCGCATGGTCGGCAGTCAACGCCAGGGTTGGGCGATCTTTGCCGTGATGTTCGTGCTGTTCCTGGCGGGCGTTGCTGTCTGCTACCACGCCGAGGCATACGGCAACCCGGCGTTCGCCGCGTTGCACGTTGATCAGGCGCCTGACGCGCTGCAGCCCGGCGGCAACATGGAAGGCAAGGAGGTCCGGTTCGGCATCGCCAACTCGGCGCTGTTTACGACCACCACGACCGATGCCTCCTGCGGCGCCGTCAACAACATGCATGACAGCCTGCTGCCGATCGCCGGGGCCGTGCCGATGGTCAACATCATGCTGGGCGAAATCATCTTCGGCGGCGTCGGCTCGGGCCTCTACGGCATGCTGCTGTTCGTCATCATTGCCATGTTCGTGGCCGGGCTGATGGTCGGGCGGACACCGGAATATCTGGGCAAGAAGCTGGAGGCAAAGGAGGTCAAGATGGCGATGCTTGCCATCCTGATCCTGCCGTTGTCGATCCTGGGCTGGACGGCTCTCGCGGTGGTGCTGAAGCCGGGATTGGACGCAATGTCGAATGCCGGCCCACATGGCTTCAGCGAGGCGCTCTATGCGTACACGTCGGCCACCGGGAACAACGGTAGTGCCTTCGCCGGCCTCTCCGCTAACGTGCCGTTTTGGAACGACACCTTGGGAATGGCGATGTTCATGGGACGGTTCCTGGTGATTATTCCGGCGCTGGCAATCGCCGGCTCGTTGGCGCGGAAGAAGATTGTGCCCGCCTCGCTCGGCACGTTCCCGACGACGAGCCCGCTGTTCGTTGGATTGGTCGTCGGCGTGATCGCTATCACCGGCGGCCTGATCTACTTCCCCGCGGTTTCTCTTGGTCCAATCGTCGAGCATTACGCCATGAATGCCGGCACGCTCTACTGATCCAGGTGACGCAAATGGACATCCGCAACAAGCAGCACGGCTCGCAATCAAGCATGCTGGATTCCGCCATCCTGGTACCGGCGATCCGGGAGTCGTTCGTCAAGCTGGACCCGCGCATCCTGATCCGCAATCCGGTGATGTTCGTCGTCGAGATCGTCGCGGCGCTCACCACCATCGTGTTGATCCGCGAGCTGATCACTGGCGACGCGCATCTTGGCTTCACCATCCAGATCATCTTCTGGCTTTGGCTCACGGTGCTGTTCGCGAACTTCGCTGAGGCGGTGGCCGAGGGCCGCGGCAAGGCGCAGGCGGCAACACTGCGCAAGGCGCGCACCGAGACGATCGCCAAGCGCCTGCTGCCCGGCAGCGATGGCAGCTATGACCCGCACGACCTGTACGAAACTGTGCCGGCGCCCGAGCTCAAATCCGGCGACTTCGTGCTGGTCGAAGCCGGCGAGCTGATCCCGAGCGACGGCGATGTCGTTGAAGGCATCGCCTCGGTCGATGAATCGGCGATCACCGGCGAGTCGGCGCCAGTCATTCGCGAATCCGGCGGCGATCGCTCGGCGGTCACCGGTGGCACGCGCGTGCTGTCGGACTGGATCAAAGTGCGCATCACCGCGGCGCAGGGCTCGACATTTCTCGACCGGATGATCGCGCTGGTGGAAGGCGCCGAGCGGCAGAAGACACCGAACGAAATCGCACTCAACATCCTGCTTGCCGGGCTGACCATTATCTTCGTTATCGTGGTGGCGACGATCCCGAGCTTCGCCCATTATGCGGGGGGCGCCGTCTCGGTGGTGATCCTGGTCGCGCTGTTCGTGGCCCTTATCCCCACCACCATCGGCGCGCTTCTCTCTGCGATTGGCATCGCCGGGATGGACCGCCTGGTCCGATTCAATGTGCTGGCGATGTCGGGGCGCGCGGTGGAGGCTGCGGGCGACGTCGATACGCTGCTGCTCGACAAGACCGGCACCATCACGCTCGGCAACCGCCAGGCGACCGAGTTCTTCCCGCTGACCGGCGTCACGCCGATGGAGCTGGCTGACGCGGCCCAACTCGCTTCGTTGCCCGACGAAACGCCGGAAGGTCGCTCGATCGTCGTGCTGGCCAAAGAGAAATACGGTATCCGGGGCCGCGACATGGCGCCGCTGGGCGCCCGCTTCATCCCGTTCTCGGCGCAGACACGTCTCAGCGGCATCGACTCCGAAGGCTCCTCGATTCGCAAGGGAGCGGTCGAAGCGGTGCTGACATGGGTGCGCAACGGCTCAGGGTATGGGAACGGTGAAGTCACAGTGCAGTCGAGGGTGTCGGAAGCTGCGGTTCGTGAGCTGACGGCGAAATCGGACGAGATCGGCAGGGCGGGCGGTACGCCGCTCGCGGTAGCAAAAGACGGCCGGCTGTTGGGCGTCATCTACCTCAAGGACATCGTAAAGGGCGGGATCCGCGAACGCTTTAGCGAACTGCGACGCATGGGCATCCGCACGGTGATGATCACCGGCGATAACCCGCTGACCGCCGCGGCAATCGCGGCCGAGGCTGGGGTCGACGACTTCCTCGCTCAGGCCACGCCGGAAACCAAGCTGAAGCTGATCCGCGATGAGCAGGCGCAGGGCAAGTTGGTGGCGATGTGCGGCGACGGCACCAATGACGCACCGGCGCTGGCGCAGGCGGATGTCGGCGTGGCGATGAACACCGGCACGATGGCTGCGCGCGAGGCCGGCAACATGGTCGATCTCGACAGCGACCCGACCAAGCTGATCGAGATTGTCGAAATCGGCAAGCAGTTGCTGATGACCCGCGGCGCGCTGACCACGTTCTCGATCGCCAACGACGTCGCCAAGTATTTCGCTATGATCCCGGCGATGTTCATCGCCTTCTACCCGCAGCTTGAGGCGCTGAACGTGATGCGGCTCGGCAATCCACAAAGCGCGATCCTGTCGGCGATCATATTCAACGCGCTGATCATCGTGGCGCTGATTCCGCTCGCGCTGCGGGGCGTCGCCTATCGGCCGATTGGCGCGGCGGCGATCCTGCGGCGCAACCTGCTGATCTATGGACTGGGCGGAATTGCGGCGCCGTTTATCGGCATCAAGCTGATCGACATGCTCGTCAACGCCATCGGCCTTGCGTAAGGAACGACTCCGATGAAGCATATTCGCCCGGCAATCGTGATGATCCTCGCCATGACGGTAATCACCGGGCTCCTCTACCCGCTGGTCATGACCGGCATTGCGCAGGCGATTTTCCCCTATCAGGCGAACGGCAGCCTGATCGAGAAGGACGGCAAGGTGATCGGTTCGGCGCTTATCGGCCAGAACTTTACGTCCGACAAATACTTCCATGGCCGGCCGTCCGCGACTACTGAGCCTGATCCCAAGGATCCGAGCAAGACCATCCCCGTGCCCTATGCGGCCGACAATTCAAGTGGCTCCAACCTGGGTCCCACGTCGAAGGCGTTGGTCGATCGCGCGAAGGCCGATGCGGCGAGGCTTGCCGCGCATAACCCGGGCACGCCGATTCCGGCTGATCTTGTCACCACTTCGGCCAGCGGCCTCGACCCCGATATCACCCCGGCGGGCGCGCTGTTCCAGGTGCCGCGCGTGGCAAAAGCACGAAACCTGCCGGTCGAGCGGGTCCGCCAACTGGTGGAAGACCACATCAGCGGCCGTCTGTTCGGCATCATCGGCGAACCGCACGTCAACGTGCTGGAGCTGAACCTCGCGCTGGACCGGCTGTCGGCGGGGTAGGCTGTTGCATTAGCGCAAAGTGGACGCACCACGGCGGACTGCGTCTGCCGTACGTTCGGCTCATGACATGCCGTGCAGCGTGGCACCGCAAAATCAACGACGCGGGACGTTTGCGGCTGCACCCTCACCCGCCGCGCTGCGGCGCGGCGACCTCTCCCGCAGAGCGGGAGAGGTGGACGGTGGGCGCTCTCGAATTCGTGACTTGCATGATGATATCTGCTTTCCCAGAATGACTTTCGTCATGCAAGTAACTGCGAGCACGGCTGGCCGCTCATGCAGCATAAGAGCTTCGGCAATATGCAGTGCCCCATCGCCCGCAGCCTCGAGCGCGTCGGCGAATGGTGGAGTATCCTCATCCTTCGGGACGCCTTCCAGGGGCTTACCCAGTTCGACCAGTTCCAGAAGGACCTGGGTATCGCGCCCAATATGCTCAGCCGACGCCTCAACGCCCTGGTCGAGGCGGGCCTGCTCGAACGCCGCCGCTACAGCGAGCGGCCGCCTCGCGACGAATATGTCCTGACCGAGCGCGGGCGTGATTTCCGCCCCGTGCTGTGGGCTCTGCTCGCCTGGGGCAACAGACACTTTGTCCCGGAAGGGCCGAGCGTGCTGATCGTTGACGCTGAGACCGGTCGCCCTGCCGACCCCGTGCTGGTCGATCGCAACACCGGCAAGATCATGACCCCGGACACATTCCGCAGCGTTCCCGGACCCGCCGCCGACGAGAGCACGCTCGCCCGTTTCTTCAAAAAGAAAGAACACGCCGCATGAGCGCCGCCACCGTCGTGGAGCGCGACGCGCTCGCTCCTGCGCCGACTGCTGTGCGCCGCCGCCGTTCCTATAAACGCCCTGGCCTCGCTGCTCTAGGGTTCGCTGCCCTGCTGGGTGCCGCGGATTATGGTTACAACTGGTGGACCACCGGCCGGTTCATCGAAACCACCGATGATGCTTATGTCGGCGGGGACGTGACGCAGATCGCGCCACACGTCGCCGGGTTTGTGAGCCGCATCCTGGTGAAGGACAACCAGTATGTCCGCGCGGGGCAACTCCTGATCCGACTGGACCCCGCCGACTTCGAGGCGGCCCTGCAACATGCCGAAGCCGTCCTGGAATCGCGCCATGCCGACCTTGCCAACCTGGTCGCCAAACGTGTCCTCCAGCAGGATATGATCGGCCAGGCGCAGGCCGACCTCGCAGCCAAACAGGCGCAGGCGGTCTTCGCCTCCCAGGAGGATGAGCGTTACAGCGCCCTGGAGAACACCCCTGCCGGATCACGCCAGAACGCACAGAGAGCGCGCTCAGCCAACGGGTCAGCCCGCGCCGCCGTTCTTGCCTCTGTCGCCTCGCTGCAAGCTGCCAAGCAGCAGCTTGCCGTCATCGATACCAACATCGGCGCCGCCGAGGCTGCCGTCTCGGAGGCCAGCGCCGACCTGCGCACGGCGCAGCTCAACCTTGGCTATACCGACATCTCCGCCCCGATCGACGGTTACGCCGGCAACCGCTCGGCTCAGGTCGGCGCTTACGTGGCGACCGGCACCGATCTGCTTTCCATCGTGCCGGCCCGTGGCTTGTGGGTGGACGCTAATTTCAAGGAAGACCAGATCGCCCGGATGAAGCCCGGCGACCAGGTGACCATCGTGGCGGACGTGCTGCCGGGCCGCACGTTCCGCGGCCATGTCGTGAGCCTGGCGCCGGCGACCGGTGCGACGTTCAGCGTCATTCCGCCCGAGAACGCGACCGGCAACTTTACCAAAATCGTGCAGCGGGTGCCGGTGCGCATCCTGCTCGATGGCGATGGGGGCGAGCTCGGCGTGCTTCGCGCGGGTCTTTCCACCACGGTCAGCGTCGATACGCGTCAGGACTTAGCCAGGTGAGTGCGTTCCGCGAGATCGTCCCGTTTGCCGTCATGTGCGTGGGGATGTTCGCGGCTTTGCTCGATATTCAGATAGTCGCGTCGTCTTTGCAGGACATCGGCGGTGGCCTGTCCGCCGCACAGGACCAGATCAGTTGGGTTCAGACCGCCTATCTGATCGCGGAGATCATCATGATCCCGCTCTCTGGCTGGCTGACGCGGGTGTTCTCCACGCGGTGGCTGTTTACGATGTCCGCTGCCGGTTTCACGGCGTCCAGCATGCTGTGCGGCGTGGCCTGGAACATCCAGAGCATGATCCTGTTTCGGGGCCTGCAGGGCATGCTGGGTGCCTCCATGATTCCAATCGTCTTCACCTCTTCGTTCCACTATTTTCCGGGCAAGCGGCGGGTCTATTCGGCGGCGGTTGTCGGCACGATCGCCTCTGTCGCGCCGGTTCTGGGGCCGGTGATCGGCGGATGGATCACCGATACGCTGAACTGGCACTGGCTGTTTTATGTCAATCTGCTGCCGGGGATTGCGATCACGATCCTGGTGCCGATCATGGTCCGCATCGACGAGCCCGACCTGTCGCTTCTGAAAGGCGCCGATTATCCGGGCATCGTGCTGATGGCGCTGGGTCTCGGCAACTTGGAGTATGTGCTGGAGGAAGGCACACGGTGGAACTGGTTCAGCGATGACACCATACTTACCTGCGCCTGGATCGCCGGAATTTCGCTTGTGTTGTTTGTTGTCCGCAGCCTCACATTCCGCAATCCGGTTGTCGATCTGCGGGCGCTGACCAACAGAAACTTCGCTCTGGGCTGCCTGCTGTCTTTCATCACCGGCATCGGCATCTTTACCACTATCTATCTAACGCCGCTGTTTTTGGGTTATGTGCGCGGGTTCAGTGCGTGGCAGACCGGGCTTGCCATCTTCTCGACGGGGGTCGCTTCGCTGGCTGGCGTGCCTGCTTATATCATGCTGGCACGCAAGTACGATCTGCGCTGGCTGATGATGTTCGGGCTGGCGAGCTTCGGTGCCGCCATGTGGTTCTATAGTTTTATTACTCACGACTGGGGCGCGGATCAGCTTTTGTTGCCGCAGGTGCTTCGCGGGTTTCCGCAGGTGTTCGCGGTAGCGCCAGCGGTGAGTCTTGGCCTGGGCAGCCTGCCGCCAGATCGGCTTAAGTTTGCCAGCGGTCTGTTCAATATGATGCGCAATCTAGGCGGAGCTGTGGGTATTGCGGCCAGTGCCGCGATCATCAACGATCAGACAAACTTTCATTTCCTGATGATCGCCTCACGCCTGACCTCGGTGAACGGCGCTATGGAGCGGTTTCTGCAGGGGGTCACGGAGCGATACACGGCGGCTCTCGGCAGCCTGGAGGCGGGGCATGCCGCGGCGGTCAAGCAGCTATGGTTGCTCGCGTATCGGGAGGCATCGACGTTGGCTTATGCGGACGCCTTCCGCGCCATCATGCTGGCGTTCATTGTTGCGACCCTGCTGGTGCCGTTCTTGCGCAAGGTAGCGCCGCCGGCAGCACCTTCAGGCGACGGGCATTGAGCGGGCGACGGACGTTTCCGTTCGATGCCGCACCTTGCGGGTCGTGTCCCGCAGCAGCAGGCGGATGGTGCACCAGTGGTCTTCGCCGATCGTCTCGATCAGCGCCTGCTGTGCTTCGCACCACTTCGGTTCTGCGGCCTCGACAAGCCTGCGGCCTCTGCTCGTGATCGACGCGATACGAATGCGCCTGTCAGTGCCGGGACGACTGTGGATCAGGCCGTCCCGCTCCAGGGGCGCGAGAGCGCGGGTAATGCTGGTGCGGTCCATGACCATGTAACGGCCCAGCGTAGAGATCGACAGCTCTTTTTCGGCCTGGATCAGGCGGAGCAGTGAGAATTGCGTGATGTTCAGCCCTGTATCGCGCAGGAAATCGTCGTACATGCGCGAGACCACGCGCGTCGCTTTGCGCAGGTCGAAACACGCGCATTCCGTGAGCAAGTCATCGCGTCTTTTGGGCGTCATCGGTTTCTCTTCCGGCCAGGAGCCCGCCGAGGCGGCTCACAGGAACGTGACGTGATAGCGATTCTACACGTATTGCACATCCATTCGACGCACAATAGGTGTGTATGCACTGTTTAGGGCAATTTCTGCAAGAGAACAAGGAGCCTCGTCGTGCCGCTTGCGAAAATCCACGTTGTCGAGGGTCGTTACGACCAGGACCGGATTACCAAGGTGTCCGGCGCTGTCCAGGAGGCTCTGATCAACACGTTTGGCGTGCCTCCTGATGACTTTTACCAAATAATTTTTGAGTTACCGAAGAACCGGTTTCTGCATACGCCTTCGTTCGTGGGGATGCACTACACCGACGACCTGATTATTCTCGATATCACTTTCATCCAAGGGCGGCCCAAGGAGACTCGGCTTGCACTTTTGAAGGACATCAACACGCGTGTCACCGCCGCCGCCGATGTGTCGCCGGACGACATTCTGATCATGCTGTATGAAGTTGCCGGCGAGAACATCTCCTTTGGCCGAGGCGACGCGCAGCGCGCCAACGCAGTGGCGCACGCCTGAAAATGGTCGGTGTTCGGGCGTCCCGGCGGGAGGCAAAAGCATGGCATACGAAATCAAGATAAACGGCGCTGTTCAGGATGTTGACGTCGATGGCGACACGCCGCTGCTCTGGGTGTTGCGTGATGTGCTCGGCATGACCGGCACAAAGTTTGGCTGCGGCGCGGCGCTCTGCGGGGCCTGTACCGTGCATGTCAACGGTGCTGCTACGCGCTCCTGCGTGACCCCTGTCGAGAGCATTGGCGCCTCCGAGATCACGACGATCGAGGCAGTCGGCACGACCGCTGTGGGTGCCAGGATCCAGAAGGCCTGGCTCGACCGTGAGGTCGTTCAATGCGGGTACTGCCAGTCGGGACAGATCATGTCGGCTTCGGCACTCCTTGCAAGCAACTCGCATCCCTCGGATTCCGACATCGACGACGGGATGTCCGGAAACATCTGCCGCTGTGGGACCTATCTCCGCATCCGCGAGGCGATCAAGCAGGCTGGGGAATCGAACGGGTAGGGGGTTCGTGATGACAGGCAGGTCGTCGACGATCGGCGGAGATGGCTGGTCGTTCGGAAACGGCGAGGAACGGGAAGGAGAACACCATGCGCAGGCTTGAAGGAAAGGTTGCGCTCATTACTGGCGGTAACAGCGGCATCGGCCTAGCCAGCGCGAAGGAGTTCGTGAAGGAAGGCTCTTATGTGTTTATCACCGGACGGCGTGAACAGGAGTTAACTGCTGCTGTCCGAGAGATCGGCGGAGATGTGACGGGTATACAGGGAGACGTATCTTATCCCGCGGACCTTGATCGTCTTTTTGAGCGGATCAGGCGGGACAAAGGCAGGCTTGATATTGTGTTTGCGAATGCCGGGGTTGCGAAATATGGCGCTCTCGGTGACATAACCGAAGATCTGTACAACGAAATCTTCGATGTAAACGTCAAAGGCGTCCTGTTCACCGTGCAGAAAGCGCTTCCGCTGTTGTCCGATGGCGCTTCCATCATCCTGAATGCATCGATCGTCGCCAGCAAGGGATTTCTGTCGAACAGTGTTTACAGTGCCTCCAAAGCCGCAGTGCGCTCTTTCGCGCGAACCTGGACGACAGATCTCAAGTCGCGCCGTATTCGGGTGAATGCCATAAGTCCAGGCTCAACCGATACGCCGGGGTTCGGCAATCTTCTGAATTCCTCCGAAGTGGGGGCGCAGCGCAGGCAGGTCATCTCCAGCACTGTGCCACTCGGCAGGCTGGCTGCTCCCGATGAGATCGCCAAGGCTGTGGTTTTTCTAGCCTCGGACGACGCCAGCTACATCACGGGTGTCGAGCTCTTCGTAGATGGCGGGGTTGCTCAAGTTTAGACCGGTCATCACGAAGACGGTTGTTGGAGTATCGGCCATGACATCGCAGCATTCAGTCGTTTTCGCGGAGCCGGTTCGCACTGCTATCGGCACCTTTGGCGGATCGCTCAAGGACGTTCCTGCTTCCAGTCTCGGTTCCATGGCGATTGCCGCCGCCGTCGAGCGCGCGAAGCTCCGCGCGGAGGAGGTGGAGACCGTTGTCATGGGCAATGTCGTGCAAGCCGGCACGAAGATGAATCCCGCGCGACAAGCCGCGGTCCACGCCGGACTACCCGTCACGGTTCCGGCACTCACGGTCAATCGCGTCTGTGGCTCGGGGGCGCAAGCCATCATCTCGGCAGCGCAGGAGATTTTCCTGGGCAACATCAATGTCGCTGTGGCTGGTGGCATGGAAAATATGGACCAGGCGCCCTACCTCGTTCCGCGAGCTCGTTGGGGTTACCGCATGGGCGATGGCACGCTCTATGACAGCGTGCTGCGCGACGGATTGAACGACGCTTTCTCAGACGCACACTCGGGGTGGCACACCGAGGATCTGGTTGAGAAATACCAACTCACGCGAGACGAGCAGGATCGTTGGGCGCTACGATCGCAAGAGCGATTCGCGGCCGCACAGGCCGACGGTCACTTCAAATCGCAGATCGTGCCGGTCGAAGTACCCGGTAAGAAGGGGCCAACGCAGTTCGACAAGGATGAGCACTGTCGCCCCGAGACGACGCTCGAAACACTGACGCGGCTTAAGCCGGCGTTCCGAGCCGACGGCACAATCACGGCCGGCAATGCCCCCGGGCTGAATGATGCTGCTTCGGCCGTGGTGCTCGCCGACGATGTGTGGGCCGAGAGGCGCGGTCTTACCCCGACCGCACGCCTGGTCTCTTACGGCATTGCCGCAGTCGAGCCGGGCATGTTCGGACTGGGACCCGTGCCGGCCGTCAGGCAGGCTTTGCAGCGTGCCGGTTGGGATATTCGCTCCATCGAGCGCGCCGAGATCAACGAAGCATTCGCAGCCATCGCGATCATCGTCGCCCGCGAACTTGGCCTGCCCGAGGACGTCGTCAATGTCGAAGGTGGCGCCGTCGCGCACGGCCATCCGATCGGCGCCACCGGCGCGATACTGACGACCAAGCTGATCCACTCGATGCGGCGTGATGGTCTGACGCGTGGCCTCGTCACGCTTTGCATTGGCGGCGGTCAGGGCATCGTACTGGCAATCGAAGTGCTGCACTGAGATTTGAGGAACACGCTGCGCGTGCGGCACTCGCGAAGCGATCGAGCACGTCGCGCTATCGAATGCGCAGGAGACTGATGATGGCTCTCCATGACCTTCCTTCGTCACACAGCGCCAGTGGATCGCCGTCGGCGGCCGGCCTCTCGCGCCGCGGATTGCTGCGGGTCGCAGCGGTCGCCAGCGGGGGTCTGGTGCTGAGTCTGAGACTGCCGTTGACAAACAGCGAAGCCGAAGCGGCGGCCCCTGATACATTCGTGCCCAATGCTTTCATCCGCATACCCGCCGAAGGGCCGGTCGCTCTTATTATGCCCTACGTTGAGATGGGCCAGGGTACTTATACCTCGATCCCGATGCTGCTGGCCGAAGAACTGGAAGTTCGGCTGGACCAGGTGCAGCCAGAACATGCTCCACCCGATGCGAAGGACTATGGAAATCCATTGCTCGCCGGCATCCAGGTGACCGGGGGCTCGACGTCGGTACGCGCGGCCTGGAACCCGATGCGTGAAGCCGGTGCAATCGCCCGAACAATGTTGATATCGGCGGCCGCGAAACGCTGGAATGTCGATCCTTCAACCTGCATCGCACGGGAGGGTGAAGTACTTCACCCGCCGACGGGGGGGAGTTTCGAATATGGCGAACTTGCGGGCGATGCTGCTCGCGTGCCTGTGCCCGAGAACGTAGTGCTGAAGCGACCGGAGGATTTCAAGCTCATCGGTACCCCTGCCAGGCGCCTCGACACGCCGCCAAAGGTTAATGGAACTGCTGTGTACGGCATCGACGTTCGGCCACCCGGCGTGAAAATCGCGACCCTTGCCCAATCACCGGTCTTCGGCGGTCGTGTAAAGAGGGTGGACGATACGGCTGCAAAGTCGGTCAAGGGCGTGCGTCAGATCGTTCAGCTCGACGATGCCGTCGCCGTTGTGGCGGATCATATGGGCGCCGCGAAGAAGGGGGTGGCCGCCCTGGTGATCGAGTGGGACGACGGGCCTTACGCAAGGCTCACCACGCAAGACATCGTGGACGAACTCGAAAGGGCCACGCTTCGTGCGGGCGCGGTTGCGCAGACGACGGGCGACGCCAATGCAGCCTTGGCGAACGCCGTCACCAAGGTCGAGGCGACCTACCAGGTTCCGTTTTTAGCGCACGCGGCGATGGAGCCCATGAACTGCACGGCTCACGTCCGCAACGACGGCTGCGAGGTGTGGGTTGGCAACCAGGTCGTCGGCCGAGTGCAGGCAGCAGCGGCGAAGACTGCCGGGCCGCCGTTGGACAAGGTCGTGATCCACAATCATCTGATCGGCGGTGGGTTCGGCCGACGGCTGGAGATCGATGCTGTCATTCGCGTGGTGCAGATCGCCCGGCGGGTTGACGGTCCGGTCAAACTCGTCTGGACCCGCGAGGAAGATATCCAGCACGACATGTACCGGCCTTATTGGTTCGACCGGCTATCTGCGGGGCTCGACGAAAAGGGAAGCCCGGTCGCCTGGAACCATCGTTTTGCCGGTTCGTCAGTGATGGCGCGATGGCTCCCGCCGGCGTTCAAGAATGGTCTTGACCCCGACACTACCGACGGTGCGATCGATCTCGTTTACGCCTTGCCGAACATGCATGTCGAATACGTGCGAGTGGAACCTCCTGGGATTCCGACTGCTTTCTGGCGCAGTGTCGGCCCGTCGCACAATGTCTTCGTGACCGAGAGTTTTATAGACGAGCTGGCGGCGGCAGCCAAACAGGATCCGGTCGCTTATCGGCGGGCTCTTCTCGACAAGTTACCGCGCGCCAAAGTTGTCCTTGAGCTCGCCGCGGAAAAGGCGGAGTGGGGTAGGCCGCTGCCGGCACGCACCGGGCGCGGCGTCTCGCTGCAGTTCGCCTTCGGAAGTTATATGGCTCAGGTTGCCGAGGTCGAGGTCTCGAACGGTGGTGCTGTTCGCATTCGCCGGGTTGTTTGCGCGGTGGATTGCGGCACGGTGATCAATCCTGACACCGTCCGGGCGCAGATTGAGGGTGCGATCATCTTCGGCATCACGGCCGCGCTTTATGGCAAGATCACGCTTAAAGACGGGCGCGTTGAGCAAGCCAACTTCGATACGTACCAAATACTGCGTATGAACGAGGCGCCGGCCATCGAAGTCCACATAGTCCGGAATTTCGAGCCGCCAGGCGGGATGGGCGAACCGGGGACATCCGCGATCATGCCCGCGGTCGCGAACGCGATATTTGCGGCAACCGGCAAGCGTTTGCGAAAGCTGCCGATCGACACCGCCGCATTGAAGGAACAGGCGTGAGTGTTTGCGCGCACCAGGCCAATTCGCATCGCATGCGAGAGCTGAAATGACCGAGCGCTATTTCGAGGATTTCGCGGTTGGCCAGACCTTCCGCTCGGGGCGGCTACGCATCGACGAAAGCCGAGCCAAGGCGTTCGCCGCTGAGTTCGATCCGCAGCCGTTTCATCTGAATCAGGAGGCGGCATGCAACTCGATTTTCGGCGGCTTGGCTGTGAGCGGCTGGCACACGGCAGCAGTGACAATGAGATTGCTGGTGGATAGCGAGTTCAAGCCTGCGGGCGGCATTGTCGGCGCTGGTTTCGACGAGTGCCGCTGGCCCCGGCCAGTGCGTCCCGGTGACGAACTGCACGTCGAGAGCGAGGTGCTCGAGGTGCGGCCGTCGAAATCGCGGCCGGAGAAGGGTCTGCTCAAGGTCCGGACAACCACCCTGAACCAGGAAGGCGAAGCTGTGCAGGTCTTGGTTGCGAACCTCGTCGTTCCTCGCCGGGGATAACAGGCGCTGGATCTTGGGGTCGGATTGCGTCAGGAGAATTGCTTATGTCCGAAACAAGAGGTTCTGCTAAGATGGTAAGCGTGCCTACGGCCGTGGTTGTCGGCGTCGGTGCCGAGCGCGGGCTCGGTGCGGCCCTATGCCGATGCTTTGCCGCGGAGGGCTACCATACGCTGGTTGCAGGGCAGACGTCGGAGAAGCTCGAGCAGGTGGTTCGAACTATCCGTGGAACTGGCGGCACGGCCGAGCCCGTGACGATGGATACGACGCGTGAAGATGACGTCGTTCAGCTCTTCGATATAGCGATTGCGCCGGGTCATGGCCGCGAGCCAGCCGATCTGGTCGTCTTCAATGCCGGCAACAATCAGCGAATTGATTTCCGCACGCTGACCGCGCAGCAGTTCGAAGATTTCTGGCGGGTCGGTTGCTTTGGCGGATTTCTGGTTGGTCGTGAGGCGGCACGGAGACTGGCTCCCCTTGGTCGCGGCACGATCATTTTCACCGGTGCTTCCGCAAGCATGCGTGGAAAGCCGGGGTTTGCTCACTTTGCCGCCGCCAAGGCAGGCCTTCGCATGATTTCGCAGAGCATGGCACGCGAGTACGGGCCGTTGGGGCTGCACGTCGCCCACGTCGTGATTGATGGCGAGATCAATGGTGATCGCCTGCTGACACGTGCCCCCACGTTGATCGACCAACGCGGCGAAGACGGTCTGCTCGGCATCGACGCGATCGCCGAAACCTATTGGCAGATCCACCGCCAACCGCGTTCGACCTGGACACAGGAACTCGAGTTGCGGCCGTTCAAGGAACCATTCTGACCCCCGGCGCGGGATCTGCGATTGCTTCACCTCGGCCGGGTACCGGGTTTTAATTCCAGTCAGCCGGGATGTCCCTTTCGCGAGGCTAGCGCGCTGGTTGCAGCGTCGTCTCGACCGTGCGCAGCAGTTCCTCGATGCTGAAGGGCTTGGTGATGAATCGGTGCCGACCCGCGCTCGCCGCGGCCGCCCGCTCCGCCATGCCGCTCATCAGCACCAGCGGTATGCCCAGACGCCCCGCTTGCTCGATGACCAGCTCGACGCCACCGCCCGGGATCAGGCAGTCGAGCAGGATCAGGTCGTACCTGCGCTCACCGAGCCGCTCCAGTGCGGACGCGGCGCTGCCGACAGATGCGGCACGATAGCTGCCTTGGAGCGCCTCGGCCAGCACTTCGGAGACCAATTCGTCGTCTTCGACCACCAGAATGCTGGCAACGTCGTCCGACGTGGCGGTACCCATCGAATATGACCCGTTTGTTCCGCGTTGCTGTCCCGATGGTGCCACACTATTCGACTATTTTGGCAGAGTCCAGTGCTGTTTACCAGGCCCGGAGAGTCGGCAAAAGCGCGACCGGAGCCGCCCGCAACGCGGAGGGGCGGCAGGTCGGCCCCGCCCGATACGCTGGCCGTAGCGGCGCCCCGCCGCTAAACACCCGGCCGTCCCCGCGATGATGAGGAAGCAATGCCCGCGACGTGCCGAGAGCAGTGGCCGCGACCGATGCCGTCCACGCGACGCCGCACCGGCACATCCTCGCGTACGTCCGGTCTTCTGCTCGGGTTGGCCGTCGCCGCCACTCTCTCCGCCTGCGCGCCGGAGGTTATCACGGTCGGGCCCAGCCGCGAGGTCACGTCACCCGGCCGGGCGATCTCCGAGGCGTCGGATGGCGACACCGTGCTGATCGATCCGGGTGTCTATGCGGACTGCGCGCTGGTCAGGGGCAGCAACGTCACCATCCAGGGCGCCGGTCCCGGCGTGGTGCTGACCAGCAAGACTTGCGGCGGCAAGGCGATCCTGGTGACCAGGGGCGACGACATCACGATCCGCAACCTGACGCTGCAACGCGCTGCGGTGCGCGACCACAACGGGGCGGGCATCCGTTCCGAGGGGGTCAACCTGACAGTCGATAACGTGCGCTTCCTTGACAACGAGGAGGGAATCCTCGCCGGCGACAAGGCAGGCAGCACGATCCGCGTGATTAACAGCGACTTCGAGGGCAACGGCACTTGTTCGGGCAGCGGCTGCGCACATGGGATATATGTCAACCACATCAAGGAGCTGGACGTCGGCAATTGCCGCTTCTTCGACCAGAAGGTCGGGCATCACATCAAATCGCGTGCATACACGACCCAGGTGATCGACAATCGCATCGAAGACGGGCCGGACGGGACGGCGAGCTACGAGATCGATGTGCCGAACGGCGGCAGCGTGCTGATCCAGGGCAACACAATCGAAAAGGGGCCGAAGGCGCAGAACTGGGGCACTGCGATCGCGATCGGTGAGGAAGGTAGAATCCTGCCCTCGAAAGGGCTGCTCATTCGAAACAACAAGTTTGCCAACGACAGCGGGCACGAGACTGTGTTCGTCCGCAACGCTGCGCCGTACCCGGCGCAGCTCAGCGGCAATGTGCTCAGCGGCAAGGTGGTGCTGCTACAGGGACCGGGATCGGTGCAATAACAGTGGTCAATTAGCAGTGGTCAGAAAGCAAACCGAGGGCTGACAACTGTGTACGGTGCGAGGGGCAGCCGCTTTTCGGTCAGCCCCGCAGAAGGAACCAGGCCCCGGCGCCGATCAACGCCCAGAGCGGAAGCGCCAAGAGAACGCCCACCAGGATGCCCTTTGCCGGGGCGAGGTTATCATTGTCTTCGCTTGTGCCCAGGTCCTCGACCGGTTTGGAAAATTCCGCCAATGTGTCCGGATCGCCGGTGGTCGGGTTGCGCAGCAATGCGATGACGTGCGGATTGGCGAATTCAACGCGGCCGGGCCGACGACGTTCGACCAAGGTTGAAGTGGCGTTAGTCTGGCCTTCCGCGCCGGGGGGACCAGGTTCGGACATCGGACACCTCCATCGCGGGAGGTTATCGACGGAGAATTAATAAGTCATTACTGTCACCCGATGACTGAACAGGTGCACCCGTATGGTATGAATCCCTCTCGTCGCTGATTAACAATTTCTTCGGGGAGTATAGGCTTCAGTTGGTCCAGGATGGCCGAGTGCGTCGGGCCAGGACGCCGCCCTCGGCCTCCGCAAGGCCGCTGACCGAGGAACCAGCCACCGATGCCGGACTCGAACAAGATCATCGACGGCAAGCGCCTGGTCTTCCTCGTCGGGGCGCCCCGCAGCGGCACGACATGGCTGCAATTGATGTTGGCACGCTCCAAACACGTAGCAACCGCAAACGAGACGCACCTGTTTGCCGTTTACATGCAATCCTTGCTGGAGGGCAATGAGAGGTTCCGGGGAAACCCGCGCGCCATCGGCCTGGCGCCGCTTTTCAGCGAAGCTGAGTACAGAGGTATCGTTCGTGAGTTTTCTTCGGCGGTGCTGGCACGCATCCTCGCGACCAAGCCGGATGCCGATGTCATCCTGGAGAAAACGCCAAGTCACGTGACATGCTGGCGAGACATACTCGACCTCTACCCCGAAGCCAGGTTCCTGCACCTCATTCGTGATCCGCGTGCGGTGGTTGCTTCCCTCAAGGCAGCCAGCAAGTCATGGGGGAAATCCTGGGTATCTTCGCGGCTGATAGACAACTGCGCGCTGTGGTCAACGAGCGTTGCGAAAGGCCGGGAGATCGGCGGCGCGACGACAAACTATCTGGAGGTTCGTTACGAGGATCTCAAGCAGCACGGGGCGAGGACTCTGCCGTCCATCCTCGAATGGATCGGGGTCGCGAGTTCGGCGCGCGAATGTCTGGGGTTGCTGGAAGACACCAGCATCGAGAGGCTGCGTTCAGCGAGCCTGAAGGACGCCCCCTGGGATATTGCAGGCGAGCCACGCGGGTTCTACCGCGAGGGCGAGGCCGCATCGTGGCGGAAAGTCCTCTCCGAATTCGAGACCTTTCTCGTCGAGGCGCAGGTCAGGGAGATGATGACCGCGCTGGGCTATCAACCTGAAGCACGGTCACGCACTTTGTTCCGCATCGGTCACGCCAGTCAGGTTGCGGTCCTGGAGCGTGCGCGGGCGGCACTGCGGTGGCGCGCCATACGACGCGTGCGGGCCTTGGTCTCCCGGGCGTTGGCCGGGAGCGACCGTCGGGATACCGCGCGTGGCCGTGTGTGGTGAAAGCGGGGCCGAGCCCTGCCGACACCCGGCCGTCACCGCTGCCCGACCAGCGCCTCCCACCACGGGCACACGCCACCCATCCGCTGATAGTTGCCGTCGATCACCTGCACCGGCGCCCGCTGGCCGTCGGCGGCGGCGCGCAGACGCATCGCCCGGGACGCTTCGCGTTGCTCGGGCGAAAGCCACATCCGGTCGTGTCCCCAAAGACTGGGTCCGACCGTCACCTCGGCCGGCTGCCAGGTTGCCGGGTCCACTTCGCGGCCGCCCCAGCCGTATTCGAGCATGAACCCCGAGGGAGAGCGCAGATAGAACGAGGTCACGAGGTCGTTCGGATGCCGGCCCAGCGTGGTGGCGATCCGCTCCGGCTCGCCCAGCGCAATGTCATAGCCCTGGCCCACGTCGTCGAACGAGTAAAGCTCCACCATCAGGTGGTGCAGCCCGTGCCGGCCGGTCTCGATCAGCGCCAGGCTGTGGTGGCGCGGGTTGATGTGGAAGAAGAACGCCTTGAATGGGCGCAGAATGTAGTCGCTGACCCGGAAGCCCAGCAGGTCGCGATAGAACTCCGCCATCTCGTCGATCCGGGGAACCGTCAGGACCGCATGGCCCATGCCGAGCGGCCCGGTGCGGAACCCGGAGATGGCGCGCCCTGGTTGGAACGGCGCATCGGCCGTTTGTTGGCCGTGGAACGCCTCGAGCCGGTTGCCGGCGGGATCCGCGAAGGAAACAAGTCCACCTACCCGGCGCTGGTCGGCGAGCGATGCGGGTTCCTGGTGAAGCGCCACGCCGGCGTCCTCCAGCCGTGCCGCCAGCGCGTCCAGCGTCGCGGCATCGGCGACCTCCCAGCCGAAATACCTCGTGCCTTCCGGCATCTCTCGGTCGATCACCAGCCGCTGCCGCCGATCGTCCATGCGAAAGGCCCGTATTGTGCGGCCGGCTTCCACCTGCTGCATGCCGAGCCAACTTGTGGCAAACTCCGACCACTCGTCGAGCGCAGCGCCGCCGATCCCGACATAGCCGAGCGATTGCAGTTCCATCCCGCCACGCCTCCTTGCCGACAGGAGCATAGCGGTCCGCGGACGGCGCGCGAAGCAGGGGAGCCTTTGGACCTGCGGGCCATGACGATGGGAAAGGATGGCTCTGAATGCGGCAAACAATGATTTGCAATCGCGTACACGCAGAAATCACGATGGCGTAGCGACAGATGCTGTTGCGGCCGGGTCCGAGCAGATGTTAGCTTGGTGTGCAGACAGAGCATATTTCCATCGCGTGCGATGCCCTCCAGGGCAATGCTCCATTTGGAGAGGGAGCCGGCTTTGCATTGGTGCCTCGGGATGCAGGCCAGCGCCTCGACGTGGATCTACAACGCGGCGCTTAAGATCGCGCCGATTCTGGTTCCGGACGTGGCCGCCCGGGGGCGTTTCGTTGCATACCGTGGTAAGCTTGGTTTTCTCGACGATCCCGGCCTGCATATCGTCAAATCGCACGGCCTCGATGCGCCGACCGAGGCCGAACTGGGAAAGCGCGCAACGTCGATCATCATTTCGCTGCGTGATCCGCGCGATGCGGTTGCCTCGCTGATGCTGTACCATAGTGAGAACTTCAAAGAGGCATTAACGGAAGTAGAGCGCGCCGCCGCCACCTGCGCGCGCTTCGCTGCCGACCCGCGTGCAATCGTATTGCGGTACGAGACTCGGTTCACCGAAGACCCCGCCACCATCGATAGGATTGCCGGCATTTTCGGGCGCGAGTTGTCGAGGCAAGACCGCGATCTGATCTTTGACGAGTCCCGCCGCGAGAATGTCGAGAAGCTGATCAGCAGCTTTGAGCAATCATCCCGAGCCCAGCCTGCCGGCGGCGAAGACTTCTATGATCCCGATACGCAGTGGCACAAGCTGCACGTCGGCCGTACCGGGGAAATCGGCAAGTGGCGCCGCACACTCAGCGAAGGTCAAATCGCGCGCATCGAGGTCCGGCTGTCTGATTGCATGGGCAGCTTCGACTACACGCCGACCCGCTCGCCTAGCTTGGTCGCCCGACTGATGAATCTGCGACGCCGGGCGGCCTGAACCGCGGCACCTGCATCACACAGCGGTCAAGTCCCCGTCATGGCCGGGCGCCCAAACGCCATGAGCCAGCTTGTGCCGGCCATCTCCTGCCCGTTCCTGATGGGTGCGCCAACGGCACGAGGCTTGCACAAGGCCGGCCATGACGGGGCGAGCAGGGCCAACGGGGCCAATCTCGGATTGACCGTACTCGGTACGGCCCTTATATGCCGCTGCCTGTGACGGGCCCCCGCACCGCAAGGGTGCGGGCGAGGCCCTTGTGGCGCCGCGGGTCGAAGGGCGCCGGCCACCCTCACGCGGAGACAAGCCGTGAAGCGCACCTACCAACCCTCGAAGCTGGTTCGCAAGCGCCGCCACGGCTTTCGCGCGCGCATGGCCACTGTAGGCGGCCGCAAGGTGCTGGCCAGGCGTCGTGCCAAGGGCCGCAAGCGCCTGTCGGCTTGACCGCGGACCGAGCACCCCGGCGAGAGTCCGGCCATGGCGTCTCTGCCACCGCGGTTGAAACGCCGTGCCGAGTTCGTGCGTATCGCCACCGTGGGGCGCAGGGCGGCGATGACGGGTCTCGTGTTGCAGGCGCTGAGGCGAGACGATGGCGGGCCGGCACGGCTCGGATTTACGGTGACGAAGAAAGTCGGCAACGCGGTGGTGCGCAACCGTACCCGTCGGCGGCTGAAGGAGGCGGCCCGGCTGGTGCTGGCGCAGGGTGGCCCGATCGGGGTCGATCTCGTCCTGATCGGGCGGGGGGCGACCCGGAAGCGGCCCTTCGCCGCCTTGCAGGAGGATCTGCGGCGCGCTCTGGCGCGGGCGGGGGTCTCGTGAGCCCCGCGGCGCAGGCATGCATTGGGGCGGTGCGGCTTTATCAGTGGACTCTGCGGCCGTTCATCGGTGCCAACTGCCGATTTTATCCCACATGTAGCGACTACGCTGTCGAGGCGTTGCGCCGGCACGGGGCGCTGCGTGGCGCCGGACTCGCCGGCTGGCGGGTGCTGCGCTGCAATCCGTGGAACGAGGGCGGCTACGACCCGGTACCCGGCTGCGACTGCGACACGTCCGGGGCTGCGCGGGGTAGCCAAACGGGGCTTTGATGGACCAGAAGAACCTGTTCACCGCGATCATCGTCTCGATCGCCATCCTGCTGGGCTGGCAGCTTTT
>Ga0335074_10003430_pt1 | contig 21649 bp, 16 predicted proteins | sample Lox_Sample_23_FD_206715 | JGI IMG/M metagenome (GOLD analysis project Ga0335074, IMG submission 206715) | Soil microbial communities from Loxahatchee National Wildlife Refuge, Florida, United States - Lox_Sample_2.3 | ecosystem: Environmental > Terrestrial > Soil > Wetlands | place: USA... | reverse complement strand
CATGGTTGCGCTCATGGGTCTGCCGGCCATGTTTGCGCGTCTCGGCATTGCGCTCGGCTGCCTCGCTGGCATCGTCGCATCACTCGAAGGGCTTGCGATCGGATCGCCGGTGGTATCGCTCGGTGTCCATCTCAGTGACACGGCGGTTCAATTCCATCTCACGAACGCAGCCCTCTGGCTGATGCTATTTGGCCTGATACCCGCCTTTGTTGCCGCTCCGCTTCGTAATGGTGCGGCTGCAGGATGGGCGACTCGACGCTGGCTTACAGGATTCGCGATTACCCTGGTTGGCGCACTGGGCGTGATGGGCCTACAGGATGCCGTTTCGTTCCTGATCGCGTGGGAAGTGATGAGCCTTGGCGGAGCCGCTATGATCCTCGGTGAAGGCGTGTCCGAAGCACCGGGCCGACCGGTGCTCTTCATGCTGAGCCTGCTGGAAGTCGGTGCCGTCGCCATCCTTCTCGCGCTTCTGGTGATCGCGAGCCGCACGGGCTCCTGCGACTTTTCGAGCTTCGCCGTCGCGGGGAATCTTTCTACCGCGGGAACCCTGTTGCTTGCCCTTCTGCTGCTTTTCGGCTTTGGCGCGAAGCTGGGAGTGTTGCCCTTCTACGAGTGGTTCCCGGCGGCCTATGGCTCGGGCAGCGGCGCCACGGGACTCGTCTTCTCCGGAATCGTGCTCAACGCCGCATTCTTCGGCTTGGGTCGCGGCCTCTTTGAATGGCTACCTCACAAGGGCTTCTGGGCGATGAGTGCGGCGGGCATCATTGTCCTTGCCGGTGTTGTGAGCGCGATTCTTGCTATCTTCAACGCCTTCCAGGAAGAGGACTGGCGTCGCATGTTGAGCCTGTCCTCCGCGGAAAATGCCTGTGTGGCCGTCGCGGTACTCGGTGCATCGTGGCTCTTCCTGGCTTGCGGCTTGCCTGAGCAGGCGGCACTCGCCTGGATCGTCTGCCTGCTCCACCTTGCCGGGCACAGCCTCGCCAAAGGTACCCTGTTCCTGACCGCCGATGGAGTCCGCTCTGTAACAGGCAGCTACGCGATCCGTCAGACAGGGCTGCTCCGAAACAACTCCGCAGTTTTCGGCATCGGCGCCCTGTTCGCCGCCATGAGCCTTGCCGCGCTACCGCCGCAAGCTGGCTTTGTCAGCGAGTGGTATGTCTTCCAAAGCTTGTTTCACGGGATGCAGGTCAACGTGCTTGCGGCTCGGCTCACAATTGCAATCGCCGCTGCGGGACTGGCGCTGGTCGCCGCCGTAGCCCTGGCAACCTTCGCTAAACTCTATGGAGTCGGCCTGCTCGGCGACCATCATGTACACACGCGGCATTTCTCGGCCGGCCGAAGCATCGGCATCTTCCTGCTCGGCGGCTTTGTCCTCGCCCTCGCCGTCGGAATGCCTTGGGCTGTTCACGCTCTGGGGTCGGGAAGCACGGCACTCTTTGGACTCGACGCTACAGCCGACATGCAAAGCGGCTGGCTGCTGGTTCCCCTGAGCAACAAGTTTGCTTTCATCTCACCTACGAAAATGATCATCGCCGGACCCCTCCTGGCGCTGCTGCCTGTGGCTCTGTTCCTTTTCAGTCGGCGCTCTTTCCAGTTCCGCCGCGTGCCGGTTTGGTCCGGCGGCCGTCGCGAGGACGCGCGCCGAATTGCCACGACTTCGCTGGCCTTCTCCAACGCCTTGCGCACGTTCTATGGATTCATCTATGGCCCCACGCACAACCTGGAGCGGGAATACGATCACGGTCCCTATTTCGTGAAGCGCCTCATCTTCAATCAGGAAGTCGCGCCCATCTTCGGGCCAGGACTCTTCCGCCCATTGGCCCGAGCCGTCCGCAAACTTGCAGAAGCGGTCAGCAAACTCCAGTCTGGCTACCTCAATCTCTACAATGCACTCATCGGGATGCTTCTGGTTCTGATTCTCGCGCTGGCGCTCTTTTATCGGTAGCGGGAATGACCCTCCCGATGGGCCTCGAAATATCAGGCACAGCAGTTCTGAGATAAGCCTCGGCGAGATCCGGATACGGCCGCAGCCACCGGTTCAGGTCGATTAGATGACTGCCCTCCAATGCCGCACGCAATCGCGGGTTATTCAATCCGCGACGAAGAATGGCTTTCACGACCAAGTCCTGGTCACCCATTTCGAAGCAGACTCTGAACGCTCCTTCGTTGACGACGCGATCACGCAGAATATTGCAGATCGCGTAGCGGACGCGGTGTCGGGTCGCTCCGTCCTCATACATCCGAGAGAGATAAATCGCTGCCTCCCTCGGTCTGCCCAAAGACAATGCGGTATAAATCCTCGCCGAAGCTGGTAGGCAGGGGCGCAGCTTCCACAAGTCGAAACGTACGTTCACCGTCGACGAGGCGCTCTGCGCGGAGAAAAAGAGCTTTCGCAGGTTCTTCCGCGTGAAAGCTCGCCGCGAGGTCAAACAGATGCGTTACGTAGAAGACCCTGATTCCCGCGGTAAGGAGTGCCCGCACAATCTGCCTGCCAATCTCAGAGCCTTCCCGTTCGTTGGTTGACGCAAATGATTCGTTGAGGAGTACGAGCGAGTTTGGTGTCAGAAGACTCACGATCGCGCTCATCCGTGCCAACTCCTCATCGAGCTTGCCGCTCTTCATCGCCGCGTCTTCTTCGCGCTTGAAGTGGCTGAACACGCCATCGCACAGGCCGGCGCGATAGGCATCGGCCGGCACAAACATCCCGCACTGCATCATGACCTGCGCCAGCCCGAGTGCGCGAAGCAAAGTGGACTTGCCGCCGCGGTTTGCACCGGTCATCAGCAATAGCTGCTTCCCGTCTGCAGCAATATCATTCGGGACAACGCCCCCTCTCATGCTCAGCGCAAGCGACGGATCATAGAGTCCATGACCGGACAAAGCAGCTCCGTTCGGACCAGCGATTTGCGGAATGCAGACGCCTTCTCCCACGGCCGTCAGTTGATCGCGGAGATTGAGACATCCCACATAGAACCCGAGTTCCAGTCGCAGCATTTTGAAAAAATCCAGAATGTGATCCGTCGATTGAGCCAGAGCCGCGGCGACGGGCGCGATACCTTCGCTCTTCAGTTCGCCCAGGGCGTTGAATCCGGCTTCATCGCGCTCGGCAATTTCATACGTGAACGCGTCGGAATCCTTGCTGAAGCGCCCGATCCAATCCTGCAGCCGCGCCAGCCAGCCTTCTCTTGCCTCGGGCGGCTTGCGCAGAATGTAACGTGTGCCCTTATTCCCCGGCCCCAGTTCAGCGCTCATCAGAAGGCCTCCTGGAAAAGCCAGCCGCTCGAAGTGGTCCCTAACGCGGCCGAGGTAGACGTCATTGAGTTCGCTTTGCAGCATCGAAAAGAAGCGGCGGAATCCCTTTGACTGGAATCCTGGTAGCTGTCCATCCGCGACCTGCCGCAGGCGGGTCAGCATATCCGCAAAGATCTCCAGCACTTCGACCGCACGATGCAGCAGCTCATTCGGGTATTTCGTCGTCATCCAGCCCCATACGCGCTTTTCGCGTTCAATGGCTTCGACGGCGAGAGCGTAAAGCTGACGAACGACGTCCGGATGCGCCATAGCATCAGAGAGAATCTGTTGCCGGTAGAGAATCGCGGCGGGGTCCTTGAGAGAGCTCAGCACGGTCTGCCGACCAACTTCCCGCAGGAACAGGTCGCCCGCAGACATGGTGTCCAGCAACAGATCCATGCCCAAATCCTGCACCAGGTCGTCAGCATTCGGAGGCAATACTGCGCGTGGTTCGAATTCTCGATCCTCATGCATCAGCCAAGCCTTCATGACGGCTGCCTCGCCGTGTTTTCGACGATCCGTTTCTTCACCGCGTCCTCGGTGAGGCGGTACTTTTCAGCGATTGCCATGGCATAGGCCAGACCATCCGCCGGTTTGCGCAGGATCCTGAATGTTCGCTGCGAAGGATCTTCCCGATCAAGCTCGCCAACCATGCTGACGGTACTGGCGCCCATGGATACCAACTCATCAAGAAAGGTGACGGACACGCAGATCATGTCCATCTGCACGATGCGCATCATGACTTCCCGGCTCAGGAAGAGAGCATCCTTCAGGGTTGTGGAGAGGAAGCTCTCGTTCATAATCAGGACGCTCTCCGGGGTCGCCAATTCCAAAATGTGGCGAATCCGAAGCAACTCGTCTTCCAGCTTGCCAGTGAGATTTCCGATCTCTTCTTCCTTCTCAAAGTGCGTGAAGACCTGATCGGCGAGGAACAAGCGCGCCCTCTTCGCCGGAACCGGGCAGCCCAGTCCCGCGAGATAGTGCAGCTGGCCGATCATTCGGGCGAAGGTCGTCTTGCCGCCCTGGTTCGGGCCTGTCACAACGAAAATTCTCTCCTCGCCTGACAAGGAGAAGTCATTTGTGACGACGCGCTTTCCACCATCGTCAGCGCGCAGCTTGTCCGCAAGTGCCAGGTCAAATGCTTCCTCAGCGCTCTCGCCTTTCGATTGATCGGAGACCTCCGGATAGCAGAACGAAAGACCCTTATTCCTGAGCCGGTCCATGTGCTCGGTCCACGCGAGATAAAACTGCGCTTCCCGGTCGAACTGAGCGATCACCGGATTCTGGAAATGAGTATGGGCTGAATAGAAGCCTGCGAGAGCTGCGAACACGTCCGGATAAAGGCGCGCCACTCGGTCGAGAATCGCCGCTTCCACATGATTCATTTCCAGCGCGAATCGAAAATTGAACAGGCGTTCCTTTGTCCCACCCTGGCGGAACTTCTCAAAAGTCTCCAGAACATCCGCGCCGTAATCTGGCTCCGGCTCGTAGCCTTGAACCGTAATCCGTTTTCCTGCGATCAACAGCGCATAACGGATCTCCCCGAGTTCTCCGGCAATACGTTGCGCATCGGCCTCCATTCTTCGGAATCGTGGGGTTGAGAGGTAGTCCTCCAGGTACAGGCGGAACGCTGTCAATCCTTGAGACCGGATGTTCGCACTCCTTAACCCGCCTCCGAATCTGCGCAGTGCCGCGCAGTAGCCACCGACCGAATCGAGAAGACAGCGCCGTCTCTGGAGCTCGTAATAAAGCTTCTGCGTCCGAGAGATTTCGTCCCGCATCTTATGCATCTCAGCTGCGAATGTGCGGAGACAGTCGGCGGTTGCCGGATACTCTAGGTCCCGAAATACGTCGTGCCGGTAACTGATCTCGGTCACAGCCCGCGAAGGCAAATAAAAAAACGGCTTGAGATCGAAATCATCGCGGCCCGCCGTCACCGCCGCGACAATCTGATCGAGATTCAGGTCGGCGAAGCATTCGGGCTGCGGCTGCCTGTCCATCTCCGGCAAAACCTGCCCATTGGGGAAGAGGATGCTCCGGAATCTCTTCACCTCAGAAGTCGGATGGAGCGTGTCGATGAGCTCTGACACGGCAGGCTGAGGCACCGTCATTGGACGAACCTCGTCGTGGCGAACAATTCACTTTCACCAGCAGAGAAATCCTGCCCACCATCGATTGTGGCTTGGGAGAGCAAGGCGGACCCCTTCCGAGTTCAATCTCGTAGGAGTCATCTTCCCCTCGTGAAAGGGGCGGTTAAAGTGGACTCCAACACCCGCTCAATTACAGTATTCGCGCCCGCGAAAGGGGTGTCAACGGCTCGAATTTAACGGATAAGGAGGTTCTCGACGCACCGTTCCGCCACACTGTCGTCGATATGAGACAACTTCTCGGCTCTCCCTCACCTTTCCGGGCGAGAGTCGGGCCGCCGGCGCCGGGACGCTGGCCCGTATCCGGGGGCTATTCGGTTCCTGTCCCACAAGCTGCTGTCTATGAGTGATTTGACTTGCATGCGACAGTTGGAATCAAAAATGTGCATATCCCGTTGCGCGGGCCGACTCATTAGAATCCTGAGGTCAGGTCTACAGTTGCGGCATAAAAGAGATCGAACTTTCCATCTCAGTCCATATCACATTGCCTTGCAGCATTCGAAAACCTCCAACTGATAGAATCCCTCTGCGCGTGTTCCCCAGCCGAGCGGCAACCAGCGGTCATCCCCGCGAGCGCCCCCCGCACCGGGTGCCGCCGGAGAGCGTAATGGCTAAATCAGCAGTTCCCGATGACTCTCTGGCCGGGTTCCCCGACCACGGACCTGAGCATGGCAAGGCCGAGTTATCCGACCAGAAGGCTGAACTGGACAAGGCTGTCGCCGCGGCTCACGACGCGCGCCAATCCACCCTCAATTCAATGAATGATGCGGCGCTCGCCAGGGAAGCATTACATCTGAGCGAGGAACGCTTTCGGATGCTGGCCGACAACATGTCCCCTCTCGCCTGGATCTGCGACCAGCTTGGCAACGTGACCTGGTACAACAAGCGCTGGCTCGAATACACCGGCATGACATTCGAGGAGATGGCCGGCTGGGACTGGAGCAAGGTGCAGCACCCTGATTACGTCGAGCGCGTGGTCGCCGGCGTCAAGCGATCCCGTGACACCGGTGAAGTGTGGGAGGACACCTTCCCACTGCGCGGCAAAGACGGTGCCTACCGGTGGTTTCTTTCCCGTGCCATTCCCATCCGCGATACGGCCGGAGAGGTCGTGCAATGGTTCGGTACAAACACAGACGTTACCGACAACAGGCTTGCCGAGGCCGCACTCATTAAGTCCGAGAAGCTGGCAGCTGCAGGAAGGCTGGCCTTCGTGCTCGCTCATGAAATTAACAATCCACTGCAGGCTGTCACCAACCTTATGGCGCTTCTGGAGACGTCCGAGGAACTGCACGCCTCAACCCGAAAGCATGCGAGGATGGCGGCCGAGGAACTCGCTCGAATCTCCCATCTCACTCGCCAGTCTTTGAAATTCTATCGAGAGTCAACTTCACCAGGGCCGGTGGACGTCCAGGAAGCGCTCGACGGCGTCCTCGATTTCTATGCTCGTCAATGTGAGAACCGCGGAATCACAGTCAGCAGGCAATACCGCTCGAACGTCACCATCCAGAGCTACGCAGGAGAAATTCGACAAATCATCACCACTCTGCTGGTGAACGCAATAGAAGCCATCCCCGCGGCCGGCGCCATCGTTGTTCACGTTCGCCAGGCCGGTCACCGGTCGAGGAGCGGCATGGCTGGGGTTCGAATCTCCATAGCAGACTCCGGGACAGGCATTTCTAAGGAGAACTTATCCCGGCTCTTCGAGCCCTTCTTCACCACCAAGGGGCAACAAGGCACGGGTCTCGGCTTGTGGGTGGCTCAGGGTATCGTGAGTCGCCTCGGCGGTTCGATGAAAGTCCGCAGTCGTGATTGTCCGCAGAAAAGCGGCACCGTTTTTTCGATCTTTTTCCCGAGCCGCCTGCCGAATCACAAATAGCGTCTGTCGATGGGTGATCCGCATTCGGCAACACTGGATCGGTTGGATTCCTCAGCGATTCGTCACGATCCTGCAGGCAGCTCTCGATCAATGCGACGGTGGCCCCGACGATTCGCAGCCAGCCTGAGTGGGCCGTAATTTACACTGTCCGGCATGGACACAGCCCAGCTGATTTCTGAGATTGATTCCGAAATCTCCCGTCTCCAACAAGCCCGCGCCCTGCTGTCGGGTCGAGATTCAACGACCCAAGCGAATCAGCTCAGGAAACGGCGCACGCTCAGCCCTGAAGCGCGGGCGCGGATCGCCGCAGCGCAGAAACGCAGATGGGCGAAACAGAAGGGCGCGGCAAAGAAAAGCGCCTGATCCTGATCGGATCTCGCGTCGATGGTCACGCCCGTCGACTGGACCTCCAATTTCGGGCGCGCCATCATTGCCCGATATGCGAATCTCTCCTGATAATGTCGGGAATTTGCCCGGCGGGTGGGGCCGAGATTGGCCCGGCGTCGTCACGCCGGCACCCTTGGGGCGGGAAGGCGGGCAAAAAGAATGGAGCCTGCCGATGGCAGGCTCCAAGCGGGATGCTGAAGTTACGCGGCGGTCTTTTTCGCAGGCTTCTCTACAAGCTGACCACTCTTCTTCGCCCTTTCCTTCGCTGCGAACTCCTGCTTGACCTTGGTTGTGATTGCCTCCGTGTCCACCTTAAAGGTGCTGGCGGCATCGCGGAGCACGGTGGCGGGATTTGCGCGGGACGCTGCCAGGAGGATGGCCGTCTCCACCAGCAGCCGCGAAAGTGTTCCCTCATCGGAGCGGCGGAGGAAGGCGGCGAAGGTCTTTGCCACGCCCCCTTCATCCCGCTTCTGCCGGATGTCGTGCTGCCGCGCCAGCGTGGTAAGACGGCTCTCATCCATCAGACTTGTCAGCTTCTCCAGGACGAACAGCAAGTCCCGCTTCATCAGGCGAACGGGAACGGCTGCGCTCACTGCGGCCAAGACGCGGAGGCCGGTTGCATTGGCGATGGCCTGTTCCCGGCGCTGCTTCTCCTGCTCGGCCTTCCACTTCTCATCACGGCCGCTTGGCTGCTTCGGGTGGTGAACTGGGCAGGTGGGATTAGAGCAGACCTTGTGAATGGTTCCCACGTCGCTGCCTTCTGTGATTATGGCCTCGGTAGTGAACTTGCACGCCTTGAACTCGGGCCGTTTCGCGTCGTCTTTCGATTTCCGCTTGTCTTCCCGGATGGCCGTGTACTTATTGCGCGGCAATACCCGGCTACCCTCTTTCTGGCTGCCGTAGGCGGTGCTGATCTGCACCAGCTCCGGTCTGGCCGCGACGGTTTTGGCGACGTGTGCTGAGACCTTGGCCTGATAACAAGAAGGGTCGGTGCAGCGGTCCCCCTGCCTTCCGAGGTCGTCACCGAAAAGCAGCTTGTTATGCCCGGTCCGCTTCGCGCAGTCGGCGCAACTGCCCGCTGCGGAGACAAGCTGTGGATCGCGCTTGTTGAAGGGGGCGTCTTTCAGAACGAGCAGAATGTTCGCATCAATCCAGAATTGCAGGTTGCGGACGGGCAGCAGAATCCGCGCTGGCTTCTGGCTGCCGTTGTAGACCTCTTTGAAACACGCCGAGAGCGCCTGTTCCTGCTGGTCAGCGGGGAGCTTCGCCAAGAGCAGGGCGTGGCCCACGCCAATCTCATCGGCATAGAACGCCTCGACGGCTTTGGGAACAAGGTCGGTCAGCTTGAGTCTCGAAGCGACGAACATGGGCGACTTGCCCACCTTCGCCGCGATTTGCTCGATGCTGTACTTCGGTTCGTCCAGTGCAAGCAGGGCGCGGAAACCCTGCGCCTCTTCCATCGGGTGAATCTCGGCGCGAATCAGGTTCTCGACGAGTTGCGCCTCCAACGCTTCGGCATCGCTCATCTGCCGAATACGGACGGGCACGGTATCCTCCCCGGCGAGTTGCGCGGCGCGGTAGCGCCGTTCTCCGAAGACAATCTCGAAGCCGTTTTCGGTGAGAGGCCGCACCAGCAGGGGCGAGAGAATGCCCTGGGCACGGATGCTTTCGGCCAGTTCCTTCAGGGCGGCATCCTCGAAGGTGCGACGCGGGTTGGTCTTCGACACGTTCAGCAGCGAAAGCGAAACGTTGCGGTATTCGGTAGCGTTGATGACTTGGGGTTCCATGATGTTCGGCTCCTTTCGAGCGGTTGCGGGTGAAAGATACGGAGCGGATGAGCCGGGCCGGTATCCGCTCCACAGGGGGAGCGGACTAGCCGCGAATCGACTTGTCCGAAAAGGCTTCGAGAAACCGCTGGTCGCGGAGGTTCCTGTTCCACAGCGCGGCGAACTTCCGGTGTTCGTCGTAGAGGGGCGGCACGAAGACGTAATTCGCGCCGTCCAGATACCGTGAATACTGCTCGACGCCCATCCAGTCGTTGCGCCAGTAGTAGGGCACCAGTTCCGGGCGACAGAGCGGCGGCTGCGACCACTCGAAGCACATCTCCGGGTCGCGCATCAGGTCACCATTCTGTTCGCCGTAGTGCGCGATGGACAGAGCCGGACAACCGAGCGGGCCGCGTCCCGGCACAGCCTCGATGACAAGGGCCATGTAGGGCGGGTTCTCGATCTTAAGGTAGAGCGTGGGCCGGTAGCCTCCGGCCCGCTCAAGGATGCGAAGAACGGTCTGCATCAGGCCACCTCCGCGACAGGTTCCTCAGCCGCCGAAGTTGCCTCCGGGACTGCCTCCACGGTGATTGCGCCGAGGATCACGGCGGACGTGCGCTGCACGACTTCAAGGCTTTCGGCCAGAAGCGCCGCGTTGCCCGCGTACATCTGGATGTAGTCCGAGGACGCGCGCCCCATCTCAAGGCCGATGCCCTGACCCACGATGAACGCCACGGCCTCGGCTTCCGTCTCACGGACTGTAGCCGTGGTCTTGGTGCGGCGGTCGGTCTTATGCAGAAGCTCGTGCGCAACCTCGTGCACCAGCGTTACGAACTCCTCGGCCTTCGACTGGCCCGGCAGCAAAGCGATCTTGCCGCCGTAGCTCACGCCGAGCGCGGGCGCGATGTTCTCGGTGTAGTCGAGTGCGATGTTCTGGCGTCCGAGGAACTCGATGAGCCGATCCCGATGGTCCCGCACGTCGCCTGTGATGTTGTGCTCGAACTCGGGCAGGTCCGCGCCTTCGGTCTGGGACACATCGAAGACGTACACGGCGCGGAAGCCAATCAGCACGGGGCGCGGCTTCTCGTCCGTCTGCTGCTCCTGATTGTTCTTCGTGCGCCGGTGGCCCACGATGGGAGCGAGAATCTGGATACCCTTCTCACCCTTCTTGACGAACCGGCCCAACTCCTTCCACGTCGAAAACCCGGCCACGCGGGAAGCGGTCGGGCGCTGCCGCGCGATGGCGAGAATGTTCCCGAAGGAATAGGTATGGAACCGGGCCATTGCCGCAAGGTAGGCGGTCAGGGTTTCGCTCTTGCCCGCCTCAAGCTGCTTGAGCAGGAAATCCACGGCCTGCTTAATGAGTTGCTGCGTGGGGTTGTCTTTTTGGGTGGTGCGCTGCTGGTAGGGCGAATCGCTGGTGGTGCGGAGCGCCGCATTTTTCCTGTGCGGCGCGGTGGTGGCGGCTGTGCTGCTGGATGCGTAAGGCATGATGTTTGCTCTCCTGTCGCTGCCCGCGAGGGGCGGAATCTGAAGGAGGGCGTCTGCCTCAACCCAAATTTCTTTGTTTGAGTGCCCCCGCTTCATGGCTCTTGCGGCACGGCAGGGGCGAGGAGGGTTCAGTCACAGGTCGCCGCAGGCGCCGCCTGGCGGCCGGAGCGAATGCGGAGGACCTTGACGGGTTCCGACCGCCTCTGCCATAAAGCCGTCTGAAGCGGGGGCACGTGAACGAAGAAGAAATTTAGGATCCCTTCCGCATGGGTTTCAGGGAGGGATGTTGCGAGGAAGGAACTCAAACCCCAGTGTGTGCGAACGAATTCCCCCCCTCGACGATTACATTGTCAAGGCGGGCCGGAGGATGTCATGCTTCCTTATGGCCAATTCTCGTCAAATGATCGCATTACTGAAGAGCCACGTCCGACGAGACGACCAGGAGTTTTTGTCCATCGCGATGGAGATGGCCGCTGCGGAGGCGAGGCAAGGTCACACGCAGGTAGCGGAGACCCTCAAAAGTCTGATCGATGAAGCAAAGAGGCGGCCCGAGACATCCGGAAAACCTGTTCTTGTGGTACCCAATCGGAGTGAGCTCAGCAGTCTCCTTTTCACAACGGAATCCGAAACAAGACTGTCGGACATGGTTCTTCCTAAAGAGCTGGCTTCAAGGCTGGGGCGGATTCTCCTCGAACAAAGACAGCAAAGCAGGTTGCGGGAGCACGGGCTCAAGCCTCGTCGGAAGATTTTGCTGGTGGGTCCCCCGGGATCAGGAAAAACGATGACTGCCTCCGCGCTTGCCGGCGAGCTCCATCTTTCTTTATCCACGATTCTGCTTGAGGGGCTCATCACCAAGTTTATGGGTGAGACAGCCTCCAAATTGAAGTTGGTTTTTGACGCCATGACTTCTATGGAGGGCGTGTACTTTTTCGATGAGTTCGATTCGCTCGGAGCTAAGAGAACTCAGGTAAACGATGTTGGTGAGATTCGACGAGTCCTCAACACATTTCTGCAGCTGCTCGAGAAAGACGATTCGCGAGGTCTGATTGTCGCGGCCACGAATCACCCTGAACTTTTGGACAAGGCTCTGTTTCGGCGTTTTGATGATGTTCTGCAATACGACCTGCCGGACAGCGAGGTTCTGAGAGGAATCTTGCGCGCCCGCCTGGGCAAATCCGTCGCGTCGGAATTCGATTGGTCTGCCGTTCTGGCCAAGTCAGAGGGCTTGAGTCAATCCGATGTCAGCCGCGCCGCCCTGGACGCGTTGAAGCACGTGCTTCTCCATAATCATTCTCACGTTACGACACTTGATCTTGTCATGGCGCTGGATGAGAGGATCTCATCTTCGGAGAGGTAGACAACGTCTGCGATGCCCGAACTGCCGCGTAACCTTCACCACATTTACATCGAAAACTCAGGGCAACCGGAACCATACACTTCGCGGGCGGGCGGGAGCACTCCCGCACCTCCGACGAGGGACCGTGCCGCTCATGCCGATGCGTTGCTTGGCTCGTTGAATGCGGCGCTTGGCGAAGTGCAGGCCGGATTCCGCGCCGAGCGTGCTGCCGACGAGCCAGGCTCTTCCGGCTTCATTCTCGAGTTCCGCATGCCGGTCGGGGCAGAGAATTTTGTAGAGAAATTGGAAGACAGACGTCAGCAGATTGAAGTGCTGAGCGTCTCGGATCGCGGCGAGAACGGGCTCGTCGCTTCTGTCTATGTCCCGATAAGTGCACAACAGCATTTCATCCGAAAAATTCAACGATATCGCGATGAGGAGACAGCGAAGGGAAAACCGAAGAACGAACCCCTTGTCGCGCGGGTCGATACGATTGCGCTTGGAGCCTTCGATTCGGTGTATACCGATGACCTCAATTCGCTCCCCGATCCCGGCGGATCCATCTGGTGGGAAATTTGGCTCCGTGCTGGCGAGCGCGTTGCCTTCAACCAGGCCGTTGAACGCCTCGGCATAAGAACTTCAACAGAGAGCATCAGCTTTCCAGAACGAGAGGTGATCCTTGCCTTCGGTTCCAGAGAGCAAATTGGAAGGTGCGTTGTCGAGTCCGGAGCCATCGCGGAAGTCAGGATTGCTAAGGACGCGCCATCAATTTTTCTAGAGCTGGGAAATGAAGAACAGCGGGACTGGGCAGAAAATTTCGCCGCACGGATTGTCCCCCCAGCAGCGGACGCAGTTACAGTTTGTATCCTTGATAGTGGCGTGACGCGCGAACATACCTTGATACACCCGGCGCTTGATCCGGCAGATGTGCACAAATTTGATCCGAACTGGCCAGATGGGGATAGTGCAGCGTGGAGGGGGCACGGAACGGCGATGGCGGGCTTGGGTCTGTATGGCGATCTCTTGCCTCAGCTCCTGAGCAACCAGCCGGTGCATTTAACCCACCGTCTGGAGGTCGTGAAGATGCTCGCGCATGACGGGCAACCACATGAACCGCGGCTCTATGGTGCAATTACTCGTGAGTGCGCCACGCGCCCTGAGGTTGCACAGCCGCATCGGCCTAGAGTCCATTGTCTTGCTGTTACGAGTGCGAACGGGACAAATAGAGGCCGGCCATCGTCCTGGTCTGCGGCGCTCGACCAGCTTGCCTTCGGGAATGGGGACGTGCGGCGTCTGATCGTAGTCGCGGGTGGAAACATCCGCGACGGCATCAATCGTCAGGATTATCCCGGCCGGAATGACCTCGAGCCGGTTGAGAATCCTGCTCAGGCTTGGAACGCACTCACCGTAGGTGCATTCACGGAAAAGGACACTATCCTCGACCCCACGTTTGAGGGATGGAGCAGCATAGCGCCTGTTGGTCATCTGGCTCCCTGCAGCCGAACATCCGTCGCGTGGGAACGGAAATGGCCAATCAAGCCTGACGTTGTTCTGGAAGGTGGAAATTGGGCGGACTTGGGCGAGAGTACCGACAGCCCGGATGACTTGAGCCTGCTGACCACGCATTACCGCCCTGCATTTCGTCAGTTCCAGGCTTTTGGTGATACTAGCGCCTCCGCCTCTCTTGGTGCCCGTTTGTCCGCGCAAATCCTGAGCGAAAGAAGGAATGCTTGGCCTGAGACGGTGCGCGCGCTGGTCGTCCATTCAGCTGAATGGACTCCGGTCATGAGAGCGCAGATGGAAGAAGCTGCGAACCAGACACAGCGTGGCGCTTTGCTTCGTCGATACGGTTACGGGGTGCCCGTACTGGGGCGTGCTGCGCGCAGCACCTTCAATGATGCAACGATCGTTTCGGAAGATTCGCTGCGGCCGCTGCGTCTCCAAGGAAGTGAAGTGAAGACTCAGGACATGAAACTGCACATGCTTCCATGGCCTGTCGATCTTCTGACGGAACTTGGTTTAACTCAGGTTCAGTTGCGTGTCACATTGTCCTACTTCATCGAACCGAATCCGGGAGAGCGAGGCTGGAAAGGGCGCTACCGGTATCCTTCCCATGGTCTTCGGTTTGCATTGAAGCGCGGTGCCGAGAGCATCGACCAGTTCAGGGGCCGCATCAACCGTGCGGTCGCTTTAGAAGACGCGGACCTGACTGACGCAGCCACCGCAGGTGAAGACGGTTGGTATTTGGGACAGATTCGCGATGTGGGATCCATTCATTCCGACATATGGTCCGGTAGTGCCGCAGAATTGACGCGGCGAAACGCGCTTGCCGTCTTTCCGGTTGCTGGATGGTGGAAGGAGAAGCCTCAGCTGGGCCGCTTCAATAGAGATGTTCGATACGCTCTATGCATCTCGCTGAGGGCTCTGGAAGCAGAAAATATTTATACGTCCATAGCTGCTGCGCTGGAAGTGCCCGTAGAGATCACTATTGAAGCTTGATTCGCGTGCTCCTGCACTCTTAGTCGCAAATTGACCAAGTGTGTAACAGGCTGGAAAGAGTGTTATTTGATGGCGCCCATCGCCTTCACCAGCAGTCATATGCGCTATGTCTGCCTATGCACTTCTCTCTCACGTCTGGCGCGTTCCGCAGTCAAAGCGCTTCCACCGGGAGTTCGGGGAGTGCCTACTCGCCTTTTTTGTTTGCTGGCATTGGGAGGGTTACGACGACGCGGTTGCGGGCTTTGCGTGTGTCAGCAAAGTGGTGAGAAAATCGCTGCCGTTCTTACGGGTGAACAGACAATGGCCGCCTTCGGCGTGTGTAGAGAAAACATGAGTTGCCATATGCTGGTAGACCTTAACCGCAGACCCGTAAGGGTGGCCGTAGGCATTGTCCACTCCGGCGCTGATAAGAACGGTATTGGGATGGATCAGTTCGAGCGAGCGAACGTTCAACCCAGAGCGAGCTCCGTGATGGGGCGCGGCCAGCACGTCCGCTGCGAGGGCCTTACCGAAGTAGCGATTGATCGCGTCCCACCGTTCCTGTTCGGTGTCCCCGGTCACCAAGTAAGAGAACCCATTTGCGTCGAGACCAGTGATTTTGACCACGATACTGCTGTTGTTGGAGCTGTCCATGTCGTCCATGTGGGGCGAAAATAGCTCGAACTGAAATTGCGAAGACAGGCCGCTGAGAAACCGTGCGTCGGCACGTTGCACATGGACCGACTTGCGCGCCAAGGGCGAAGCAGTATTGGCGCGGCGCTTGACTTCCTGGTCGATCGTACGAAAGACATCGGTGGCCGCATCCGTATCCTTGTAGTAGGTGGGATACATGACCCACGCAGGAAAATAGCGCCGCAGAATCGAATCAACACCTGCGGGGCAGGCGTGATCCTTGTCCAGGCCCGTGAGGATCAGCCCTTTCACGGCGCGCTTGCCGATAAACACTTCGAGAGTGGCCTCGATCTCGTCTTGGCTGACATCGTCGCAGTCCGGCATATGCGCATCGACCAGTAGCACTTCCTGACCGGACCGCACGGCGGCAAGCGATCCTTGAGCTACGTACAGTGTGAGAATATCCATGGTATCTCCGTCATCTTTTCTTCTTGCGTTTGAACCAACCTGACTCCGGTGCGCAGAGCGCAGCGTTGCAAGTGCGCTCGGCATGGATGAGGGCGGCGCGCGCCGAAGGCAGTTCGGATTGCGCGACGGTTTCGGCCACGAGCTCCAGAGGAGCTGGGAGATTCCGCAGCGTGGCGGTGTGACGTGATCCGTCCTGCGTGACAACAGCCTCGACATCCTGGCCATTGGCAAGCCGCAGAGGGCCGCGCCAGTAAAGCCCTAACTTCGCAGACTGAAAGGGCCGCACGCCTGGGAAGAACTCCGCCAACACGAGTTGATCCTGAGCTAGTTCCTGGGCTGAAGCAGTCGGCGCCGAATGCGATCGTGTGTGGACTGCCGGCGCAGGCTGTGGGGATTCTGCTGATGCCGAGAGGAGCGGAGCGTCGGTCAACTCAACGTGGCTGGCCGGAATCTCGTAGGCATGGGGGTCGTTCGTTTGGAAGAGGTAATGCTTCACGGAGTATCGGTTGACCGGATCAAGGGCGGCGGCGTGTTTGGTGGTGACCAGAAGAGCATAAAAGAAGGGCGTGTTGTGCTTTGGGTGGTTCACGGTGCGGTGGTAGGTCTGCAGGTCGCCGCTGCTGAGGTGCTGCAAACCGTTCATGTGGTGCGTGTGCCAGTTGCCTAGGTGCTCGATGTGCGGATGCTTGGATTCGATTTGACGAAAGACCCGCTCCTGATAATCGCCGTCCTGAAAGAAGCTCACGGCGGTGCGGCGTGCCCGCGGACCGGAATCGATCAGCGCTTGGATGTCGAGGTGGAGCTTCTCGCCTTCAAGACGGTACGAGCCGAGGACACGGCCGCCCGTTTCATCGTCGTCGAACTGATCGCAGTCCTGGAATACGGATAGCAGCGCGGCTTTGGGCAGCCGGAGATACACGTTGCGCGCGGGATGGAAGGTCATTGCGAGTCTCCCTTGCTGCAGATCAAGCATCCGGTCTGAGGATGAAGACTGAGTCGCTGCAGCTCGAAATGTTTCTTGAATGGGTGAATGGGACGGTTGCCCCAAACGAGGTAATCGACATCGAGGGGGGCGAGGAACTTAGGGCGCTCCGACAAGGTGTGTGCAATCGCATCCAGCACGAAGCGGGTGTGGAACGCGCTGATAAAGGCGATATCGACGTTGAGTCCGGGTGAGTCCTTGATCTCTGCGACTTCCATGCCGTACATCTTGTCGCGCTCCTCTTCAGAGACAAGATCGATCTCGCGGACCCCGTCGCGGAACTGGGAACGTTCGAGCAGCGCTTCCAGGCAAGCGAGGCAGCCGCTCTTGCCCGGGGAGTAGCTGAACACCTCGCCACCGATTCCGCGCGTGAAGACGCGCGCGACGACGAAGGGTGTCGCTGTCTCGACGCAGAGCTGATTCAGGCGGTAGCGGGTCTCTTCGTTGTCGGTTGCCAAAATCACCACGGTGGCACGGTGAACCTGATCGACCAGGTCGGCAGCTTCCATGAGGTCTTCATGGTGGCGTTCGATCTGCACATTGGGATTTCGGTCCTGCAAAATATCGGCGAGCGCATCGACCTTGTTTTGTCCGAGGTAACGTCGGCCACAGACATGACGAATGACATTTTCGGGTTCCAGCGTGTCGTTGTCATAGAGAGCGAAGTTGCGGATGCCGGACATGACCAGTTGCAATGCCACCTGGCCGCCTCCAGAGCCACAACCCGCAATCAGCACGCGGGCGTCACTGAGCAGGCCAACATCGAAGAGTTGTTCGATACGGGTAAAAAGACGATCTTCAGTCATGCTGTGTTTCTCCTGTCGTGGGCCAAGCTCCGGATTGGCTCCAACTGCGGTAATGCGAGATCCACTGCCGAGCGAGTTGCAGGGTGCTGAGAACGGTATGCTTGCCAGGGTTCCAACCTGTCATGACGCCGTAGAGACAGAGGGCGCCATCGGTCCAGCGATGCGGGGCCTTCTCGTTTACGCCCTCCGCGAAGACGCGCGGACAGGCGTTCGGGTAGCCATGTGGCAGGAGGATGTGGAGTTTGATCGGCTGTTGGTCTGCCGCTGCTTCCACGAAAGTGAGCGACAGTTCCCGCTGATCGGTGAAGGCAACGCGAGGGGCTTCCCCGGCACTGTTCAAGCGGTCGAGTTCATCGACAATGCGAGCGGGAGCGATGTCGGGAAAGAAGACTGACATCGGAACGAGGCAGGCTTTCTGTTTCCCGTTACGTTCAATGATGAAGGCTTCACCTCCGTCAGCGACGCGGTCGAGAATTTCGCCCGGCGTGTTGCGGAGATCGGTCATGGGAAGAATCGCAAAATCGAGAGGCATTAGTGAGCCCACCCCGCACCAGGCCAAGTGCCGCGGACGCACCATACTTCATATTTGTTGAGCCATTTTGCGATCCTCCCGAGAACAAACGTCAGATTGTGGCGACCTGGGTTCCACATCGCTGGAAGCATGTAGCAGATCAGGCCGTTGGTGTATCGATGAACCGTATTCGAGCGGAGCGCTGGTTTCAGAACCTGAACTTGTGGGGGACGAGTCGGGTAATTCGCAAAATCTACCTGGACGATATATGCGTTGCCAGCGCTCGTTTGGAAAGCCGCCTTCACCGATATATCGCCGTTGCTGGTTGGGTATGCCTCAACGTTGGGGAACGTGGCCTTCGCCTGGGCTACTTCAGTTCGAATGCGTTGAATGTCCACAGTTGCTCTCTCCTAGTACTCGCCGCCGAGGTCTTCGCGCATGGTGAGTGGTTTGCGCCCCGCCAAGTCCAAGGTGTTGCTGCCACCTTTAGCGCGGATTTCTCCATTGGGGAGGATTTCGATCGGAACCTCTTCTTCGCTATCGAGAATGGCTTCCAGTTCGCTGATAGATGGGCGAGCCATGATTTTTCTCCTTTTCCATTCAATCGTGCGGTCGTGCGATTACACTATCACATGATAGTGTCGAACGCGTGCAGTTTTTTAACAATGATCTCTGGCAGGAGCAATCAACATGGAATTTTCCAAGCTAAAACTTGAAATTTACGATCTGATGGGTACGTTGGTCCCCGGCGTGCTCTTCATCGCCCTCGGGGCATTGACCGTGGCGGGAAACTCTGCCGGATTGTCGTGGTTGGGGAAACTGACCGGAACGCAGTTAACGATCCTCTTATTCGCTGCGTTCGCCGCCGGACAGTTCGTGCAAGAGGCCGGAGACTGGCTCATTAGAGTGACCAAGGGGCCACGATTTCTCAAGCAGGGCCGCGATAGCTTCTGGAATTCAGCAGAGGCACAAGGTGTTCGCGACAAGATCAAGCGCGAATCGTCCGTAGACGTTGCGTCGGCAGACGCAGCCTACAATTACTGTCTGACCGTGATCAGAGACGAATTTCCGAAACGCGACACATTTATGGCTATCTCGGACTTGGCGCGTTCAATGTGGCTCCTAGCGTGGGCGTCGATGATCCCACTGGTGCGGTTTACAAGCCAGCTAGGTTGGTCCTGGGTGCATGCAAAGGTGGTGGTGGAAGGTCTGGCCGCCATCGGAGCTCTGAGCTATTTGGCGTGGCGGAGGATGATACGTTTCCGTGATTTGAGTGATGTAACGGTTTTCCAGGTATTTCTTGCCGTCAAGGCGACGGACAGTACAGCGCCATCTGGAGACAACGAAGTAGAGAGCGATTAAGAGCTTAGCTGTGAGATATTTGCCCGGACAAAGCGAGGCCATCGCCGGGCGGGCTGGCTCTGGTGGAACAGATAAAGATATTCGGAATTGCATTAGCTCTGAGGAGTAATTCATGCCGGTTCCGGCGGAAGTAATCGTGTGGCTTGACGAAGAGGAGAACACCGCTGCACAGGACGGCATTCTTATCTACAGGATTTGGGAGCGTCTTCGTCAGCAAAACATGGACGAAGCGAATATTGCCGAAGTCATGCGAAGCCTCGCTCCGCTTGAATTTCTTGCACACGGGAAGAAGCCGGAGATTTGGGGCTCAATCTTTTCTCCGCGCCGCGAAGCGGACTTGGCAAACGGAGTCGCTGAGTACCCCAACCTCGCCGAATTGAATGGCGCTCACATTGACGACTGGATGGAAATGGCGATGTCACTTAAAAGGCCATATCTGCGTGCCAGATTCGCCGACGCAGTTTGGGAACTTAGCGGGAGGATAGCAAAGCGCCAGAGGCTGTATCGCTTCGGATTGTTGGCGGCAGAGATGTATCTGGAAGCTGCTACAGAGGCGAAGGAAAGAGCGTTCTACGAATGTCTGCAAGCTGCCGTTCGCAGTATCCAGCTTGCACTTCAACTCAGATCGGAGGAGTTATCAACCAGGGCATTTGAAGCCATTATGGAATTTGCTGATACAGCCGAGCCGAATCAAATTGGACGCTGGTTCGCCCCGTTTGACCGGTTGATGCATCAGCGGGGGCTTACCGATGAGCAACGAGAGCGGATCATTGATGGGCTTGAAAAGCGTTTTTGGGAGACGATCGACCGTAAGGATCTTCACCAGCAAAAAATGGCTGGGCAAGCGCTCGCACTCTACCATCACGCACACAAAGAATATGAGAGAGCGAAGCATATAACCCTCGCCTACGGCGAGGCGAATCTGAAGCTCACGGCGAACATGAGCGCTATGCTCGCAGTTCACCACCTTACAAACGTGATGAACGACTACCTGCGCATGGGCCTGCGGGAGGACGCAGACAGAGTGCGGCGGCTATTGGAAGAGAGGGGCAAGGAAGCCGCGGCGGAGATGCAGGAGCACTCGGTAGAGATCAAGATTGAGCTTGATGAAGTTGAGCAGTCGATAGCCGAAAAGCTCGACCACCCGGATGCCTACTTCGCACTGTATCGATTAGCTATGAGTTGCACTCCTCATCCCGAAGAAACAATCGAGAGATTCAAAGCTGCCTCGGATGGTTTGGTATTCCATCAAATCATGCCGGTCAGTCTTATTGGCGACGGCGGACTCCCCGTGGCGAACATCGGCACCTATGACAACGATGAGGAGGGAAGGCATGTGATGGAGTATGCGCGGGAGATGCAGATTAACGCGAGCTTCTTCATGTTTGGCATTGAGAAATGGAAGAAAAAATTTGACAGGCCCGATTTTCATGAAGTTCCTGGGATGTTTGATTGTCTCCTTATCCCTGAAGTCCGGCGTCCGCTCTTTGAGGAAGGCTTTGCGGCTTACGCTAGTCGTGACTATGTAAAGGCGATCCATGTTTTGATCCCTCAGGTGGAAAATAGCCTTCGCGAATTGCTGAAACTGCTCGATTTGCCAACGACCAAGAACGACGACGAGGGCGGTTTTGAACTCAAGAACATGAATCATGTTCTTCACGATGAAGTCGTGCAAACTACCTTGGACGACCGGCTCTGGAGATTTCTCAAGGTTCTGTATACCGATAAGAGAGGCTTCAATCTTCGGAATATTGTGATGCACGGCATCGCTGAACCCAGCGATTTTAATCAAGCGAACGCTGCTTTAGTGCTTCAGAGTGTGATGCTGCTCACGATGGTTCGGGAGAATGGGGTTTTCATGGACAGATCTGGAGTGGAGCAGGAGGGCGAAAATTAGAAGCTCTCCTGTTCAAACCGATGAGACCGTAGTGAAGAGCGCAACGTCGACGACTGAACTGAAATTTGTCGTGCTCGGCCCGCTAGCAGTACCACAAACAACCCGTTCTACACCTGTAACCCCACACCGGGATCAGTAGAACACTGCTGTCCAACTTGCAGGGCTGAGGATTTCACCACATTGTGCGACAGACTGCCGATAAGCGACGCCGCGTTGTC
>Ga0335074_10003429_pt1 | contig 21654 bp, 16 predicted proteins | sample Lox_Sample_23_FD_206715 | JGI IMG/M metagenome (GOLD analysis project Ga0335074, IMG submission 206715) | Soil microbial communities from Loxahatchee National Wildlife Refuge, Florida, United States - Lox_Sample_2.3 | ecosystem: Environmental > Terrestrial > Soil > Wetlands | place: USA... | reverse complement strand
CGTCCTCGGAGTCGTCGGCAATGTTGAACTCGCGTTGCAGCGCGCGCAGCGGCAAGGCGGCCTCCCGATCACCCAGCAGAACCACCATGACCGGCGTGCCGTCGGTTTCCGCGCGCCGGAACAAGGGTTCGCCGAAACGGCTGAACAGCCGGTGACGGAGAACACAGCGGTCTGGCGGAGCGGTGGGTGCGAGGGTCATGGCGCGTGCGTCGGTGGCTTCCCGACGAGCAGGAGACCATGCCCGGATGAACGGAACCCTAACGGCGGCCGGATGAACGGAATCCTCATCGACCGGGTATCTTCCGACGGGGCTGTGTCGGGCTATACCGCAAGCATGACGCTGCTCGCCTGGCTCGTCGGTCTGTTCCTCCCCGCCTGCGCGGCGATCGGCGCAGGCGGCCTGCCGACGCCACCGCTGATGGACATGGCGCGACTCAGCCGCCCGGCCAGTCCAAACACCGCCCTCGCCGCACCGGCCGGCTTCCAGCCTGTCCCCGACCTTGTCACCCCGGTCTATCCGGTATCCGCAGAGCGGCTTTTAGCAACGGTGCAGGCGGTGGCTGCGGCACGGCCGCGCACCTGGCCCGCCGCCATCTACCCCGGCCAATATCAGGCGCATTGGGTCGTGCGCAGCGCCGTGTTCAATTTTCCAGACCTGGTCACGGCGCAAATTTTGCCGGCCAGGCTAGGCGCTGCCACACTCGTGCTATATTCGCGCAGTGTTTACGGCTATTCCGACCTCGGCGTCAACCGACGGCGGGTGACGGCCTGGCTTGCCGCACTCGACCGAGCGCTCAACCCAGCCAAAGAAAGATGATGGTTACATGCGTGGTATTGGCTCGTTCCTGCACGACGCGTTTCGGCTGGCAAAGCCGTATTTCACCCACTCGGACGAGAAAATGTCCGCCTGGGGCTTGCTCAGTGCCATTATCGTTCTGAATTTGGCACAGGTCGGGCTTTCGGTTGTACTGAATTTCTGGCGGCGCGAGTTCTATAATTCGTTGCAGCAGAAGAACTGGCATGCCTTCGCCGACCTGATTTTCCTGTACCGTTTCACGCCCAGCGGGTTGATGCCGGGTTTTTGCGAGCTGGCGGCGGTGTTTATCGGCATGGCCGTGTACTCCGTCTATCTGAACCAGTGGCTGCAGATCCGCTGGCGGCGCTGGATGACCACCGTGTTCCTCAACGAATGGCTGGCGGATCGCGCCTACTACCGCATCAGTCTCACCACCGACCGCGCCGCCGTCGGCACCGACAACCCGGACCAGCGTATCGCGGAAGATCTGCGGGATTTCACCGACAACACGCTGTCGCTCGGCCTTGGGCTGCTTTCCAACGTCGTGTCCTTGTTCAGCTTCGTGGGCATCCTGTGGGGCCTGTCCGGAGACATAAAGATATTCGGCTTGAGCATCCCCGGCTACATGGTCTGGGTCGCGATCGTTTACGCCGTGGTGGGAAGCTGGCTGACGCACCTCGTCGGCCGGCCGCTATCCGCGTTGAATTTCCGCCAGCAGAGGGTGGAAGCCGACTTCCGTTACGCGCTGGTGCGCATCCGCGAGAACATGGAAGGGATCGCGCTGCAACGCGGCGAGCAGGAAGAAAAGGGCGTGCTGCATCACCGGTTCCACGCGGTGATCGGCAACTGGTATGCCATCATGGTACGGATGAAGCTGCTGAACACGTTGACGGTTGGTTACGACCAGGTGGCGGTGATCTTTCCCGTGGTGGTCGCCGCGCCGCGCTATTTCGCCGGGCTGATGGAACTGGGCGGCATGATGCAGACGGTCGGCGCATTCGGCCAGGTGCAGAGCGCGTTGTCATGGTTCGTCGGCGCGTACGCCCAACTGGCCAATTGGCGCGCGATCGTCGAACGTCTGACCACTTTCGACCGCGCGATCGTCAGTGCGCGCGCCGCTGCCGCGCAGGGCTTTGAGCGAGTGGAAGGGGCGGACGGCATCGCGGCGCTGCGCGACGTCACCATCGCCCTGCCGAACGGACACAACCTGCTGGAGCATGCAGACCTCGTGCTCCATGCAGGCCATTCGGTGATGGTCACCGGACGTACCGGCTCCGGCAAGTCCACATTGTTCCGTTGCTTTGCCGGAATCTGGCCGTTCGGCCACGGGCGCGTGGAGATTTCGAAGAATGCGTTCTTCCTGCCGCAGCGGCCTTATATTCCGCTCGGCACCCTGCGGCATGTTCTGACCTACCCACACCCGACCAACACCTACACACGTGAGGCAATCTCGCAGGTGCTGAACGATGTCGGGCTGCACCAACTGGTGGACGAGATCGACCACGATTCGAACTGGCCGATGCGGCTCTCGGGCGGAGAGCAGCAGCGCGTTGCCATGGCGCGCGCGATTCTGGCACAGCCGGACTGGATATTCCTGGATGAGGCGACCGCGAGCCTCGATCCGGAAGGCGAATCCGCGCTGTACCGCAGCCTGCGCCAGCATCTGCCCCACGCGACGATCGTATCGATTGCTCACCAGGATTCGGTGGCGGCATTCCACGAGCAGCGGCTGGTGTTCCGGAGGGAGGAAGGGCGGCCGGGCCAGTTGGTGCCCGCGGATGTCATTCCGGCCGCTGCGGATTAGGCGCCGCGTCAGCGCTGCGGCGATCGTTACGGCTGTTATCAGGCAACCACGCCGGGCCGCGTATGGAGCTGTTCAAATTTTGCGCCAGGGCGATGAAAAATCGACAACGCTTCGCTGGCGAAGTTGTGTTGCTGTTGGAGACCATCCTGCTGGCAAATTGACGCGCGCCACGCTTAATATGGCCTCGCAAGAGCGCTGGATCTGGCGCCGAAGCAGGATAGCGGGGGAGCTATGCTTGGCGCGTTTGCGGTTTCGCCCGGCCGAAGAGCTGTGGGACTGCTGTTTGCTCTCCTGCTCGCCACAATCCCGCTACTGCGGTCGGCAGAAGCACAGCCGGCTACCATTACGGTCGATAACACCAACGCCACCGGCCCCGGGTCCCTGCTTGCCGCGCTGACCCAGGCCGAGGCGACGGGCAATGCCGGGTCGACGATCGTCTTTTCTTCCACGCTGGGGGCCAACGCGACGATCACGGTGGACAGCAACAATCCGCTGCCGGTGATCACGCAGAATACCACTATCAACGGCGCGGCTGCCCCGGGTCTTACCATCAGCGGCGGCGGTGAGAGCCAGGTGTTTTTCGTCGGCAACGGCAGCACGGCGGCAAACGTGACGATTGCAAATGTCACGATCGCCGGCGGCGCCGCAACCGGCGGCGCCGGCGGGACGGGGAACGGCGGCGGAGGCGGCGGCGGGCTGGGTGCCGGTGGCGCAATCTTTATCAACAGCGCCGCGAATGTCGGTTTGTCCAATGTCAGCTTCAGCAACAACAACGCGACCGGCGGCGCGGGGGGCATCGGCGACGGCAATATCAGCAGTGGCGGCGGCGGCGGCGGCGGCATGGGCGGTTCGGGGGGCTCATATACCTTTTACGGTCAGACTGGCGTCAATGGCGGCGGCGGCGGTGGGCTGGGCCTGGCCGCCACCGGTGGCGGAGACTTCACCATCAGCTCCGCCGGTGGGACAGGCAACGGGGGCGGCGGCGGCGGGGGCGGCAGTTTTGGCACTCCACCTGCCAGTGGCGGTGCGGGCAGCACAGGCTTGGGTGTGGCCGGCCAGGCAGGACAGTCCGGCACGAGTACGGCGGGCGGAGCCGGAGGGGTGGGCGGCTTTGGCGGGGGCGGCGGAGGCGGCGGTTCGGGGTTTTTCAACCCTCCCGCCCTTCCCGCTGATGGTGCAGGCGGCAACGGTGGCTTCGGCGGCGGCGGCGGCGGCAGTGGCGGCCAAGCGGACGGCGGCACGGGCGGTTTCGGCGGCGGTGGGGGCGGCAACAGTACCGGAGTGACGAACACCGCTGGCGGCGTGGGTGGCGGCACGGGCGGGAATGGCGTGGAAGAGGGTGGCGGCGGGACCGCCGGCGGCGGCGGCGGTGCGGCCTTTGGCGGCGCCGTGTTCGTTGCCTCCGGCGGGACCCTGACGATCGAAGGAACCGGCACTTTCAACGGCGATTCCACCACCGCCGGGACAGGCTACAATCCCATTTCCAATCCCGGCGGTGCCACCAATGGCGCTGCGGCCGGATCCGATATCTTCGCCGCGACCACTGCAAACACGATCCTGGCGCCGGGGACCGGCAACACCATCACCAGCAACGGCACGATCGCCGACGACAGCCTCGCCAGCGTGCCATCCGGGCAGGGCTTCGGTGCCGGAACCGGCAGCGGCGCGGTGCTGACGATCGGCAGCACGGCCAATCCCGGCGGTACCGTGGTGCTGAACGGGGCGAATACCTATTCCGGCGGCACCGTGGTGACCGACGCGGCCCTGTCGATCTCGGCCGACGACAACCTCGGGGCCAGCGGCACACCCGTCACGCTCAACGCCGGTGCCACGCTGGAATTCACCGGGGGATTCACCCAGGACGATCCGTTCAGCCGCCCGTTGACCGTCGCCGGCGATCCCACCATCAGCGTGGCATCCGGCCAGACCACGGCGATCTCCACCGCGATCGCCGACGGTACGAGCCCCGGCACGCTGACTCTCGGGTCCGCACCTGACGGGACCGGCGGGGGGACCCTGGTGCTCACGGGGACCAACACCTACACCGGACCCACGATCGTTTCGATCGGCACGCTGGCGCTGAGCGGTGCCGGGTCGATCGCGACGTCCAGCGGCCTTTCGCTGGCGGCCGGCACGACGTTCGACGTGTCCCAGACCACCACCACCGGCGTCACGCTGCTGGGCCTGACCGGCGCCGCCGGCAGCACGGTCAGTCTCGGCAGCCAGGCCTTGACGGTGAACCTGTCGGGCGGCACTGACATCTTCCAGGGAACGCTGCAGGATGCGGGCATCAAGCTCAACGCCACCGGCGGCAGCCTGACGCTGGCAGGCAGCGGGACGCTGGTCCTGACCGGCGCCAATACCTACACCGGCGGCACGACCATCAACGGCGGGACGCTGCAGCTTGGCAATGGCGGGACCACGGGCAGCCTGCAGGGGAACGTGACCGACAACAGCACGCTGGCATTCGACCGCAGCGACACGACGACATTCGGCGGCGTCATCGACGGTTCCGGCATGGTGGTCCAGAGCGGCAGCGGCACCGTGGTGCTGACCGGGACAAATTCTTACAGGGGCGGCACCACGGTCAGCAGCGGCACGCTGAGCGCGGCGAGCACGGACGCGCTCGGGACCAACGGCGCCACTGTCGATTCCGGCGCGACGCTCAACGTGAACGGCGTCACCATCGGCAACGCGCTGAGCCTGAGCGGCACCGGTGTCGGAGGAGCCGGCGCGCTGACGGGCACCGGCACCGCGGGCATCACGGGACCGATCACGCTGGCCGGCGCCACAACGGTCGGCGTGGCAAGCGCCGGGGACACGCTGACCGCGAGCGGCGGCGTCAGCGGCGGGTTCGGCCTGACCAAGGTTGGCGCAGGCACGCTGACCTTGAGCGGCGTCGCCAGCGGCTACACCGGGCTGACGACAGTTTCCGCGGGAACGCTATCGATCGGCAGCGGCGGGTCGATCGCCCCGTCGAGCGGCGTGACCGTCGATTCAGGCGCGACGTTCGACATATCGGGCGGCGGCAACCAGATGATCGGCGACCTGAACGGTGCGGCCAACAGCGCCGTCACCCTTGGCGGCAACGCGCTGACCTTGATCGCCAACGGCAGCGACACGTTCGCCGGCGCGATCAGCGGGGCGGGCGGCGCCATCAGCAAGTCGGGCACCGGAACGCTGACGCTGACAGGGACTAACGGCTACACCGGCGCGACGACGATTTCGTCCGGCACGCTGGCGCTGAGCGGCACCGGCTCCATTGCGGCGTCGAGCGGCGTGATCCTGAGTGCCGTCGGCGCCAATTTCGACATCTCCGGGACCAGCGCCGGCGCGACGGTGCAGAGCCTGAGCGGTGTCGTCGGGACCACCGCGAGCCTGGGCGCCCAGACGCTGACAGTGACAGCGTCCGGCAGCGACACGTTCAACGGCGTGCTGCAGGACGGCGGCGCGGGCGGCGGCCTGACGATGTCCGGTTCGGGCATACTGCTGCTGACGCAGGCGCAGAACTACGCGGGTGCGACCACGATCTCCAACGGCACGCTGGCGCTGACCGGTACGGGCTCCGTCGCGAGTTCCAGCGGCGTGACCCTGAGCGCGGCGGGGACGACGTTCGACGTCTCCGATACGACGTCAGGCACGACCGTACAGAGCCTTCAGTCGAGCATTGCCAATACCACGGTCGACATCGGCGCCGAAACGCTGACCGTCAACGTTGCGAACGGCACGGACACGTTCGCCGGCGTGATCACCGATGGCGGGATCAGCGGTGCGTCCGGTGGCGGCGTGACCAAGATGGGAGCCGGCACGCTGGTGCTGACCGGCATCAACAGTTACGCCGGTGCCACCACCATTTCCGGCGGCACCCTCGCACTCAACGGGGTATTGGGCGACATCAGCAGCAGTTCGACTGTTGCACTCACCGCCGCCGGCACCGCGTTCGACATTTCCGGCACCCAGAACGGCGTGCTGATCCCTGGCCTGACCGGCGTCAGCGGCAGCCTGGTCAGCCTTGGATCGAACACTCTCTCGCTCGACGTCAGCGGCACGGACATTTTTGCCGGGACCCTGGCGGATGGCGGCATTTTCAGCCCCGGCAGCACGGGCGGCAACGTGGCGTTGTTCGGGGGCGGGACGCTTGTACTGACCGGCAACAACACCTTCACCGGCGGGATCGACGTCTTCAACGGCACGCTCAGCGTCGGATCGCAGGGCAATCTCGGTAGCGGACCGGTGCAGCTCGAAGACGGCACAACGCTGCATATCACCGGCGGCGGCACGTTCACCAGCGAACTGCTGCTGGACCACACTGGCGATCCTGACGTGCAGGTGGATGCCGGACAGACGGTGATCTGGTCCAATCAGATCCTGCAGACCCCGGACAGCACCCCGCTTACGTTGACATTGACCGGGCCAGGCACGCTGGTGCTCACCGCCGACAACACGGTCGGCGATGCCGATGGCAACGTCCCCTACCATGGCGGCACGGTGATCAGTGCCGGGACGCTGCAACTCGGCAACGGCGGTACCAGCGGCAATGTCAACGGCGACATCACCGACAACAGCGCGCTGGTGTTCGACCGCAGCGATGTGATGACGTTCCCCGGCGCGATCTCGGGATCCGGGACGGTGACCCAGAGCGGCACAGGCACCGTGGTGCTGACCGGCACCAATGCGTATACCGGAGGCACGACGATTGCGGCAGGCACGCTGCAGATCGGCAATGGCGGGACGAGCGGCAGTATCGTCGGCAACGTGGTGGATAACGGCGTGCTGGCGTTCGACCGCAGCGATGCGCCAATCTTCACGGGAAACATTGCCGGCACCGGAACGCTGACACAGGCGGGAACCGGGACGCTGATCCTGACCGGCACCAACACCTACACTGGCGGCACAACGATCAGCGCCGGCACGCTGCAGATCGGCAACGGCGGCACCAGCGGCAGCATCGCAGGGAACGTGGTGGATAACGCAGCCCTGGCGTTCGACCGCAGCGACACGGTGACGCTGGCAGGCGGCATCTCCGGCAGCGGCACCCTGACACAGGCCGGGTCGGGGACGCTGATCGTGACCGGCACGAACACCTACACCGGAGTCACCAGGGTCAGCGCCGGCACGCTACAGGTCGGCAACGGCGGCACCAGCGGCAGCATTCTGGGCAACATCATCGACAACAGTGCCCTGGCGTTCGACCGCAGCGACACCGTGACCTACGCCGGTTCGATTGCCGGTGTTGCCGCGGCTGCCATCTCCCAAAGCGGCAGCGGCACGCTGATCCTGGACGGCAGCAGCAGCGGCTTCGCCGGCAACACGACAGTTGCCGCCGGGACGCTGGAAGTGGGCGATGCCAGCCACGCGAGCGCGGTGCTGGGCGGCAACGTGACCGTGAATGCCGGCAGCACGCTGATGGGACACGGCACTATCGGCGGCAACGTCAGCAACGGCGGCACGGTGCAGCCAGGCGGCACGATCGGCGTGCTGACGGTGGCCGGCAACTATACGCAGAGTTCCGCCGGCACGCTGAACATCGAGATCACGCCGGCCGTCATCCCCGGCACCGGCTACGATCAACTCAGCGTCGGCGGCACGGCGAGCCTGAACGGCGGTGCCCTCGCGGTGATCGATGATCCAGGCACCTATCTCATCGGCAGCCGCTACACGATCGTGACCGCTGCCGGGGGACGCGACGGCACGTTCGCCACCGTGTCCTACAATCCGCTGTTCGCCAGCTACATCACGCCGGTGGTCAGCTACGACGCGAACGACGTCTACCTCACGCTCGATCCGACACCGAGCCCAACGCCTGCCGCGCCGCCGCTGATGTTCAACGGCGGCCAGGAAGTGCCGGACGCGCTGACCGCGATGATCAGTTCGGCGGAAGGCGTGGCCGATACCGTGCTGAGCGATATCTGCGGCGCCGAGGCACGCCGCCTGACCAAGCCGGGCGAGGGCTGCGACGTGCGCCCGCTCGCGGCCGGATACCAGCTCGAGATGTGGGTCCGCGGACTGGGCGGTGTTGGCAGCCTGAGCGGCAGCGGCCCGCGCTTTTCCTTCAGCGACGATTACGGCGGTATGTTGCTTGGCGCCGGGGTCAGCCGCGGCGGGTTCACGGTGGGCCTCGGGGGCGGCTACCTGGCGACGGGAGTGAACTTCTCCAATGGCAGCACGGCGTCCCAGAGCAGTGGGCTGGGCCTCATATACGGGCGCTATGCGACGGGGCCGATGTGGGTCGGAGCCATGGCGGCCTATGGCGGCGGTCAGGTGGATGGGGTGCGCACCTTGCCTGGCACCGGCTTGGAGGCAACCGGCAACCGGTCCGGCGACTTCGCCATCGTGCAAGGCCGCGCCGCGTACGATCTGGCCGTAGGGCCGGCGACGGTCGAGCCGCGGGCGACCCTGGCGTACATCCACGCCGGACAGGATGGATTTACCGAGACGGGCGCGGGCACTCTGGACCTGACATATCCTGACACGAATGCCGATACCGTGGAGGGCCGGCTGACGGTCCGCGCAATGCGGCGCTTCGTGGCCGGAAGCTGGTCGCTGGCGCCGTGGGTTGAAGCCGGCGTGCAGGAGGCGTTCAGCGGGCTGTCGCGTCGCGTGCTGGCAACGGACGGGCCGTTCAGCGCCGGCGTTTCAGGGGTTTCGCCAGCACCGACCGCGGGTGTGGTTGGAGTCGGCCTGAGCGCGGCGGCGAGCGAGGCGTTGGATTTCTTCGTGCGTTACCAGGGGCAGTTCTCCACCAACCAGGCGGAAAATGCCTTCACGGGCGGGTTGCTCATGCGGTTCTGAGCCGGTTCCGGATCCAGGGCACGGGCACTGCGTGGCGGGCACGGCTTGCCTCGGCGCATGGGCGGCCTGTGCAGAGTCTCGGCCGCCCGTTGCGCGATGCTCAATACCAGTGGTGCTGGCGCCAGAAAGCCGCCGCCTTGTCGGCTGTACCATAGCGGGCGCGGATGTATCGGATGCCGCCCTGTGCCTCCTCCACCGCGTCGCCAAAGGACGCTGCTCCTTTGGGATTATAGTGGTAGTTGGCGGCGGTGAGCTGATAGAGGCCCCGGGCCGAGTGGATCGGGCTGTGCACACCGACCTTGCCGCTGGATTCCTGCGCCATGATAAAGGCGAGGCTGGGCTGCCAGGAGCTGGGCACGCCCTCCAAGGCCATTGCCTGGCTGAGCGCGGAGGTGGCGGTGGCCGGCAGCGTTGCCGTCGACTTTGTGGGAGCGGGCGCTGGGACCCGGACAACCGCGCGATGCACAGAGCCCAGAAAGCGCCCGGTGGCGACCTTGCCCTGGAAGGCCCGCGTCAGCACCTGCTGGAAACTGAGAGGAGCATGCGAATGGGAATGGTTGTGACGGCGCGCGTGCTGACTGGAGGTGCCGTCCGCCGCGTCGGCTGCCTGCCCCGGATGCAGTGCATCGGTCATCCGGGAAGGAATACGGGAAGAGTCTTAGCGAAGAGTAAACGCCCGTAAAAAACGGGCAATGTGCTCACCTGTCATGTGCTCACCTGCCGTAAGTCTCGCCGTAGGGGAGGCGGCAAGCCCCTGGGGACGTCGGGTCATGTCGCGCCCGCCCCGAAACATCGCGGATCGGAACGGCAGTTTGGCAACGGCCGACAAGACCCTGATCAGAGGTTCCTTCACTGTGGCCTCGCCGGGTTCCGGCGCGGGCGTACGTGCCGCCGCTGATTGCTTCGTCCGGCACGGCAAGCGTACAATACGCTGTGCAACAATTCGACTCGGATGGATGCGTGCGATCGTGCTACCGCCGGTGCCCGGAGGTTTGCCGAATTGAACAAGGATAAATCGCCATGAGTTCCTTGATGATCCCCTTCGGCGTCGCCGGTATCGCGCCGATGCCGTGCGTTTGACGCATCATGGATAATGGGATTCCTGGCTGAACGAGGATTGCGCCGATGCGCCGCGCGGAGTTGCTCATAATTTCTTTGGTATCGGCATCATTCGTGTTCGGGGCGCATCGCGCCTTCGCGCAGTCCCTGGCCGGCAGTTGGACGATATCCAACAGCGCTCCAAATTCGTGCCCGGGTCAACTGCAAATCAATTCCGGGGATGCGTCGTCGGGGGATTACACCGGTACTGCTACGTTTAAATGCGGCTCTGATCCGGCAGTGAGCGAGACCTTCGATATTGCTGTGGCACATGGGATTGTGACTATGCGCGGACGTAGTGCGAGCGGTCCCTGGTGTGCCGACAGTTACACCCTCAATTTGCTGAGCGATAGCGCCATGACAGGCAGCAGCAAGGATGGGTGCGGAGCGACGGGCACCGTCTTCCTGTCCAAAACGAAGTAGCGCGCCCGTGCGCCGAGCAGCGACGCAGCGGGGGGTGGCGAGGTTGTCGTTGTCCGTACCCGTCGATGCCCGGCCCACGGCCGCCGCCCGTCGAAGCTTCCGCGGCATGCCAGTCAAGTGATGTGTTGCTCTGTCCACTGTAGTCTTCGCGTTTCGCTCCCATCATCCGATCGCTCGATCTCCTTGGTGCGCCCGGCAGGACTCGAACCTGCAACCAAACGGTTATGAGCCGTCCGCTCTGACCAATTGAGCTACAGGCGCACGCGAGGGAGGTTAGCACCCCCAGCCCACCCGGCGGGAGAGGGCACAACGACCTTCCTCGCTCCCAAAGCAGACAAGGCGGCACGGGAACGGTAATCCGGCCGATACGCACGCAGCCAGTTTCCACCCGATCGCCCTCGCCCTTGACGCCTCGGTTGAGTCGCGTCGCGGCCCAGACACGTTGCTCCGCTCCGCTGCTCAACCTCAGGCTCGGGAAAGATCTGCACTGACCGTTAATATAGCTTGCATTATCCGTTAGATTATGTTAGAACGCCCACCGCCCGGCGCAACGCCGGCCATCGCCGACCGCAGCAGGGAACCTCCCATGACCACCGCTTCCGATCCGTCTGCTCCCCCCGCCCCGTTCAGGAGTGCCGCACGATGACCATGGCGTTGATCGCGCCCGGACGCCCCATGATGCTGGCGCCCGGCAGGCCGGCATTGCTGAGCCCGCTTTCGGGCGCAGGCAGCGGCGGCGGCGCCAGCCCCGCTGCAACGCCCGCCTCCATCGCCGGACTGTCCGGCTGGTGGGATGCCGGCACGCCGTCGGACATTCTCGATCCCACCGGAGCGGCACTCACCGCGTTCGGCGGATCCGTCGGCAGCCTGGCAGACAAGTCAGGCGCTGGCGCCGCCCTGACGGTCTTCCACCAGGCGAGCGCCGGCGCCACGGCGCCGATCGCCACGCCGCGCCTGAACGGATTGTTCGGCGGGGTCGGACGCAACACCATCATCCCGCCGTCGCTTCCCGGCAGCGGCCAACAGCTTCCGCTGATGGACCCGGACCAGGGCCTTTGCTCGGCACCGATAGCCATCGGGTCCGGCGGCACCTGGACCCTTTGGCTGGTCTGGTCGCGGCCGAACTGGCGGCAAGCCTCGAGCGCCGCCAGCACCTTGCTTAGCATCAACGGCACCGTCGTGCTGGCGGCCGACAACACCGCCGGCAGCAACCGCCTGATATTGTTTCCGGGCGCGCAGCAGACCGTGCTGACCACGACGCTGGAGCGCCGTCACACCCACGCGGCGATCCTGCGCAACAACGCCGGCAGCGGCATCGATGTGTGGCTGGACGCGACCCAGGTTGCCACCCTGGCCCCCAATCCGCTGCCGGCCACGCTGACCGCTCCGCTGCTTTTCTTGCACAGCGGCGGCACGGAGGGCGGCGCGGAGTGCTGGTTCCACGAGGCCGCGACTTGGCCGCGCGCCCTGGCCGCCGGCGACATCGGCAACCTGCTGAACTACCAGACCCGATGGACGCTTGGGGCCCGTAAGGGCGTACAGATCCTGGTGACCGGCCAGTCCAACTCCGGCAACGGCCTGAACGACGGCGCCTGGCACCTGCTGGCCCAAGGCGTTGCCTGGCATCTCGGCGCACTCGCCTACGGCGTGGTCGGCTGTTACGGCAGTCCGCCCGCCGCCACCTGCATCCATGGCGAGGGCATCTATCCGGTGCCGGCGCTGGGCCTTACCGGCTCGTTCCTGAACGATCCGGGCGACGGCAGCAGCCCGTCCACCTGGGGCATCGGCACCGACGGACAGGCGGTGCAGACCTGGCTTACCACCGTGACCGACACTGCGCCGGAGGACGCCGCCGACATCGTCGCCCTGATCTGGCCGTGGTCGGAGAACGACAGCACCCGCCAGTATTCGGAGAAGGCGACCTACGAGGCCGCCGCACGCCAGTTCCTGGCCCTGGAGCGCGGCATGATCGCGCGCACCGCGGCGACTCTGCCTCAGGTGTGGTGGTCGGCGATCCCGTTCGACTATGACAGCAACGATTCCGGCACCCAGATGCAGCGCGAGGTGGTCGCCGACATGGCGGCCGATCCGACACAGAACGTCACCGTGGTGCTGCCGCAGACGGCCGACAGCCTGCCGCGCAGCATCGGCGGGCCGCCGCTGGTTTACGATCCGACCACGGGCATCTGGAGCGGTGGCGACCCGCTGCACCGCGACATTCCCGACAACCAGCGTTTCGGCATGCTGGCCTCGCCGCTGGTGGCGCGCGTCGTGCTGGCATGCTCGGGCGGCGACACGCTGTCCGCTATCCCGGCGGGCATCCCGACAGTGGGCGGGCCGGTGGTGACGAATGTCTACCGCCAGTCCAACACCACTCTCGTGGTGACGGTGCGGCATGATTGCGGCACCGACCTGATCGTGCCGCCGACACAGGCTGCGGTGGGGTCCGGATGGGCTGTCATGGACGGCGGATCCGTGGCCTCGCCTGGCACGATCGTAGCGGCCACGGCCTGCGTGCGGCTGAACAACACGCAATTGCAGATCACTCTGGCGCAGCCCCTGGCGAATCCCAGCGCATCGTGTCTGCTGTTCTATCCCTACGGCACATACATGATCGGGCGCGGCAACGCGGTCACCGACAATCTGGCCAGCGTCACGCCGCAGAGCGGGTGGAACATCGCGGGTGATCTCGGCAGTTCCTGGAGCCTGAACATGCCGGTGCACATCCCGATGAACACATCTTCCGGCATCGTGCTGAGCGATACGCCGTAACGCCTTTGTTAGAATACATGACTGCCATAACCAGGAAAACCGCCATGCTCGACGCCTCTCGCCTGCACGTTTTCACCGCCCGCGCGAATCCACTGAACTGGTCCGCACCGCACCGCAACTGGCAGCGCTTTGCCAACCATATGCTGGACTCCGGCGTCAACCTCACCGTCATCGAATGCGCTTACGGCGAGGACGATTTCCGCTGCGCCATCGACGGCGTCCGCCACCTCGGCGTCCGCGCCAAGACCCGCGGCTGGAACAAGGAGAATTTGCTGAACCTCGGCATCCAGCGCACGCCGGAGGCGCAATACATCGCCTGGATCGACTCGGACGTGATCTTCCGCCGCCCCGACTGGGCCGAAGCCACCGTCCGTGCCTTGCAGCACTACGACATCGTGCAGCCGTGGTCGGATGCCTATGACCTCGGGCCGAACGGCGAGCATCTGGCCCATCACCGCAGCTTCTGCCGCCAGTGGTTCCACCGCCATCCGGTGGTGGCGACCCATTCCGGCTACTGGCACGGCGACGGCGGCCCCTATGTCTATCCGCACAGCGGCTATGCCTGGGCGATCACGCGCGACGCCTACGACTGGGTCGGTGGCTTGTTCGAACTGGGCGGCATGGGATCGGGCGACCACCACATGGCGCTGGGCCTGATCGGCCACGCCGAGGCATCGATGCCCAACGGCACTTCAGCCACCTACCGCGAGGAAGTGCTGCGCTGGCAGGGGCGCGCGCTGCGCCACATCAACTTCAATATCGGCTACGTCCCCGGCACGATTGAACACCTGTTCCACGGCCGCAAGGCGGAACGCGGCTACCAGTCGCGCTGGGAGATGTTCGTGCGCCATGGCTTCGATCCGCACGAGGACCTGAAGCGCAACAGCTCCGGCGTGCTGGAATTCGCCACCAACAAGCCGGAGTTGCGGCACGATTTCGATCTCTACCTGATGAGCAGGAACGAAGATGTGAACGTGGCGTGGTGATGCGAATCCGCGATAAGTCGGCAAGCATCGCGTTCCGGCCATGATCCCGACGCGAAGGCGGCAGAATCGATCGCCAGCCTTTTGCGTCGGATGAACCAGGAGGATTGTATCTTGCGTAAGTTTTTGCTCGCGACGGCCGCCGCCGGCGGCCTGATGACGCTGACCGCCTTCGCCGCCTCCGCCGCGCCTGTGGTCGGCGTTGCGGGCCAGCATATTGCGGCACCCGCACATGTGGTGCAGGCAGATTATTACTGGCATCACCATCACTGGCATCACCGCCGCTGGTACCACGGCCGCTGGCATTATTGGTGACGAGCGGGTCCGATTGGTGACCGGCGGGTCCGGGTTTACGGTGGCGGCCTGAGCTGCTTTTTCAGGCCTCCACCATCGCCCGCACGTGCGCCGCCGACGCACCGGAAGCGCGTAAGTCCCGCAGCGTCGCTGCCTTGTCGCGCTTGGCCAGGCGCTGGCCTGATGCGTCGGCCAGCAATCGGTGGTGGGCGTAGCGCGGCGTTGGCCAGCCCATCAGCGCCTGCAACAACCGATGCAGGTGGGTCGTGGGCTTCAGGTCCGCACCGCGCGTAACCAGCGTGACGCCCTGAACGGCGTCGTCATGTGTGACGCAGAGATGGTAGCTGGCGGGCGCATCCTTGCGCGCCAGCACAACGTCGCCGAACGGCGCCGGGTCGCAGGCGATGCGGCCTTCGCCCTCCTCCTCGAACCATAACGGCCCCGGCGACGAGGCCGCCGCCGCGGCCAGCGCCGCCGCCATGTCGAGCCGCAAGGCGAAGCGCTCGCCGGCCGCGATCCGCTCCGCCCGTCGCGCGGCCGAGAGCCGACGGCAGGTGCCGGAATAGCGCGGACTGCCGTCCGGCGTGTGCGGTGCGCTGGCCGATGCGGCCATTTCCCCCTGAATGTCCGCACGGGTACAGAAGCAGGGATACAGCAGTCCGCGCGCCAGAAGCGCGCCCAGCACGGCCTGGTAGTCCGCCAAATGTTCCGACTGCACCCGCACGGGGCCATCCCAGTCCAGGCCCAGCCACGCCAGGTCTTCCTGGATCGCGGCGGTGAAGTCCGGGCGGCAGCGACCGGGATCGATGTCCTCGATCCGCAGCAGGAAGCGCCCGCCCGCCTCCCGCGCGCGCCGCCACGCCATCAGCGCGGAAAACGCATGGCCGAGATGAAGATGCCCGGTGGGGCTTGGCGCAAAACGGGTGACGATGGACATGGCGGCGGCGAGCAGAGTACTCCGGCGGTCCGGCAAAGGAGAGAGGCATGGCAGAGCTGGATGGACCACGCTGGGGACCCGCCTCGAAGGGGACGCCGCGGCAGGTTGTGGTGCTGTGCCATGGCCTCGGCGCGGACGGGCACGATCTGATCGACCTCGCGCCGTCCTGGGGCCATGCGCTGCCGGACGCGCTGTTCGTGTCGGTGGATGCGCCGTTCATCCACGATTCCGGCTTCGGCAGGCAGTGGTGGAGCGTCGGCGACCGCTCGCCGGCGATCACGGAGGCAGGTGTCCGCCGTGCCGCCCTTTATCTTGGCCCGTTCATCGATGCGGAACTGGCGCGCCTGGACCTGCCGCCCGACGCCTATGCTCTGATGGGGTTCAGCCAAGGCGCGATGACGGTCCTGTTCACGGGCCTGCGTCACGTGCCGCCACCGCGCGCCATCCTGGCGTTCTCCGGCGCCTTGATCGCACCCGAGCTCCTGGCCGCCGAACTCACCGGACGCCCGCCGGTGCTTCTGGTGCATGGCGAGGCTGACGACGTGGTGCCCGTGTCCCGGTCCAGGGACGCGGAGGCCGCCCTGCGCGCCTCCGGCGTGCCGGTGGAGGCAACCTATGTCCCCCGCCTCGGTCACGGCATCGACGACACAGGAATTTCTCTTGGCGCCCTGTTCTTGCAGAGGGCGTTTGCCGATATGTCATAAGGCGGGCGACCGGCTTCGCCCGCCGCGCAGATTCTGGCCGTCGTGCCCACTGTCATTGAGGAGCGAAGCGACGAAGCAATCCCGGTCGCCTGGACGCGCGGTCGGTCCGGAGGCTTCCCTGAACGAGATTGCTTCGTCGCTTCGCTTCTCGCAACGACAGCGGGCGACATGAAGTGGGCGGCGCGACATACGGCGCGGGACGCGCCCCACTGGCGAGTCGGTACCTGAGCTCAATATGGGCCATCGCACACGGAGTTCAACAGACCATGCCTGCTTATCAATACGTCTATGTGATGAAAGATTTAACCAAGTCGTTCCCCGGCGGACGCGAGGTGTTCAAGGGAATCACCCTCGCCTTTTTGCCCGGGGTGAAGATCGGCGTGCTGGGAATCAACGGCGCCGGCAAATCGACGCTGCTGAGGATCATGGCCGGGCTGGATACGGAATACGGTGGCGAGGCCTGGGCGGCCCAAGGCGTGCGCGTCGGCTATCTGCCCCAGGAACCCGAGCTCGATCCCGCCAAGACCGTCGGCCAGAACGTGGAAGTGGCGTTCGCCGACCTGAAGGCGGCACTCGACCGCTTCAACGAGATTGCCAACAAGTTCTCCGAGCCGATGTCCGATGACGAGATGAACGACCTGCTGGCCGAGCAAGCCGACCTTCAGGCCAAGATCGATGCCGAGGACGGCTGGGAACTCGATCGCCGTGTGGAGGTTGCACTGGATGCGCTGCGCTGCCCACCGGCCGATGCCGATGTCACCAGGCTGTCCGGCGGCGAGCGGCGCCGCGTCGCGCTATGCCGGCTGCTGCTGGAACGGCCCGATCTGCTTCTGCTGGACGAGCCGACCAACCACCTGGACGCGGAAAGCGTCGCCTGGCTGGAGCACACGCTGCAGACCTATCCCGGTACGGTGATGATCGTCACCCACGACCGCTACTTCCTGGACAACGTCACCGGCTGGATCTTGGAAATCGAGCGCGGGCGCGGCTATCCGTTCGAAGGCAACTACTCGTCCTGGCTGGAGCAAAAGCGCAAGCGCCTGGCGCAGGAGGAGAAGGAAGAAAGCGCCCGTCAGCGTGCTTTGGCGATGGAGCAGGAGTGGATTGCCGCGTCGCCTCGGGCGCGACAGGCGAAGAACCGGGCGCGTATCCAGCGCTATGACGAGCTGTTGGCGAAGTCGCAGGAGCAAGCGGCCGGGGTGGCGGAGATCGTGATTCCGCCGGGGCCGCGGCTGGGCAACGTGGTGATCGAGGCCGAGAACCTGTGCAAGGGCTATGGCGATTGCGAGCTGATCGAGAATTTGAATTTCAAGCTGCCGCCCGGCGGCATCGTCGGCGTGATCGGCCCGAACGGCGCCGGCAAGACGACCCTGTTCCGCATGATCATCGGCCAGGAGAAGCCGGATGCCGGTACCCTGCGCATCGGCGAGACGGCGAAGCTGGGCTATGTCGATCAGTCGCGCGACAGCCTGAACGCGAACAACACGGTGTGGCAGGAGATCAGCGGCGGCGAGGACGTGATCTATCTGGGCAAGCGCGCCGTGCCGTCGCGGGCGTACGTCAGTTCGTTCAACTTCAAAGGGGCGGACCAGCAGAAGAAGGTCGGCATCCTGTCGGGCGGCGAGCGCAACCGCGTGCACCTCGCGAAAATGCTGAAGGCGGAGCATAATGTCATCCTGCTGGACGAGCCGACCAACGACCTGGACGTGGATACGCTGCGGGCGCTGGAGGATGCGCTGACGGAATTCGCCGGCTGCGCGGTGATCATCAGCCACGACCGGTGGTTTTTGGACCGGCTGGCGACGCATATTTTGTCGTTCGAAGGCGACAGCCACGTGGAGTGGTTCGAGGGAAATTTCGAGGCGTACGAAGAAGACAAGCGGCGCCGGCTCGGCGCACAGGCGACGGAACCGCACCGGATCAAGTACCGGCCGCTGGTGCGATGAGCGCATCGTCCCCCGCCATGTCATTGCGAGACGCGAAGCGCAGTTCCCCATGTCATTGCGAGACGCGAAGCGCGGTTCCCCATGTCATTGCGAGGAGCGCAGCGACGAAGCAATCTCGTTCGGGCAAAACCGCGAACCAGCCGGGCGCTTGATGATCGACAGTGGCAACCCTGGGGCAGTCCTATGGTTCGAGCCGGAGGATACCACCGATGAGTGCTGAACGCATCGTCCCGGTCTCGGAATTTACCCGCAACTTCAGGCACTATCGCACGCTGGCACGCAAGGCCGCGGTTGGGGTGTTAAACCGCGGCCGCATCACGGGCTATTTCATTTCCTCTGAGGGATATGAGGCGTTCAAACGCTATAAGGGCAGCGGGCGAAGCTTTGCGACCGTCGATCTGTCTGACGCCGAGGCGAATGCGATCGCCGCGTCTCGCATGGACCCCAGGCACGATCACCTGAACGCAATGCTCGAGGAAAAATAGGCGAATCGGCGCGTGGCGATTCCGGCACCGGAACCCGGTCTGGTCATCGCCTATTCGTATCTCTGGCATCATGAACATCTGCGTGGGCGCGACGAAGGCCGCAAGGATCGTCCCGCGGTAATCGTGCTGACGGTTCGGCGTGAGCGCGGCAATGCCACGATCGTCACTGTACTGCCGGTCACGCATGCGGCTCCCTCGAATCCTGATGCGGCGATCGAGATTCCGGCGCCGGTGAAACGGCATCTCGGTCTGGACAACGCGCGATCCTGGATCGTCGTTGCGAAGGGCAATGAGTTCGAATCGCCCGGCTACGACTTGCATCGAATCGGCAAGGCCGAGCGTTATACTTGGCAACGGAATGAATGACCCATGTGTCATAGCTGGGCTTAACCCGGCTACCCACGTCTTTCCAAGCCGCACGCAGCAAAGACGTGGATGGCCGGCCCCCGCCTTCGCAGGGGCAAGCTCTTCGGCGGCCATGAACAGCGCGGGATAACCGTCAGGTACCAGGGCGGCGTGATCGGCGAGTCTTTTGCCGATCTGCTGGTTGAGAACGCGATCCTCATCGAATCGAAAACAGTGCGGGCGGTTGGCCGTACGCGGCGCGCGCAATGCATCAATCACCTGCGGGCCACGGGAATAGACCTTTGCCTGATGATCAATTTCGGCGCACCGCGCGTCAAGATTCAATGCGTTATCCAGGACCTGTGAAGAACGCGATGCGATCGCCCGCCGCCCCGCACGATCCGTGTTCATCCCTGCTTATCCGTGTTCATCTGCGTTGAGTCTTCCTTGCTTTTTCATGCCCCCAGCCGCCGGACCATGGCAGTCCGCTCTCCCGTTGCCAGGGCGACGAAGCAATCCCAGTCGTGAGGACGGACGCACCGTCAGGGCGATTCTTTGACCAAGGTTGCTTCGTCGTTTCGTCCTTCGCAATGACTGCCACTCATGACTGCCACTCATGGGCGTCTGGCGAGGTGCCGAGCGCCAACCGTTTGGCAAGATTTTGCTGGCAGGTGGGGAAAGGAAGAAAGGTTTAACGCTGATGAACACAGATGCGCACAGATGAACACGGATGGGCCGGAGCGGAATGCGACGACGGCGCGGATCATCGGCTGCGCGTTCACGATGGCGAACACGCTGGGCCGGGGATTTCTGGCAAAAGTTTATGAAAATACGCTGGCGCTGGAATTGCGTGAGGCGTGACCACGTCGCGAATATGAACCAGCCGGACGGGCTGGTTACGGATCGCAAGCTTCTGCTCCACGCGCGCAGGAAGGGTCGGAAGGTCGACCTCGGGCGTGGTGTTCCAGCGCCTGTCATGGAACGCGAGGCTTGGCTGGTTCGGTCCATCTTTTTTGCATGCGCCGCAACTGTACGATCAAGACTTGTCGCCGCCGACCGGCGGTTGCGGCGCGATGGCCGGCGGCGGGCCGGCGCCATTCGGACTGCCAGCGAAGCTGATGCTGTAGCCAAGGCCGGCGGGCGAAGCGGCATAGGACACACCGATCAGCGTCGGTCCAAGCGACCAGGCCGGCGGTTCCGGTCTGGGCGGTTCGCCGGCAGCCCCGCTGCCGCTTTGCTCGCCGAGCAAGGACGCAAGGTTGGCCGCGAAGGTTCGCGTCAGCGGGTGGTCTTTGCCGAGCACGCGTCGCGCGACACGCGGTTCCCGCCGGTGGTGCGCCGCATCGAATTGGGGCAACTGCCGGACGAGGCGGCGCTGCGCTTCCTCTGCGCCTGCACCTGGCGCGCGGCCGAAGGCGCCGAGGGCGCGGCCTGCGACCGGCTGGTGGCGCGGCTGGAGGGATTGCCGCTCGCGCTGGACTGCCGCCGCCGCTGCGCCGCCTGCATGCGCCGGCATTCGATTCGCTGACCGCGACAGAGGCCGACCGGCAGGCGCTGGTGCGCGACATCGATGCCGAGCTGGCGAAGCCGCCGGTCGAGCCGCCATCCTCGTTCCGGCAGTTGCCGCACGACCCCAACCGCTGGTTCATCGGCCCGCGAGGCCGAGATGAACCGCCTGCACGAGGCGCTGCATCCCGGGCCCTCGCCGCACTCGGACCGGTTCCAGCACGGCGTGATCAGCGGCAGCACCAGCCGCGCGGCCTCGCAGCCGGCCTTGATCTCCTGGTGCCAGTCGCAGTTGCGCGACAGCCGGGCCTTGTCGAACCAGACCTTGCGTCCCGCGGCGGCCAGCCGCGCATGCAGGGCCTCGGCGCGCGCGAGGTCATCCGAGGCATAGCTGATGAACAGCTCCGGATTGTCGGGCCGATCGTCATCTGCTCGCGTCTGGGCCAGGGGCGCACCGCCCGTCATCATCGACGATACGGAATGATAACGGCGCCGCGCGATCCTGCAACACCTGGCGCCCCTCGGTAGCGTGTCCCTTGCGGCGACCCATATATCCAAGGTCGGAAACCAGGAGTCAGTGGTATGGCTGAGATACCCGCCGCCTACATGGACCTGATGCAACAGAAGAAGGCGTTTGCAAACATCGCGACCGTGATGCGGGATGGATCGCCGCAGGTCACGCCGGTGTGGTTCGACTACACCGACGGCCGCATCCGCGTGAACACCGCGAAGGGCCGGGTGAAGTCGCGGACCTTGAAGGAAGGCGCGC
>Ga0335074_10003428_pt1 | contig 21657 bp, 17 predicted proteins | sample Lox_Sample_23_FD_206715 | JGI IMG/M metagenome (GOLD analysis project Ga0335074, IMG submission 206715) | Soil microbial communities from Loxahatchee National Wildlife Refuge, Florida, United States - Lox_Sample_2.3 | ecosystem: Environmental > Terrestrial > Soil > Wetlands | place: USA... | reverse complement strand
GCAGCGCGGAGGCACCGGCCTCGTGCACGCGTGTGGCTGCGGCGACCGCCGTCACCACGGCGCCCCGGGCGGCCAGCCGTGCGCCAGCGTAGAGGGCGTCGCCACCGTTGTCCCCGCTGCCGGCCAGGACCACGACCCGGGACCCGTAGACGGCGGGGAGGAGGCCGATGCAGACCGAAGCCAGTCCGGCCGCTGCGCGCTGCATCAGCGCGCCGTCCGGCACCTTTGCCATCAGCTCGCTCTCGGCCGCGCGGACCGCGGCCACATGATGGGCGTTCCTCATCTCAGGCCCGTTACCGACCTGGCTTGTTCGCGTTTAGCGAACAGGCGGTCAGCCCAGACCGGCGCCGCCCGGCGGGCGCGCGCCGCCGGTGAGTTGGTGGCGATGTCGCCGTTGCTCACGATCATGTGCCAAGCCTGCCACGCCGCCCGGAGGGCGTCGCGGCTGGCGTCGGCGCTCGGGATCAGCCGACGGACGCCTCCTGGCCGGCCGCAACCGGCAGGTTCTGCTGCGCGGCCCGCTGGCGCATTTCCTCGACCCGCCGGGGCCGGATCGGTCGCACCGTACCCGTTGCCGGCGCCAGGTTCGCGGCACGCACCGGGCTCGGCCGGGTGGCACCGGCGGTGGCGGCCGCGAAATCGACGGACCACAGGTCGGGGAGGCGGTGCCGGACGGCGAACGACGCAGCCTCGAGCCGCGAGTGCACACCCAGCTTGGTGAGGACCGACTGCAGGTGCGTGCGCACCGTCGTGCGCGAGACGCCGAGCATGTCCACCATGGCCGCTGTATCCAGGCCTTCCACCAGCATCATCAGGCACTCGCGCTCACGGCTTGTCAGGTGCGAAGCCATCCGGAGTGCCAGGCTGGGTTCTGGGGAGCGCCGCGCCGACGGGGCGTCAGGAATGTCGATGACCGTCTCGCCGTCCAGCACGCGCTCGAGCGCGGAAACGAGCGCAGCGAGCCCGCGTGACTGATGCAGGTAACCATCGGCCCCCGCGTCAAGCGCCCTGCCGACCGCGTCGCTGCCGGAACTCGCGCCGAGCACGATGACGCACGTGTCGGCGCAGGCGCCGAGCACCTTGCGGATGGTCCCCGCATCTTCGTCTTCCGGCGCGTTGTGATCGACCAGGCAGGCATCTGGCTGATGAACACTCACCAGGGTGACCATCTCAGCGGCGCTTCGGGCTACCCCGCAGACAATATGCCCGTGCTGGCTGAGCACCGTCGACAGCGCCTCGAGGAACACAACGTGGTCGTCGCCCAGCACTACGGTGGCCATGCGGTCACTCCCCCGTCTCGGTGCCCGCCGGGCTGACCGCAGGCTTGCCCCGGCCCGCGACACCCCGGCAAAGGTCACATCCGTCGAACAAAGCCCTCATGTTTTCTCCCCCCGGCCCGAGGAACTCCATGGCAGCTCGATCGCTGATCTCGAGTTTCCAGGTCGGTCATGTTGGCATATCTGAGCTCGAGCGCGCCTGAGCAGTCGTCGCGACCGGCCCCAACGACCCGGCTCGGCGGCTTCCCGGTTGAACCAGCCCACGATGAAGACGCGTGCGCCCCGCTGCACGTTTACAGGAAGTTACGAACATGTGTCGCCGTGACCGGAAAATTACTATTAGTGAAGAGGCGCTGGTCCGTAGGAGGTTGCAGGCGCCGCCAGGCCAGCTGGCGCGTACGCCGCGGTGAGCGCGGCACGCAAGGAAGGCTCGCCGTACTGGTCGGCCACACGGGCGCGCGCGACGGCCGCCAAGCGGGCGGCGGTATCGGGCGAGTCGAGCAGCTGACGAACGGCCGCGGCAAGCTGGCTCGGCCGGCGCGGCGGCACCAGCAGGCCGGTCACTCCCGGTATGACGAGGTCGGGAACGGCGTTAACGGCAGTCGCGACCACCGGGATGCCACAGATCATCGCCTCGACGATCACGGTAGGCAGACCCTCGTAACGGCTGGGCAGGGCGAAGACGTCGAGTGCGGGAAGCACGTCGAGCACGTCCGTGCGCTCGCCCGCCAGGACCACGCGCACGCCGGGTGGCAGGCCGGCTGCCTGCCGGGCGACGCGATCGGCCAGCTCGCCGCCGCCGATCCAGATGCCGATCACCCCGGGGCGGCCGATCTCCCGCATCGCGGCGATGAAATCCTCGGGTGCCTTCTGATAGGTGAGCCGGCCGACCGCGCCCACCACGGCGGCGTCGTCAGGCAGGCCGAGCAGGGCGCGGGCGCGGCTGCGCGCCTCCGGCAGCCCGGCATTCATGCTGGCCCGCAAGCGCTCCGGCCCGTCGACCGCAACGCCGATCGTGGTGACCCGCTCCGGCGCGATCAGCTCGCGCCGCACCGCCTCGGCCGCCACCGCGCTGCCCACACACAGCGCCATGTCGGTGATCCGGCCAAGCCGGCGCTCGATCGCCACGTAGGCCCGGCGCCGGACCGGGGACTGGAACCGGTGGAACGGGAAGCCGTGGTAGGTGTGCACCACCCGGGGCACGCGGGCCCGGCGGGCCGCCACGCGGCCGACCGCGCCCGCCTTGGCGCAGTGGGTATGCACCACGTCGAATTCCCGATCGCGGAACATCGACTCCAGTCTTCCGGTCGCCAGCACATCGCTGCGCGGGGCGATCACCTCGCGCAACAGCGGCTCGACCAGAACCTCGATGCCGGATGCTGCGGCCTCCTCGAGCAGCCGGTCCCCGCTGCCCGTCACGATCGTGGGCGTCACAACCTCGGGGTCCAGCACCTGGGCGCCGCGCAGCGCGAGCACACCTGCTCCGCCTTCGAGCCTGGTGATGACCGTCGCGACTCGCAGCGCACGGCTCCCGCCACCCCCGGCCCACCTGCCCATTTGCTCTTCACCTCCCCCTTTACGCTCCCGGGTGCTGCTTTCCCGGCCCTGTTCACTGTCCCCCAGCATGGGCCGGGTGGCCGATCATCGCTGGCCGGGGCTCGTCGGCCGGAACGGGACCGTCGTCGACCCGCCGGTGATTCCGTTACGCTCGGGGGGCCGCAGGCCGGCCGCCCGGGCGACCCGGACCGCCTCTAGCCTGCTGTGCACGTCCAGCTTGCTGAAGATGCTGCGGGTATGGGTGCGGACCGTATCGGTAGAGATCAGCAGCTCCTCCGCGATCTGCCGGCCGCGCTTGCCTTCTGCCATGCTGGCGAGCACGTCCCGCTCCCGCGGGCTCAGCACATCGAGCGGGTCGCTGGCCTCTTTCGCCTTGCGGACGTCTTCGCGCAGTTCGCGAATGATCTCGCCGAGCATCTCCGGCGGGAACCAGGAATGACCCTGGCACACCCCGCGCAGCACAGTCTCCAGGTCGTCGGCGCCTTGTTCCTTGGACACCCAGGCAGCCGCCCCGGCTCTGGCAGCGTCGACCGCGTGGGCCGGGTCATGATCGCCGCTGACCACCACAACGTGTGCACTCGGCCACGCCGCCTTGAGCCGGGTCAGCACCTCGCCTACCGCGAAGCCGAGCGGCTCAACCTCGATCAGGATGACGTCCGGCCGCAGCCACCGGACCACCTCGGGCAACTGCGGGTCATCGGTGCTGCAGCACCCAGCCACCCAGAGGTCGGGCGCGGTGGACAGCCGGGACGCAAGCGCTTCTGTAACCATCCTGTAGTCGTCCACCAGAAGCAGTCGCCGCACGTCCACTACTCCACTGTGCCGTGGAGGCCACGACATTGTCCTCATACAGATGAATGAGTAATTCTCCTCCTGATAAGGGGGAGTGAACGCAGGAACCTGTATCTGGTTACCTAATGTGCATAAGCAGCTACTCTGCGGATGCAGCGGCACTCGGCGAGCCTGCGGCAGGGTGCCGTCCGGGTGGGGCCAGCGGCAGGCAAGTCCCGCCTTCGACGCTAACTCACGCAGAGCACCCTCAGATATACTTAGCCAGTCAAGAATGAGGATAGTTTGTATGCCGCGGCGGATGCCTAGTCATGGGCGAAGGGCGGCATGCCCGCCAGCACCCCGGTTCTGTGAAGACCTCGAATGCTCACGGGGGTTCTCATCACACGCATGAGTGGCCTGCCACAGCAGGTGACGCCGTCACCCGAGCACTCGGCGGCCAGGCAGCAGGGTCTGCTGACCCGCTGGACCCCTGCGTCCCGGCGCCGGATCGCCGACGAGCGGCGCGCCGCGGCCGAGGATGCGCAGAGAGCGCAGGAGCGGCTCGACGCGGCTGCCAGCCAGCTCGGACAGGCGTCGGCCGGCGTTCGCATTGCCGCGGCGAACACGCTTGTGCTGTTCGCCGACGAAGATCCGGCTTACCGGCAGGCCTGCATCGACGTCTTGTGCGCAGCCCTGCACGAGGCGCCGGTGGCCCGGCCGGAAGATGATGACGGCTCGGACAAGAGCAGCGAGCGCTGGCTCGCCTGGCGCGGCGACCGGGCGTGCCGGTACGTCATCCTCACCGTCATCGCCGCGCACCTTCGCTCCGACGCCGCGATCTCGTGGCGGGGCTACGACTTTGACTTCAGCGGTGTGGCTTTCGAGGCCAGCGACGCTCAGGCAGATGCCGGCGAGCGGCTGTCCAGCTTCGTCGGTGCCGGGCTCACCGGCTCCGAGGTCAGCTTCGACGGGGCGCAGTTCACCGGGGGCACAGTGACCTTCGCCCGCGCAAGGTTCAGCGGGGCCAAGGTCAGCTTCGACGGGGCGCAGTTCGGCGGCGCCAAGGTCAGCTTCGCCGGGGCGCAGTTCACCGCCGGGGAGATCAGCTTCGACGGGGCGCAGTTCACCACCGGGGAGATCAGCTTCGCCGGCGCGCAGTTCACTGGCGGCGAGGTCAGCTTCGCCGACGCCACTTTCAGCGGCGCCAACGTGAACTTTGCCGGTGCGCTGTTCGGCGGGACGAAGGTGGGCATGCTGCGTGCCGGCATCAACGGAGGGATGATCAGCTTCGCCGGCGCCGAATTCGCGGCCGGAAAGGTCAGCCTCTCCTCGCGGTTTGCCGGAGGTGAGGTGGCGTTCACCGGTACGCGTTTCACCGGCGGCGTCGTCAGCTTCCTCGATGCCGAGTTCGCCGGCGGCGTGGTCGGTTTCCTGGATGCCGAGTTCACCAGCGGGGAGGCCAACTTCATCGGCGCCGTGTTCGCCGGCACCGAGGTGAGCTTCGTGGGCGCAGAGTTCGTCGGTGCCGTCATCAGCTTCGTCGGGGCGAAGTTCGCCAGCGGCCTCATCAGCTTCGTCGGCACCGAGTTCCGCGGCAGCGCCGTCAGGTTCCCGTGGGCCGAGTTCACCGGAGGCGAGATCCGGTTTGCCGGGGCTAACTTCGACGGCGGCAACGTGGACTTCGCTCAGGCCAAGTTCGACGGCGGGGAGGTCGACTTCACGAGCGCGCATTTCTCGCGCGGGCTTGTGGATCTGTCGGGAGCCGTGATCTGGTCGGTCCCGCCCACGTTCGATCAGTGGGGGGTCGCTCCTGCTAATCTCCGCTTGCCTGCTGCTGGCTATCGGTTAGCTTGACGGGCTTGAGGACAGCGGTCTCATCGCGCGCCCCCTCGGTGATCGGCCGCATCACGACGGTCGCGTCGTCTATCCTGGCCGCTTCCGGCTCCGCTCCCGCTGCCGCCGCCCGTGCCGCTTCCATCCTGGCCATCGCGGCCTGGATCCTCGCCTCCATCGCGTCTGCCCTCGAGGCTTCCGCTTCCGCCGCGGCTTCCCGTCTCGCCGCTTCTGCTTTGACCGCTGCCGTCCTGTCTGCCTGCGCCCTGGCCGCCGCCACTTCGGCCTGCGCCGCGTCCGTTTCCAGCGTGGCCGTCTCCGCCGAGACATAGCGGCGGTACCGGTAGTGGCCACGGGCGATGAGGGCGCCCGCCACGATCACGAAGCCCAGCACGCCAAGCAGTATCAGCGTCTTGTAGTTCGTCGCCAGCCGCAGGCTGTAATCGGACGTGGTGATGACGCCCACCGCCTTGGCGGTCATGCCAAAGCTGAGCGCGGTGGTGCCGGCCGGCACGGCAGGAGTGGTCCACGACGCCTGCCGCCAGGGGGCCGAAGCGGGGAAGGCCGGGCTCGCGGTCCAGTAGACCCAATCGCCTATCGACGTGCGGCGGTACACCTCGATGCGGGCCGGCCTGCTCGCCTTGTACCACATCCCGGTCTTGTAGGCATGCCCGGACGAAACCGACGGCGCGCACGATCCGAGGTCCATGGTCTGCAGCAGTTCGGCGCCGCCGTTCCCCTGCCTGGTGACATGCACCGTCTCGGCGGCGGCGCCATGCGGGCCGCCGCGGGCCTGGTAGCTGAAGGTGGCAGCGGCGCGCGAGTTGCGGGCCTGCTGGAAGCAGACCGGGCTGCCATTCGCGGCCTGCCTGAGGCTGGCGTTCGCGACCCCCGGCGCTGGCAGGCGGCGCGGGGCTGGCCCGGGCACGGCCGGCCGCAGCGGGCCGCCGATCACCTGGTTCATGGGCTCAACCAGGATGTTGTTCGCGCGCTGGTTACGCAGCCACTTGAGCACACTAGTGAGTATGGGTGCCGACGTCCCAAGGCCGCAGTTCGTTGGGCAAACGGCGTGCAGCGTGAACACGATCCATCCCCCGCCGTGCTGCTGCGCGTTCGTCACGACTGACTCATACGTCCGCGGCACCCAGACCGTGTTGACCGAGTTCACCTCGACGGGAGTGCGCACGTCGTAGGCGTTCTGCGGCGGAATGCTCTCCGCCCACGCGCACGTGATGCAGCGGCCGGCTCCCCTGAGCGTTCCTGTGCCGAGCCCTGAGTTGTAACCGCACTCGCGCGTCATCGCCTCGATGGCCGGGTTGAGTACCGCGAACGGGTACGCGAAGTCGGTGGGGCGGAAGCCCCAGTGGATGAGATTCGACCGGTCATCACAGATCTCGCGCCTGGCCTCAGCAGCGGGCATCGTCGTCAGTTGCTGGTGCGTGACGCTGAGCCCGCCGATCTCGTCGCCGGCCGCGGCAATCTTGCGTACGTCCGCCAGCGTTAAATACCGCGAATTCTTCGCGCACTGCGCCTGGCCCAGCGTGCACACCAGCCCCGAAGGGACGAAATATGTGGCTCGCATTCCGTACCTGCGGAATATCGGCAGCGACGCCATCTGGTCGGCTAGGCCGCCGCCCCACGCGAACGTGACGACCACCTTGGGCCGCGCCGCAGCGTGCCGGGCCGCAGACACGCGGGCATGCACGGGGGCCGCCGAGGCCTGGCCCGCTGGCAGCCACACCGCCGCAGCGACGATTCCGGCGGCCAGGATCAGGGCCGGGAACCGCCTAAGCCACGGGAGCGCCCGCTTAGCCAGAGGCATGATGACCCTCGGCCTCCGCGAACGCGGCTGCCTCTTCGAACGCAACGTCCATCGGCGTGGGCGCGTACGCGGCGGCTGCGACCTCGGGAATGTCCGCCACCGGCACCGGCTCCACCGGGGCCTGGTGCCTGCCGGGCGACGGCGCGCCACGACGGGTGGGGCTCTTCCAGACCCCGTTCGAGTTCGCCAGCCAGGCAAGCGGAATCGCCCACAGGCCGAGGGCCGAGTCCAGCACGCGCATGAACGGGAAGAACGGTGCCGCGAGCAGCAGCCGGGGCCGACGCTCGATGATGGCGACGAGCACGGTCATCGCCAGGTCGGGGACGATGACCCCGTAGAACACGCGCAGCAGGTTCATGTGGCTCGCTATCACCGCGTACACCGAGCCGTACCCGGGCCAGGTCGCGGCGCTGCTCACGAAGTCCGGGACCGCGAGGATCAGGACGATCAGCGGGAGCAGGAGGAACATCAGGCTCGCGGTGATCAGCTCGGTCAGCGACAGCGCCAGCATGGCCGTGAACAGGTTGAACCGGGGCGGGTGGCGGCGGACCGTCTGCCACATCCCGAGTGCCCACCGCCTGGTCTGACGGATGTAATCGTGGAAGTTGTCGGGATCCTGGGTGACCGCGACCGCGCCGAGCGTGAAGCCGACCTTGCCCAGGTTGTTGTGGTAGACCTCGAAGGTCATGTTGAAGTCTTCGATCGCCAGGCCGACCGGGTTGATGTCGATGTCGGGCAGCACCGCCGTGCGGTAGATGCTGGCGAAGCCAGGGACGATGGGCGTCGCGTTCAGGTACCGCGACGTCTGGCCGTACTTGAGCACGCGCTGGCCCATGGCGTAGATCCGCATCCGGTGCCCAACGAGCAGGCTCCCCACGGGGGAGAGCACCCGCTTGGTCTCGGTCCGGACGCAGCCCGCGACCGCTACAACCCGTGGCGAGTTGAACAACGGCAGCGCCGCGGCAAAGTAGCCGGGCTGCACCCTCGTATCCGCGTCCAGGAGCATGACCACCGGAAACCGCTCGACCAGCTGGAAGCGCTCGATCGCGTCGCGCAGCGCGCCCGCCTTCCCGACGTTCCGGCGGGTCTGGATCGCCTTCACCCCGCACCGCAGCGCGATCCCGAAGGTGTCGTCGGTCGAACCGTCCGACACGACGTGCACGTTCTTGCGCGGGACCAGCTTCGTGATTGCGTCGATGCTGTCGGCGAGCACCGCTGCCTCGTTGTGCGCCGGGATGAGCACGGCGACGTCGTCGACGGTCAGGTCAACCTGGTGAGCGCGCCTGCCCGCGGGGTCATGCGAGAGCGCCAGCACGTTCTGCGGATAGTCGCGCCGCCTCCGCCCGCGCCGCCAGTAGAGGATCACCTGGTCGACGAGCCGGGTCACGCTGATCGTTCCCCAGACCAGGAAGTTGACGCCAAAGATGAGCAGGGCCAGCGCCCACCACGGGATCATGACGACCCCCGCTGCGCTGGATCCGCGGAATGCGAGGGGACGGGAAGCAGCTTATGGAGCACGGACCAGGAGCCCGGATCGACATAGCCGTACATCCACAGGTAGACGCCGCCGATGCCCGACCCCTTGGCGACGTCGAGCTTCGCCTGCGAGCTCTCCGCGTTCTCGAACCACACCACGTGCTTGTGGCCCTTGACCGTGTACGAGAACCAGGGGGACTGGGCGGAGGCGCTGTAGCGCGACTGCACGTGGTACTGCCTGGACAGGCGCAGCGCCTGCAGCCAGCCGATCGCGGTGGCGTGGCCACCTGACCAGTCATAGCCGTACTCCGGTATGCCAAGGACGATCTTTGACGCGGGGATCTGCGTCTTCGCGTACTTGATCACGTCGCGGACCCAGCCGATCGGCGCGATGGGGCCGGGTGGAGATGTGGGCCAGTGGTAGTCGTAGGCCATCAGCCGCACCTGGTCGGCGACCTTCCCGATGGCCGCGTAGTCCTGCGCGACATTGCGCGGTGCGTATCCGGCGTTGGTGGTCTTGGCGAACAGCGCGACAGAAAGGATCTTGCCCTTGGCGTGCAGCGCCGCGGCCAGTTTGGTGACGAACGCCGTGAACACCTGGCGGTCACCTGCCTGCAGGTTCTCGTAATCCAGGTCGATTCCTGCATAGTGGTTCGTCTCGGCCAGCGTGACGATCTCGGACACCTGCCGCGCCGCCAGCGCCGGGCTGTGCAGCACGCGCGCGACCACCGGGTAGGTCCAGTTGCCCTTTGCGTTGATGTTCGCCAGCGTCGGCACGATGGCCAGGCCGGCGCTGCGAAGGCGGTCCAGGTTCGTCTTCATGACGGTTTGGTTGACCCCAGTGTCCGAGATGATCTGGCCATTGCTGCCGAGCCCGTACATCCACGGGGACACTTCGTCCACGTCATTCCGGTTGGCCAGCACCGCCTCGGTGCCCGGGCCGATGTTCCAGTAGGGCAGCGACGCCGCGACGAGTCGCGGCTGCGGTCCCGACTGGGTGGCGAAGACCACCAGCACGACCGAGCAGATGGCCGCGGGTATGGCCAGCAGCCATGCGTAACTGCTCAGCCCCCGGCGCCTTCGCTGCCCAGGCCGGCGGCGCACCGGCGGGTCGGTCGCCGGATCGGCCAGCGTGAGGCGTGGCCGGTCGGTGCCGACGGCCCGCGCGGCAGCCCGTGACCGGGCCTGGGCGCGCCGACCTACGGTGCCGTGTCCGTTGCCGGACGGGTCCTGACGCATTCGCAGAGCCAAACTCTCATGGTGCCGCGGCGCCGCGCTCGTTCTGCTCCCCTTCGATGACCGCCTCGATGATGTCGTCGAGGGTTCGCTGTGGCACGAAGCCGCAGAGGGTTTTCGCGAGGGTGCAGTCGGGCATGCGGCGCTGCATGTCTTCGTAACCGGGACCGTATGCATCGAGGTAAGGGGTGTAGCTAATGGCGCTCGAGGAGTGCGTTGCGACGATGATGAGCTTCGCGAGGTCATTGATGGAAATGGGCTCATTGTTACCTAGGTTCACTGCCTTGCCGTAGGCGGCGGGGGTCGCTATGAGCTTGGTGAGGGCTGGGATCACGTCGAGCACGTGGCAGAAGCAGCGGACCTGCTCACCAGTGCCGTAGACGGTGAGCGGCTCACCGGCGAGGGCCTGGCGCGTGAAGCGGGGGATGACCATGCCGTACCGGCCGGTCTGGCGCGGGCCGACGGTGTTGAAGAACCGGATGATGACGGCCTTGAGGCCGCGTTCGCGGGCGTACGCATCGATGAGGCTCTCGTCGATGGCCTTGGCTTCGGCATAGCTCCACCGCGACTTCAGGGGCGAGCCGATGATCCGGTCGTCGTCCTCCGTGAGCCCGAGCTTGCCGTTCTTGCCGTAGATCTCGCTCGTTGACGCGGAAAGCAGGACGGCGCCGGCGCTCGTGGCAGCCTCGACGACGTTCTCCGTCCCGTGGATGTTCGTGCGCAGGCTTTCGAGGGTGCGATCGCGGATGACGAATGAGCCCACCGCGGCCGCCAGGTGATAGACCTGCTGGCATCCCGCGGTGAGCTCGCTTACCAGGCCGGCGTCCAGGATCGAGCCCTGGACCAGCGAGAAATCCGGGTGGTCGGCGACCGAGCGCAAGTTGCTCAGCTGGCCGGTGCTCAGGTCGTCCAGCCCGGTCACCTGGTGGCCGGAGGACAGCAGGTGCTCGACGAGGTGGGACCCGATGAACCCCGCCGCGCCGGTCACGAATACCTTCATCAGTTACCCCTGGCTGACATCCGGTGCCGACGTGGCCGGCACGCTGTCTGATACGGACTCGGCGGACGCCTCGTCGGCTTGCTTCTTGGGTGTTACCTGGCCGTTCACGGCGACAGCGGGTGCCGGTGCCGGCTTGTGCCCGGCAGCGCCCCGGGCCCCGCGGCGTGCTCTGCGCGTGCGCCAGCTACGCCGGGCGCCCAGCTCCTCGTACAGGTCGTCGATGCTGTTGGTGACCGCCTGGATGCCGTACGTCTTCTCGACCGCGGGCTCGGGCACGCGGTCGCGCTGTCCGCTGCGTATCTCGGCGGCCATCGCGTCGCGGATCCCGGCGGCCGTGGACGGGACCTGGGTTGCCCGGGCCACGTCGAGCCCTTTCAGCGCGGGGCAGGTCGTGTACAGCACCGGTGCGCCGTTGCCGAGCGCCTCAAGCACGGAAAGCCCGAACGTCTCCTGCGCCGAGGAGGCCACAAACAGATCCATGGCCGAGAGAACCGCCGCCACGTCGTGCCGCTCGCCGGCAAAGATCACCTTGTCGGTGACGCCGCAGGACTCAGCCACCTGGCGCAGGTGCGCGTCCTCGTCACCCTTGCCGACGATCAGCAGCTTTACCGTGTCGCTGAGCAGCGCCGCCGCAGCGTCGATGACCAGGTCGAACTGCTTGTTGGGGTCCAGCCGGCCCAGCACGCCGATGACGTACGCCTCTGGGGCGATGCCGAATTGCTCCCGGACCGTTTCCCGGCCAGCGGCATCGAACGAAATCCGGTCCAGATCCACCCCGTTCGGTATGACGCTGATGCGGGACGCGGGCACACCCCACGCGACCATCCGCTCCCGGACCGTCTCGGACACCGCGATCGTCCCGTCCGAGAACCGCTCGGTTGACAGGTAGAGCGCACGGACGCCGGGAGTCATCTTCCGCCGCTCGAGGTGCGTTTCACCGATCGAGTGCTCGGTGCTCAGCACCACCGGCGTGCCCGCGAGCCACGCCGCCGGGCGGCCGTAGATCTGCGACCGGTAGAGATGGGTGTGCACCACGTCATAGCGGCCCCGCCGGATCAGGCGGTGCAGCTCCCTCAGCGCCGACAGCTGCGTGTTCTTGGTCATGCCCAGGTCGCGTACCTGGGTGCCGCCGCTGCGGATCATTTCCGCCACCGGGCCCGGGTTGTACAGCGTCACAACGTCGCACTCATGCCGCGTGTACTGCAGCACGGACTTCAGCTGTAGCTCGGCGCCACCAACACCGAGGCCCGTGATCACATGGAGAACTTTCACAATTCCTCTGCCCTTCCATAAAGGTTCACGGCGGAAGCCCCGCTCAGACGACGACGCGGTGCGGCGCGACGTCGAACTGGTAGGTGGCGTCGAGGACCCGCGGGCAATCCCGCACCCACGAGTAGTCCTGGTTGGGGTGGACGGTGTGAATGATGGCCAGGTCCCAGTCCGCCCCCACCGGCGCCTCCTCGCTCTGCATATGCAGGCCGGTCGGCAGCTCGATGCGGGGTACCAGCGGGTCGTAGTAGTGCGCCTCGGCTCCCACGCCGAGCAGCCCCGTGATCAGGGGCAGCGCGGAAGACTCGCGGAGGTCCTGCACACCGGCCTTGTAGCTCGCCCCGATGACGATCACCCGGGCGCCCGCCAGCGTCTTGCCCTCGGCGGCCAGCACCTCCCGGGCCCGCTCGGCCACCCGGGTCGGGCGCAGCTGGATCCCCGTCATCGCCTGCTCGATCAGCGGCGACCTGTGCCCGTCCCTGCCGAGCTGCCACAGCAGGTAGTGCGGATCGCAGGGGATGCAGTGTCCGCCGACTCCCGGGCCCGGGAACGCACCAAGGAAGCCGTACGGCTTGGTGGCCGCTGCCAGCGTCACCTCGACCGGGTCGAGGTGAAGCGCACCGCAGGCGTCGGCAAACTCATTCGCCAGGGCCAGCGACACGGCGCGGAAGATGTTCTCGTACAGCTTGGTGGCCTCGGCCGCTTCCGCCGAGCTCACCAGGTACACGTTGTCGGTGAGATGGCCGATCACGGTGGCGGCGCGCTGGGCGCACTCCGCCGTGACGCCCCCGACGACCCGCGGCGTGTTGCGCTGCAGGTGGTCCAAGTTGCCGGGGTCGATCCGCTCCGGGCTGAACGCCACGAACACGTCCGAGCCCACGTGCAGCCCCCGCTGCTCGAGGGGCTCAGCGAGCAGTTCGCGCGTGGTCCCGACGTAGGTGGTCGACGTTATGATCAGCGTCTGGCCCGGGCGTGCGTGGGCGACCACGCTCTCGCACGCGCCGCGCAGCGCGCGGAGATCCGGGGCGTAGCTGGCGTCGACGGGCGTCGGCACGCAGATGATCACCGCATCCGCGGCCGACACGGCCGCGGGATCGGACGTCATCTGGAGCGACCCGTCGTCCAGCGCCGCGTCGAGCCGCACCCGATCCGGGCCGGCCAGGTCGGCCTCGCGGGCCTCGATCTCCCGCAGCCGCTCCAGGTTCACGTCGACGCCGATGATCCGCGCACACTGGCCGTGCAGCGCCGCCGCAGTCGGCAGCCCGACATAGCCAAGTCCCACGATTGCCGCAGACCAGGTGGCCGCCCCATTGCCACTCCGGTCGCCGCTTCCCTGCTCCTTTGCCGGGGGCCGGAAGAGCTCCAGCTTCCCCACCAGCTGGTGCTCCCTGCCGTTAACAGCGAGGGACAGCGTGCTCTCAGTCATTAAGATTTCTCCCCTTGTCTACCTAGATTTGCTTTCCCCGCCAGGCAATGTAATTTCGGTAAACGCGCCGTTTGAGAGCCATTCGGGCGCGTCCATCCTGTTCCCCGACGTATATCCGCGGCAGTGCCATCAGCCCTATGTCCGCTACACGCGTCTCGACCGCGCACGCGTACTCGTAGCCCGCGTCGCGGACGGCCTGCCTGGCCCTGGAGTCCATGGAGCCGCACGGATAGGCGAACCCACGGATCTCGGCGCCGATGACTTCCGCCAGCGCCGACCTGCTGGCGCCCACCTCGGCCGCCAGTTGCTCTGTGCTCGCCCCGGCCAGCCGCACGTGCGTGGCGCTGTGCGAGCCGATCTCGATGCCGACGGCGGCGAGCGACCTGACCTGATCGGCCGACATCAGCGGCCAAGCCGGTCCTTCGTCCCATTCGTTGGTTCCCCCGAGCCGGCCGGAGATTATGAACGCGGTCGCCCCGAAGCCGTGGCCCTGCAGCACAGGCAGCGCCTCTTCGGCGACGTTGACGTACCCGTCGTCGAAGGTGATGCCGACCATGCGGGCGTGCCGGCCGGCCCGCATGGCGTCGAGGAGGGTGCCCATGCCGACGCCCTGCAGGCCGTTGCGCGCCAGCCACGCCATCTGCTCGGCAAAGCGCCGCGGGCTCACGCACAGCTTGTTCGGGTCCTCGGCCACCTTGGCGATGCCGTGGTACATGAGGACGAGCGGCACCTCGCGCAGCAGCATGCTGCCGTCCTGAAGCCAGGATTCGGCGCGGATCATCCGGGAGGTACTCATCGCGTGCTCCCTGGCCGACGGAACGTTGCCGCGAGCGTCCGGGCGAGAATGACCGCGTCCAGCCAGGGCGACCAGTACTCGATGTACTGGTTGTCGAACCGGGCGCGCTCAAAGACCGACGTGTCCCCGTGCAGGCCGTGGACCTGGGCCCAGCCGGTCATGCCGGCCCGCATCCGTCCCCGGTCGCTGTACCGCGGCATCTCGCGGCCGAACTGCTCGGCGAAATAGGGACGCTCGGGCCTGGGACCGACCAGGGACATCTCGCCGCGCAGGACGTTCACGAGCTGCGGCAGCTCGTCCAGGTGGGTGACCCGCAGCCACTGGCCCAGCCGACTGCACTGCGTCGCGTCAACGGTCCAGGTGGTGTCCGGATCCGAGGGCCCGCTCAGCGTGCGCAGCTTGAGAACCGTCGCGCTCTCGCCGTTCCCCGTCTGCCGTACCTGGCGGAACAGCGGAACCTGACCGCTCTGCAGCCTGATCGCGGCCGCCAGGACCGCCAGGACCGGCGCCGCGACAATGAGCAGGACGGCGGCAATGCACACGTCGAAGGCGCGCTTGACCCACAGGCCCGGGGGCGGGCCAATGCGCCGCAGCGGAATGAGCGGGATGCCCCAGATCTCGTCCAGGCAAGACCGCGGCACCGCGAACCCGGCCTCGTAGAACCGCGGGACGACGGAGACCTGCGCGCGCAGCGGCCGGCTGGCGCGCAGCACCGTGATCAGATCCTCGTCCCTGCCCTCCGCGAAACAGACGATGACCCGCCGGATGCCGAGCCGGTTCACGACCTCCGCGAGGTCGGCGGGAGTGCCGAGCGTCGGCAGCGGCAGGTCCTGCCGGGGCGCGCCGTAGTCCAGGTAGCCCTGGGGCCGCAGGCCGAATTCCGGGTGCCGGCGCATCAGATCGCCCATGTACGCGCCGAGCGTCCCGGCACCGACCACCAGCGCGGGCTCGGTGAGCAGGTCGCGGGAATGCGCTGCGCGCAGAGCCGCACACGCGGCGTAGCGGCAGGCGAGCACCAGGCCAGCTGAGCAGAGCGCCAGCCGCACCGCATAGCCGGCGGGCAGCCACGGAAGCACGGGGAGCAGAGACAGCGCGACCGTGGTGAGGATGCGGCCCGCCTGATCGGACACCCGCAGGCAGATCCGCAGCCGGTGCTGCCCGCTGGCCGCCAGCACGGCGAACACCAAGAGCCCGTAGAGCACGGGTACGGCGCCAAACCGTCCCGTCACGCCGATCGCGACCGCAAGGCCAAGCGCATCGGCAGCGGGCAGCGCCGCGCCGCCGATGATCCGGCTGCCACGCTCACCGGGACTGCGCATCCCGGTGAGCGGCGGCGGCGGCGCACTGTCAGTGTGCGCCGCCAGCGGCAGGTGGCTACCTGCCGCTGGCTCGGCCTGCGTGTATTCGGCCATTACCGACCTGCGGCCACAACTGGCCGGGACCGGGCGCCCGCGCTGCCGATCAGTTCGCGGGCCACTGTGGTCGCTGCGTGTTCGGAGCCGAAGACGAAGCGCATGACCGGCCCCATGGTCGGGGCGACGGCCGGGCCCATGATGTACAGGCCGGGGACGGTGGTCTGGTAGTCGCGGCCTACCGCGGCGCTGCCGGTGCCCGGCACGTTGCGCAGGCCGGCCAGCATCTGCTCGCCGAAGAACGACAGCCGCGTCATGTCCCACCGGTAGCCAGTGCCCGCGATCACGTGGTCGGCACCCATCTCGCGGGTGCCACCGGGCCCGGTGAGCCCGAGGCGGACGCCGCCGTCCTGCATCCTCGCCCACTTGACCGACAGGCCGGTCAGGATCGGGATCTGCCCCTCGACGCGCTCACGCAGCCAGCTTGCGCCGGCCGGGCCGAGCGCGGTCCTGGCCCGATAGACCCGCGTGGACCGCGGCAGCCGCCGGAACACACCGGGGTGGTTGGAGTAGAACCAGGTGGCCCAGCCCGAGCCGAGGCCGGACTCGGGCTCCTTGAGCCGCTGCAGCAGTGGGCGGTCCAGGGCCAGCGGCAAGCCGTTCCAGCGGATGACGTCCTTCCTCGCGACCAGCTGGACCTTGGCGCCCTTCTCGTGCAGCAGCGCGGCCGACTCGAGCGAGGAATTGCCGGCGCCGACGACGATGACCTCCTGGCCGGAGAAAACCCCCAGGTCGCTGTGGGCCGAGGAGTGCGTGCACACCGCCGACGGCAGCGCGGACAGCGGCTCGGGCACATAAGCGAACGCTTCGACGCCGATGGCCACGACCACCTTGCGCGCCCGCACCTGCTCGGAGTTTGCCAGCGTGACCTCGAACCCGTCGCCGGCCTTGGCGATGTCGGTGACGAGCACCTCGTCGATGTCCGGCACGAGCTGCTCACGGAACCACTCGCCGTAAGCCACGAACGTGTCCAGCGCCACGGGCAGGCCGTAGTCGCGGTAGGGCCGGCCGGTCGCCTTGCAGAAGGCCTCGAGCGTGTGCGTGTGGTCGGGATCGGACAGGTTAGACGCGAAACCCTGTGACTTCAGGTACATGCCCTCGGGCATGAAGTCCCGCCAGAGCTGCATCGGCAGCCCGAACTGCCGCACGCTCACACCGGCCTTACGCAGGTGCGCGCCGAGCGACAGCCCGTAGGGGCCAGCTCCGACTATCGCCACCTCAACGGCGTCGCTCATACTCTTGTCCCCTCCTTGGGAGATCGCGGCTCGGTTTGCCGCGCTTTTTCGTTCTGACTTACTGGGGTGACCAGCTGCGAGCGCCGTGCGCTCCGGCCGGCTCTGGCAGCGCCTCGGCCGCCGGAGAAACGGAAATCTGTGCTTGATGCCTTGCCCTGTGGCAGGCCGAGCGGCCTGGTCGCCACGCGCCAGCCCATGCGAAGGCACATGACGCCGAACGGCCGCAGGTCGTCGCGCGCGAACCATGCGGTCTCGTCGACCGTGCGCACCGACGCCAGCCACGACCGCAGGTCGAGCTCGCCGCCGCGCCAGTACCGCAATGCGGCGATCGGGTCGTAGTTCTCGACCATGAACCTGCGGGACACCTGCTCGCTCTCGGGTATGGCCTGCCCGGTCAGGTCGAGGTAGCAGGCCGTGGCGACGTCGCTGCCCGCGGCGTCGCGGAAGAGCTTGAACTGCGCACCGATCCTGGGGTTGAAGTCCAGCAGCTTGTACTGGCCGTCCCTGGAGTCGAACCGGATGTCGAGGTCGAGGATCCCCTGGTAGCCGATGCGCTGCAGTAGCCCGGTGATCTGGTCGCGGAGCTTGTCGTTGGGCTCGGACCGGCCCAGGCAGGTCAGTCCCGCGTGCGCCGGGTAGGACCGCTCCTTGACGCCGGTGAACGCCGGGCTGCAGGTCGAGCTGGCGTCGCAGTAGCCATGGAAGAACCAGTCCTGTCCCGGCCCGTCCGGGATGAACTCCTGCAGCATCAGCCCGACGCCGGCCTCAGCGCAGGTCCGGTAGATGTCATCGAGGTCGTCCGCGCCGGCCAGGATCGAGGTGCTGCGAACCCTGCCGTGCCCGGTCCATGGAGCGGCCAGCTTGGCGATCAGCGGGAAGCCGGCGTCGGCCGCAAAGCCGCGCGCGGCGTCCAGCGATTCGGGCATCGTGGCCCGCACACTCGGCATGCCGACCTCTTGCAGCAGCTCATGCAGCGAGTACTTGCCGGCCAGCCGCCGGGGCAGGTCCCGCGGCGGGGCCGGAAACAGAAAGTGCTCCCGGAGAGCGTCCCCGTGCTCGGCGAGGAAGATCGAGCCCGCGTCGTCGGTCGGGATGAGCACGGCGCGCTGGCCGATCCGCTCCGCCAGCCGGAGCAGGCCCGCCTGGACCCGCTCGATTTCGTCCGGGTCCGGCTGCCAGAAAAACCGGCCGTAGAGGTACCTGGAGTTTGCCGCGGGCGCCCACGGTCCCTCGTGCACCCCATAGACGGGCACACCGAGTCGCCCTAGGCTGCGGATGACACCCAGGCCGCCGTGGTGCATGACGTTCGGGTCGAACTTCAGCACCACCGCCGGAGTGGTCCCCGCAGCACGCGCGTTGTCGCTGCTCATCAGCGCACCGGCCGCGTGGGCTCGGGTACGGACACTGTGAATCCCCCTGGCGGTATGGCGGTCATCACGCGCTACGCGGCACGTGAGATAAAACTGTGCCAGCTGCGTTAGCCCGGAACATCCGTCATCAGGGTGAGGAAATCTACCCACAGCGGCCGAGCATGAGCGCTGAGTGTCCCGCCACGGCCACGCTTCGCCGCTGCAGCAAGGCATTGCGGGTGCTGGGCCAGCGAGGTGAGAGCGGGGGTGATTCCCCGGGGAAACGGCATTGCGAACTGGCGCAGCGACGCCCGATGCCCCCATGTCCCGCACCCTTCCCCGCTACGCATTTGCTGTACGGCCGTGACAAGACACTACGTGCGTGACGTGGGAGGCATTCGGGATATTGCTGAGAAAATTCTGGGCGAGCGCGGCGCGCTCAAGTGAGATTGCGCACAGTGACAGGTGCGCGTCCTGTTAGGGCTCGCCAGCGGAGGCTGCGGGGCGCGGGAGCGCGGCGGGCCGGGCGCCCTCAGGCCAGGCCGCGCACGGTGTCCGCGAGCGCGCCGGCCACCTGCTGAGCGCGGCCGGGGTCCACCGCCTCGACCATCACCCGCACGACCGGCTCGGTGCCGCTCGGCCGCACCAGCACCCGGCCCGATTCGCCGAGTTCCGCCTCTGCGGCTCGCACCGCCCGCGACAGCTCGGCCGACGATCCGACCAGGGACTTGTCCACGCCCGGGATGCTGATCAGCACCTGCGGGTACTTGGTCATCACCTTCGCCAGCTCGCCGAGCGGCTGGCCGCGGCCGGCCGCGGTCGCCAGCAGGTGCAGGCTGGTCAGCAGGCCATCCCCGGTCGTGGCGTGGTCGAGCAGGATGACGTGGCCCGACTGCTCGCCGCCGAGCGCGAACCGCCCCTCCCGCATCGCGGCGACCAGGTACCGGTCCCCGACGGGGGTCTCCACCACGGAGATGCCCGCGTCGCGCATGGCCAGCCGCAGCCCCAGGTTGGACATGACGGTCACGACCACGGTGTCGTCCGCCAGCTGCCCCGCTTCCTGCAGCGCGAACGCGAGCACGGCGATGATCTGGTCGCCGTCGATGACCTGGCCGTCCGCGTCCACCGCGAGGCACCGGTCGGCGTCACCGTCGTGAGCGATACCCGCGTCGGCGCCGTGCTCGACGACCGCGGCCTTCAGCGCCTCGAGGTGCGTCGAGCCGCAGCCTTCGTTGATGTTGTCCCCGTCGGGCTCCACGCCGATGGCGATGACCTCGGCACCGGCCCGGCGCAGCATGCGCGGCGCCATCTGGAAGGCGGCCCCGTGCGCGCAGTCGACGACCACGCGCAGGCCGGCCAGCGGCTTGTCGCCGGCCTCCGCAGGGAGCGACGACAGCAAATGGTCGAGGTAGCGCTCGTGCTCGCCGGACGCATCGGTGACCCGGCCGAAGCCGAGTTCGGGCACGGCGCCGATCGCGCCATTGCTGCCGCTGCCGCCGTGCGGCGCGCTGAGCCTGGCCTCGATCTCGTCCTCGGCCTCGTCCGGCAGTTTGCGCCCGCCGCGCGCGAAGAACTTGATCCCGTTGTCCGGTGCCGGGTTGTGGCTGGCGGACAGCATCACACCGAAGTCGGCGTCGAGCGCGTCGGTCAGGTACGCCACCGCCGGGGTCGGTATGACCCCTAGCCGCAGCACGTCAACCCCGGAGCTCGCCAGGCCGGCCACGACGGCGGCCTCGAGGAACTCACCCGATGTCCGCGGGTCCCGGCCGACCACGGCCCGGGGACGGCGCCCCGGCGAGGTCGGCGTTCCGGAGAGAACCGCGGCACCTGCGACCGCGAGGTCCATGGCGAGCTGGGCCGTGAGACCACGGCCTGCAACACCCCGGACACCGTCGGTACCGAAAAGACGACCCATGGGAACCCGCTCCTGGTTTTCCGCTGGGACGGCGCTGGCGACAGATCAGCGCTTCGAGTACTGCGGGGCCTTCCGGGCCTTCTTCAGCCCGGCCTTCTTCCGTTCCTTCACCCTGGCGTCCCTGGTCAGGAAGCCAGCCCGCTTGAGGCTCGGGCGGTTCTCCGGATCCACCAGCGTCAGCGCCCTGGCGATGCCGAGCCGCAGCGCTCCCGCCTGCCCGGTGACGCCACCGCCGGTGATCCGGGCCACCACGTCGAACGCGTCGTCGGCACCCAGGGTCACGAACGGCTCGCTGATCAGCTGCTGGTGCACCTTGTTCGGGAAGTACTCGTCCAGCGACCGGTCGTTGATCAGCCACTTTCCGCTACCCGCCGAGATGCGGACCCTGGCGATCGCCTCCTTGCGGCGGCCGGTGCCCATGGCGTTCCCGGTCACCACCGGCTTGCGGGCCGCCGGCCGCGCCTGCGCGGTGGCGCTTGCGTCGCCGGTCTGGCTGGTGTACTCCGAAAGGTGCTCGCCCTCGGGCTCAGCGCCTGCCTCGGTCTTAGGATCCTGCACGTCAGTGGATTCGGTCACGATGTCTTCCTCGTGGTTCCTTCTCGGTTACGTCGCCCGCGGCTACTTGGCCGGAGCCTTGGTGCCGGCGCGGCCGGAGCCGAGCTGAGCGACCTGCGTGATCTCGAACGGGACCGGCTGCTGCGCCTGGTGGGGGTGGTCCGGGCCCCGGTAGACCTTGAGCTTGCGCAGCATCTGCCTGCCCAGCGTGTTCTTGGGGAGCATGCCGCGTACCGCCTTCTCGACGGCTCGCTCCGGGCTCTTCGCCATCAGGTCGCGGTAGGCGACCGAGTGAAGCCCGCCCGGATACCCCGAGTGCCGGTAGGCGCGCTTGTCCTCCAGCTTGGTGCCGCTGAGCGCGACCTTGTCGGCGTTGATGACGATCACGAAGTCACCGGTGTCCACGTGCGGCGCGAAGATTGGCTTGTGCTTGCCACGCAGCAGGATCGCCGCCTGGCTGGCCAGGCGTCCGAGTACGACGTCGGACGCATCGATGACGTGCCACTGCCGCTGGATGTCGCCGGCTTTCGGGCTGAAGGTGCGCACGGATGTAGGCCTTCGCATGTTGAGTACTGAAACTTGGGCCCCGCGTGGGTGATCCTCCCTGCGGGGGAATCCGGGCATCAGCCGCCGCTGCCTGCCCGCGATGCGGGCCGTGCGGGCATGCCAGTGCACACAGACGCCTGTGCAGGATACCGGCCGCGACCGATGACGGTCAAAGCAAGGAC
>Ga0335074_10003427_pt1 | contig 21661 bp, 16 predicted proteins | sample Lox_Sample_23_FD_206715 | JGI IMG/M metagenome (GOLD analysis project Ga0335074, IMG submission 206715) | Soil microbial communities from Loxahatchee National Wildlife Refuge, Florida, United States - Lox_Sample_2.3 | ecosystem: Environmental > Terrestrial > Soil > Wetlands | place: USA... | reverse complement strand
GATCCTCATTGCTGCTCTCCTGCACTCGCGTAGATTCGTTTCGTCACGATTCGTTCGACTGGATGGCCGAATGCGTCCTTCGAGTTCTCTTTGAAAGTGACTCCATCCAAACTGATTTTCTCCACGTCGCCGTCGTACAACTGATCGCCTTCGCGAATAAAATAAACGCGCTGGTCGGGATTCGAAACGACGGCAATCATTCCGTTGCCCGACTTCACCGTCCCGTCCACCCGGACCGACGCGATCACGATGCCTGCCTTACCCGGCGGCAAATGTTCCGCACCCGTGTCCTTTTTGTCCGTCACCAAAGGCACAAACGGATCACGCTTGCCGACCATATCCACCGTGGTGCCCGAATCCACCGATTCCTCCGAGACTGGGGCTGGAATCCCAGCGACCGGAGCGGCAGCCGGTTTGGCGGTCTGCTTTGCGGCAGCCGACGCCACAGCCTTCCGGGCTTTTCGCGCTTTCTTCACCGCCTTGCCCTGCGCCCAGGTGCCGGGAATCAAACACAACGAGATCGCCAGCACTGCCATCAGGTTCGCGGTTGGTTTTGCAAGTCTCATCGTTGTCGCCCTATCGCCTTGCCGGCGCGCCCTTCGCACCCTTCGTCGTCGCGCTCGTCTGTTCCGCCGGGTTCGTAAAGAACGTCGTAACGGTGAAGGTCCCCGTAACCGACGTGCCAGGCACAACCCGGAACTTGCTATTCGTGTTCGTTCCTATCGATGCGAGCTTCAGGTCACCCACATTGATGATGCGTGAAAGGCGACCAAGCTTGGAAAAGAAGTCGAGTACCGAGTAGTACGGGCCGTCCGCCTCCACCTCGAATGGCATCTCGAAGTAGTAGGGTTTCTGTGCAACGGGATCGGCCTTCAGAGAACGGATCGAGACGCCCGAACTTAAGGCGGCCCGCTGAACCATCAGGATGAATTCATCGGTCTGCTTATCTTCCGGCACGATCGTCTGGAGCGTCGCGAGCTGTTTCTGCAGCGCGTCCATCTCGGTCTGCAGTTCGGCGCGGCGCTGTTTGTAAACGCGCAGGTTTTCGACCTCGGCTTCGAGTGGTTTCAGTTCGGACTGGGCGCTCTCAAGCTGGTCACGCACGTTCGCGAGCGGCAGCCCGGGAATGTAGAGTCCCGCCAGAATCAACACAACGGCGAGGCCCACCGATGCGAGGGCTTGTAACGGCCAGGGCCAGTCCCGGAAACTTGTTGCCATCGACTAGCTCCTTCCCTTCGGCGCGATTGGGGGCGGCTGAGTCGCTCCGGTCGCTTGGGTTGTAGGCGCGCCATTCGGTTGCGGGGCGATTGTCACAGACATCGAGAAGCCGTACGTCTGGACCGCCGGACGGATGTCGTTTTCCTTGGCGTCCTTGATCTCGACATTCGTGAAGTAGCCGCTCCGCTTCAATTCCGTAATGAAATTTGCCACGGAGTTGATCGATCCTGCCTCGCCCTCGATCGCAAGTGAATCGCCCGTTCTGGTGATCGACGTCAGCCAGAGAGCGTCCACCCGGACCACCGTATTGGCGACCATCTGAAGCAAATCCTGGGCGCCGCTGCGATTCTTCTGGAGCGTCTCGATTACGTCGATTCGTTGCTGCAGCACGGCCTTCTGGCTCTCAAACTTGTCGACGTCGTTCTTGATCTGCTGCAGGCTGGCCTTCTCCGTCTGCAGTTCGCGAATGCGCGTGTTCGTCTGTTCAAGTTGCCGGTTCTGGGAGACGTAGACAACGAACAACACGACAGCCGCTACCACAATCGCCGCGCCAACCAGCAGTATCTGTACGGTGGCCTCGAGAGGCACCGTCTGCTTCGCGGCTTTGGGACGAGACTGGCCTAGTAAGTTGATCCGGATCATGGCGTGTCAAAACTCCTCAGCGCCAGGCCCATGGCGATTGCCAGGCGCGGCGCCAACTCGCGAAGCTGACTTTCATCGTGGCGCGCGGGATTAATCGCAACTTTTCGAAATGGATAGAGCTCCTCGACCGGCATCGCGAATTCTTCCTTGAGCAGATCGAGCAAGCCCGGCACCCGCGCCGTTCCTCCGGCCACCACGATCCGGCGAATGTTCTCGCCGCTCGCCGTCGCGCGGAAGAAATCGAAAGTCTTCTGAATCTCGAGGATCAAAATGTCGGAGACGGACCGCAAAATCGAGGTTCGCTGATCTTCGCTCACTCCGGCGTGCGTTCCGCCCATCTTGAGTTTTTCGGCGTCTTCGAAGCTGAGATCGAGTTCCTTCTGCAGCGCGTCGGTGTATTGGTTGCCGCCCACCGAAACGTCGCGCGTAAAAAGAGGCGTCCAACCGCGGATGATGTTGATGTTCATCACGCTCGCGCCCACGTTCAACAGTGCGACCACCTGGGAAGGATCGGGCTCGTAATTCACCTCGAACGCGTTTTGCAAGGCGAAGGCATCGATATCGACCACCATCGGCGTCTTCCCGGCCTGCGCCAGGACGTTGGTGTGGTTCAGAATCTTGTCCTTTTTCACCGCCACCAGCAGCACATCCATCTGGTTCTCGGTAGCCTCGAGGAGCTGATAGCTGAGGTTTACGTCTGCAATGTCGAAGGGGATATGCTGGCTGGCTTCGGCTTGGATACGGTCATAGAGCTCCTCCTCGGTCATCAACGGCATGCTCACCCGCTTGACGATCACCGAGTGCCCCGAAACCGACGTCGCCACGTCTTTCGTCTTGATCTTCTGGGAGTCGAAAATGGAGATGATCTTCTCGGCGACCGACGGGGCGTCCATGATGGCGCCGTCCACGACGGTATCCTGAGCCAAGGGCTCTAGCCCGAAACTCACCAACTCATAGCCTTCTTTGGCCTTCTTCAACTCGACGGCCTTCACCGAACTAGATCCGATATCCAGGCCGATTAGCGACTTCGTTTTCCCGAGATTGAACATCGTGCGGCCCCTCACTCCTCACAGTTCGCCCTGATTTACAGAACGAATCCGTCACCCTTTTGCTGCGTTTTCGCCGAGCCGGCGTCTGCGCCCTTTGTTTCTGTTTCGCCCCAACGATTCAGGCCCCTTCGCCACACCCCGGAATGAGCTGCGGTACTAATAGAACTGGTACGCTCCCCGTGGACCGTTTATCACATCCCGTGCCGCAGACTGTCAATCAACATGTTTCGGGTTTGTGCTTCTGGTAAAACCCCGCCCAAAGGACAGGGTGCCTCCCCAGGTCGTGCTCGGGAATCGGCGTGCAGCAGGCGTGGCAGCCTGACAGGCCGATTTCGGCGGGCGGTTTCGCTTTTTGCCTTTTCTTCTTCGCTTGGAAAATGCGTCAGGCGAATAGCTTCAGATGAACTACCGATCGAGCCTCAGTTTCTCCCAGAGGTCATCGACACGCTTTTTCGTTGCGCGATCCATCTTGATTTCGTCCGGCCAGCGTCCCGTGTAGCCTTCTTCGGGCCACTTTCGAGTTGCATCGATTCCCATCTTTGAGCCGAAGTCCTGTCGGCGGGCCGCGTGATCGAGCGTGTCGACAGGCCCCATCACGAACTGGATGTCGCGCTCCGGGTCGATGGCGCACAGAGCCTTCCACACCACCTCGCGCGAGTCTTGCACGTTGACGTCGTGATCGACGACAACGACGACTTTCGTGAACATCGCCTGACCCAGCGACCAGATCGCGTTCATGGTCTTTCGCGCGTGCCCCGGGTAGCTCTTGCGAATGGAAACGATCATCAGGTTCTGGAAAATTCCCTCTGCCGGCATCGCCACATCCACAATTTCGGGGTGTTGCATCTTCATCACAGGCAGGAACACGCGCTCGATCGCATGGCCGATGAAATAGTCTTCCTGTGGAGGCGGCCCGACGATCGTCGTTAAATACAGCGGATCCTTGCGATGTGTGATGCACTGCACGTGGAAAACCGGATATTCGCCTTCAAGCGAATAAAAACCCGTGTGATCGCCGAATGGGCCCTCCGTTCGCGTCTCTCCCAGTTCCACGTGCCCTTCGAGCACGATCTCTGCGTTTGCCGGCACTTCGAGATCGACTGTCTTGCACTTCACCAGATCGACAGGCTCGCGCCTCAGGAAGCCCGAGAACATGAATTCGTCCATATCGGGCGGCACGGGCAAAATCCCCGCGAAGCACGTAGCCGGATCGGCGCCAATGGCTACGGCCACCGGGAGCTTCCCTCCCCTGTTTTTTGAGAGCGCGTTGCGATAGTGCTCGGCGCCATGCTTCTGCGTCTGCCAATGCATGCCGGTGGTTCGCGAATCAAAGACCTGCATGCGATAACAGCCCACGTTGCGCTTGCCGGTTTCAGGATTCTTGGTGATTACCATGGGCCACGTGATATAGCGCCCGCCGTCTTGAGGCCAGCATTGCAGGATCGGAAAATCCAGCAGCGAAAAACCGTCCGTGCGGACCACGTCCTGGCATTCCCCGGTGCGCACACTCTTGGGAAAAACCGAGCCGAGCTCGGCAAGCTTGGGAAGCATTTTGACCTTGTCCAGAATCCCCTGGGGCGACTGCATATCCAGAATCGAGGAAATCCGATCCGCAATCTCGTCGAGAGAGTCCACTTCGAGGGCCAAATTCATCCGCCTCTCGGTCCCGACCAGATTCGTCACCGCCGGGAAGCGCGAGCCCTTCGTACGCTCGAATAGCAGGGCGGGGCCGCCTCGCTTCACCGTGCGATCCGAAACCTCCGTGATTTCCAGCACCGGATCGACCTCGGCCGATATACGCTTCAGTTCGCCCTCTTTTTCCAGTTTGCGCAAAAAATCCCGCAGATCGCGATACGCCACTTCCCCTCCTTGAGATCCGAGCCGCTCACTCTAACACGGCTTGCCTTCGGCGGCCCTGGTAGACGACCATGAGCTAGGATCGATTGGTGAAGCAGAGAAACCAATTGGGTGGGCCATGCGTCTTTACTTTTGAGAGGCCACAGGCGCGGGTGTAAAAGTCGGAACCTAGACAGATCACCGCCAGATCGTGACCGCCAACCCCGAAGGCAGAGGTTAATGTCGCTAAGAGAATCCTATCAACAGCATAAGAAGCTGTACCTGATCGGTGCGGCTGCTCTAATCGTTCTTGTGGCCGGTTGGTCATACGCGAGGAGCCGTGCCAACGATCCGAAGTTCACTACGTCCGAGGTCCGGACCGGCAACATCACCGCCAGCGTACAGGCCACGGGAACGATCAACGCGCTGACCACCGTGCCCGTCGGCTCGTACGTGTCCGGTACCGTCGAGTACATCTTCGCCGATTACAACACGAGGGTTCACAGCGGACAGGTGCTCGCCCAGCTTGATCCGGCGATCTATGAGGCGCAGGTGACCCAGGCACGCGGCAATCTCCAGAATGCCGAGGCGAATCTGGTCACGCTGGCGGCCACCGTTCAGGTTGACGAAGCGAATTTGGCCAAGGTCGAAGCGAACGTCAAATACGAGCAGGCCACGGCCAAGCGCTCGCAGGACCTCTTCCAATCCGGCATCGTCTCGGCGGATTCAAATGATCTCACGCAGTCCAGCCTCGGGCAGGCCCAAGCGGACGTGCAAGCCGCTCAGGCGCAGGTGGATCAGGCCAGGGCCACCCTCACCCAGGCGAAATCGCAGGTCACCTCGATGGATGGCGCGCTCAAAGCCGCCGAAACGAGTCTCAAGTACACCACGATCATTTCACCGATCGATGGCACCGTCGTCGCGCGCAACGTCGATGTCGGCCAGTCCGTTGCCGCGACTCTCCAGGCCCCACAGGTTTTCACCGTCGCGCAGGACCTGACCCGGATGCAAGTCTATGCGGCGACCGACGAATCCGACACGGGCAATATCAAAGTCGGCACGCCGGTGACATTTCAAGTGGACGCCTTCCCGACCCAGTTGTTTCACGGCCGGGTAAGCACCGTGCGCCTGAATCCCACCACCGTGCAGAACGTGGTGACCTATAACACCGTGATCGACTTCAGCAATCCGGACGAAAAGCTACTGCCCGGGGAAACCGCTTACGTCACGATTCCGACGGGCCATGCGCAGAATGCAACGCTGATTCCCAATCCCGCGCTGACTTTCAAGCCGACGATGACGCCCAAGGCCCTTCAGGAGCTGTACAAGCAGTACAACATTTCGCGCGAGGCCTCCTCGACTCATCTGGGCGGGTGGCAGGTGGTTTGGAAATTGGGGCCGGACCAGAAGCAGCTGATTCCGGTGGCGATCCAGGTCGGAATTACCGACTACAACAACACGCAGCTCCTTCAGGGGGATCTCCATCAAGGGGACACCTTGGTGATCGCCGAACAGTCGAAGGGCGCCGCGGGTGGTAACGTACGGCCGCCGGGCTTCGGCGGCGGCGGGCCGCCGCGCTAGTCGGTTTGAACGGGTCTTAGTCTGGCGAGCAATCGCACTACGAGGTGCGACCATGAATCCGAGAGAAGTGATTCGCGTGGCCTTGCGGGCGCTGGCGCGCAACAAACTGCGGACGATCCTCACGATGCTGGGCATCATCATCGGCGTCGGCGCCGTTATATGCACGGTCGCGATTGGTCAGGGTGCCACGGCGCAGGTTCAAGCCCAGATTCAGTCTCTCGGCGACAATATGGTGATGGTTTTCTCCGGCAGCGTAAACACCGGCGGCGTGCGCATGGGCAATGGCGCAACCAAGACGCTCACGGCCGACGACGCTGACGCGATTCTCGCGCATGTTCCGGGAGTGGTAGCAGTCTCCCCCATCGTCGGATCATCAGTGCAGGTGGTAAACGGCAACCAGAATTGGCTCACGCGCGCGAACGGCACTTCAGCGGATATCACGCAGATTCGCAATTGGCCGGTCGTCCAGGGGAGCATGTTCTCGGAACGCGACGTCAACATGGCCGCGAATGTGTGCGTCCTCGGAAATACCGTCTCGCAGCAGTTGTTCGGAGATTCGGATCCCGTGGGACAGATGATTCGCGTGCAAAACCTTCCCTTCCGCGTCATGGGCGTGCTGCTGGCGAAGGGCCAGTCGAGCAATGGACAAGATCAGGACGATATGATGATCATGCCGTATACGACGGTCCAAAAGAAGATTTCCGGAATCAGCTGGGTCCAACTGATCATGGTTTCCACAAGCTCCCAGCAAGTTATGGGGCAGGTCCAGAGCGGTATCTCCGCGCTTCTGCGGCAGCGCCATCATCTGCGCCCTACGGAAGACGACGACTTCATCATCCGCAGCCCCAACGAAATGGCGCAAGCCGCCGAGGCGACCTCGTTGGTGATGACGCTTCTTTTGGCGGGCATTGCGTCGATTTCGCTGCTGGTGGGCGGCATCGGCATCATGAACATCATGCTGGTCTCCGTCACCGAGCGGACGCGTGAGATTGGCGTGCGCATGGCCGTGGGCGCCACCGAAGAGGACGTGCAGGCTCAGTTCCTAAGCGAAGCGCTCGTGCTGAGCTCGATCGGCGGCTTGGCAGGCATTGCGCTCGGGATGGTTGCGTCGGCCATCATCTCAAACGTGCTGCACTGGTCGACCGTCGTTTCCCTGCTTTCGGTCGTCGTCGCCGTGGTTTTTTCCGCCGGCGTCGGCATCGTGTTTGGTTACTATCCGGCGCGCCGGGCTGCCCGGCTCGATCCCATTGAGGCTCTCCGATATGAATAAGATTCGCAGGAATGTTGCGCGCGAACTGGGTTCCGCGGGCTCTTGGCTCGCTGCATTGCTCCTCGCAGCCCTGCTGGGAATCTCGTGCACGGCGAGCGCGCAGGCACCGACGAACGCTCCTGGACAGACGATGCGCCCTCACGGCCAGATGGGCGTGCATCCGTCCGTAACTCCTGCTGTGCCGGCCAGCACCAAGGTCGAAACACCCAAAACGAACGCCAAGGGCGAGCAGTTCTTCATTATCGCCTCGCTCGATCAGTCGAAATCCGAAATCCTCTTGAAGCGGCCCGACGAAGTGACCGAATTGCTAAACACGACTCCCCAGACGCAGTTCTTCGATGAGAATGGCAAGCCGCTGAAGCTTTCCGACCTTCGCGCGGGCGATACCGTGTGGGTCACGTCGACGGGCGGCGCGCACCCGACGGCCGTTCGAATCCGCAAGGGACAAATGACCGTCGCCGACCTTCACCGCTATTACCTCGACTACGCCGAAATCAAGTAGCCCCTCTGTTTTCCCGCGCAGGTGAAGGCGCGGCTTCATCCGCCTTCCTTTCGCACATAGACGCGCATCGTTCATTCGCTGATTGAAAGTCCCCAAGCTTCCCGGCACACATCTAACACGCGGTGATTCGCGTCGACCGGGATTCCTTCTGCGGCGAAACATCTTGCGCCTGCTCCGCATCCGGGCGGCCCCAGGTGCGTTGATGCGGCCACGTGGACGGCCGGCGCCGATCATATTGCGGTGACGCGTTATCGTCGCTGCGCTATTATCGATTCTGCTCGGATAAACGGAATGACGAAAAGCAACCAGGGAGAGCGTGAAGTCTACGAGTTCATCGCCGAGAAAATCGATAGTGTGCCTCACCTGGAAGCATTGTTGCTTTTGTGGAACAGTCGGCCGGCAAAGTGGTCTGCAGCGGATTTAGCGAGCCGGCTGTACGTCGATCGCGATGTTGCCGGACGGCTCTTGCACGATTTGACCCGTGAAGGACTCGTCGTCCCGATGCCGGGGGCAGCGGAACAGTATTACTACGAGCCAAAATCGGACGAGAGAGACGAACTCGTGGAATTGGTTGACGCAACGTACCGCAAGCAAGTCGTTCGGATCTCGACGATGATTCATTCGAAAGCATCTTCCGCGGTTCGTGATTTTGCGCGCGCGTTTCGCTTCACGAAGGAAAGAGAGTGACATGGCCGAGATAGTCTATCTCCTGCAGACTTTCACGAGCCTGCTCTGCGCGATTCTGCTGCTGCGCGGCTACGCGCGAGGGAGAAGAAAACTGCTGCTCTGGAGCGGCCTCTGCTTCGCCGGCCTGACGATTTCCAGCGCTCTCGTTTTTGTCGATTTGGTCTTGCTTCCGACCGTCGATCTCTTTCTGTACCGGCTCTTCGCCACCGCTATCGCCATGGCGATGCTGCTATACGGCCTGATATGGGAGAGCCAATGACGTCTCTTGAGGCATTTCTGCTTGGCATTATTGCGATGGCTTCGATAACGGCGGGCGTCTTTTTCCTGAAGTTCTGGAGAAGCGCGCGCGACACATTCTTCCTTGCGTTCGCCGCATTCTTCCTCATCGAAGCGGTGGATCGCATCGCCCTGCTGTTTTTCTCCAAACCCAATGAGGCGAGCCCCTGGATTTATCTCGTTCGCTTGCTCGCGCTCTTCTTGATTGTGGCGGCGATTCTTCGGAAAAACTACGGAGATACCCGCTGAGACACCTCTAGCCGCTGACGGCGGGCGACGCCTCGTAACGCGCGGCCGTGGAAGCGATGGGGATTACGACTTCCAGTTCCGTACCCGGATTGGCATTTCGCAGCATTAACTCCCCCCCGACTTCCTTGACGCGCTGCCTCATTCCCCCGATTCCGACACCGATGCTGTCGGGCTGAAACTCGGCCGTGCGATCCGAAATGCCTTTGCCGTCGTCGCGGACAGTGCCAATGACATGGTGTTCTTCCTTCACCAGGCGGACCCAGGCGTTCCGGGCCCCGGAGTGCCGGAAGACGTTGGTGAGCGCTTCTTGCACGATGCGGAAGACGGTCGTCTCGATTTCCGACGACAGCCGCGGAAAATCCGCCGGTTTCGCTTCCAACGAGGTTTCAATGCCGGTTCGTTTCGTCACGCCTTCCAGATACCACTGCAGCGCCGAGGGGAGCCCGGCTTCGTCAAGCAGTGGAGGGTGCAGAAGGTAGGAGATGCTACGGACTTCCTGGATCGCGCGTTCGACCAGTCCGCTGATGTCGGTGAGAGCTTGTTTGGTCAAATCCGAAATGCGGTCCTGGCCGGATACGCTGTCGGCAATCATCTTCGCAGCGGCTAGATCCTGACCGAGACCGTCGTGCAGGTCGCGCGCGATCCGGCGGCGTTCCTCGTCCTGCGCGACGATTAGCCTGCCTGAGAGGTGACGCAATTCACGGTTGAGCACCTTCAGCTGGTTCGTCTTGCGATGAAGTTCGGCAAAGATGCTCACCTTGGCCCGCAGTAATTCAGGGATCACCGGCACGGCGATATAATCGACGGCGCCCCGTTCGTATCCCTTGAGCCGGTCGATATCGGTCAAGTGGACGGCGGAGATGAAGATGATCGCAGTCGTCTGGAAACGCGGGTGCTGACGAATCATTTCCGCGAGCTCAAAGCCATCGATCTCGGGCATGCTGACGTCCATCAAAACGACGGCAATGTCCGATTTGAGCAGATGCTCCAGCGCTTCTCGGCCGGAATTCGCCTTGATGAGGTTCTCGCCGAGCTCGCTTAGAATCGCTTCGTAGCTGAGCAATTTCCCGGGATGATCGTCCACCATCAGGATGTTGACCTTATCCTGCTCCCTCATGCGGTCCCTCCCGTCTCACCAGTGCAAGGATCTTCGTTTCCGCCTCGATATCGGGCGAATCTTCTTACCGATGGAGCCACATGCGCAGCGCGGACAGCAGTTGCTCCGTGTTGACCGGTTTCGCCAGATACTCCGACGCGCCCGCCTCCAGGCACTTCTCGCGATCGCCCTTCATCGCCTTCGCCGTCAGGGCGATGATGGGCAAGCGTCCGAAGGAAGCATTCCGGCGAATCACCTGCATCGTTTCGTAGCCGTCCATTTCCGGCATCATGATGTCCATTAGAACGATCGCCACGTCGGGCGTGGACTCGAGGGTTGCAATTGCTTCACGGCCCGTGCCTGCCGTGACGACCGTCATCCCCCGCCTTTCCAGCACGCTGCTCAGCGCGAAAATGTTTCGCACGTCATCATCGACCACGAGAACTTTCTTGCCCACCAGCGCTTCGTCCGAGCGATGCAGGCGGTCGAGCATGCGCTGCTTCTCCACGGGCAAGTCGGCGACAACGCGGTGCAGGAAGAGAGAAGTCTCGTCAAGCAGCCTCTCGGGAGATTCGACGCCCTTCACGACGACGCTGCGGGCAAGCGTATGCAAGCGAGCGTCTTCCTCCGGCGAAAGCTCTTTGCCTGTAAAAACCACGACCGGAACATCGCTGATCGCCGGATCATCACGAAGCTGCTCCAAAACATCGAAGCCGGTCATATCGGGAAGACGCAAATCAAGCACCACGCAATCAAATGGGTCCGTCTTGATTGCCGTTAGTCCGTCGGCGCCTGTCGCAACCACTGATACGTCGATATCGTCATGCCCCAGGAGTTCGCGGATGCTCATCTGCTCCGCGGCATTGTCCTCGACTACGAGAAGGCGTTTGCGGCGCGGGGCCGCATATTCCTTAATGCGATTCAGCGCGGCCTCCAGGCTTTCCGGGTTCGTCGGCTTGGTGACGAAAGAAAATGCGCCACGGGTCAGCCCATTTTGACGGTCCTCATCAAGCGTCAGCATCTGGACGGGGATGTGCCGCGTCGCCGGGTCTTGCTTCAGATGGTTGAGCACAGTCCAACCCACCATATCGGGCAAGAAGACGTCGAGCGAGACGGCGGTGGGGTGGAACTCGCGGGCGAGGGCCAGCGCCTCCGCGCCTCGCGTCGCCAGAAGCACCTTGAACCCTTGATCCCGGGATAAATCGCGAAGTATGCGGGCGTAGTGGGGATCGTCTTCGACGATAAGCAACACAGCGTCCGCAGGCTGCAGATTTTCCCTGTCGTCCTCGATCGGCTCTACCGCCAGTTCCGATGCGGCAGCGGCCGGCAATTGCGAAGACGACGAAGGCACAGCGGATTTGCGATCCACTCTCGTCATGCCAGACGATGGACCGGCGTAGGTTTGAGGGAGGTAAAGAATGAACATGCTCCCCTTACCCGGGGCGCTGCGCAACTGGATTTCGCCTCCAAGCAGACTGGCCAGTTCGCGGCTGATCGCCAGGCCGAGACCCGTGCCGCCGTATTTGCGGCTCGTGCCTGCGTCGGCCTGCTGGAAAGCCTCGAAGATGATCCTCTGTTTTTCGACAGGAATCCCAATCCCCGTGTCGGAAACCGCGAACGACACCACCGACGCGGAACGGCTCAGCACCGGATGGTCCTCGCTCCAGCCGCTTTCGGCGACGGAGACCGCGAGGCGAACGCTTCCCTGCTCGGTGAACTTGAAAGCGTTCGAGAGCAGGTTCTTGAGCACCTGCTGAAGGCGCTTCGCGTCCGTCACGAGGCTGCGCGAAAGATTCGGATCGGTTTGCACCTCGAAGGCGAGGCGCCGATTTTCGGCTTCGTGGCGGAATGGACGGGCGACCATATCGAGAAGGCCCGCAAAAAATACCTCCTCAGCCTCCACCGACACGGTCCCGGATTCGATTTTCGAGAGGTCGAGAATGTCGCTGATCAGGTTCAGCAGGTCCGTGCCCGCGCCATGGATCGTGCGCGAGAATTCCACCTGCTTCGGCGTCAAGTTGCCGTCCGGATTGTCGGCGAGCTGTTGGCCGAGAACCAGAATACTGTTCAAGGGCGTGCGTAGCTCATGCGACATGTTTGCGAGGAACTCGGACTTGTATTTGGAAGTCAGCGCGAGTTCCTTGGCTTTTTCTTCGAGGGCGCGGCGCGCCTGTTCGATTTCCTGATTCTTCCGCTCCACTTCCACGTTCTGCTCGGCCAGTTGCTGCGCTTTTTGCGCGAGTTGCTCGTTGGTCTGCTGCAGCTCCCTTTGCTGCGCCTGGAGTTCGGCTGCAAGTTGCTGGGATTGCGTCAGCAGAGCCTCGGTCTGCATGGTCGCCTCAATGCTATTGAGCACGATGCCGATGCTCGACGTCAGCTGCTCGAGGAACGCCAGATGCGAGGCCGTGAAATTGCTCAACGTCGCCAATTCGATCACCGCTTTGACGCGGTCCTCGAAGAGGACGGGCAGCACGATTACGTTCTGCGGCACGGACTCGAATAATCCCGAACGGATCGGCACGGTTTGTGCCGGCAGATTGCTGACCAACATTCGCTTCTTTTCAGTCGCGCACTGTCCGACGAGACCGTCGCCCAGCCTCAGGTGCTGAGGATGCCCATCCATCGCATCGTCCGCGAATGAAGACAGCAGCGTCAGGCCTTCGGGCTCTTCGGCCTCGCGGTAGATCACGCCTTGCTGTGCGTCCACAAGGGGCGCGAGCTCCGAGAGCAACATTCGTCCCACCGTCGCCAGGTCGCGTTGCCCTTGGAGCATGCCGGTAAATCGCGCGAGGTTTGTCTTCAGCCAGTCCTGTTCTTTGTTGCGGTCCGTAGTGAGCCGCAAGTTGTCGATCATCGTATTGATGTTGTCCTTCAGATCGGCAACTTCGCCTCTTGCTTCCACCTGAATCGACCGGGTCAGATCGCCCTTCGTGACGGCCGTCGCGACCTCCGCAATCGCGCGCACTTGGTTCGTCAGGTTGTCCGCGAGCAGGTTGACGTTGCCCGTGAGGTCCTTCCACGTACCGGCCGCTCCGGGGACGTTCGCCTGGCCGCCCAACCGCCCCTCCACGCCGACCTCGCGTGCAACCGTAGTCACCTGGTCGGCGAATGTCGCGAGTGTGTCCGTCATGTTGTTGATCGTGTCAGCCAGTGCGGCCACTTCGCCCTTGGCGTTCACCGTAAGTTTCTGGGTAAGTTCGCCGTTTGCGACCGCCGTAACCACCTTCACGATGCCGCGCACCTGTTCGGTCAGGTTCGCGGCCATCACGTTGACGTTGTCCGTCAGGTCCTTCCACGTGCCCGCCACGCCGGGCACCTGCGCCTGGCCTCCCAGCTTTCCTTCCGTTCCCACTTCGCGCGCCACGCGCGTCACTTCGGCGGCGAACGCGTTCAGTTGGTCCACCATCGTGTTGATCGTGTTTTTCAGCTCGAGGATTTCACCCTTCACGTCGACGGTGATCTTGCGCGACAAATCGCCCCGGGCCACGGCGGTCGTCACCTCGGCGATGTTGCGGACTTGAGCCGTCAGGTTGCCGGCCATCGCATTCACCGAGTCCGTCAAGTCCTTCCACGTGCCCGCGACGCCCGGCACGTTCGCTTGTCCACCGAGCCGGCCTTCGCTGCCTACCTCGCGCGCCACGCGCGTCACTTCGGCGGCGAACGACCGCAACTGCTCAACCATGGTGTTGAGCGTTTCCTTGAGCTGCAGAATCTCTCCGCGCACGTCCACCGTGATCTTGCGCGAGAGGTCGCCGCTCGCGATCGCCGTGGCCACCTCGGCGATGTTTCGCACTTGGCCCGTCAGGTTGCTGGCCATGAAGTTCACGTTGTCGGTCAGGTCTTTCCACGTGCCGCCCACGCCCGGCACCTGCGCCTGGCCTCCCAGCTTTCCTTCCGTTCCCACTTCGCGCGCCACGCGCGTCACTTCGCCGGCGAACGCGTTCAGCTGGTCCACCATCGTGTTGATCGTATTTTTCAGCTCGAGGATTTCGCCCTTCACATCGACCGTGATCTTGCGCGACAAATCGCCTCGGGCCACGGCGGTCGTCACTTCGGCGATGTTGCGGACTTGAGCCGTCAGATTGCCGGCCATCGAGTTGACCGAGTCCGTCAAATCTTTCCACGTGCCCGCGACGCCGGGCACGTTGGCTTGTCCGCCAAGCCGTCCTTCGCTGCCTACTTCGCGCGCCACGCGCGTCACTTCGCCAGCGAATGCGTTCAGCTGGTCCACCATCGTGTTGATCGTGTTTTTCAGCTCGAGGATTTCGCCCTTCACGTCGACCGTAATCTTGCGCGAGAGGTCGCCCCGGGCCACGGCGGTCGTCACTTCAGCGATGTTGCGGACTTGAGCCGTCAGGTTGCCGGCCATCGCGTTGACCGAGTCCGTCAAGTCCTTCCAGGTACCGGCGCCGGGCACGTTGGCCTGTCCACCAAGCCGCCCTTCGCTGCCTACCTCGCGCGCCACGCGCGTGACCTCCGAGGCGAAAGATCGCAGCTGGTCCACCATCGTGTTAATGGTGTCTTTCAACTCCAGAATTTCGCCCTTCACGTCGACCGTGATCTTGCGCGACAAGTCGCCGCGCGCCACCGCAGTGGACACTTCTGCGATATTGCGGACTTGAGCCGTCAGGTTACCGGCCATGAAATTCACGTTGTCGGTCAGGTCCTTCCACGTACCGGCGACGCCGGGCACCTGCGCCTGGCCCCCCAGCTTTCCTTCCGTTCCCACTTCGCGCGCCACGCGCGTCACTTCGCCGGCGAATGCGTTCAGCTGGTCCACCATCGTATTAATGGTGTCTTTGAGTTCGAGGATTTCGCCCTTCACGTCGACGGTGATTTTGCGCGATAGGTCGCCGCGGGCCACGGCAGTTGTCACTTCGGCGATGTTGCGGACTTGAGCCGTCAGGTTGCCGGCCATCGAGTTGACCGAGTCCGTCAAGTCCTTCCACGTTCCCGCCACGCCGGGCACGTTGGCTTGCCCGCCGAGCCGGCCTTCCGTTCCCACCTCGCGAGCCACGCGCGTCACTTCACCCGCGAACCGGTTGAGCTGGTCAACCATGGTGTTGAGCGTTTCCTTGAGCTGCAGAATCTCGCCGCGCACGTCTACCGTGATCTTGCGCGAGAGGTCGCCGCTCGCAATCGCGGTCGTCACTTCAGCGATGTTGCGGACTTGAGCCGTCAGGTTGCCGGCCATCGCATTCACCGAGTCCGTCAAGTCTTTCCAAGTTCCCGCGACCCCGGGCACGTTGGCTTGTCCACCAAGCCGCCCTTCGCTCCCTACCTCGCGCGCCACGCGCGTCACTTCCGAAGCGAAAGACCGCAGCTGATCCACCATCGTGTTGATGGCTTCCTTGAGTTGCAGAATCTCTCCGCGCACGTCTACCGTGATCTTACGCGATAGGTCGCCGCTCGCCACCGCGGTGGCCACCTCCGCGATATTGCGCACCTGCCCGGTCAGGTTGCTGGCCATGGAGTTCACCGAATCGGTGAGGTCCTTCCACGTTCCCGCGACGCCCGGCACTTGCGCCTGGCCTCCCAGCTTTCCCTCGGTGCCCACCTCCCTGGCAACGCGCGTCACTTCCGCCGTGAACACGCCCAGTTGCTGAATCATGGTGTTGACGATATTGGCCGAGCGGAGAAATTCGCCTTCCAGCGGGCGGCCATCTACTTCCATTTGAACCGTTTGCGTAAGATTGCCTTGCGCCACTGCGGCAATCGCCCGCGTCACTTCGGCAGTCGGCCGCAAGAGATCCTCAACCAGCGTGTTGACCGAGATCTCCATCTCGCCCCAGGCGCCGCGCGACTCGTGAAATCGGGTGCGCTCGCGAGTCTTGCCTTCTTTGCCCACCACATGGCCCACGCGCTTCAGCTCGCCCGCCATGTGCTGGTTCGCAGCCACAATTTCGTTAAACGTATCTGCGATCTTTCCCGGGATGCCGGTCCAGGTTCCCGGCAGGCGCGCGGAGAAGTCTCCATCGCGAACCGTCTGCAGGCTCGCGAGAATCACACTGAGCTCCTTCGAATCGGACCCGCGCCCTTTGCCGTGCCCGTTCCGTTTCGAAGATGCCGGCGCGACTTCGGTGACGTCTATCTCGCTTTTCGCGTCAGAACCACTCATAACTTCTCCAGATAAGTCAGATAAGGGCAAAAGGCCGCTCTGGCCCTCTGCCTCGATGCCTGCGGAGCATGTGCCGTCTCTTCGACAGTAAAAACAAGGCCGATGAAGGGGACGCCATAATGACTGACTGTGCTTAACACACAATTGCACTCAATCGCTCTACAGGATTTTCTGTATGGAAGTCGGGGAAATGCTTTAGGGCAAGACGCTGCTGCTCAGGAAATATCAGGTGGGACAGCCCCTTTTGGAAGCCCCCGCTGGCCTGGGTGGCGAGATGACAGGACTCCGCCATCTCGCCACGCCATCAATAGCCGGGATTCCCGGGCCGTCCTCGTGCACCTCATAATCGTCAATCAGTTGCATCGACGAAAACTTCTTCTTCTCAAGAGTGGCCACCAAAATCAGCAAAAGTATTGTCAGCGCTAAGAAAAACCCATGACGCGCCTCAACCATCCTCCACGGGCTACGGAAACACTCTGTAATGCGCCCGGGAATTCGATCGCTGGCGAGCTGGCCCATGCTTCGTATGCAGGTTGATGATGGCGTTGACGAGCGCGACGTGGGAAAGGGCTTGCGGAAAATTGCCCACCAGCTGTTTTCCTTCCACTTGATACTCCTCGGATATTAGCCCCACGTCGTTGCGCACCTTCAGCAGGCGGCTCACCAGTCTTTCGGCGTCACGGTGACGTCCCGCGAGTTCGTAGTAATCGGCCAGCCAGAAGCCGCATGGCAGAAACGCGCCCTCGATCGGACGCCTGCTCTTCCCCGTGCGCCTATAACGCATCACGAAGCCTCCGTGAATCAGCTCTTTTTCGATCGCACGCACGGTGCCGAGGATTCGCTCATCTCTGGGAGGCAAAAAGCCGACGAGGGGAAGCAACAGCAGGCTCGCGTCGAGTTTCTTTGAACCGTACGACTGAACGTCCAATTCCTGAATCGAATCCCAGCCGGCAAATCTGATCGTGAATCTCCTGTCGGACGGAGCGCCACTGATCGAGGGGCGCCTTTATGCCAAAACGTTCGGCGCCGCGAATCGTCCGGTCGAAAGCAACCCACGCCATCACCTTCGAATGCGTGAAATGCCGCTTCTTACCGCGTACTTCCCAGATTCCATGGTCCGGCAGCCGCCAAATCTTCTGCAAATGCTCCAAAAGAGCAAACTGAAGATCGAAATCGCCCACGCCTATTTTCGCGGAAGTCCGAGCCTGGTGCAAAACGTCGGCCAGCTCGCCGTAAACATCCAGTTGCAACTGCTCGCTGGCCTCGTTGCCCACTCGCACCGGCGACGAATGACGGTAACCCGGTAGCCACGGCACTTCCCATTCCCGCAGAAGGCGCTCGCCCGCGACCCCGTACATGATCTGCAGCTGATCGGCGCTGCCCGCTGCTGAGCGAACCAGCCAGGCCTGCCACCGGCGCGCTTCCTCGTGGTAGCCGGCGTGGATGAGCGCCAGCAGAGTAAAGGTCGCATCTCGCAGCCAGCAGAAGCGATAGTCCCAATTGAGCGCGCCGCCGGGTTGTTCGGGCAACGAAGTCGTCGGGGCGGCGACGATGCCGCCGGTCGGCGCATACGTCAAAGCCTTTAGCGTAATAAGGGATCGTTCGACGGCATCGGACCATCGTCCCTTGTATTTACACCGCGCCGCCCACCTGCTCCAGAATTTTTCCGTTTTCTTAAGCGACGCCTCGATACGCGCGGAACGAGGACGCGCCGCCCGAAACGAATCCGCGTATAGCAGTTCGAAGTGGATTGTTTCGCCGGCCTTGACCGTGAATTCGCTGATCGTATGAAAATCCTTGCCATGCACGGCAACGGGCGTCCGGAGAATCAGGCGATGCGGTCCCGCGATGGCCGAGAGATCGGCGCCGTTCCGCGTCACCCAGGGAATCGTCAGCCCGTAATCGAAGCGAATCGCCAGGTCCATTGTCATGCGAACTTTCCCGCTGCGGCCGTGGATGATTCGGATGAGCCGGCGATGCGCTCCACGGAGCGGCATGAAATCGGTCAACGTCACCTTTCCTTCGGATGTCTGAAAATCGGTGTCGAGCACCAAAGTGTGCGGCCGATAGCGCCGGATGGCGCGAGCCTTGGCCTTCGGCTTCAGTCGCCAGCGGCCATTCTCCGGAGTTCCTATCAGCGCCGCAAAACACGCCGGTGAATCGAACCGCGGCAGGCAGAGCCAATCGATGGAGCCTTCTCGGGATACCAGTGCGGCCGTTTCGCAATCGCCGATGAGCGCGTAATCGCCGATCGCGGCCGGCATCGCCGCGCTCTGCACGGACTTCGCATGAGACGTTCGTTTCATCACCATCTATCTGTCACCGTTCGAATTGTCGCACCACTTGCAACATTCGCAGAGCCCGTACAGCCATTTCGATGGACTTAAGTTCAGCGTGTTAGGTGATCTATGTTGGAGAATGATGGAAAACGGGATTCCGTAATGAAAGACGAGCGCGAAGCCTCCGACGCAGTGAATTTCGAGTGGTTTTTCTAGTGTCCTGTCGATCTCGCCCAGGAATTCCTTCCATGGCGAAGGGAGTGCCACGCTCGATCTCTCACCGGGCATAGGGAAGCTGTTCCGGCCGCATGTCTGCCAGCAGATTCCAGTGTGCCGCATCGGCGGTGCGGTTCTTTGAAAGCCACTGCCGTTCCCTCTCGGTCATGGGAGGACGGTAGAAAAAGCCCTCCTTCGCAAGGCGGCTCTCTTCGAGCATTTCTTCGAGCTTGCCCAGTTCCTTCGATCTGGTGTCGTTGCTATGACCCTCGGCCACACGTCGGGCGAGTCGCACGACAAAACCCAGCTTGTTTTGAAGATTGAATTTCCGAGCGGTCTCGACCAGCCACGCATCTGGACGCCCGTACTTCATCGCCACCCACGGCAAAGCCTCCGCAACACAGCCATCAAGGCTGGTCTTCCCCAATGCCGTAAGCAACACTTCATAAGGGTTCTTCCTTGCGGTATGCGTCTTGAGGTAAGCGAAGCCCGGATATTCGAGTCTTGCCAACCATTCTGCCAATTGATCATCACTCGTCTTCGTTGGCACAAAATCCTTCTCGATGGGGAGAGCTTCCGGCGACAACCTGTAAACAGAAACTGCCTGACGAACCACGCGGGGCGTCAACCGCCGCTTCCCATTTTCGAGCAGATTCAAGTACGCCTGAGTCACGCCCAGATGATTAGCCGCCTCTTCCTGCGTCCAGCCTTTGTGTTGACGCGCTTGTTTGAGTTCCTGTGACTTCATAACGCTCACTTTATAGTATACTTGTTATATCCTGTCGATGAGAACACGGGGGCCTACCATAACCTCAATTCGCGCTTCCGATCCAACAGGTGAGCGTGATGGACCCGGCCAGGCATCGGGTCGCATTTTGGGTTGACCCGGTACGCTCCTGAGGGAAGCGCCGGCTGGCCCACCATGGATGAAATCGTAAGTTCAGTTGCGGCTACCGCGAACGACGATTTGCGTCGGCGTCGAGAGGAGCGGGGCCCCGTCCAGGAGCCATCGCCAAGACAAGCACTGCTCCCAATACCAGCATGCCGCTCATCAAAAACATCCCTACGGCGAAGCCTCCCGTCGCATTCTTGATATAGCCGAGTGAAGAAGGCCCGACGAATCCGGCAACGTTTCCGATCGTGCTGATGAGCGCGATACCGGCCGCAGCGGCGGTGCCCGAAAGATACAGCCCGGGAATCGTCCAGAACGTGGGAATGCAGCCATGCACTCCGGCCGTCGCGAGAGTGAGGAATGCAATTCCGACGATGGGATTGTGAGGCACCAGCGGGATCAAAAGCATTCCCAGCGCGCCCGCAAACGCCGGTGCGGCGAAGTGCCAGCTGAACTCTCGCACTTTGTCCGAATGGCGCCCGATCCAGACTTTTGCGATTACCGCCGCGATCGAAGGTATCGTCGAATAGATGCCGATCTTCATGATGCTGGACACGCCCATATTGCGGATCAGCGACGGTTGCCAGAACGCGAGAACGTAGGTGCCAACAACGGCCAGGAAGAAAATCACACCGAGCAGGTAGACTCTGCCATTCAGGAGCATGCGGCCCAAGGACTGACGGCCTGCTGCTTTTGCCGGGTCGGATTCCAGGGCGTCGAGGATGGCCGCCTTTTCGTCTTCGGAAAGCCAGTTTGCCTGGCTCGGCCGGTCGTCGAGATAGAAAAGGACAACGAAAGCCACCAGTAAGCTCGGCAGGCCCTCCAGAAAAAACATCCACTGCCATCCGCGAAGATGCCAATAGCCGTTGAGGTATGTGATGAGCGCTCCGGACGCGACACCAGAAACGACTCCCGCAACGACCGTGGCCGACTGGAAAATGCCGATCACATTGCCGCGGCGATGCGAGGGGAACCATTCCGTGAAGTAATAAATTACGCCGGGGAAGAATCCGGACTCAACAACACCAAGCAGGCCACGGATGGCGTAGAACTGCATCGCCGTGTGAACAAACATCGTGCAAGACGAAGTGATTCCCCAGAGAAACAGGCTGGCGAAAATCGTTTTGCGGGCGCCGATTCGCGTCATTAGGAGGTTGCACGGGACCGCGAGCAGCGAATAAGTGATGAAAAAAACGCCGGCGCCCAAGCCGTAAGCAGCATCACTGAGCCCCAGGTCACCTTTCATTTGGAGCTGGGCGAAGCCTATGTTGGTGCGATCGACATAATTGAGGACGTAACAGATGAACAGCAGGGGCACAAAACGCCGGGTGACTCTAGCGAAGACCTCGTCCTGAAGGAAAGTTCTCGGCTCCGCTGCAGACACGTGCTGAGCTGGGGCGGGCGTCATCGAAGCCGAGGACAACTGTCGGACCTACACGAAAATGGCTGCAGTTGAGCCCGGACTGCTTTCCCGGTTTCAGGATGGGACGTCTTTGGCTCGATCGTGATAGACCACTTGCCCGACGATCCTCGAGATGTCGTTGCCATACCAATTCCCTTTCCAGTTGACCAGCGCTCCGATATAGCGATGTTCGGAAATGATCGAGCCTTCTTCGGTATAGCGGAAATAACCGGAGCGAAAATGCCCTTTTTCGGCCGAGGCAAAGAGAACGCCGGTATCGGGTGTTTCGATGGACAGCGACCAATTGCCGAGGCTGCCTCCTGAATTCGCGGAAAACTGCCCTTGGCC
>Ga0335074_10003426_pt1 | contig 21667 bp, 20 predicted proteins | sample Lox_Sample_23_FD_206715 | JGI IMG/M metagenome (GOLD analysis project Ga0335074, IMG submission 206715) | Soil microbial communities from Loxahatchee National Wildlife Refuge, Florida, United States - Lox_Sample_2.3 | ecosystem: Environmental > Terrestrial > Soil > Wetlands | place: USA... | reverse complement strand
CGATCGCCCCAGTGGTCTCGCTCTACGTCAACGACTACAACCTGCCCGCCCGCGCCGCCTACCTCCGGGCCGGCTTCGTCGAGACCGGCCGCCTCATGTCGGTACTGTTCTGACCCGCGGACCTAGTCCCGGTCGCGGATCTTGCGCAGGTAGTCGACGATCGGCTGGAAGGTGGACCGGATCTCCTCCAGCTGCTGCGGCGTCAGCCGGTCGATGTAGTGACGGCGGACGTTCTCCACGTGGTGCGGTGCGACGCGCTCGATGGTCGCGAACCCCGCCTTGGTCAGCACCGCGAACGTGCCGCGCTTGTCGCCCTCGCAGTCGTCGCGCCGGACCAGGCCGCGCTGTTCCATGCGGGTGATCTGGTGCGACAGCCGGCTCCGGGACTGGCTGGTGGCATCGGCGAGGTCGGTCATCCGCAGCCGGTGCTCCGGCGCCTCGGACAACTCGACCAAGATCTCGTAGTCGCGGCCGTTCAGCCCGTGCGCGGTCAGGTCGCGGTCGAGCTGGCGCAAGAGCAGCTGACTCAGCTGGACCGTTGCTCGCCAGGCCTGCTGTTCCTCATCGGTCAGCCAGTGCGGCTGTCCGTCTGTACCGGGCATATCTCGAATTTACCCCCTGCCCGGCGGGAAAGCTGCTGACCTGGCCGCCTGTGGCGGCGGTGTTGCCTCGGCCGCCTGTGGCGGCGGGGCCGACCCGACCCGCTTGTCCTTGAGTAAATGCGCGTGCGCCAGCTCGGCCCGGCAGGCCTGCAACCGCTCCTCGGCGAGGTCGGCGTGCCTGACCAGGCCCAGCTCGCGCAGGAGCGGCAGGCATGCCTCCAGGTAGCCGAGGCCATGCCAGGGCTCATGCAGGGCCAGGTAGCTGTCGGCGATCTTGAGCAGGCACAGGGCGTAGGAGCACCGGGCCCCGTGCTCTTCGAATTCCCGCGCAGCCTCCCGGTAGGCCTCGATGGCCGCCTCGGGGCGGCCCAGCCCGTTGTGGCTGTCGCCGAGCAGATCAAGGTAGTAGGCCCGGTCGTGCCGGGCGGCAGTCCCCCACCCCAGGGCCCCCGGGCCCTCCTGCATGGTCATGGCAGCCCTTCTGCCTGTTGCGATATCCCCTTCATCTGCCGTCGTACGTCATTAATTGCCCACCATCGCACACTCGCTCGGCCCGCGAGATCAGTCGTACCATAGCTGACGAATGTCGCGCTTAGTTCTCACGGACGAGGAGACCGTGGCCGAGGTGATGCCTCCAGGTTCCGCTCTGCCCACTGGCGTGCAGGCCGCCGCGGCGTACATACGCGAGTTGTTGTTGCGTCCGGGCCGGTACCGGCGGAAGTGGGAACAGTACGCCGAGCGCAGCAGGGCCGGACAGGTCAACCAGCTCGCGGTAGCCGAGGTGCTCGCCCATTACCTGTGGCAGCATCCGCGGACTAACGGCGACATCGATGTGCTGCCCCGGCAGCTAAAGGACACCGCCTCCCGTGCGCTATCCGGCAAGCTGCTCAGCCAGGCCACGCTTGTCCTTTTCATGGACGCCTTCGGGTTCGGCCCGCTGGAGCGCGAGCAACTTCTCAAGCTGTGGGAAGGGTCCGCGCACGTGCGCGTGCTGTCCGGCCCGCGGGCGATCCGGGACGACAAGGCAAGCATGCTCGGGAGCCGGCAGGTCAAGACCCTGTCCCTGCATGACCATCATTATCTCGGCCCGGACGGAATGCCGATCAGGCACCGCGTCATCCACGTGATCGAAGCGATCGTGGACAATGTAGACCGCATTCCAATTCGCGCGGATACGAATGCTGTCACCATTGAGGTCGGGCAGGGATTCAGCGGGCTGGCCGGCCCGGTATACGAGCCCATTGCCGAAGTCTTCGTGGTCGATATGCTCCTGGCCAAGCCGCTGGCGGCCGGGGAAACGGCGACCCTGGAGTACTGGGTAGGCTTCCATTACCCGCAGACGCCGCCGCCGGAGTTCCGGCGCGTGGTGCAATTCTTCGTCGAGAACCTCGATATTCGCATTGAGTTCCATCCGGATAAGCTGCCGCGCAATGTCGAATGGGCCGTCTGGGACGGGCTGGACGGGCCCATCGTGGAGCGCGAGCGCGTCGTCCTGGACAGCCAGTGCGCCGTGCACCGTTACCTGCGCCTGGCCGAGAAGACGGCGGTCGGCTTTCACTGGGACTGGTAGCCGCCCGGCGGGGCGCGGCGTGGCACGATCTAGGTGTGCGGAAGGACGAGGGCGCGGCGACCACGAGTGCCGAATTGCGCGCACACAACCTGGCGCGGCTGCTGCGCGCCGTCCATGACGGTGGCGGCCAGCTCACCCGGGCCGAACTCACCAGGCAGCTCAGCCTGGCCCGGGGGACCGCCACCGTGCTGGTCCGCGACCTGGCCGGACGCCGCCTGATCGAGGAACTGACCAGCCCCGTCGACGCGACCGTACAGCGCGCCCGGGGACGTCCGACCGGCGTGCCGTCGGCGCACCCGCAGGGCCCCGTGGCGCTTGCCGTCGACCTGCGGGACGACTCCTTCACCGTGGCCGCCTTCGAGCTGACCGGGCGCTGCACGGTGCTCGACCGCCGGGAGCGGGACGCCGGCTCGGGCACCGGGGTGCTGACCGATGTCGCGGACCGGCTGAAGATCCGGGCCCGCCAGTTCGGCGACCGCGTGGTCGGCGTGGGCGTCGCGGTCCCGTCCCCGGTCCGGGGCAGCACGATGGTCCAGCCGACCCTGACCGAATGGCAGGACGTCGACGTGACCGCGGCGCTCGGGCCTTCGGTGGCGTGCGGCCCGGTGCTGGCCGGCAACGACGCGACCCTGGCCGGGCTGGCCGAGGCCCGCCGGGGCGTGCTCCGGGGCGTGCCGGTCGCCCTGCACCTGCACGTCGCCACCGGCATCGGCGGGGTCCTGCTGGCCGACGGCCTGCCGGCCACCGGTGCGCACGGCTCGGCCGGCGAGTTCGGGCACATGCCGCTGACCGGGAGCGATGAGCCGTGCCGGTGCGGATCGGTCGGCTGCTGGGAACTCGACGCCGGGGCCCGCGGGCTGCTTCGCGCGGCCGGGAAGCCGGAGCACGGGGACCGGATGCTCGAGGCCGAGGAGGTCATCGCCACGTCGGGCACCGATCCGCGCAGCGCGCAGGCCCTGGGCCTGGTGGCCAGGGCGCTGGGCCGGGGCATCGGCGCGCTGGTCAACGCCCAGGACCCCGCGGCCGTCGGCCTGTCCGGCCTGGCCGCCTCGGTCCTCCTGGCCGACCCGGGCGGGGTGCAGGCCGCCTACCTGGCCACCCTGATGCGGTTCCGCCGGACCGACCCGCCCGTCCTGCTGCCGTCCACCCTGGGCGACCTGGGCGCGCTGACCGGCGCGTCCGAGCTCGTCTTCGACGCCTTCCTCACCCCGCGCGGGCTGTCCGGCTGGCCCGCACCCGAGCAGAAAACCGCGTGACTTCGGCGCTGCCAGCTGGTAACTTTCCGACCTTGTGCCCGAAAATCTTTCTGCCGAACGGACCGTGGCTGATCCTGTCCTGACCGCGGAACGCGAGCAGTTGCGGCGCTCGCGGGACTATCTCAACCTCATGCGGGAGGACGTCCTCTCGCTCAAGGCCATGGCCGGTGACCGGGTCTCCCAGGAGTACCTCAAGGCCGAGCTCTACCACCGGGCCGAAGCCCTCAAGGACCTCCCCGACACCCCCCTGTTCTTCGGCCGCCTCGACTACGCCGGAAAACCCGGGGCAGGAAAGCCCGAAACCAGCCAGCCCGGATCCGGATATTCCGAAACCGGAATATCCGACGACGGGGTGGCCCAGGACGGGCTAGCGGGGCACAGCTTCCACATCGGCCGCAGGCACGTGCACGCCCCGGACGGCACGCCCGCGGTGATCGACTGGCGGGCCCCGGTGTCCAGGCCGTTCTACCGGGCCAGCGGTGCGGACCCGATGAACCTGGAGCTGCGGCGCCGCTTCGGTTTCTCCGGCGGCGAGCTGACCGCCTATGAGGACGAGCTGTTCACCACGGACCGTTCCGAAAAAAAAGAACGCCAGGAACCCAGCCAGATCCTGATCGATGAGATCGAGCGGCCGCGGTCCGGGCCCATGCGGGACATCGTCGCGACGATCCAGCCTGACCAGGACGACATCGTGCGGGCCGACGCCGCGCAGACCGTCTGCGTGCAGGGCGCGCCCGGCACCGGGAAGACCGCGGTCGGGCTGCACCGGGTCGCTTACCTGCTGTACGCCCACCGGGAGCAGGTCCGGCGGCGCGGCGTGGTCATGATCGGGCCGAACCAGGCCTTCCTGTCCTACATCCGCAACGTGCTGCCCGCCCTCGGCGAGCTCGACGTCACCCAGACCACGGTGGGCGAGCTGGTCCAATCCGTGCCTGTTCGCGGATCTGACTCTGCGGCGGCCGCGGTGGTCAAGGGTGACGCGCGGATGGCCGAGGTGCTGCGCCGGGCGCTGTGGTCGTCGGTGCGCCGGCCGGAGCAGGCCGTGGTCCTGGCCCGCGGGGCCCGCCGCTGGCGGGTGGCCGCCTGGGAGCTCGAAGAGCTCGTGCACGAGCTGCGCCACCGGGGCGTGCGGTACGGCGCGGCCCGCGAGCTGCTCGAGCACCGGATCGCGCACGTGATCCTGACCCAGATGGAGGCGGCCGGGGAGGCCTGCGACGACCGCACGCACGAGGCGGTGCGGCGGTCCCGGCCGGTGCGTTCGGCGGTCGAGGCGATCTGGCCGAAGGTGGATCCGGTCCGGCTGGTGTTCGGGCTGCTGTCGTCCGGCGTGGCGCTGGCCGAAGCGGCCGAGGGTCTCCTTACCCCGGCCGAGCAGGACACGATCGTGTGGTCGCCGGCGCCCCGCGCGCCCGGCTCGGCGCGCTGGTCGCCGGCCGACGCGGTGCTCATCGACGAGGCGCGCGACTTGATCACCCGGACTCCCAGCCTGGCCCACGTGGTGGTCGACGAGGCGCAGGACCTGTCGCCGATGGAATGCCGGGCCCTGGGCCGCCGGTGCTCCACCGGCGCGGCCACCGTGCTCGGCGACCTGGCCCAGGGCACCACGCCGTGGGCGGCCACCTCCTGGACCTCGCTGCTGTCCAACCTGGGCAAGCCGGATACGGACGTGCGGGAACTGTCCATCGGGTACCGCGTCCCGCGGCAGATCCTGGACTACGCGTCATCGCTGCTCGCCGTCATCGCCCCCGAACTGCGGCCCGCCTCCTCGCTGCGGGCCGACCCCGGCGCGCTGGACGTCGTCCAGGTGCCGTCCGCCGCGCTGGCCCGCGAGGTCGTGGCGGCCTGCGCGCAGGCCTGCACCCGGCCCGGGTCGGTGGCCGTCATCGCCGCCGACCCGCAGGTCCGGTCGTTGGCCAGCGCGCTCGATGCGGCCGGGATGGAACACGGCGCGCCCGGCTCGGATGCCCGGCTGACCCTGGTCCCGGTCACCCTGGCCAAGGGCCTGGAGTACGACCACGTCATCGTGGTCGAGCCCGCCCGGATCGCCGAGGCCGAGGCCCGCGGCCTGCAGCGGCTGTACGTAGCGCTCACCCGGGCCGTGTCCCGGCTGACCGTCTTGTACGCCGAACCGCTGCCCGATCCGCTTCCGGCCGGGTAAAGTTTCGGGGTGTTCGTCCGGTTCAATGGATCGTTCGTGAACCGATGTTCCTTCCGGCTCGTCTGCTTGGGTAGGGGAATAGGGGGCGTGCCCGCTGATTTCCCGAGCTGCGAATTTCCTCATGTCCGTTGCGCAGGCGTCGGTGCGGCGGCATCCTGGAGAAGCGGCGACATTTAGTTTCCGGTTGACTCCTATAGGTAACGACGGTGATGACGGTGGAAGCGCAGAAGACCCGCGATCCGGATCAAATGCAGGCTGTCTATCTTGAAAAACTGGCCGACGAGCTGTCCCATCGAGGGCTTGAGGCGTGGCTGATGGCGCCGCCGGGGCGCGTCCCGAGCTTGTACGTGGTGAACCCGTCCGCGCGGGCCCTTGAGGAAAACGTCTACGTGAACTGCGGTAAGGACGGCATGTGGTGGTTCTGGTGGTCCTGGGCGGAGCGGATCGCCGTCGCCGACGACATTGACCTGGCGGCCGGCACGATCGTGCGGGTCCTCGCGTCCCGCCGAAATGACTGAGCGCCGTGCCGACTGACCGCTGATCGCCGGGTGGATCTGTACGCGACCCCGGCGGTGGACCTGGCCCGGCTGATCCGGTCCCGGGAGCTGTCCGCCGCCGAACTGCTCGAGGCCGCCCTGGCCCGGATCGAGGCGGTCAACCCCGCGGTCAACGCGATCGTCACCCTCGCCGCCGAGCAGGCCCGCGCTGTCGCGGCCGACCTGGATGCCCGGGCCGCCCGCGGCTCGTTCGCCGGGCCGCTGCACGGGCTGCCCATCGCGATCAAGGACCTGGCCGAGACGGCCGGGATCAGGACCACGTACGGCTCGCCGATCTTCGCCTCCAACCTGCCGGACTTCGATGCGCCGCACGTCGCGCTGCTCAAGGCGGCCGGCGCGGTGGTGATCGGCAAGACGAACGTCCCGGAGTTCGGCGCGGGGTCGCAGACGGTCAACCCGGTCTTCGGCCCGACCCGCAACCCCTATGACACCCGGCTGACCCCGGGCGGCAGCAGCGGCGGCGCCGCCGCGGCCGTCGCCACCGGGATGATCCCGTTCGCGGACGGCTCCGACCTCGGGGCCAGCGTGCGGAACCCGGCGGCGTTCTGCGGGCTGGTCGGGCTGCGGACCACGCCCGGGCTGATACCCAGCGACCCGTTCGAGCCGCTCGGCGTGATCGGCCCGATCGCGCGCAGCGCGCCAGACGCCGCGTTGCTGCTGGCCGGGATGTGCGAGCCCGATCCCGGGCTGCCGCTGGCCCGGCCCGACCGCGCCGAGAGCTTCCTGGACCTGCGGCCCGCCGGCCTGCCCGGGCTGCGGGTGGCGTGGACCTTCGACCTGGGCGACCTGCCGGTGCAGCCCGAGGTACGTGCCGTGCTCGGCGCGGCCCGGGACCGGCTCGAGCAGGCCGGGTGCGAGGTCGCCGACACCGCGCCGGACCTCTCCGACGCGGACCAGGTCTTCCAGGTCCTGCGGGCCGCCCGGATGGCCGGGATGGCGCCGCTGCTGCGCGCCCATCGCGATCAGATCAAGGCCACCCTGGCCTGGAACATCGACAAGGGCATCGCGCTGACCGGCGAGCAGATCGCCGCCGCGCAGGCCGCGCGCGCCGCGATCTTCGGCCGGGTCCGGTCGTTCCTGCTCGACGGGAACTACGACGTACTCGCCCTGCCCACCGTCCAGGTGGTCCCGTTCGACGTGGCCACCGAGTGGGTCCGCGAGATCAACGGCGAGCCGATGGCCACCTATATCGACTGGATGCGCTCCTGCTCCCGGATCACCGTGAGCGCGCACCCGGCCATTTCCGTCCCGGCCGGCCTGACCCCGTCCGGCCTCCCCGTCGGCCTCCAACTCGTCGGCCCCTACGGCGCCGACCGCCGCCTCCTGGAAATCGCCGCCGCGATGATGCCCCTACTCGCCCCCGCGTCCCCCCAAGTACTCACCCCCGCATCCCCCGGCGCCGCACTCCCATAACGCCAGCCCCCTCAAACACCACCACCCCCAGGGCAGTCAGGCTCCGGAGCCAATGGCCGCGGCGGATAGCAGCGCCGGCCGCTGCTGCCCGCCTGCCGGAGTTGTCCGGGAACGAGACGCGCGTGTACCCCCGGTCCCGTCTATCGGCACGGGCGGGAACTCCAGGAGTGCGCGACGCCCGTTTTGCCCGTCATGCCGCAACGTGATATTGAGACATTTCGGGCGCCGATCATGATCGTGGCCAGAAATGGACACTATTTGCCCGAAACTGGCCGCGATCATGAAACAGCCCGCAACGGGACCGGTCATAGCTGCATCCTCGCCTCGATGATCAGGCGGCAGACAGGAGTCGTGGCGCAGTTGGCACGATCCCGTCTTGCGGGCTCGGGATGCTTCGAGCCCCACCGGGCAGCGCGCGACGAGCGCGTTAGCGCAGGCAGGGACATAGCCGCGGTGCGCAATGCCCGTACGTGCCAGGGTTGCGCTGTATGGCCGGTGTGCGGGGTGCCGGGGGTTCGGGGCCGGCAGTCAGTTGGGTTCGGGGAATCTCCGGGATTGCTACCGCGGGACGGCCGCGCCACAGTCGGTCGCGCCGTGCGGTGATCAGAGATCGTTTGGCTGGCCTTGCACCGCAATCAGTTCGACGAATGTCTCCCCGCCGCGGAAGTCGTCAGGGTTGGCGGTGAGCAGCGGCAAGGCGTTGCTGGCGGCGGTGGCGGCGACCATCAGATCAGAGACACGGGTGCGGGGCTGGCGTCCGGCGGCGCGGACCGTGGCGCACATCTGCCCGCGATCACAGATCCACGGTGACCTCGATGGTCAGGCTGTGGCCAGAGTTGGCGTGGCCCGCTCGGGAACACCATCATCAAGGCGGGCTTCAGAGCTGGATCGTCGCTTCGATGGTCAACCGGCGTGTGCGGGCGCTGGACTGGGTTAAACGTGGACGATGACCAACTGGGGGTTAACTTCAGCAATGTCGGCGTCGTCAGAGGTAAGGACAGCGTGGCCTCGATCGGCTGCGGCCAGGGCCACATGGACGTCGGCAATGTCCGGATGCGGGGTCGCGCCTATCGTGATGCCGATCTGCTCGGCACGTTCGGCGGTGAGCTCATCGATGATTACCGGGCCGCCCCGGACGCGGCCGGCGCCGATCAGCCGTCCCGCGATGGCCTGGCGCGCACTGCCGCGCCAGATCTGGGCGATGACCGAGTTGGCGTGTCCCCCCTCTACCGGGGCCTGTGGCCACCCGCCCTCGCGCGGCGCCATGCAGATCTGGTGCCGGTGTGGCACCGGACAGCTCTCGGTGCAGACGGGATCCCAGGCCGGAGGGCCTGGACGGGTTTCATCCGGCTGGCTGGGCGAGCCGCCCGGCGCGTGATGCGAGGGGCGGGGTGGCGAGGCCGCGCTAGCTAGCTGGGCTCCAGACCGGGGAAGGCTTCGGTGGTGCCGCGCCAGAAGGCGGCGCGCTCGGCGGGACCCTGCATGGCCAGCGCGCCGAACGTCCGCAGCCGCCGATCGCTCACCGCCACGATGCCGAGGTAGGCGCGGGTCACGCCCTCTTCCAGGTAGGCCGCGAGCCTCGCCGCGCTGGCCGCGTCTTGCACCTCGAACGGCAGCTGGTAGAAGGCCTGCGCGGCGGCCGGGGTCGCGCCGAGGGCGGAGATCATGGCGGTCAGGGTGTCGCGGGCCTCGTTGTGTCCCGTCCAGTCCTGTTCGGCGGCCGCCTTGCGGTTCCCGGCCAGGTGCGCGCCCGCCACCCCGTAACCGAAGATGGCCGCGTCCTCCGCCGCCAGCGCCGCCTGCAAGGCCTGCACCGCCGAAACCGGCCCCGCGCCCGAACCCATCGCTATCAGCCCTACCCGCCCAGTGCCACCACGTGCGTGGCATCGGAGGCCGCGATGCTGGCGAACAGCTGGGCCAGCGCGGGTTCCACGGTGACCAGCCGCCGCAGCAGGTCCGTGACCGATGTGCGCTCGGCCGTGCGCAGCCGCGCGATCGTCACCCGGGCGGGGACCGCCCCGGGCGACCCAGAAGGCGACCCAGAAGGCGACGCAGAAGGCGATCCCGAGGGCAGGACCAGCCTGGCTTGCAGCCGCCGGAGATGCTGCCGGTGCTGGCCGAGCAGGCCTTCCAGCATGCGCGCCTGATCCGTGGCGTGCGGGTTGGCGCCCACGGCCGCCTGGTACAGCGTGATCATGGCCTGTTCCGCCGCGATGACCGCCTGGAGCGTGATCACGTCGGGTGCCAGGGCCGGGCGGCCCGCCAGCGGATCGGGTCCGGCGAAGGCGTCCGAGGACCGGCAGCCGGCGGTGGCCAGCAGCACGGGCAATGCGGCCGCCGAGGCGGCCAGCATGCGGCGCCTCGGCAGGATGTCTGGCACACGGGCAAGCTACCGTATCTCCATAGCCCTCACCACGCGTCCTATCCGCGTGATGGCCCGGCTGCGGATAGGCTAGGTCCTAATCTCGCAGGTCGTGGACGAGGAGGTCGTGATGCCCGGTGGTTCGCGTCACGCGCAGAAGCCTCGCGGCACGGCCGAGGGGGGACGATCCTCCCAAACCGCCCCGCGCGGTGCCGTTTCGGGAGGACGACCCTCCCAGGCCAGCCCGCGAGGGCACGAAGCCGGCGGCTCGGTCGACGAGGGCAGGATCGCAGATGTCATCCGGCCCGTCGTTGCCGCGGCCGGCATGGACCTGGAATCGGTGCGGGTGACCGCCGCGGGCCGGCGCAGGCTGCTGCGCGTGGTGGTGGACAGCGACCGGGGCGTGAGCCTGGACGACGCCGCGGCGGTCAGCCGCGAGTTGTCCGCCGCACTCGACACGGTCGCCGTGATGGGCGATTTCCCGTACACGCTCGAGGTCTCCTCGCCTGGCGTGGACCGCCCGCTGACCGACCACCGGCACTGGCGCCGCGCGGTGGGACGGCTGGTCCAGGTCACGGTCACCGATTCAGGGGGTGCCCGGCCCGTGTCCGGCAGGATCGCCGCTGCCGACACTGACGGGGTGACCCTGGACGTCGAGGGTGCCCGCCGCCGTCTCCCCTACGCCGTGCTGGGTCCGGGGGCGATCCAGGTGGAGTTCGGGCGTCCGCCTAGCGAGCTTGGAGCGACCGGCGATGGACATTGACCTGAGCGTGCTGCGCAGCCTGGAAAGCGAGAAGGACATCTCGCTGGACCTGGCGATCAAGGCCATCGAGGACGCGCTGCTCGTCGCGTACCACAAGTCCGAGGGCGCATCGCCGACCGCACGGGTGGAGGTGGACCGCAAGAGCGGCCACGTCACGGTCTGGGCCATCCAGACCGGCCCCGACGGGGCGGCGGTCCAGGAGTACGACGATACGCCGGCCGGGTTCGGCCGGATCGCGGCTACCACCGCCCGCCAGGTGATTCTGCAGCGCCTGCGTGACGTCGAGGACGAGCTGACCTTCGGCGAGTACGCGGGCCGCGAGGGCGACATCGTGGCCGGCGTGATCCAGCAGGGCAAGGATCCCCGGACCGTCCTGGTCGACCTGGGCAAGCTCGAAGCGGTGCTGCCGCCCGCCGAGCAGGTACCGGGTGAGCGGTACATCCACGGTGAGCGGATCCGGTGCTACGTGCTTCGCGTGCACAAGGGGCACCGCGGGCCCTCGGTCACCCTGTCCCGCACCCACCCGGGCCTGGTGAAGAAGCTGTTCGCGCTGGAGGTGCCGGAGATCGCGGAGGGCGCGGTGGAGATCGTCGCGATCGCCCGCGAGGCGGGGCACCGCACCAAGATCGCGGTCCGGTCGCACCAGCCGGGGGTCAACGCCAAGGGCGCCTGCATCGGCCCGATGGGCAGCCGGGTGCGGAACGTTATGAATGAGCTGCACGGCGAGAAGATCGACATTGTCGACTACGCCGATGACCCGGCCAACTTCGTGGCCAACGCTCTGTCCCCGGCCCGGGTGAGCCAGGTGCACGTGGTCGACCTGGCCGCCCGGGAAGCCCGGGTCATCGTGCCCGACTACCAGTTGTCCCTGGCCATCGGCAAGGAAGGGCAGAACGCCCGGCTGGCCGCCCGGCTCACCGGCTGGCGTATCGACATCAGGTCGGACGCCGCGACGCCATCCGCCCCGGATGGCGCGCAGGGGGCGGAGGCCGCCGAGCCCGCGCCAGCCGCGGAGCCCGCGGAGCCCGCGCCAGCCGCGGAGCCCGCGCCAGCCGCGCGCGACGCCACTGAGCCCGTACCAGCCAAACCGGACGCACCAGATCCGTCGGACCAGGTCTCGCCTGGTGTCGAGGACGTGCGGACACGGTAGACTTGTTCGCGGAATGGCCGTACGAACCGAGCGGCACGCTTCAGGTATGCCTGTCGTGCGTACCTGTGTAGGCTGCAAGGAGCGTGCGGAGAAGTCCAGCCTGCTTCGCCTCGTGGCGGTGGGGGACGTCATCCAGCCCGACCCGCAAGCCCGGCTCCCCGGCCGGGGTGCGTACCTGCACCCCAGCCTGGCGTGCCTGGACCTTGCGCGTCGGCGCCGGGCGTTTCCCCGGGCCCTGCGCACCGCGAGATCGCTCAGCTTCGAGCCATTGGCTGAGTATCTTTGCGGCGCGGATGGCCCGGCATAGCATTACTCGCGGCGGAACAACCTGGCCGGGCAGCACGCTGTACTAGCAAGGAAGCAACACCTGTCGGAAAGCAGGTCGAGAAGCGATGAGCGCTCGATGAGCACGCGGCGATGATGACCATAGGCTGAGGCCCACCCGGAGCACGCTCTGCCCGGGCCGGGGTCCGGTAAGGGGTCCAGGGAACTGGGCCGAGAAGGAGCGTAGTGGCGAAGGTCCGGGTTTACGAACTCGCGAAGGAGTTCGGTGTCGAGAGCAAGGCCGTCATGGACCAGCTCAAGGAAATGGGCGAGTTCGTACGATCGGCGTCCTCGACGATAGAGGCACCTGTGGTCCGGCGGCTCAAGGAGTCGTTTGCCGCTTCGGCGGCCCCGCGGAATCAAGCCTCGCAGGATCAAAGAGACCAGCAAGCGCGGTCCAGGCCCGAGGGCCCGTCCGCGCCTGGTGACGGCGCCGGAACCGGCGCGGGAACCGCGGGCACCGCAGGCACCGTCGGAACTACCGACGGCGCCCGGCCGCGACCCGGCGGAGGCGCAGGCGGGACAGGCGGTGCATCCCGCGCGGACGGCCGTACGGCACCGGCCCCGCGGGTCGCGCCCGACGTCAACGGCCGGGCCACGGACCAGGCGGGCGCGGTCGCGCCCGAGGCGGACAGCCCCATGACGCCGGCTGGCCCCGCCGGCACCGGGGCCGCCGGCACCGCCCCGGCGCCCGACGGCACAGCGCCCGACGGCACGGCGCCAGACGGCACGGCACGCCGGCTGCCGCCGGTCCCGCCGTCGCCCATGTCCCGGCCCGGACCAGGCGAGTCAAGGGGCCCGGGCGGCACCGCGCCGCGGGTCCCGGGACCGCCGCGGACACCGGCCACCCCAGCAGACTTCCGCAGCCCGGGGACCAGCCCGGGGACCAGCCCGGGGAGCGGCTCAGGAAGCAGCCAAGGGGGTGGGTCAGGCACCGGCCAGGCTCGTCCCCAGGCCCGCCCCGGCGGACCGGGCGCACCCCGCACCGGCAGCCAGAACGCCCCCGGCGGTCAGCGTCCGGCCGCACCGCGCCCGGGTGGACCGGGTGGACCGGGCGGCTCCGGCGGACCTGGCGCGCCCCGCCCGGGTGCCCCGCGTCCCGGTGCCCCGCGTCCGGGTGCCCCCCGCCCCGGCCCGCGGCCCGGTAACAACCCGTTCAGCTCGACCGCGACCGGCATGGGCTCGGCGCCCCCGGCCCGGCCCCAGGGTCCGGGCCAGCCGCGCGATGACACGCGGTCGGGCGGCCCGCGTCCCGGCGGACGCGGTCCCGGCGGTCCCGGCGGCCCTGGCGGCCACGGCGGCCCGGGCCGCTCCGGCGGCGACGGCGGCCCGCGTCCCGGTGGGTTCGCGGGCCCGCGTCCCGGCGGTCCCCGGCCGAGCCCGATGAACATGCCCTCCCGGCCCTCGCCGTCCGGCGCGGGCCGCGGCGGTCCTGGCGGCCCTGGCGGCCGCGGCGGCCCCGGCGCCGGAGCCGGAACCCGCCCCGGCGGCGGCGGCGGTGGCGGCCGTGGCGCGGGCACCGGCCCGCGCGGTGGCGGCGCGCCCGGTGGCGCCGGCGCGCCCCGTACGGGCGCCGGAGCCGGCAGCGGCCCGCCCCGTCCGGGCGGCGGCCGCGGCCGCGGCGGCACCCAGGGTGCCTTCGGGCGTCCCGGCGGGCGCCCGTCCCGGAGCCGGACGTCGAGGAAGCAGCGGCGCCAGGAGTTCGACAACATGCAGGCGCCGACGATCGGCGGCGTCCAGGTCCCGCGCGGCAACGGCCAGGTCATCCGCCTGAGCCGGGGCGCCAGCCTGAGCGACTTCGCGGACAAGATCGGGGCCAACCCGGCCTCGCTGGTCCAGGTGCTGCTGCACCTGGGCGAGATGGTGACCGCGACCCAGTCGGTCAACGACGAGACCCTGCAGTTGCTCGGCGCCGAGCTGAACTACACGGTCCAGGTGGTCTCCCCCGAGGAAGAGGACCGCGAGCTGCTCGAGTCCTTCGACATCGAGTTCGGCGAGGACGAGGGCGAGGAGACCGACCTGGTGGCCCGGCCGCCGGTGGTCACGGTGATGGGTCATGTCGACCACGGCAAGACCAAGCTGCTCGACGCGATCAGGCACACCAACGTGGTGGCCCGCGAGGCCGGCGGCATCACTCAGCACATCGGTGCCTACCAGGTCACCACCGAGGTCGACGGCGACGAGCGGAAGATCACCTTCATCGACACCCCGGGCCACGAGGCATTCACCGCCATGCGGGCCCGCGGCGCCGAGACCACCGACCTGGTGGTGCTCGTGGTGGCGGCCGACGACGGCGTGAAGCCGCAGACCACCGAGGCGCTGAACCACGCGCAGGCGGCCGGCGTGCCGATCGTGGTGGCGGTCAACAAGGTCGACAAGGAGGGTGCCGACCCGCAGCGGGTCCGGGCCCAGCTGACCGAGTACGGGCTGGTCGCCGAGGAGTTCGGCGGTGACACGCAGTTCGTCGACGTGTCCGCGACCAAGCGCACCGGCATCGAGAACCTGCTCGAGGCGATCGTCCTGACCGCCGACGCCGAGCTCGACTTGCGGGCCAACCCGACCCAGGACGCCCAGGGTGTGGCGATCGAAGCGCATCTGGACAAGGGCCGCGGCCCGGTCGCGACGGTCCTGGTCCAGCGCGGCACGCTGCACGTCGGCGACTCGATCGTCTCCGGCGATGCGTTCGGCCGGGTGCGCGCCATGATCGACGAGAACGGCGACACGATCAGCGAGGCGCTGCCGTCCCGGCCGGTCATGGTGCTCGGCCTGACCGCGGTGCCGGACGCGGGCGACAACTTCCTGGTCGTCTCCGACGACCGGATCGCCCGGCAGATCGCCGAACGCCGCGAGGCTCGCGAGCGCAACGCCCAGTTCGCCTCCCCGCGCCGGGTCACGCTTGAGGGCCTGGAGTCGGCGTTCAAGGCAGGCGAGCGCGAGGAACTGCTGCTCATCATCAAGGGCGACGTGTCCGGCTCGGTGGAAGCCCTGGAGGACGCGCTGCTCAAGCTCGATGTCGGCGAGGAGGTCAGCCTGCGCGTGATCGGCCGCGGAGTCGGCGCGATCACCCAGGACGACGTGAACCTGGCCATCGCCTCGGACGCGGTGATCATCGGCTTCAACGTCCGGCCGGCCGGCCGGGCGGGCGAGCTGGCCCAGCGCGAGGGCGTGGACATCCGCTACTACTCGATCATCTACCAGGCGATCGAGGAGGTCGAGGCCGCGCTCAAGGGCATGCTCAAGCCCGAGTTCGAGGAGGTCCAGCTCGGCACCGCGGAGATCAGGGAGATCTTCCGGGTCCCGCGGGTCGGGAACATCGCCGGCTGCATCGTCCGCACCGGGTCGATCCACCGCAACAGCAAGGCGCGGCTGATCCGGGACGGCGTGGTGATCTCCGACAACCTCACCGTGGAGTCGCTGCGCCGGTTCAAGGACGACGCGACCGAGGTCCGCGAGGGCTACGAGTGCGGCATCGGCATCGGCTACAACGACGTCAGGATCGAGGACACGATCGAGACCTTCGAGATGAGGGAGAAGCCGAGGGCCTAGAGGGGCCAGCGGAGGCCGCGGGGAACCACGCCGTGTATATCGCGGCGCTGACGCTCGACGTGCTGCTGGGCGACGTGCACTCGCTGAAGGGCAAACGTGCCGTCGTCCGGCCGCTCGTCGCCGAGCTGCGCCGGCGGCACCCCGGCGTCGCGGTCGCCGAGACCGGCCACCTGGACCTGCACCGCCGGGCCGAGATCGGCGTGGCCGTGGTGTCCGCGACGGCGTCGAACGCGATGAGCGTGCTCACCGAATGCGAACACCTGGTGGCCGCTCATCCCGAGATCCAGCTGCTGTCGGCCCGGCAGCGGCTGTTCAACGAAGAGGAGTGACGGAGCATGGACGCCGCCCGGGCACGCAAGCTGGCCGACCAGATCAGCCAGATTGTCGCGGAGATGCTGGAACGACGGATCAAGGACCCGCGGCTCGGCTTCGTGACCGTCACCGAGGCCCGGCTGACCAACGACCTGCGCGAGGCCACCGTGTACTACACCGTGCTCGGCACCGACGCCGAACGGGCCGACACGGCGATGGCGCTGGCCAGCGCGACCGGCGTCATCCGGTCCGAGGTGGGCCGCCAGATCGGCCTGCGGCACACCCCGTCGCTGGCCTTCGTGGCCGACGCGCTCCCCGACAGCGCCCAGCGGATCGAGGAACTGGTCACCCGGGCCCGTACCGCCGACGCCGAACTCGCCCGCAGCCGCGAGGGCGCCGTCCCGGCCGGTGACCCCGACCCCTACCGCAAGCCCGCTCAAGACGGCGATGACGGCGACGAGGGCGACCTCGACGGATGACCGAGGCCACCAGCACAAGCGGCCTGGTCATCGTGGACAAGCCCGGCGGCATGACCTCCCATGACGTCGTGGCCCGGGTCCGGCGGCTGGCCGGGACCAGGAGGGTGGGGCACGCGGGCACCCTGGATCCCATGGCCACCGGGGTCCTGGTGATCGGGGTCGAGAAGGCCACCCGGCTGCTCGGCTACCTGACCCTGACGCGCAAGCAGTACGACGCCACGATCCGGCTCGGCCAGTCCAGCAGCACCGACGACGCGGAAGGCGAGATCACCGCCGGCGCGCCGGCCGCCGGCCTCACCCGGGACACGCTGGCCCGGGCGGTGAACGAACTGACCGGCGAGATCCAGCAGGTGCCGCCGGCGGTCAGCGCGATCAAGGTCGACGGCCAGCGCGCCTACCGCCTGGCCAGGAAGGGCACGGCACCGGACCTGAAATCCCGGCCGGTGACCGTCGACGAGTTCACCATCACCGGCATCCGGCCCGCCGGCCAGGACCTGCTCGACGTGGACGCCACCGTGCGCTGCTCGAGCGGCACGTACATCAGGTCACTGGCCCGCGACCTGGGCCAGCAACTCGGCACCGGCGGGCACCTGACCCGCCTGCGCCGGACCCGGGTCGGCGGCTACGGCCTCGACGTCGCGAAAACCCTGGATCAGCTGGCCGAGCGGTTCGAGGTCGTGCCGCTGGCGCAGGCCGCCGCGGCCGCGTTCCCGCGCCGGGACCTGACCGCCGACGAGGCCCGTCGCCTGGCCCACGGCGCCCGCCTGGCCGCCACCGCGCCAGCCACGCCAGCCACGCAAGCCACGGAAGCGACCGCCGCCTACGCCCCCGACGGCACCCTCGTCGCCCTACTCACCGACCAGGACGGCCAGGCGCGCCCGCTGGTGGTCTTCGCCGGCAGCTAGGCTGGTCTCCGCGCGGACGAAGGAGGAACGGGGATCATGTACCGCTGGTACGGCCTGGACGATGTGCCGGCCGACTGGACCGGGTGCGTCGCGACGATCGGCGTGTTCGACGGCGTGCACCGAGGCCACCAGCGGGTCGTGGCCCTGGCCCGGCAGGTCGCGCGGGAGCAGAACCTGCCGCTGGTCGTGATCACCTTCGATCCGCACCCGGACGAGGTCATCAGGCCGGGCTCGCACCCGCCGTTCCTCACCACCCCCCGGCGCCAGGCCGAGCTACTGGCCGGCCTGGGTGCCGACGCCGTCTTCGTGCTGCCGTTCAGCCTGGAGTTCTCCCGGCTGAGCCCGGATGAGTTCGTCCGGACCGTGCTAGCCGAACGGCTGCACGCCGCCGTGGTGGTGGTGGGGGAGGACTTCCGGTTCGGTCACAAGGCCGCGGGCGACGTGCCGCTGCTCGCCCAGCTCGGGGAGAAGTACGACTTCACCGCCGAGGGCGTGCCGCTGCTGGTCACCGACGGCATGACGATGTCATCGACCTCCATCAGGGAACGCCTGGCCGCCGGGGACGTGGCGGGCGCCGCCGCCGCCCTGGGCCGCCCGCACCGGGTGGACGGCGTGGTCGTCCGCGGTCACATGCGGGGCCGGGCGCTGGGCTTCCCGACCGCGAACCTGGAGACCCCGCCGCACACCGCGACGCCCGCCGACGGCGTCTACGCGGGCTGGCTGGTCAGCCTGAACCTGGACGGGACCGAGGTCACCCGCTGGCCGGCCGCGATCTCGGTCGGCACCAACCCGACTTTCGGCGGCACCGACCGCAGCGTCGAGGCGTACGCGCTGGACCGCGACGACCTGGACCTGTACGGCACGCACGCGGCCATCGAGTTCACCGCCCGGCTGCGCGGCAACGACAGGTTCGATTCGGTGCAGGACCTGGTGGCCCAGATGCGCGAGGACGTCGAGGCGGCCCGTGCCCTGACCGCCGCTGACCCGCCGCCCCGGTAACCGTCTTTTCTTTTTTATGCCGAACGGAGCGTGCCTCGTGCCGCCGCCCCCGGCCAGCATCGCGGCGGTCAGGGCGGATCGGTGAACTGGGGCACCGCGCGATCCGAGCCGCGCCACAGGTACTGGGTCAGCAGCCGGCCCTGCGTGATCTCCGCGCCCGGGTTGCCGGGCAGCGGCCAGCGCAGCTGCCGGTACAGGGCCGTGCGGTTCAGGTCGAACGCCGCCTCGAGCAAGCTGCCGAACACCTCGGCCCGCGCGGGTACCCAGCCCACCGCCGCGACCACCGCCACCAGCAGCCCGGCGGGCACGGCCAGCAGCGTCCAGACACCGAACAGGCAGAACAGGATGCCCCAGATGGTCGCGGCGACCGAGCTGTCCAGGGCGGCCCGGGCGGCGGCCAGCTCCTGCTGCGACGCCTCGGGCAGGACCAGCCACAGCTGCGGCCAGACGGTGACCGCGTCCAGCCCGTACTTGATCCCCGGCCTGCCTTCGGCCGCCCGCAGGATGTTGCCGGTCCTGGTCGGCTGATAGGGACCGGGCGGATCCGGCCGCCGGTGCATGACCCGTTCCAGCCGGTTGATCTCGGCCAGGTCGTCGTCGCTCTTCTCGTCCTTCTGGTTCAGGGCCAGCCACGTCTTCATATCCGTGGCCGCCTGCGTGCTCACCCGCGCGGTCAGGCGTTGGCGCAGCTTGTTCACCCAGCGGGGCCTCCGTGGCCAGTACCCCTCGAGCCACCGCAGCACGGGCGGGGTGACCCGGGTGACGATGAGGCCGGACGCGCTGGCTGCCGCTATCACGACCACCAGCACCGCGGCCTGCGTGACGCCGGCCTGCTTGCTCAGCCAGCTGGCCGGCTCGGCCAGCGAGTGCAGCCCGCCGTGGCCGAGGCTCCAGGCCAGCAGGCCGCCGAGCCAGAAGATCAGGGCCGGCGCGGAGATGGCCGCCACCCGGTCGGCGAGCTTGCCGTTGATGGAGCTCCAGAACGCCGTCACTCCGGCGGGTCCTCAACCAGGAGCACGTGATGCGTCTGGCACATGGGAATCTTCTGCCCCACGCTGAACCTGTACCACACGATGTCGCCCTCGGGGCACACGTACTTCGGGACGCTGATGTACTGCGGCGGGCCCGGCAGGTCGCCCGGATATATCCCCCGCAGCTTGCGCGGCTGCAGCTGCGGCGGCCGGTAGAGCGGCGCGTCGGCGATCACCCGCAGGGTGAACACCCGGGTGGCCTCCCGGCTGTCCAGGACCTCACGCAGCGCGGCGGTGGTGTCCTCGCCTTTCCCGGCCCGGTCGAGCAGGTCCGCGATCTGCCCGTCCATCTCGCCGCCCTCGGCGGGCCCGACCAGCTGGCCGAGGAACGGGCGGATGACGCGAGCGGCTTCGAAGAGGGAATCGTCCATGGCTGCCTTCCATATCCGGGCGCAGGTGCCCGCGCGCTGGTCATCTGCCGCTGTGTACGTGCGCGGCCCACATCGACGGCTGGTCGGAGTACAGGCTGCGGTTGAGGCGCATGGCGTCGTGCAGCGCCCTGGCCGCCGCGTCCTGGGTCCCGGCCGCGTCCAGACGGTCATAGAAGCCGCGGGCCAGGTCCGCGGCCAGGGTGTCGTCGACCGGCCACAGGGTCGCGACGACCCGCCGGTAGCCGGCCAGCTGGAACGCCGAGGCGAGGTTGATCGCCTCGTCGGGCAGCGCGCCGCCCGTCATCGCGGTGGAACACGCCGAGAGGAAGGCGAGTTCAGCCTGCTCCAGGCGCAGTCCCGCGATGTCGAGCACGGTCAGCGGCTGGCTGGCGTAGTCCTGCAGCAGCAGGTGGCTGGTCGATGGTGCCCGCAAGCTGGCCTCGGCGTGGCAGGCGAAGTGGGCCCACGGGTAATCGGGCATGGCGTCCCGCACCGACTGGTACGTGGCCAGCGCGTCGTCGGCGTCGTCGTGCAGGACGTGCGCCCGGGCCCCGAACCGCTCGGTCAGCAGGGCCGCCTCTTCCGGCGCGGCGTCCAGGTCGGACGCGCCGGGGGTGTGCGCCATCGCCACCACCAGGACCTGCCCGCTGGCCGGGGCCGCGTCCGGGGAGACCGGGCGCCGCGCGTACCGCAGCGACCGGATGGTCGGCGTGTAGGACGAGTTCACCAGGTCCAGCACGGTCCGCGGCGCGTCGTCGAAGCTCGTCTCGTGATGACCCGCGGCGTGCAGCGGGAGGAACGAGAGCAGCCCGGACGGGCACCACCAGATCCTGGGCCACGGCTGGTCCGGGCTCGGCCGGGTGCTGATCCCCAGCTCGCGCAGTACCGGCTCGGCCAGCGCGTCCCACAGCCAGCCGAGCACGTACGTCACCTGGGCCTCGGCCTCCAAGTCGGCGTTCGGCGCGGCCGCGCGGATGGCGTCGAGCGCGGACAGGAATCCCGCCGTCCGCCGCGCGACGATGGCCGGGGACAGGTCGGGCAGCCGCACGTGCCGGAGCCCGCCCGACGTGAGCAGCAGGGCGTCGGAGCGGAGCTCGTCCACCGTGATGACCGCGACCGGACCCTGCTCGGCGGCCTGCAGCAGATCCTCCACCGTGGGCGGCAGGAGGAATCCCTCGAACCCGGCGACGGCGCGGACCTCGGCCAGCACGGCGTCGAACGAATCGGCGGCCCGCCGCCGCCCCTCGGCCCGCCGGCTCGCGACCGCGTCCTCGGCCGCCTGGCCCGGGCCGTCGAGCGGGGCGGGCCCGCCCGGACTCACCGCCCGGCCGGATTCGCCCAGCTGGTCGCGGAGCTGGACGAACCGGCTAGCCAGGTCGGGTCGCGCCCGTTCCAGGGCGGCCAGATCGGTCCGGGTGTCCAGGGCTTGCCCGAGCAGCACGCCCCGCCCCTGCTCCAGGAGCCGCAGCGCCAGATCGACCTGGTCCAGCTGCAGGCAGCAGGCGGCGGCCCGGGACCCGAGCCCGGGCAGCTGGGCGAGCTGGAACTCCTGGTCGGCGCGGTCCAGGCCGCGCGGCGCGACCTGAGCCAGGAACCCGACGGCGGCCTGGTAGGCGTGCGTCGCGTCGGCCCAGTCTTGGTCCGCGGCGGCCAGCGCGCCCCAGATCGCCGCGGTGCTGGCCCGGGCGGCGGGCGGGGCCGTGGTGATCCCGGCCGCCTCGCGGCTGGCCTGCACCGCCTCGAGCCGGTCTGCGGGGGTGGGTTCGAGGTTGAACCTCAGCAGGAGCGCGACGGACAGGCGGCCGAGCACCTGCGCCCGGAACTGATGCCCGGGCGGCGCGAGGCCGACCGCCTCCCGCGCGGCCCGCA
>Ga0335074_10003425_pt1 | contig 21670 bp, 21 predicted proteins | sample Lox_Sample_23_FD_206715 | JGI IMG/M metagenome (GOLD analysis project Ga0335074, IMG submission 206715) | Soil microbial communities from Loxahatchee National Wildlife Refuge, Florida, United States - Lox_Sample_2.3 | ecosystem: Environmental > Terrestrial > Soil > Wetlands | place: USA... | reverse complement strand
CAGCACCCCTGCCCAGGTATTGGCATCTGTCGCTCGCGCAGGTCAGACACCTGCTGAACGCTGATCATGTGCCACAAACAGGATCAGGCGTCGGGGTTGTGATCATCGATAGCGGCTTCTATCTCGATCACCCGCATTTTGCAGGACGCACGTTTCCTCGAGTATCGATACAGGCCGGACCCATTCAGGCAGATGAGTTAGGGCATGGCACGCTTGTTTTTGCAAACGCATTGGCCATAGCTCCGGGAGCCGACTACACGCTTATGAAATTTGCTCTCGCGTTTGCGGCTGCGGCCATAGACTCTGCGGCCGCGCTGCGCCCCAAAGTGCTCTCCTGCTCCTGGGGCTGGCCCAATGAACAGGTGTTCCCCACGATCGAGCTCAGCATCCGGGCGGCAGTTCTCGAGGATGGCATTACCATGCTGTTTGCGAGCGGAAACGGCGATGCGTGTTGGCCATCGTCGATGCCGGAGGTGATCGCGGTTGGCGGCGTGTATGCCGATGCGGGAGCCAATTTGTCTGCAAGTTCGTTCGCGAGTGGATTTGCCAGCAACAACTATCCACCGAGGATTGTGCCTGATGTTTCAGGTCTGGTGGGACCATTCCCGAACGGCGTTTACCTCGTCTTGCCCACTTCGCCTGCCTCTCCAGTCGACGCCTCCCTGAGCGCCTCGACATACCCGGTCGGTGACGAGACGAGTGCGACGGATGGGTGGGTTGTCGCGAGTGGCACCTCGAGCGCTACCTCACAGATTGCCGGCATTGTCGCTCTATTATTCGAAAAGAACCCGGCTCTCAAACCAGCCGACGTGAAGCGCATTCTGACCCAAAGCGCCACGCCGGTCGAGACGGGAGTAAACGCTTTGGGCATTCCCGCTTTTGGGCATCCGAATGCAGCCGTGGGTTACGGATTGGTGAATGCGGCCGCCGCGCTCAGTGTGGCGTGATCTTTTACAGGACTAAAATCGTAGTGATGGCGGACGCGTCGAAGATTCGTGCTACGTTACGGGTCGTACCCGACCAGATGGGCGCGGCCGTTCCGCACCCATCGCCGCAAAAACTCGACGAAGCGGCCCGCAAACTCGACGATCTCGGTTTTCAGGTCGTCCGCCGCTCGCGCTTTGGTGTTGATGTGCTCGGGAGCCCCGCTCAATACCTTGAGCATCTGAAGGTGACCATCCCTTCCACCCAAGGCCCCTTCGTCGCGCCTGTACAGAATCCCTCCATTACGTTGCGCAATCTCGTGGATTCTGTCGAAGTGGTCTCCCCAGCAAAGCTCCTCTAAGAACCCAATACGGGGAATCCCCGATGCCCGTGTAAGGGCATTCCTTCGGCAGAAAACCGGTCTCACCCGCTTCGATCCGGACGCCCGATCTGTCTTGATAAGAACAGTGGAATCGCAAAGCGCGTTATAGTGCGCCACGTTCGGTCGCATGCGGTTCCCGTGTCTTGCTGAAAGGTGACCGCCCATGGCAGATAGCATTCCCTACGGCCGATCGACACAAAGGCCTTCTCCTGTTCCTGAAATTCACATTGTTTGGATGACCACCGGATTGGGTTGCGATGGAGATTCGGTCTCCATTACCGCGGCCACGCTGCCGAGCGTAGAAGACGTTGTGCTGGGCGCCATTCCGGGGCTTCCGAAGGTGCATCTTCACAATCCCGTACTGGCCTACGAAGTCGGCGACGATTTCATGAAGTACTGGCATCAAGCGGCGGAGGGCAAGCTCGATCCGTTCGTGCTGGTAATGGAAGGCTCGATTCCCAACGAAAGTATCAAGCGCGAAGGCTATTGGGCCGCGATGGGCACTGACCCCATGACCGGCCAGCCGATCACCACAAACGAATGGATCGACCGGTTGGCGCCGAAAGCGCTGGCCGTAGTCGGTGCGGGCACTTGCGCCACCAATGGCGGCATCCACGCCATGGCGGGCAATCCGACCGGCTGCATGGGTTTGCAAGATTATCTCGGGCGCAACTGGAAATCCAAAGCGGGTCTGCCCATTGTGAACGTGCCCGGCTGCCCCGTGCAGCCTGACAACTTCATGGAGACCTTGTTATATCTGCTCTACCAGGTGGCGGGGCTTGCGCCGATGATTCCGCTGGATGCGGAGAATCGTCCGCTCTGGCTTTTCGGAAAGACGGTGCACGAAGGGTGCGATCGCGCCGGCTATTACGAGCAGGGCGATTTCGCGGACGAATACGGCTCGCCCAAATGCATCGTGAAACTCGGGTGCTGGGGGCCCGTGGTCAACTGCAATGTGCCGAAGCGCGGCTGGATGGATGGCATCGGCGGATGCCCGAATGTCGGGGGCATCTGCATCGGCTGCACCATGCCCGGATTCCCCGACAAGTTCATGCCTTTTATGGACGAACCGCCCGGCGCGCGGGTATCGGCGGGAACGATTGGCGTGTATGGTACCGCCATACGAGCCTTGCGATCCATCACAAACCACACCGTGAATAAAGAGCCCAAGTGGCGGCATACGGGCAGGCAACTCACCACCGGCTACCACCCCAGAGCGTATTGAGGGAGCGAATTTATGAGCACATTGACTGCACCGGAAACTGGCATCGAGAGAAAATCACGCAACCTGGTGGAGATGAATTGGGATCCCATCACCCGCATCGTCGGCAGCCTGGGAATCTTCACCAAGATCGACTTCGACAATCGCGAAGTGGCCGAGTGCTTCAGCACGTCGTCCATCTTTCGCGGCTACAGCATCTTCATGAAGGGCAAAGACCCGCGCGACGCCCACTTCATCACCAGCCGCATCTGCGGTATCTGCGGCGACAATCACGCCACCTGCGCGGTCTACGCACAGAATATGGCTTTCGGCGTTCGCCCGCCGGACATGGGCGAGTGGATCACGAATCTCGGCGAAGCGGCCGAGTACATGTTCGATCACAACATTTTCCAGGACAACCTGGTGGGCGTGGACTTCTGCGAACAGATGGTGCGCGAAACCAATCCCGGAGTATTCGCCAAGGCCGAGCAGACGCCCGCCAATCATTCCAACCTGCACGGCTTTGGCACGATCGCCGACATCATGCGCGCCCTGAACCCGTTTACCGGCGAGTTTTATCGCGAAGCGCTGGTGATGAGCCGTATGACGCGCGAGATGTTCTGCCTGATGGAAGGCCGCCATGTTCACCCCTCGACGTTGTACCCGGGCGGCGTCGGCACTGTTCCCACGGTTCAGCTCTTCACCGACTACCTCGTTCGGCTCATGAAGTATGTCGAGTTCATGAAGAAGGTCGTGCCGCTTCATGACGACCTGTTCGATTTCTTCTATGATGCCCTGCCCGGTTATGAGAAAGTCGGCCAGCGTCGCATTTTGCTCGGCTGCTGGGGTTCCTTCAACAATCCGGACGTGTGCGACTACACCTACAAGAACATGTCCGAGTGGGGCCGCGCCATGTACGTCACCCCAGGCGTGGTGGTAGATGGCCAACTGGTGACGAACGACCTGGTAGACATCAACCTCAATATCAGGATCCTGCTGGGCAGCTCCTATTACGACGATTGGCAAAACAGCGAGACGTTTGTTCGTGAGGACCCGCTGGGCAACCCGGTCGACAAGCGGCATCCTTGGAACCAGACCACTATCCCACGCCCACAAAGACGCGACTTCAAGGGCAATTACACCTGGGTGATGTCGCCGCGCTGGTATGACAAGCGGACGGGTGATTACCTGGCGCTCGATACCGGCGGCGGACCCATCGCCCGTTTCTGGGCCACTGCGCTATCGGGGTTGGTCGATATCGGCTACGTAAAAGCGACCGGCCACAGCGTCAAAATCTATCTCCCCAAGACAGCTAGCCTTCCGGAGGTCGAGTTCGAGTGGAAGATCCCGAAATGGAGCAACGCCATTGAGCGCGACCGCGCCCGCACCTACTTCCAGGCCTACGCTGCCGCAGCCGCTCTGCACTTCATGGAGAAAGCCATGAAGGAGCTGCATGCCGGCAACACGAAAACCTGGAGCGATTTCAAGGTACCGGAAGAAGCCATCGGCTGCGGCTTCCACGAAGCGGTACGCGGTGTGCTGTCCCACCATGTCGTTATTCGTGAGGGCAAGATTGCAAACTATCATCCGTATCCGCCGACGCCCTGGAACGCCAATCCCCGAGACATCTATGGAACGCCGGGCCCGTATGAGGACGCAGTGCAAAACACGCCCATTTTCGAAGAGAATGGCCCCGACAAGTTTAAAGGCATCGATATTATGCGAGCCGTCCGCAGCTTCGACCCCTGCCTCCCCTGTGGCGTACATATGTATCTGGGCGACGGCAAAGTGCTCGAAACGGTGCACTCGCCCATGTTTGGTCACCAGACTAGCGCACAGGGCGATTCGCAGCCCGTTGTGCGCGGTTGAAAACAACCCCTGATGACGGACACTCAGGAGTTCCGTGACCAAATCGCGCGTATTGAAGGGCTGATCGGTAGCATCGAGTCCGCTGCCGATCCCGCCCTCCGCGCGACCGCTAAAAACTTGGTTCAGTCCGTAATGGACCTGCACGCTGGCGCGATTGACCGGATACTCGAATTACTCTCGAAAGCGGGCGAGCCGGGCGCGGCGCTGTTGCGCGCTCTCGCGACGGACGAGCTTGTCAGCAGCGTTCTGGTCTTATACGATCTCCATCCTGACGACTTCGAAACTCGCGCGAATCGAGGCATTGAGAAGGCCCGGCAGACGCTGGTCAGGCGCGGGGCCGATCTTGAAGTGCTCGCGGTGGAAGCGTCGACAGTTCGCCTCCGAATCGACACCGGCGGGCACAGTTGCGGCTCAACTGTTAGTGATCTGGAGAAGCTGGTCCGCGAAGCTCTGCTCGCCAGCGCGCCGGACGCGGTTGAAGTGCTTATAGAGACGCAACATGATCGAACAGCGTCTACGTTCGTCCCGCTCGCCAGTTTGCAGACCTCGAATGGCTCCTTGCGACCCGCCGCCGTGCTGCCCTGAGGTGTTATGCCGCGGATGCAGTACAGCCCGTTCACCTCGTTGCAGAATCTGGTGCGCCAGCGCGATGCCAGAGAGCGTTGCGAGCTCTGCGGCGTTGCTCTTTCTTCCGCGCATCGGCATCTGATCGAGCCCGTTGCTCGAAAACTCGTGTGTGCCTGCGATGCCTGCGCGCTCTTGTTTGATTCTCCCACCAAAACCAAGTACAAACGCGTTCCGCTGGACGTTCGGCTGCTCAGCGATTTCCAGATGACCGATGCTCAATGGGAAAGCTTGCTGATTCCCATCGGCATGGCTTTTTTCTTCAAGAGCAGCGTACAAGGCTCTACCCTAGCCGTCTATCCCAGTCCCGCCGGAGCGACCGAATCTTTGTTATCGCTGGATTCGTGGCAAGAGATCGTGATTAGCAATCCAGTGCTTGCTCGGATGGAGCCGGATGTGGAAGCACTTCTGGTCAACCGCCTGGATGCGGCGCGCCGCCCCGCCGAATACTACCTGGTGCCAATCGACAAATGTTATGAACTGGTGGGACTGATTCGTAGCCGATGGCGCGGGCTTTCCGGTGGAGCGGAGGTTTGGGAACAGATCCGCCTGTTCTTCGATGCTCTCAAGATGCAGGCGAGTGCGGAGTTTGCGCATGCCTGATCTGAGCTTCCGGGTAAGCAGTGCGGAGCCGGTAGCCATGGCGGTACAGCCGCTGATCGCTCTTAAACTAGAAGTTTCCAATGCGACGGCCGAGACGATCCACAGCGTCAACCTGCGCACTCAGATCCAGATTGAGGCGACTCGCCGCCATTACAGCACCGAAGAAAAGGAGTTGCTTCTGGATCTCTTCGGCACTCCGGAGCGCTGGGGGAAAACTCTCCGGCCGTTGCTCTGGAACCACGTGTCCACAGTCGTCACGTCCTTCACCGGCGCCACTACGGCTGAATTGCAGGTTCCCTGCACGTTCGATTTCAATGTAGCGGCTACGAAATACTTTCACGCGGTGAGTGAAGGCGACGTTCCTCTGCTACTGCTGTTTAGCGGAATAGTTTTCTACGTAGGCGCTGAAGGCGCGCTTCAGGTGGCGCCCATTTCCTGGGATAAGGAAGCGCGGTTCCGCTTGTCCGCGCAAGTGTGGCGCGGCATGATGGATTTCTATTATCCGAACAGTGCCTGGTTGTCGCTTCGCCGCGACGTGTTCGAGCGCCTCTATCGATACAAAGTACAGCGCTCGCTTCCGACTTGGGAAGACGCGCTCGACAGCTTACTCGCCACGCAGGAAGAGGCAGCGAAGGAAGAAGTGGTCCGGCAATGAATACGAAGCTGGTGGAAGACATTGCCAATGCCGTTTTGTACGAAGGCTACATTCTGTATCCCTACCGCGCGACCGCGGTCAAAAACCGTCAGCGCTGGAACTTTGGCGTTTTGTATCCACGGGCTTTTGCTGAGTGCCAGCGAGGGGCAGACGCCTGGAGCACGCAAACCGAATGTTTGGCCCGAGCTGCAGATGAAGACTCGATGCTTCACATCCGGGTCCGCTTTCTGCACCTGATCGAGCGCAGCTCAAGTTCCGCGCCTGTCTGGCAGGAAGCGACAGAGCGCGATGTCGCAATGGCTCCTCTCAATATCCCGGATCTCGCGTTGCATCGCAGGCTTCACACGTTTTCTTTTGCTGCGGCATGTGAGACAGAAGGAGACATTGCGCGGGTTCGCGAGCCGCTCGATGGAGCCATCGAAGTAGAAGCCGAAAGGCTGCGCGATGACCTATTCAAAATCCGTATCAGTGCATTCAATACGGCGCTTGTACCAGCGGACCTCAACCGTAATGCCGCATTGATGCGGTCTCTCGTCTCCGCGCACACCATTCTCGAGCTTCAAGGAGGCGAGTTCATCTCGCTGCTCGATCCGCCAGAGGATTTTCGCGACGAGGCCGCACAGTGCAAAAACATCGGCACCTGGCCTGTTTTAGCCGGCGATGCAGGCGCGCGCGATGCGATGCTATCCTCGCCGATCATTCTCTACGACTATCCGCAAATCGCGCCCGAGAGCGCCGGCGCCTTGTTTGACGGGACAGAAATCGATGAGATCCTCACGCTGCGCATCATGACGTTGACCGACGAGGAGAAGCTCGAGATGAATCAGGTTGACCCGCGTGCGCGCCAGATCCTCGAACGTACTGAATGCATGCCGCCTGAGCAGTTGATGAAGATGCACGGCGCGCTCCGGGGATTGCGGCGCTTGCATCAGGAGACGCCATGAACGAATGGGAATGGCAGTTGCTTGAGGAAAAACTTCCGGTGGAATCGGTCATGGTGCAGGGTGTCGCGGTGGCGAAAGGAGATCGCGTGATCCTCCGGCCGCGTCCGGGCGGCGACATCTTCGATCTTGCGCTCGCAGGCCACGTAGCCATTGTCGAGTCCATCGAGCAGGATTACGAAGGCAAGCTGCATCTCGCGGTGATTCTCGAAGATGATCCGGGCAAGGATCTCGGTGTGCTGCGTCAGCCGGGACATCGGTTTTTCTTCACGCTTGAAGAGGTGCAACCTGCGGGGCCGTCCCGCAAACCCACAGCGCGTCAGACCAGCCCGCGGATTTTGGCGGCGTGCATCGGCAACATCTTTCTCGGCGATGACGGATTCGGCGTGGAAGTCGCGCGGCATCTTTCCACTCGGACGTTTCCCGAGAACGTTCGCGTCCGCGACTTCGGCATACGCGGGTACGATCTCGCATACGCCCTGCTCGAAGAGGACGATCTCGCAATCCTAGTCGATGCCTGTCCGCGCGGCGAAGCTCCTGGAACGGTCTACGTCATCGAGACTGAAGCGTCCCAAGCCGGCGTTAGCGGACCGCTCGCCGCGCTCGACGCCCACACGATGAATCCAGTGGCGGTGATTCAGTTAGCACAGTCCATGGGACCGATTTCGAAGCGCATCGTATTGGTTGGCTGCGAGCCGGCAACACTCGGCGGGGAAGAGGGTGAAATGGGCCTCAGCGAACCCGTTTCAGCGGCCGTTGCTGAAGCGGTCAAACTCGTCGAGAAGCTGGTTGCGGAAGCTCTCATAGCGACCGAAACTTCACCTCCGGCTTATGGAACTTGAACACTATGCCATCGATGCCGAGATGAGCCGAGTCATCGTGCGCCCTTTCGCAAGCGGAACGCTGTCCGCGGCCGCTCAAAACCCGACACTCACTATTCACGATCTCACTGGCGAAGCGCATTTTCGTGCTGGGACGCTTGATTCGGCATCCGTTCAGATCAAGATTAAGGCGGCGTCGTTCACAGTCGTCGAGGACGTGAGCGAGCAAGAGCGCCAAGAGATCGAGCACACACTACACCGTGACATTCTCGAGGCTGACAAGTATCCGGAGATTGTTTTCAGCACCTCGAATGTCTCGGCCAGCAAGGCGGGAGACGGCCAGTATTGGGTCAATCTAATCGCCGATGTCTCGCTGCACGGGGTCACCGGAAACGAGCCTGTCGCGGCGCAAGTGGTGGTAGCGGGCGATACGCTTTTTGTGCGCGGCGAACTGACGCTAGTTCACTCGGCTTACAAGATCAAGCCCGTTGCGTTGGCAGGCGGAGCACTCAGGTTAAGAGACGAAGTGAAGTGCTTCTTCGACATCGTGGCTCGCAGGCAACCCGAGGAGCCAGCCGATTCAACAAAGCGTATGCTGGCTGTGGAGGGCTCCTGACATGTGCCTGGCGATTCCAGCGAAGATTGTTGAGTTCTCTTCCGAAGAAAAGACCCGCGCATTGGTTGAAGTAGCGGGCGTACGGCGGCACATCGACACCGGCCTGTTGGCAGATGAATCTCTTCGTACCGGCGACTGGGTTTTGGTCCACGTCGGATTCGCCATGAGCAAGATCAGCGAAGAGCAAGCGCTGGACCAGATAAGAACCCTTACCATGCTCGGCGAACAGGAGGCAGTGCTCGAAGAGGTAACAGGCTACGGCCTGGAGGATTCGCGCGCCGCGCCCGATCCTTGATGCCGGGCGATGTGCGGTTCAGAGAGGAGCTATGAAATTCGTAGACGAATTCCGCGAACCTGCCGTAATTTCGAAAACGGCGGAAGAGATCCGGCGCCTTGCCGATCCTGACCGGCACTACCGCTTTATGGAAGTGTGCGGCGGCCACACGCATGCCATCTATCGCTTCGGGTTGAAGGATCTGCTGCCGGAAAATATCGAGCTGGTCCACGGCCCTGGTTGCCCGGTTTGTGTTCTCCCTATGGGCCGCATCGACGATGGCCTCTCGATGGCGCAGGATTCCAATACCATCTTCACGGCGTTCGGGGATATGATGCGCGTGCCCGGGCGGCATGGTAGCCCCCTGCAACACAAGGCGCGCGGCCGGGATATTCGCATTGTCTACTCACCCTCTGATGCGCTAAAGCTGGCACAGAAAAATCCCGACAGGCACGTCATGTTCTTTGCCATCGGCTTTGAGACCACCGCTCCATCTACCGCGATCACGCTGATGCGTGCGAAAGCCGCAGGCATTGGTAACTTCTCAGTGTTTTGCAATCACGTCACCATCATTCCGGCGATTCGCGCGATCCTCGATTCGCCCGACATGCGCATCGATGCCTTCATCGGGCCCGGTCATGTCTCGACTGTGATCGGTTGCCGGCCGTATGAGTGGATCGCGCGCAATGAGCACAAGCCCATCGTCGTCTCCGGCTTCGAGCCGCTCGATATTTTGCAATCGATCGTCATGATCCTCAGGCAACTGAACGCGGGCGAAGCCAAGGTGGAGAACCAATATAAGCGCGTTGTGCCGTGGGAGGGAAATAGCGCCGCCTTAAAGGCGATGGCCGAAACATTCGACTTGCGCCATTATTTCGAGTGGCGCGGCATGGGTTTCATTTCGCAATCCGCGCTGCGCATTCGCGACGCCTACGCGGAGTGGGATGCCGAGCATCGTTTCGCCGTGCCTGGCATCCGCGTCACTGATCCCAAGGCAGCGCAATGCGGCGAAGTTCTGAAGGGCGTGCTGAAGCCGGTGCAGTGCAAGCTTTTCGGAAAGGAATGTACGCCCGAAAATCCGGTAGGCGCTCTGATGGTGTCCTCCGAAGGCTCCTGCGCCGCCTATTACAATTACGAACATCGCAAGCGCGAGGCATTCACCCAACTCTCTGTCGCAGTCTGACGAGCACCAAACATGAGCGCTGAGCCGCCCAAGATTCGCTTCCGTGACATGCAAATCGAAATGGCTCACGGAGCGGGCGGGAAGGCTAGCCGGAGGCTCGTGGAAGGCTTGTTTGCGCCGCTGCTCTTCCCTTCCTCAACAGAGCCGCTCGGCGATGCGGCACATGTAAACATCAATGGCACCCGCATTGCCATCACGACCGATAGCTTTGTTGTGAAGCCGTTGCGGTTTCCCGGCGGCTCGATCGGCGAGCTTGCAATCAATGGCACGGTAAATGACTTGGCCGTATCCGGCGCACGGGCCGAAGCGCTGGTGGTGACATTCGTACTCGAGGCCGGACTGCCGACGGAGATTCTTGAAGCCGAGGTTCGCGCGATGGCCAAGGCTGCGGTCGCCGCGGGCGTGATCATCTCTGGCGGCGACACGAAAGTGGTTGAGAACGGCAAGGCCGATCGCATGTACATCACAACGGCAGGAATCGGCCGACCGATGTCCGGTTTGAACCTTTCCGCGGCATCTGTGCGGCCCGGCGACAAAGTTCTGTTGAGCGGCCCGATTGGCGATCATGGCATTACGATTCTGCTGGCGCGCGGAGAACTGGATCTCGAAGCCGAACTTTGTTCCGATACGCGCCCTGTGCTGCCATTGGTAGAAGCTCTGGCCCGCGAGGCCGCTGCCGGCATACGGTGGATGCGGGATCCGACCCGCGGCGGTTTGGCGACTTCGCTCAATGAACTCGCGCGCGATGCCGGCGTTGGAATCTTCTTGCTTGAGGATTCCATTCCGGTCCGCGATACCGTACGCGGCGCTTGCGAGCTGCTTGGGCTTGACCCACTGCACATCGCCAATGAAGGGCAATTCGTCGCAATTATCGCGAGCGAGTTTGCCGATGCCGCTCTCGCAGCTCTGCGCGCGGCGCCGGGCGGTCATCAAGCAGCGCTCATCGGCGAGATTCGCGAGCAACCGGTTGCGACAGTACTCGGCGCTACCTCTTACGGAGGCACGCGCGTCATCGATATGCTGGTCGGTGATCCGCTGCCTCGCATCTGCTGATATGCTCGCCAGCCGCTCCTTACTCGCCAGCCAGATCGAACACGCTCTGACGAAGCGCAACGAGTTATTCCATGCTTTCTTTGCGCAGGAGGCTCATCGGCTGGCATCGGCCTGCCAACAGATGTCGGACCGATTCCTCAAGGGCGGCCGGCTGCTTGCCTTTGGCCGTGGACCGTATGCGACCGACGCGCAGCATGTCTCGGTTGAATTCGTTCATCCGGTTATCGTCGGCAAACGGGCGCTGCCGGCACTCGATCTCTCCATCTCATTTGCGGCGTGGCTCCAGGCGTTGGCGCAACCGGAAGACATCGTCATGGGCTTCGGCCCTCCCGAAGGCGATATGGAAGTGCAGTCCGCGCTCGATGCGGCGCAGGCGCGCGGCTGCATGACGTTCGCGCTCCCTGGTGCGCGCGGCTCGTACGCTCTGCAACCAGCGACAGCCGATCCGTTCATGCATCAAGAGCTGATCGAGATTCTCTATCACACGTTGTGGGAAACGGTGCACGTGTTTTTCGAGCGCCGCGAACTGGGCCATGACGTCGGGGCGGCCGGTTTTCTGTATCCATTCCTCGGACAAGAGAAGCAGGAGGATACGGGCGTCATCGAAGAGGTGGCGGCCTCGATTGAAATGAAAGCCGGCGACGACGCCGAGCTGAGGACGCAGGTTGCAAACGAGCAATCGGAACAGATTGCCGCCGCGGCGCTCGCCATTCGCAGCCGTGTCGAGCGGGGCGGCAAGCTCATCCTTTTCGGCAACGGCGGTTCGGCGACGGACGCGAACGATTTCGCGCTCGACTGCATTCTCCCACCCCCGGGCTATCACGCTATTCCTGCGATCTCGTTGGCGCTCGAGCCCGCCAACATCACAGCGCTCGCCAACGACGTAGGAACCGAAGTGATCTTCCTGCGGCAACTGATCGCGCAAGCGCGCCCGGAAGACGTTGCCATCGGCATCTCCACCAGCGGTGGCTCGCGCAACATTATTATTGCGCTCGAAGAATCGCGCAAACGCGACCTGCTCACCGTTGCTCTGTTGGGCTACGACGGCGGTGAAATTCTACGCAGGGGCCTCGCGGATCACCCGCTCATCGTGCGCTCCGATTACATTCCGCGCATCCAGGAAGTGCAGGCGTCCATTTATCATTCGATCCTCGAACTCTTAGAGCGGCAAATATGACGGCCGCGCGATCCATCCATGTGCGCGGAGTTGTGCAAGGCGTCGGTTTCCGTCCGTTTGTCTTTCGCCTCGCTCGCGCGCGGTCGCTCGCCGGCTGGGTCTTGAATGTTGAGGACGGAGTGTGCATCCACGTAGAAGGGTCGGAAGCTCCGCTGGATGCTTTCCTGCGAGACTTGGCCACGCAACCACCGACCGCCGCGCACATTACCGCGATTGAGGTTGCGCCGTCACAACCCGCAGGTCTGGAGGATTTCAGTATTCGTGAGAGCCGGCGCAACGGGCATCCTTCGGTGCGGATCTCTCCTGACCTGCCCGTATGCGAAGACTGCTTACGCGAGTTGTTCGACCCCTCAAACCCGCGTTATCTCTATCCTTATATAAACTGCACCAATTGCGGCCCTCGATATAGCGTTATCGAGAGGCTGCCCTATGACCGGCCTAACACAACGATGAAACATTGGGCTCTCGATGCCCCATGCGCAAAGCAATATCACGATCCTCAGGATCGGCGATTTCATGCGCAACCCGTTGCCTGTCCCGCTTGCGGGCCGCAATACAAGCCTGGCATCGAAGAAACCGTTCAGCTTCTCAATTCGGGCGCAATCGTCGCCATAAAAGGCATCGGCGGATATCATCTCGCTTGCAGTGCGCGGAATGCGGAGGCAGTGCGTGCCCTACGCGCACGGAAATACCGCAAGGAGAAGCCGTTCGCGGTTATGGTTGAGAGCATCGAGACCGCACGCAGTCTGGTGGATCTGTCGCCCGAAGCTGAAGCGCTTCTCACGTCGCCTGCGCGGCCTATCGTTCTCGCACCGGCCCTGATTGAGCTTGCCGAAGTCGCGCCCGACAATCACGAACTCGGAGTCATGCTTCCCTACGCGCCGCTGCATCACTTATTATTTGCCGCAGGCGCGCCGCAAATTCTGGTGATGACCAGCGCCAATCGATCGAGTGAACCCATCGCGTACGAAGACCAGGATGCGCGCGAGAAACTCTCCGGCATTGCCGATGCGTTCCTGGTGGGCGAACGCCCGATCGCGCGCCGGGTCGATGATTCCGTCGCTCGGGCTGGGGTCTTTGGTCCGATGATTCTCCGGCGTTCGCGCGGCTATGCGCCGGGCGCGGTCGCCACGCTCCCGACGAATCGTCCGATTCTGGCCGTGGGCGCCGACCTGAAGAATTCCATTGCCTTGGTTGTCGAAGGGCAAGCATTCGTCAGCCAGCACGTTGGCGATCTCGATCATTACGAGGCGCTCAAATCGTTTCAGCGAACGATTGCGGATCTGACCGCGATGTATGACGTGGATTTTGATGACTTGCTGGTTGCGCATGACGCGCATCCTCAATATGCGTCCACCGCTTATGCGCAGGAGCTTCGCTGTTCGGAGAGGTTCGCGGTTCAGCATCACCGCGCGCACATTGCCTCCGTGCTTGCAGAGAGGCAAGCCTGGGAGATGCGGGTCATCGGCGTCAGCTTCGATGGAACCGGCTATGGCGATGACGGAACGATCTGGGGCGGCGAATTTTTTACCGGCAGTTTGACGGAGGGTTTCCGGCGCGTGATGCACCTGCGCGAGGCGAGGCTGCCAGGCGGCGATGCAGCGGCCCGTCATCCGGTCCAATGCGCCGCGGGTTTTCTGGCGCAGACCGAAGCGGTTCCGCCTTTTCAGCCCTCAAGGCGCTACCAGCACTCTCTGCAGTTGCTGAGAAAGGACTTCCGCACATTCAAGACCACCTCTATGGGCCGGCTGTTCGATACGGTGGCCGCACTGTTGGGGTTCACGCGCGAGATCACGTTCGAAGGGCAAGCCGCCATGTGGTTGGAGCACACAGCACGAAGCTCCGGGCCGAGCGAGCCCTATCCGTTTCCCATTAGCGATGAGACGCTGGACTTTCGCCCACTGCTCGAAGCGATCGTTCGCGACCGGCTCCGCGGCCGCGATCCCGCTGAAATCGCGCGCGCTTTTCACCGCAGCGTCGCCGAGACGGTTTGCCAGGCCGCCACTCAACTCTGCGAGGCGCACTCGGTCCACACAATTGTTCTCTCGGGCGGCGTCTTCCAGAATGAACTGCTGCTCTCTGAAATAAGATCTCTGATTCGCCAGGAAACGATCTGGACCAATTCCGCCGTTCCGCCGAATGACGGCGGCATCAGCCTTGGCCAAGCCGCAATCGCATGCATGAACTCTCCATCGCACTGAGTATTCTCGAGATCGCCGAGGAAGAATCGGAGCAAAGGGGCAACATCGCAGTGGAAGCCATTTACCTCAAGCTGGGCGAGATGTCGGGTGTCGTAAAAGAGGCGCTGGTCTCCGCCTTTGAACTCGCCGCCGAACAGAGCGCGTTCCCGCATTGCCGGCTGGTGGTGGAAGAAATTCCGGCTAGCCGCGAACTGCAAGTTTCGGCACTGGAGCTTGCCCAATGACCAGCACACCACGAATTGTCGAGGTCCGCCAAAACGTTCTCAAGCGCAACGATGAGATTGCGCGCGCGCTGCGGCAACGGTTTCAGGATGCCGGCATTTTCGTTGTAAGTCTCGTCTCCAGCCCCGGAACCGGCAAGACTGCGTTTCTGGAAAAGACACTTACCCTGCTGCGGGAGCGATATCGTCCGGCAGCGTTGGTGGGCGATCTCGCGACCGACAATGACGCTGCTCGTCTCGCTCGCAGTCAAGCACCGGTGAAGCAAATCACGACCGGAACGCTCTGCCACCTGGAGGCGGCAATGGTCGAGCGAGCGCTGGAAGACTGGAAGCTCTCCGAGCTCGATTACCTGTTCATCGAGAACGTCGGAAACCTGGTCTGCCCCGCATCGTACGATCTCGGCGAAGACCTGCGCCTGGTGCTGCTCTCTGTCACCGAAGGCGAGGACAAGCCGTTGAAATATCCCACCATTTTCAACAGCGCGGATGCCGCGGTTATTACCAAGATCGACTTGGCCGAAGCGGTGGAATTCGATCAGGCCACGGCTTACAACAATATTCAGGCTATCCGGCCCGGTATGCGGGTGTTCGAAACGTCCGCGAAGACGGGCGCGGGTTTCGAGGAGTGGCTGGATTTTTTGAAGGCCGCGCTCATGCCGCGGGAAAGTTAGCCCAGGCGGGGTGATCGGCGTGGTCGCGCATGCCGCGATAGCCTTCCATGACCTTTTCGATTTCGGGCATTGAAAATTCGAAGCCAAAGTCTTCGAGGCGGAAGGGTTGTTTGGCGTGGCGGGCGCGCATGCATTCGATGGCGGCGCGAGTGAGGCGGGCGCTGCGCTCGGCGGCATTGACCTTCTTGAGTTCGGCGAGGGATGCGAGATCCTTTTCGCGCTGGCGCCGGAGCCGGCCTTCCTGAACCGATAAATTGTTCAGTTGGCGGTGGCGGGTGAGATAGATGTGCGCGTCGAGGAGGGCGGGACGCATTGCAGTGTCCTGATCTTCAAAGAGGTTAGCGAATTCGATGCGGCCGAGGGCGTAGATTCCCATTTCAAGTGAAGGGATGCGCTGGAGTCTCCACTCGGTATCGGCGATGGATTGGACGAGGGCTTTTTCGGCCTCAGTTGCGGGCTTCCATTCGGCGATGAAGCGCGCGAGGTGCTGTTCATAGGCGGCGGCATCATCGGTGGGAAGCAGGACGGTACGGCCGGTTAATCCAGTTTTGACTGCGTTCAAGGAACACTTGGCTTTGCCTTCGGCGGTTTTGGCGCCGGTCGAGAGCTGGGCGTTGGCCCGATTGGCAGTGAGTTGAGCTTGCGTGGACATAGGAAGATCTCCGCGTTAATTTTCGCGTGGGCGGGGCGAGTGCGAACCGGGGGTGACAGTAAGTGATTGATGCGGGGCGAAATATATTGTGCGACATTTGTGACCGAAAACTAAAGTACTAAAACCTATACCCTTACGCAGGGGAATTTCCTTTTGCCCAAAGTTGAGGCATTCTATTTTCGCCCGTCTGAAGAGACTTTCAGAAGAGCTGGGGGGGTGGGATTTTGTCCGGTGAGAGAAGAAGCCGATGGAGTAGGGAGCTTTGGTTTGTGTGTGGGCGCTTATCTCTGACCCTTCCACTTGCGATATGCGCAATGCAACTGCCGCTATCGGCAGCGAGTAATGGCATGACCAGCTTCTACAACACGATCCAGAATTTGCAAGAGGTGTTTTATATCGGTACGAACCAGCATGTGTACGAGGGGTATTGGGCGAACGGCTGGATTGTGGGAGATATCACCGGATCAAACCCGACCGCCGCGCCGGGAAGCGCCTTGACCAGCTTCAACGATCCGCAAAACCAGCAGGAAGTATTTTATGAAGGAACGAACCAGCACATTTATGAAGCCTTTTACTCGAACGGCTGGATCGTAGAAGATGTAACCGGGTCCAATCCGGTAGCGGCGCCCGGCACCGCGCTGACGGGCTTCTACAACACTGTTCAGAATTTGCAGGAGATGTTCTTCATCGGCGCGAACCAGCATGTGTATGAGGCGTACTGGTCGAACGGTTGGATTGTGGGAGATATCACGGGATCGAACCCTCCGGCCGCACAGGGGAGCGGTTTGACTAGCTTCAACAATCCGCAAAACCAGCAGGAAGTATTTTATGAAGGAACGAACCAGCACATTTATGAAGCCTTTTACTCGAACGGCTGGCTCGTAGAAGATGTGACCGGATCCAATCCGGTAGTGGTGGTGGGCAGCCCGCTCACCGGCTTTCTAAACCCGCAGAAGAACTTACAGGAGGTCTTCTACATCGGCACGAACCTGCATCTCTATCAGGCGTACTGGTCGAACGGCTGGATTGTGGGAGATGTCAGCGGGTCGAACGCGGTGGCGGCACAGGGCAGCGCATTGACCAGCTTTTTCAATCCTCAGCAGAACATGGAAGAGGTTTTCTATGTGGGGGCAAACCAGCATATCTACGAAGCGTATTACTCGAATGGCTGGGTGGTAGGAGATGTGACCGGTTCGAATCCAGTGGCTGCGCCAGACAGCGCATTGACAAGTTTCTTCAATAGCGGCCAGAACCAGCAAGAAGTCTTCTATGTCGGGACGAATCAGCACGTCTATGAGGCATTTTGGTCCGGCGGTTGGTACTTCGAGGATATGAGCGGTTCGAACCAGACGAGTTCCGCGAGCTGCCAATTGCGCGAGTACATCTGGCTCAACGGCAAACCTGTGGCAATCGAGAATCAGTAAATGACAGAGACAATGCCGACGACTATGAACGCACCTCGCGCAATTCATTGCCGAGTGGAAGCCTGCAACCGAACCCCAAAAGGGCATCTTAACCGAGCCGCGCGCGCCAGCAAGCGATCCGGTGAGAGGAGAAACGGATGGAGGAGAGGGCTTTGGGTGGTGGCGGGGTGGGTTAGTTTCGCGCTTAGTGCTTACGGGACAAACTATAGCTCGTTGACGATTCCACAGGGCGGGACAGTCCAGATCGGGACGGCGTCTGAAAACCTCTTCCTCACGATGCAGAGCGACGGAAACCTGGTGCTGTATCAGAACGGCACTGCGCTTTGGAACACGGGCACGGAGGGCCAGAACTGCGGGGCGAGCCAGTGCTTCGCGGTGTTCCAGAGCGACGGGAATTTTGTGGTTTACAACGGGTCTACGCCGCTATGGAACAGCCAGACGGCTGGTAACTCTGGAGCCACACTCATACTTACGGATCAATTACCGCACATAGAAATCGTTTTGAATGGTTCGGTGCTATGGGCGAATGCATTTACCTTCAGCGCGGGAAACCTGAGCCTACCGGAAGGCGCGCGGGTCGATTTGGGGCCGACGGCGCTGGTGATGTCGACGGACGGAAATTTGGTCATGTACCAGGGCAGTACGCCGGTATGGTACACGTCCACGGGAGGCCAGAACTGCGGGGCGAGCCAGTGCTTCGCGGTGTTTCAGGGCGATGGGAACTTCGTGGTCTACAACGGTTCCACGCCGCTCTGGAGCAGCGTCACGTGGGGAAATCCGTGGGCGCAGTTGGTGTTATCCAGCACTCCGCCGTATGTGCAGGTGATCGGGCTGGAAACGCCCGCGCATCCGGCGAAAGAATACATTTACTTGAACGGGAAGGCGGTGGCGATTGAAAACAATCCGCAGTAAGTGGAGCGTCATAAACGCATTTTTCCTGGTGGTGGCGCTGAGCGGGGGCGCGAGGCTTGCGTGGGGGCAGGCAAATGGGCCGGCGTTGGCGCCGTATGAGGTAGAAGTGGTTTCGCTGTTCCGGCATGGCTTCGAACCGGCGGAGATCTCGCGGCCGACGGGGCCGTTCCTGCTGGTGATCCGCAGTTACGACCATGACAGCGACCACGCATTCGATGCGGCGGCGGCGGATCAGGGAATCCTGCCGGCGGGGATGACCAAAGACCAGTTCCGCTGGTTCGGGCTGGTGACTCTGACAGGCGGCGATCACGTATTGCAGGATCACGACCGAGCCGAACGGCGGCTGAAGATCACGATCCGGTAGGCGGGAGGGGACAATGAGGCTCTATGGGTGGGTGGCAGCGGCGGCTGGGTTGTGGGCCGCGCAGGCGATCTGGGGACAGACCACGACGGCGGTGACGGACTCACGCACTCCACCGGCGGTAGCGGCGGGGATTCCGTCGAGCTCGTATGCGCTGACGAATATCGACACAGTGGATCCGTATACCGGGTCGGTGAACATCCACATCCCGTTATACAAGGTGGGCGGGCGCGGCGAGGCGGGCTATACGATCATGCTGCTTCTGGAATCGAAGTGGCAGGTGGTGACGCACACCAATGCGACGGGCAACCCGTACCTGTATGCGGAGCCGGGGAACGTGGACGATGCGATCAGCTATTACCTTCCGACGATCGTGCAATTCACGCCGGGGGTGATCTTCAGCAGACAGAGCACCGATTCGAGCGCGGGAACGTTTCCTTGCACAGCGGGCGGGGTTGCGGGGACGGGATACACGTACTATTACGGCGAGCTGCTAACGCGGGTGACGTTCATCGACGAGACAGGCACGGAACACGAACTGGTGGACACACAGACGAACGGACAGCCGATTGCGCTGTCGCCGCGGCCGAATTGCGCGACCGATCCGATCAACGGCGGCACCGACCGGGGCCGGGTGTTCCGATCGACCGATGCGACCGGCCTGATCTTCGTGGCCGATAGCGACGTGCGCGATCGAATCGCGAGACTGACCAACGATCCCGAGGTGGTGCCGGTCATGCTGTCGGGTTGGCTGCTGTTCCCGGACGGACGGAAGTTCCGGTTCGACAGCGGCAACGTTTCGTCGATCACGGACCGGAACGGAAACCAGGCGACGATTGCCAGCAGCGGCGGAACGACGACCATTACCGATCCGCTGGGACGGACAACCCAGATTGCGTCAGGAACCATTACGTATCCGGGGGTGAATGGAGCCGCGCGGCATATCACCGTGAACTACGCGGCGCTGGGGAGCGTGCTGGCTTCCGGGCAGGGGCTGGAGACGATGGCGCAGTTGTTTCCGACGCTGCCGAACGAGTCGACGCAGACCCAATACGATCCGGAAGTAGTATCGTCGGTGGCGCTGCCGGATGGCAGCCAATACACGTTCCAATACAACAGTTATGGCGAGGTGGCGCGCATGACGCTGCCGACGGGCGGAGCGATCGGGTACCAGTATCCGGGGACGATGGGAACCTGCCCGGCGAGCGGGGCGACGGGGTGCGTGGAGAGCGACCACGATTCACAGGGAAACCTGGTGGGGATTGTGGAGCGGCGGCTGTTGACGCGGTACGAATATGCCAACGGGGGGACAACGCCGACCCGGCAGACGAATTACACCTATGCGGTGACGAGCCAATACAACACGCAGGTGACGGAAGTGGATGAAGACGGGAGCGGGAACACGCTGCGACAGGTGCAGGATTATTTGACCGGAGACGCGTGGACGCCCGATGTGTGGGGAACGGCGGCGGATTATTATGGCGACGCGGGAACTGGGATGCGCTACGAAACGGTGACGCTGAGCGGGAGCGGGCAGGTGCTGCGGCAGGAGTACCAGACGCATGGGTGGCGGGCGTGCGCGGCGAGCAACTGGCCGCAGACGGGCGGAGGCGCGGAGCCGTGCTGGTGGGTGAGCCTGAATTGGCCCATGGACCACGACCCGCAGTTGTGCGCGGAATGGACCGTGTTGAGCGACGGGTCGCCGGCGCCCTCGGCCGCGACGCTGTATCAATACGACCAGAACAATAACCGCACCGACAGCTACGAATACGATTACGGGGCGGGGCCGGCGGCCTCGAGCACGAGCTGCCCGGCGGTGAGCGGCGGGTGGACGCGGCATGTGCACACGGCGTATACGGGCGGGACTTATGGGACGTTCAACACGGGGACGCCGGTAACGAGCGCGTGGCAGCCGGGGCTGGCGTCGGACCGGCAGACGCTGAATGCGGCTGGGACGAAGGTGGGCGAGCAGCAGTACTCGTACGACCAGGCGAATTTAGTGAACGAGCCTGGAATGGTGGGGTATTCGTCGTCGTTTGCGGGAGTGAACGTGGGGCGTGGGAACCTGACGACGAGCGCGGCGTGGTGGAACACCAATAACAGCTATCCGGCGCATACGTATACCTACGACATAGCGGGCAATGTGGTGACGGACAAAGATGCGAACGGGCATACGACGAGCTATGGATATGCCGATACTTACAGCGATGGGGTGAAACCGGAACACGTATGCGCACGTGACGAGCGAGACCAACGCGCTGGGGCAGGCGGCGAAGTGGCAGTGGGATTTCGGGGCCGGGAAGGTGACGACGGCGACCGATATCGACGGGGTGAACACCACTTACAGTTACAGCGATCCGCTGGACCGGATGACGCAGGCGGTGCGGGCGGCGAATGTTGGTGGATTTACGACGCAGACGAACGTGGTGTATACGAGCCCGACGGACGTGAATGTGTACAACGACCAGGTGACTGCGGGAGACAAAGCGCTGCGGGCCGAGACGGTGTATGACGGTTTTGGGCGGGAGAGCGAGAGCCGGCAGTATGAGAGCGCGAGCGGGTACATCGCGACGACCAAGAGCTACGATGCGCTGGGGGCCTCATCGGTGCCGGCCATGTCGCGGCGCTTCCGCCGATAAAGCCAAGCGCTCGAAGGGCCACGTAACTCGTTTCCACTACAAAATTCTGGGGGTGCGGGCGCTTTGGGGGTTTCGGGTTTGGGGTAAAGCGCCCGCGTCGTTACGGGGATGTACCTATAAAACGTCCGCCGGGTACGGGCAGGTTACCGGGCATTAACAATTTTTCCGAAAACTATTCAAACATGCCCTCGAAAAGCGGCGAGCTCAGATACCGTTCGCCCGCATCGGGAAGAACGACCACAATCATCTTTCCGGCCATCTCGGGC
>Ga0335074_10003423_pt1 | contig 21679 bp, 17 predicted proteins | sample Lox_Sample_23_FD_206715 | JGI IMG/M metagenome (GOLD analysis project Ga0335074, IMG submission 206715) | Soil microbial communities from Loxahatchee National Wildlife Refuge, Florida, United States - Lox_Sample_2.3 | ecosystem: Environmental > Terrestrial > Soil > Wetlands | place: USA... | reverse complement strand
AGCCCGGTCACGACGGCGATTCTTGTGATATTGGGCCTGCGTTGTTCGCCACCGCCCTCCCTGCCCTGCGCTAGTGCCTCGCGCACGTAGGCGACCTTCAGGATCGATACGAAGTCCCCGACACCGATCCCGGCATCAAGCAGCAAGCGCACCAAAGGCGCGAGCAGCCGCATGACCGCCCGACGAACGGCGTGCTTGAGCACCTCGCTCATTGCAAGGCTATCGGCGGCTTGGGTCTATTGCTCAGCACCTGATCCTCTTGGCAGCGTCCCACCTCTACTGTATTTTATATTACATTCGTGACATCCCAAAATACAACCACGATCGCGCGGCATTCCCGGCCCACCCCTCCCGGGGTCGAATGGCTCAAGACGTTTCCTTTCGCCGCAATGCGCGATGTCAACCGACGCTGCATCGATCTTCTGGTGCATGCCGCTCGAACCTCCAAAGTGCTGCCCTTCTCCTTGGTCTGGGCTCTCCGAGATCCTCTGAGGCACAGCACGCCTGCTGATCGCGAAGCGGCGGCCGCGAGGGCTTTCCTGCTCGTCGATATGCAGTTCGATCAGCCAGGCTGGTGGAGACAGGTCTTGAACGAGCCGGAGAGGGAGTTTCGTAACTATCCCGGATCAGGCTCCTTTCCCCGTCAGAGCGGGGTCGCTTTGGCGCGCGCCACCATGACGCTGGCCTGGAACGCCGTTACCGTCAATCCAATCGCCGCGAGCATCTTGCTCGGTATGGATCCTGAAGTTGCTCAGCTCATATCGAGCATGCCGGTCACCAGCATCGATGGTTTCGCCACCCGCCACTTCCGGCGGGTTAGACCGCGATGGGCAGATAGGACGGAAACGTGGAGCGAATTGCTAAGGGCGAGTGAGCCCAGTCCGAACGCAAACCGCTGCGATCTGGATCTGCACGCACTCAAGCTGCTGCTTGGAGATTCTTTTCGACAGACACATCGCGACGGCGCCTCGGTTTTGGCCCCAGGTAGGTGAGTCCGGCATGGATTAGGATCCCTTCTCGCGCGCATGCGGATCCCGCCTACGTCCTTCTGAAGACACCGGTAAGGATCGCGAACGGAGGCACGTCGTTCCATACGAGGTCGCCGATCGATTTATGCCGCCCTGGATTCTGGGCTCGAATCTCAAAGCGAAGTGGCAGGAGCACTAATCACCTCTTTGACGTGCGATACGAAACTCTTGGTCGAAACGTTCGAAGAGCAAAGTATGCTGACCCCATTTGCTGCAGGCAGCCCGGCAGTTCTGGCACTAAACGAGGGCTACATCCGCCCGCTCATCCAAGTATCTGTCTCGAAAGTGCAGTCTGTCTCGCTTGCAAAACGCAGATAACTTGCCGTGTTATCTGCGGCTGCCGAGGGGAAGCTAAAGGCGACCGAGCGTTGCTGACAGGAATGCTTCGCGCAGCCGGTGTCCCGGCGGCAGCGAATTCGCGATCAATAGAATTATTGAGCGACTCAAGGTGCCGTGGTGGTCTGCCCTCTGTTGGTCTTCCTTAAGCTCGTAGATCGCGGCGGCTGTCGCGTGTACTCGCCAGGCGGCCAGTGGTAGCTCGAGACCTTCGATCACCGACAACGCCTCGACGATCTTCTCTGCGGCGCGCGTTAGATCGCCTTCGGCCATTGCAATTCTCGCATTCACTTCCCAAGCGAGCGCATGCCACGTCCGCTCCGCCGTGGCGAGACTGCTCTTCAGGAACTGGGCGCCGTGTTGCTGTGCCTGCGCCAGATCATCCCGGGCGAGCCAAAGTTCCGTGGTCGCCGACTCGAGCGGCAGGCGGAGCCACCAGTCAACCGTGACACGTCGTCGGTCCATTACTTGTCGCGCCAGCGTCAGGTGTTCCAAGGCCCGCTCTTGCTGCCCAAGGGACAGCTCTGCCGTCGCCGCGAGGATGCTGTAGAGTCTTTGGTGAGCGGGTACCATCGAATCGCCCAGCGCCTCAGCGACAGACTGGCAGATGGCCAGCGCACCGTGGAAGTCCATCGCGAAGACGGTCAGCCAGCCCCGCCACATTCTCATCCCGTGGGTGAACACGTCGTTCCCGGTCTTGCTCACCGCAGCGATCGCCAAATCGATCTCGCGCAGCGCCTCACCCCATTCCCCGAGAAACAGTGCGTCCAGGAACAAGACGATCGACGCCTGAATCTGCGTCAACGTGGCGCACGGGTTCCCGGTGAGACCCCGCGTGAGTTCCCGGAGCCCCTCGGTTGCGTATTGTCGGGACAGACGATATTCCGCACGATGCATCAGTGAATAGGCATACCACACGAGGAATTCCCCCGGCACGTGTCCATCGCCGGCCCTCTGAATCTCCTCCAACGCCTTGGCACTATCAGCCGCGTCCGTGTCGCGCCACGCGCAGTGGACGCGCCAAAAGTAGCAGGCCGCCTGGGATGCTGCGCGTGCGAGTGGCGCCTGTTGCATGGAGAGTTCGAGCGCCCTGTCGAGACAGCGCAGGGACCGATCTGCATCGACAAACAAAATAATCGAGGCCGTTGAAATCAGCGCCCGCACCTCGACGTCGATTGCCCCGCATTGCGCCGCGCGGGCTGCCAGCGCTTCGTAGGCTTGAGGAGCCTTTGCATCGAGCGAGGCGTAAAGTATGTCGGCGAGCCTCTCGAGAATTTCAATTTCGGTCGTAGACCCCTCTGCAGCAGGGAGCCTGCGCGTGAATTCAAGCGCGCGTTGCAGCAGCTCGATTGCTTCCCGGTGGCCAAAGCGCTGTTCTGCCGCGTCTGCGGCAAGTCGCAGGTACCTGACAGTGCGCGGCCAATCCGCACTTTCTTCAAAGTGATAAGCGAGTTCGGATCCGACGTCCTGCAACTGCTGCGAGTGCAGCGTCTCTAATCTTTCACCAATGCGCTGGTGAAGCTTCGCCCGACGTAGAGGCGGCTGCCGGCGATACAACACCTCGCGGTACATTGCATGCACGAATTCGTATCTGGAAGATATGCTTCCATCGAGAAGCCGTTGAATCCCGGCCGCGCGTACGATGCGACGCCGTTGCGCCATCGAGTCGAAGATACTCTCGTACGCCTCCGCGTCCCCGTTGATAACCGCAGCACAGATATCGGGCGAGAACGCAGCGCCCTGCACGCTCGCGACCTCCAGCGCCCGCTGCTCCTCCCTGCTCAGGCGCTCAATCTGGGTCTCGATCAATTCGCGCAGCGTGTCGGGCACGCCCAGATCGATTTCTTGCAGGGGCACCCTGACCTGCCAGCTGCCGTTCTCCTTTGCAATGAACCCTCGTTGAGTCAGGTGATCCATGGTGGCCACCATGAACAAGGGGTTACCGCCTGAGTGGCGGTAGACGAGCTCGGTCAGACCCTCGTGTGAGCTGCTTTGCGATGACTCGGCGCGAAGATACTCGGCGACCTGCGCTTCTGCCAGCGGCTCAAGTTCGATCCGATGACACAGCTGACGCACCTGCAGGTCTTGCTTGAGCGCGTTCAACGGGTGGTCGGCGGGCAACAGGTCGATCGGGCGACTCGTCGTGACGAGCATCAGCTTGGCCGGTACCCGCCGGCGCGCAAGAGCGGATATCAGATCGATCGTTGAATGATCCGTCCATTGTAAGTCCTCGAGCACCAGCAACAATGGCGCGTCCGCGGTGATCGTCTCGAGCGCCGCGCCGAGCTCACGCACCATGCGCTCGCGCGTCACCCCGAGAATCTCCTGACGCAGGAGTTGGCGATGCCGCTCCGTCAGGAGGGCGGGAAACTGCACCAGCCACGTGGGGGCTTGGGCGGCCAGAGTCTCTACGATGCAGGCCGCACCAGAACGGACGCACAATTGCCCCAGCGCTTCAAGAAAGGGGTAATACGCCTCCGTGCCCCCGAAGGCTTCGATGCATTGACCTCGCGCGATGCGAAGCGCCGGAACGTCGATGAGCGCCTGGCGCTGAAACTCGTCTACCAGGGCAGTCTTGCCGATGCCCGGCTCGCCGGTGACAAAGACCACCTGGCGCTCGCCCCTCAAGGCTCCGCGCAGGCAGTCTCGTAACTGTGAAGACTCTCCCTCGCGTCCGACTACCTTCCCGTGGGTCGATCGGCCCTGGAGTGCAACATCGGACGCCGACCCTTCGCGTACCGGCGCGATGAACTGATGGCCGCGTCTCGGTACCGTCTCGATATATCGGGGCCTCTTCGGATCGTCCCCCAAGACCTTCCGTATCTGGTGCAGCTGGGTCTTGATCGATTCGGGTTGAACGTAGATCTTCGGCCACACCGCCTCGAGGATCTCATCCTCCGTCACCAGTCGACCCGCGTTCTCGACGAGGTGGCGCAGCAGCGCAAAGGGCCTGGGCGGCAGTCGAATGCGCTCCTCCTCACCACCGTCCGTGCGCCGCCATAGACATTGATTGACGGTATCGAGTCGAAACGCGAGGAACTCGATCATGACCGCATCGCCATTTTCCCAGCATATCCGGACATCGGACCCGCTTAACAACCCATTGATCGATATGAAGCTTCTGTCTGCCGAGCCAGCTTTACGGATATTTTACGGATCCTTGACGGCTTGCTGAACGCAATTGTCTACGGTAGGCACCGATTCAACGAGCGCCATCGACGCATGGCGCTGCTCCTTTGCCGCTGGCGCACAGAGACAAGCACATGAACCCACACGCCATATGCCGTCAAATTGTCCTTGTTTTCCGACCACACGGACGGATGCAAACTCACCACTTCCGTCTTGAATATGATCTCATGCCCGCCCTGCCTCCTGGTGGCGTCCTGCTGCGTGTTCTTTACGTTTCTCTCGATCGCGATGCGTTCGCCGCAATGGGCGACCGAAAGTCGAGAGCAGATCCGGTCGGGATTGGCCAAGTGATGGGAGGGGAGAGCATCTCGGAAGTGGTCGCATCCGATCATTCCGCCCACACCACGGGCGACATCGTGCTTTCGTCCACGGGCTGGCGCACGCACATGGCGTCCGATGGCACGGGACTGCGTAAACTCGACCCCGCGCTTGCCCCGGTCACCAGCGCGTTGGGCGTGCTCGGCTCGCCGGGTTTCGCCGCGTATTCGGGGATCATGCTGATCGGCAAGCCCAGGCCTGGCGAAACCGTCGTGGTGGGCGACGCGAGCGGTCCGGTTGGCTCATTAGTGGGGCAGCTCGCCAAGATGGCTGGCGCGCGCGCGGTTGGCATTGCCGACGGGCCTGCAGCGTGCCACCACATTCAAGGCGAGCTTGGTTTTGACGCGGCCATCGATCACCGCATGCCCGCTCTCCCCGAGAGGCTTGCCAGGGCCTGCGCAAGGGGCATCGACATCTATTTCGAGAACGTCGGGAGTGGCCCGATCTGGAACGCCGTTCTGCCGCTGCTCAACGGCTTCGGGCGCGTGCCGGTCTGCGGATTGAGCGGACAATACAGTGGAGAAGGTGCGGCTGTGGGTTTCAACGGGCTGGCGCAGACCCTGCGAGAGGTGGCGAGCAAGAGTCTCATCCTGCGTGGCTTCGTCAACGCCGAGTTCGTCGACACGCACCACGAGCAGTTTCTTCGAACCGTATCCGCAGGGATCGCGGATGGACGGATCCGCTATCGCGAGGAGATCACCGACGGGCTGGAGAATGCGCCCAAAGCGTTCGTCGAGATGCTCGAGGGACGCACACTCGGGAAGGCACTCATCTGTGTGGCGCCATAAGATTGGCGGTCTGCTCGACTGGCACCGGCGCGGGCCGCATTGTCGCCAGCGTCCACCACGCACCATCGCGCTTATGACCTCCTCGAGCGTTGCAAAGATCATCGCCGGACTTCGAAGCATCTCTGCCCGATCACGCGCAACCTCAACGTATTTCTCGCCACCGCTCAACGCCTCTGGCTCATCATGACTTGCAGCCGCCGCCATTGCGCTTTGGCCTTATATCGAGCATCCGCGAGTTGACGTGCCCCCGCTGCCGCGGAAGCACGAGACACCTGGATGAATGCGCGATTGGCGCGATCGTAGTTGCCTGAAAGCAGATAACAGGCGCCCGCACGCTGATAGTCGCCCTGCCCCTCCAACCGATCCGCGATCAGCCGTGCTTGCCCAGCATTCGGTAGTGGGCAACTGCGAAGAATGTCGGTTTCGGTGGATCCGCGAGCCCAAGCCGAGCAGCGAACAGAATCAGTCCGATGCCCTTCCAGGCCAATCCTAGGCGCGTAGTGCCCGGCATCGACGCCCAGTGATGTGCGATCGAATTCCGCGAGACGCTCCGTTCGAGCGCTCATAGCTCAACGGCAAGCCGATGCGCGAGGCGAGATCAGGAAGTATTGGTGCGCCGACCCATGAGAACTAGGGTAAGCAAGGCCGATAGGGCAATGACGAGTGCTGCCCAACGCCACATTCACTGAAATGGTCCGCAAGTCTTCACACCGCCGCGGTTCGGAAGGCGGGTCAAACTGCCAAGTAGTCGCCCGCCTTTCACGCGGCACCTGCTTGCTCGGCGATCGCGACGTCTCACTTCGAGAGCGAGCGCTTGAACATCCGGTCGATCTCATCGTTCGTAGCATCGCCGGCCGCCTGGGCTACCTGGGCCGCTGCGAGGGCCTGGCTGGCCGTGCTCTGCGCGCCGTTCGCTGCCTGACTGGCCGCCTGCGCGGCCGCGCTGGCCGAGTCGCTCGAGGACTTCGCTGCCCGGACGTCCTGTTGCAGTGTGCTGACCTGCGACTCCAGGGTGTCGATGTCCGCCTGAAGGGGCTTTAGATCCTGGCAGCCGGCAAGATCCATTGCGATTGCCGCCGCCGCCAAGCTCGTCACAATTCCGGTCTTCATGGTCATGTCCTTCCGATTGTCGAAGTCGAGAGTAGGCACACGAAGCGCGGCTCAAGATTGCGCCTCCGAGAGACTATCTGGGAGACACTCACGGATTGCACACCGCCTTGCGGGGCCGTGAGATTGAGGACAAAGATTCATGCGCGCCTTCCTCTCCCCCGAGAGAGCCTGCTGCGGCGCCGCTCACATACCGCTTGGCTCACAGGTGTCACCGGAGCAGCGTCCCTGCGGTAGCCCTCGCGTGTGCTCGCTGCGAGTCCAACAACTTCACCCTCGTCTGGACCATTTGAAACTCTGGCGCATCTTGAATCTGAACCTAATTGACGGGAGTGAATCACATGAAGCACAGAATGATCACGGCGATGTGGGCGGTGATGATGTTGCTGTCGATGGTCACAGCACATGCCGATGACTGGGAATTCAGAGTGCGCGGCATCTACCTGGCGCCGGCCAACGACTCCGATGCCTATGCTCCGCTGCAGATCCCATCGGACGCCATCCACATCAACGACAAGTGGATTCCGGAGTTCGACGTCGAATACTTCTTCACCCCTCACTGGTCCAGCGAGCTGGTGCTCACCTACCCGCAGAAGCAGAGCGTAACGCTCGAGCACAGTGCACTCGGCGGTCCGGTCGATATCGGCAGTTTCAAGCACCTGCCGCCGACGCTGACGATGAAATACGATTTCCTGCCCGATCAGAACTTTCAGCCCTACGTCGGCGCGGGCCTGAACGTAACGTGGATCACGGATGTCCATCTGCAGGTGCCGAACGTCGGACCGCTGACCCTCGATCACACGAGCGTCGGTTTCGCGGCGCAGACGGGCTTCGACTACCGGATTGCAGAGCATTGGTACTTCAATGCGGATGCCAAGTGGCTCATGCTGCGATCCGACGTGAAGTTCGATGGAGTCAAGATTTCGCAGGCCCGCATCGATCCGGTGTTGCTGGGTGTGGGTCTCGGGTATCGCTTCGGCGGTTAACCGAGTCCTACCGAGCGCTTGGATCCGTACCGGACAGGGCATGCCCATCGCGGCCCGACCTCGAGCCGACGGGAACTGCGCATCGAGGCCCACAGCGTCGGGCGTTTGATCCTCACCGTGCCGACCACTCGCCATACCTTCCGGGAATCGACCGCGCCGGTACGCTGATCGGAACATGCGGCTAGACGCGGCGGCCCTTACGGACTCTCATGGCACAGACGCCACGCGAAGTGGCCCCCATCGCGGAGCGACATCGTGAGGCGATTGAGGCGTTAGTTCGCGAGCATTCCGACGCATCTCCCGAAAGGGTCGAGACGCTTTATCGGAACGAGCTCGATCGGCTCGAACCCGAGGCGCGAATCACGCAGTACCTGCCCGTAATAGTAAGCCGGAATGTCCGTGAGCTTCTACGCCGGAAGCAGCGCCTACGTTCACCTAGCGACACGGCACTGTCGCGCTCGTTTTAGGCCCGGCGCTCGCCAACGCTTGGACGAGCTCGCGTCGTCGTCGGGATCGCACAAGCCGCCGTGAGCAGCGGGCGCGGCGCCTGAGGACGGTCTCGCGCATTCGCCGTTCGTGGTCGATGCTGTAAACCGCGCGCTCGAGGAGCCTGGCTCGATCGCTCACCGTCGGCTCAGCGAATGGCTTCTCCCGCATCTGACACTCAGTCTCGCGGCCTTGCGATCGGCGTCGGGACCACGTCCCTTCCGTGACGATGAAAGCCGCGAGCGCTCGGATAGAGGTCCGTCGTGCGGCTCGAACCCAGCGACGGGGATCGCCACATCGTGGCGATCGGGACCGACGAAGCCGTGCCCGCCCGCGGTCGGCCACCAACCCGCTTAGCCGGCCCCCAGCGCTTAAGTGAGCATCGCCGCGGAGGCCGGCGTCCCCCGATACCCGAGCAAGTCTGGCCGACCAGGCTTGGCGCGGGCGCAAAGTCACCGGCACACGGTCACCGGCAGCCGCGCATCGCGCACCGGGTGTGCCAGCGGTGAGTCGCTAGGGCGAACCATCACTGCGTGCTCCTTGCAACAGGGCCGGTCGCGAGCCTTCAGGTTCCAGCGATGCAAGAGGATTACCGTGCCAACAGACCGCTCAATCGTCTCACCCGATGAGCCACATTTCTCCGCGGCCACCGACCCGACGCGTGCCGCTGCGCCGATTAGAGCGGATGAAGCTGTCGAGGCGCTCCGGAGCGGTCCGGTCGGTGCGCTCGTCCTCTCCGCCGTCGCGACCGGGCTGTTGCTCATCGGCTGGCTGCTCTTCTACTTCCTGCTCTTCCTAGGGAGAGGCCCCATTGGCTGAGAAACCCGCAAGCCCACCCCTGCGCCCTCTTCCGGACGGAATCGTGCCAGCCGAGGTTGTCGCTCGCACCGAGAAGCGCTGGCTCATGCTCATGATCGTCATGCTCTTTCTCATGCTCGCGATCGTCGTCCTTACGAGCGCTTTCGGCAACGTGCGCCTGGCGAGTCACGTCGAAGTCGTACAACCGCAAACGCTGCACCTCGGGGGTGAGTTCGCCGAGAGCAACCTCGGGACTGCGCTCGAGACGGACGGCTCGGCGACGGTGCGCATCATCGCCGAGCAGTACGACTTCGTGCCCCGTTGCGTGGAGGTTCCGGTGGACACGCCGCTGACGTTCCGACTGACGAGCGCCGATGTGATCCACGGTTTCCTGCTCCCCGATACCAACGTCAACACCATGGTCGTTCCGGGGTTCGTGGCCGAGCTCCATACGCGCTTCGCGCACACCGGGGACTACGAGATGCCCTGTCACGAGTTCTGTGGGCTCGGCCACCAGGGGATGTGGACGCACGTCATCGTTCTCGACAAAGAACGCTTCACCGATCTCGATCCGCTCGCCAGGACTCGCTGTGAGCGACACTAAGAAGCTCGCGCTCGCGCACTGGTGGGTTGCCTTCGGCCTGTTCCTGCCCGCGGTGGTGCTCGGGGTGTGGCAGATGTTCATGCGCAGTCCGCTGCCGGCACCGCTCGACAATTCCGCTGCGTACTACGCGTCCGTGACGCTTCACGGCAGCGTAATGGCCTACGTCCTCACGACTTTCTTTGCCATGGGGTTCGGCTACGCGGTGGCCACGACAAGCCTCGGGCGGCCGCTGCGCGGGATGGCGGCGGCGTGGATCGGCTTTGCCGTCTGCCTCATCGGCACGCTGATGGTCGCAGGTGCCGTTCTCTCGGGACGTGCCTCGGTGCTCTACACGTTCTATCCACCGCTCCTGGGCAGCCCTTGGTATTACGGCGGGGCGTTCTTGCTCATCGGCGGCTCGATGATCTGGGTGGTACTGATGATCATCAATATGGCCGCCTGGAAGCGCGATAACCCGGGCCGCCCGGTTCCACTGGCCATGTTCGCCACCACCGCGACCGCGTTCCTGTGGGCCTGGGCGGCGAGTGGCGTCCTCATCGAGCTCGCCTGCATCCTCCTGCCGCGCGCCCTGGGGTTCGGCGAGCTCATCGATGCGGGTCTTGCGCGCACGCTCTTCTCGATCACGCTGCACGCGATCGTGTACTTCTGGCTCATGCCCGCCTACATCGCCTTCTACACGCTTGTGCCCCAGGCCGCCGGCGGGCGGCTCTACAGCGACACGATGGGACGGCTCACGTTCATCATGTTCCTCGTGTTCTCGGTGCCGGTCGGAATGCACCATCTGTTCGCCGACCCCGAGCACGCCTCGGCCTTCAAGTTCGTGCAGTCCTCGCTCACCTTCCTCGTGGCGCTGCCCACGCTTCTCACCGTCTACTCGATCACCGCGAGTCTCGAGATCGCCGGGCGCCACCATGGCGGGCGTGGACTGCTCGGCTGGATCGCGGCGCTCCCCTGGAAGGAACCCATGGTGCTGGCAGTCGGGCTGTCACTCGTCATGCTCGGCCTGGGTGGGTTTGGCGGCCTCATCAATATGAGCTACGCCATGAATACGATGATCCACAACACCGCGTGGGTGCCCGCACACTTTCATCTCATCTTCGGCGGCGCGGTGGTGATCATGTACTTCGCAATCGCGTATGAGATGTGGCCGCGCATCACCGGCAGGCCCCTGGTCTCTCAGGCGCTCGCGCGTACGCAGCTGTGGCTGTGGTTCATCGGGATGATGATCACCACGATCCCCTGGCACATTGCGGGCCTGATGGGCCAGCCGCGGCGCGTCGCGGCGTTCGATTACAGCCTGCCGATGATGCGGCCAACCGCGCCGCTCGTCGTGATCTCGGCGCTCGGCGGCCTGCTGCTCCTGGCTTCCGCGATCCTGCTGATCGTCATCCTCGTCCGATCGCACTTCGGCGAGCGCACCGCACAGGAGCCGCTGCGCTACGCCCTCGCGGTCAATCCGCCCCACCGCGTTCCGGCATCGCTCAACGGCTTCGGACTGTGGAATTCAATTCTTGCGGTGCTGATGCTCGCGGCCTACGGCTATCCCGTTGGGCAGTTCTTCTTCATGAAGAGTCACAGCGTCCCCGCAGTCAGCGTCACCGCCCAACAGTCGATGAGGGTTCCCTGATGGTTCGCGAGCAGGGCCCCTTTCGCACTGACAGTCCTTGGCCCCGCATCAGCTCGCAGATCATCGCGGCGTTCGTCGTCGTCTCCTTCTTGTTCGCCTTCTTCGTCGTCGGCAGCGGTGAGCGGCGTGCGCGATCCGGGCATATCTGGCAGCTGATCTGCGGCGGCCTGGGAATCACCACCGACAGTGCGGCCGCCAATGCCCTGCAGCCCCCCCTGCGCACGCCCACTCGCGTCGCCTGGACGCCGCAGACCCTGGCGCTCATCGGCCATGGCGAGGCCGACCACGGGGCATTCATCGCGCTCAACTGTACCGCTTGCCACGGAGCGCACGGTATCAGCACCTCCGCCGTCTATCCCACCCTGGCGGGCATGGAGCCGGCGACGATCTTCAAACAGCTCGATGACTTTCGCTCCGGCAAGCGCGCCTCGGGCGTCATGCAGGCGATCGCGGCCGTATTGAGTGCGAGGGACTCGGCGGATGTCGCGGCCTACTTTGCCGCGCAGACAGGCGGCCTGCAGCAGGTGCGTGGTGAAGCGCTTGAAGCGGGCCATAGCCTGCGCGAGCACGACACCGCAGTGCGGCTCGTGTTCGCCGGCGATCCCGCGCGGAGCATCCCGCCGTGCAGTGCCTGCCACGGACCGGGTGAGATGAAGCTCGGCGCACCACCGCTTTCCGGACAGCAGCCCGGCTATATCGAGCGCGAGCTCGGCGCCTTCGCTCAGGGCATGCGCCGGAACGACATCAACGAGCAGATGCGCACCATCGCCTCGCAGTTGAGCGCAACGGATATGCATGAGGTTGCAGAGCTCTATGGTGTGGCGGGCGTGTCCCTGGCTGCCGAGCCAGCTCTGGCGCAGCGATGACGGCGCGTATGTTCTCAGCGAACACTGTAGAGAGGAGATCGTTCATGCGAGCGTCTCGGGTAATCCTAGGCGCGGGCGCGCTGGCCTCGATGCTGGCCCTGACCCCGCCTGCTCAGGCTGCGACCGCCGCCGCAGATGTCGATACGGCGCGACTGATCGGCGCTGATCGGGACGCGGCTGACTGGCTGACGTATGGTCGTACCTACAGTGAGCAGCGCTTCAGCCCACTCACGCAGATCACGGCGGGCAACGCGAAGGAGCTCGGTTTGGCCTGGTTCGCAGATCTCGACAGCAATCGCGGTCAGGAGGCGACCCCGCTCGAGATCGACGGTGTGCTCTATGTGTCCACCGCGTGGAGCCTCGTCAAGGCCTACGATGCAAAGACGGGGGCGCTCCTCTGGTCATACGATCCCAAAGTGCCCCGAGCCCTCGGGGTGCGAGGCTGCTGCGATGTGGTCAGCCGCGGCGTCGCCGCGTGGAAGGGAAAGATCTTCGTTGCCACGTTTGACGGGCGTCTGGTCGGACTCGATGCGCGCACGGGCACGCCGATCTGGAGCGTGATGACGGTCGACCCGAAGAAGCCCTACACCATTACCCAGGCGCCACGTGTCATCAGGGGCCGGGTGCTGATCGGCAACAGCGGATCGGAGTACGGCGTGCGCGGCTACGTCTCCGCTTACGATGCGGAGACCGGAAGGCTCGACTGGCGCTTCTACACCGTTCCTGGCGATCCCTCGCAGCCGGCCGAGCAGCCGATTCTCGCCGAGGCCGCCAAGACGTGGCGAGGCGACTACTGGAAACATGGCGGCGGCGGTGTGGTGTGGGAGAGCCTCTCCTACGACTCTGATCTGAACCTCATCTACTTCGGGGTTGGGAACGGCAACGAATGGAACCAGCTCTATCGCAGCCAGAGTGAGGGTGACAACTGGTTCCTTTCCTCGATCGTTGCTGTCAATGCCGACACCGGCCGCTACGTCTGGCATTATCAAGCGACCCCTGGCGAGGAGTGGGATTTCGATGCCGTTCAACAACTGATCCTGGGGGACCTGCCCATGGCAGGCAGCATCCGCAAGGTGCTGATGCAGGCGAACAAGAACGGCTTCTTCTATGTCCTCGATCGCACGAATGGCAAGCTGATCTCCGCCCAAAAATTCACGCCGGTGACGTGGGCGCGAGGTGTCGACCTCACGACGGGACGGCCGATCGAGGCGCCAGGCATCCGCTTCGACCGCACGGGCAAGCCCGTCTCGGTGTTGCCAGGGGCTCTCGGCGCACACAGCTGGCAGGCGATGGCCTTCAACCCGAAGACGGGTCTCGTCTACATCCCGGCCCAGGAGATCGGGATGACTTACCAATCGGTCAGCGGCTTCAAGCGCGCGGCGATGGGCTGGAACGTCGGCATGGTCACCACCAACAGGGCTGATGTGAAGGGCTATCTGCTCGCGTGGGACCCCGTGAATCAGCGGGAGGTCTGGCGTGCAAACTATCTGGGCCCCTGGAATGGGGGTGTGTTGACGACGGCGGGTAACCTCGTCTTCCAGGGCAACGCCGCCGGCTTCTTCAGTGCCTTCCGTGCCGACACCGGCGAGAAGCTGTGGACCGCGCCGGCGCAGTCGGCGATCATGGCGGCGCCGATCACTTACCAGTTGGACACAGAGCAGTACGTCGCGGTGCTGTCGGGCTGGGGTGGCGCTTATCCGTTGCTCGAAGGCAAGGAATCGAGCAGATCGGGTAACCTCCGCAATGTCAGCCGCTTGCTCGTCTTCAAGCTCGGCGGGCGGGCGAGGCTCCCACCGCCGCCCGCGCAAGCTGCACTTCCCCTTGATCCTCCGCCCCTCACGGCCGATTCCAGCACGGTGGCCTCGGGTGCGGCTCTGTTTGGCCGCTTCTGCAGTGTCTGTCACGGCGAGGCAGTAATTGGCGGAGGCGTAGTGCCCGACCTTCGCACCTCGCCCTTTCTCGGCACCGATGCGTGGTACAGCATCGTGCTCGACGGCGCGCTGCACCAAGGCGGCATGGCCGCGTTTGCGCCCGTCCTCGACCGTAGCCAAGCCGCGGCGATCCGCGATTACGTGATCCAGCGCGCGAACGAGGACGCTCGCCTCGAGGGTCCCCTCAACGCGCATAAACCCGATCCGACCCGCGGTGCGGTCATCGTGGCGCAGGGCACGACGACGGGCGCTCCCGCCTGTGCCCAGTGCCATGCCTTCAGCGGCGGATCCGACGGTAGCGGCGCGTTTCCGCGCGTCGCTGGGCAGCCGGTCGCCTACATGGTCCGACAGCTCATGGACTTCAAATCGGGCGCCCGCCTCAATGCGATCATGACGCCGATCGCCCGAGCACTCTCGCCTAACGACGCCGCCGATGTGGCCGCGTATTACGCCGACGCCGTGACGGCCTTCCCACCGCTTGCGGCTCCCAAGCCTGAGCTCGTCAAAGCAGGCAAGGCGCTCGCGGAGCGAGGTGATGCGCGCCGCGGTATTCCCGGATGCGGCGCATGCCACGGCGAAGGAGGTACCGGCGAGGCGCCTTCGATCCCCTATCTCGCCGGCCAGTATGCTCATTACACAGCTTTCACGCTTGAGATGTGGCGGGACGGTTACCGTCGCAACAGCACCGAAGCCATGGCGATGTTCGCCGGGCAACTCAGCGATGAGGAGATCGAAGCGCTCGCAGCGTACTATCAGCAGGCGCGTCCGACTGCGCTCGCCGCGCAGGCGAAATGATGCGCTCTCTCGGCTCCGCCGTTACTGCGGGGCATGGGCACAAATCGCCTGCGCGTCGCGATCGCGCGCCATGCCAGCAGTGTCATGGCCGTGAAGCGATTTCGACGCGCACGCAGATCCTAGCGGTCATGGCCCGCGATCTCGAGAGCGTCATAGGCCCTCGAGCCTCCAGATGGCAATGCAGAGCTCTCAGCCGCATCACTCCGTGATCTTGACGGCCACCAAAGCCTTCGGCGAATCGAACGAGGTCCTCCCCAACGCCACCCGATTTTCCCCCTGGTCGACCGACGGATGCATCGATCCATCCCGGCTATCGCCGCAGACCGTCACCGCTTGAAGCAGGCCAAGGAACAGGCTGCGCAGCGTGCTTCTCGATACCCAATCAAAACCACGCACCGCCACGAGAATCACGCGGCTCTACGCCGCGCGCCCACAGCACAGACCTAGAAGCTCTGAAGGCACCCGGTCGCTGCTCGGGAGCAAAGGCGGTTTCGTGTGTGAACGCCGTGAGCGCGTCTCCGGCACTCTGACTCGTATCGAATTTACGTTGACTGCGGAACGGGAGCCTTTCGCTCAGCAATTGCGCGATCGGGTGTACTATGAAGATCAGCGATCGGGATCTTGCGCAGGAAATGACGGCCTCGCTGCCGACGCTGACCACATTCGCTCGATTCCTGAGCCGCAACAGCGCACAGGCCGAAGATCTCGTTCAGCAGGCGATGCTACAGGCCTGGGAATCTCGAGCCCGCTGGCAGCCGGTATCCACGCTGAGTTCGTGGCTATTCGCGATCCTGCGTAATTGCTACTACGATGAGTATCGGCGGCGAAGGCGCGAGATCGCACAAGCCTCGCGATCGCTGATCGCAGATGCGGTTATCGCCGAACAGAGCATCGAGTGGAATCCGTCGGACCTGGACCGCGCGCTGCGCTCTCTGCCCGCCGCACTGCGGGACCCACTAATGCTCGTCGCGGTTCGCGGCCTATCGTATCAGGACACCGCGCGACTCTGCGGTTGCAAGGAAGGAACAATCAAGAGCCGGATCTCGAGAGCGCGAGCTCACCTGTCCCGGCTGGTCGACACGGCCTAGCTGCGCACGATGTCTGGTTGTGATGCCCGCGCGTCGCATGCGCGCCCGCATGTTGTGAGCGATCGTGGCGCTGTCGAGCCTGTGCAGATCCCATCCTCGTACGGCGCTCGGCCAACGCCCCTCCGAGCAGCACCCCGCCCCGCGATACCGGATGTACCGCGGGTCTCTCGCAGGCGGTACAGGAGCGAACTTCCGGCTCTGCAGCGCCCGTGAATACGACTACCGACTCGCAGCGATCGACTCCGCGGCAAATATCGACTCCGGAACCCAGAACGTGAGAGTTTCATTGTTTTCCAGCTGCGTGGCACTCACGACTTGACCATTGATGATCACACGCAGAGTACTTGGATTCTGAACCGTGACCGTACCGAGGGTATTGCCAAACTCGTCCATGAACGCGAACGAAATTGCCGGAGGGTCGACGACGTAGACCGTGCCCTTTGCCTTCATGTAAGTCTCACCTTTGTAGATGCGCGCTTCCAGACAGGCCGCGGGAGCCTTCGGATACTTGGCGAGAAAAGCCTCGGAGTAACGGAGCGCGGAGCATTCGATTCTGGGCAGGCTGTCCGGATCCACGGCCTTCGGGGCCGCAACAGCGGCGCTCGATACAAGCGCCACGACCGCTGCTAGCAATACCTTCTGAGTTGGGATTGACACGACTGATCTCCTGTTGCGTTGAATGAAAAACTCAGCGGGCGCGAGCCCCGCCCTGCGGTGACCCGTGGATCGAGCCGAGCCATTGACGCTCGGAGCCAATCGCAAGGAATGGCAAAATCCACTTGAGCGCCTTGCGTGACGAGAAGAGGCGCTCGACCTGGTAGCTGCGCGCCTCACCGCGCAGGCACCACTCGCAGAAGTGCTCGCAGTTGTTGCGCAGCAGCGCGTACTCATTTTCGCCCACGCGCGAGCGAGCGCGCCGGATCACCTCTTCAGGGTCATAAGAGGGCTGGTCGGACCAGCGCGTCCAGATGCGTCGGCCGCGCGCGAACTCCGCCAGAAGAACCTCCTCAACCGGTGCGCGAACGAGGCCGCGCGCGAGGCCGCCATAGTGCACGACCCGGCCGTCGCCCACGTAGATCCCGTGATGGAGGTATCCGCGGCGTCGTCCGAGAATGTGAGCCCCGGGAAGCGGCTCGGCCCCTTCGGGCAACAGGATATCGAGCCGGCGCGGAGCAGTTACCCAACTCGGTGCGCGTGCCGCATCTTGTCCGTGGGGATGAACCGATTCCATAGGCTTGCAACTCAGTGAGGCCGAGGTAAGTTTGGCGCGGCGAGATTCGCAGGAGCCTCACTGGAACCAACCATTGCGGGGAGGAGGTTGCACGTTTGGCAGCCGATCATGCTGGCCATGATTCAGCGGGGCCCCGGCTTGCGCAGTCGCAAAGTCTTTCTCGCTCGTAGCCCTTGTTTAAGGCGCTCACGCTCGGCCTCGCTCAGCGACTTCACAGAAGTGACGACCGCAGTCACCACTCGGCGCATCTTCGTGCGTATGCGAACTGAGACCGCAGCGCGCAGCGACCGGCGCTCAGAACGGCGCGCGGACTCGCTTGTCCCAGGCCCTGGATCCCACCTTTCGGTTTGACGCTCATCTGTCGTGTGCAAGATTCGGTACCCGCCAAGGCGACACCCTGTAGCTCTTGCAACAGGACTCTGTCCGCTTGCAACTCACGAAGCTCTCACCGATGTACCGATCGTGCCGGCCAGCATGAGTATTCGGATAGTCGCAGGGGCTCACGCTCTCAGCCGCAAGCGCACTTCTGTCGCAGCCCTGCTCCACAGCACCCATGCAGGACTTACGGTTCCTTCAGCTGCCGAGCGATCTCGAGTGTGCCGACGGCGTGCTAGCAGAGCGGACCCGATCCCCATTTGAACTTCGCGTCGAGGCCGCTGCCGCCTCAAAAGACCGAGCTCACGCTGCGGGTCGATTTCGTGAGGGCGGCGGTCGGTTTCGTTCGGACACTTGGAGAGGGGCTGGAACAGGCACGCCGGCCATCAACGCACTGGCGAGAGATCGATGCCGGCTGCCAGGCGATCGAAGAGCTGGCCCTCGAGCGTGACGATCCGCTCATCGCTCGCCACCGATCCGTGGAGCGCGATTTGGATCCGGTCACGCACGATCCGCTTCGTCGTGTCACGGGGGATGATCTGCCAGTCCGCCCGCATCACGGCCGCGCCCGTGCTCGCCACGTCGAGCTCCTCGACGTGGACGCTAATCTCATAGTCCGGCATCCCGGCCGGTACGCTCTCGGTGACCAAGGCGCCCGGCCTGCGGCTCGCCAGCCTCGCCCTGAGGAGGTCGGTGGCGCTCACCGACAGCCGGCTCACCCACCGCCCGCTCTGGCTGCGGTCGAAGACTTGTCCGCGCCGGATGAGAATATCCTGCGTGTCGAGATAGTCCGGCAGGCTCACCCGATCGACCACGATCACCACCGCGTTGGGCGGCAGAGGTGACGGATCGATGCGCGCCGCGGGTGCGGTGAGCGTGTACAACCTGAGCGGCGGTGCAGCGCAAGCGGCCAGCGCCGCTGCGATCAGCGCGACGGGCGCCACCCGGTGTGTGTTGCGAATCACCTGCGACGCCCGGTGAGCAGCAGCTGCGGATTCTGCTCGAGATCGAGTGCCAGTGCGCGCAGGGATGAGGCCGCGGCCGACAGGTCGCTTAAGCTACCTTGGAGGTCCGCTTGGCTTGGACCGTGAGCATCGGTGAGACCCTGGAGGTTCGCGAGCACCCCGCGCGCTTGATTCACCGCCGCGTTGGAGGACACCAGGAGCTCGTGCAGCTCCGCCCCGCGCCCGCTCAGCTGCTCGTTCGCGGTTTGCGTCACCCGGTCGACCCCTGCCATCGTCGCATCGATGCGGGGCTGGATCTGCGTGATGGCCGCCCGGGCGGCATCCAGGGCCTGCCCGGCCTTGTCCGAGGTACGCCGCGTGCTCTCGATGAACTGCGGCACACCTGTCGTGAGCGTGTCGGCCAACCTGCGAACACTGCGCAGCATCTCGTCGGCGTCGTTGGACAGTTCGCGCAGGGGAAGCTCGCTGAGCTGCTGCGCAAGGGTCCCGGAGGCCGAGCGACTCACCGGGATCTCAGCTGACGTTGCGATCCCCGGATGAAGACGAGCCACGGCTGATTGCTCGAAATCGAGGTTGACCTCCACCTCCCCCGAGATGAGGCTCACCGGAAGCACCATCGCGCGCAAGCCGGCGGCGACCAGCTCTGGGATCGGCGGTTGAACCCCCGTGGCATCCTGCCGCAAGATGACCTTGTCGCGGTCGAGGCGCAACGTCACCGGAACGTAGGTTCGGCCGCTTGCTGCGTCATGCTCAATGACGATGGAGGAGACTGCGCCGACCCGCACCCCGCGGAAGACGACCGGCGCACCGACAACCAGGCCTTCGACCGAGCCCTCGAAGATGACCTGCGCGCGCTGCGGGTGCCGGAACGGATTGATCTTGCCGAACAGCACCACGGTGGCCAGTGCAAGCACCACGCCGCACAAGACAAAAAGACCTATGACAGCCTGGCGGGCGTTGTCCATCGCTTCTCCTCCTCGAGGCGCGGCTCTTGCGGGTGTTCGCGCCGCATGAATGCCCGCACTCGCGGGTCTTCGCAGTCATCGCGCAGCTGGGCCGGCGAGCCCCGAGCAATCGCCGTCGAAGCCGCCGCATCGAGGAACACCCCGTCGTCGGCGACCGTGAACAGACTGAGCAGATCGTGGCTGACCAGAACGATGGTCGCATCGGTTGCCTCACGCAGATCCAGGATGAGGTCGTCGAGCCGGCTCGAGGCAACCGGATCGAGGCCGGAGGAGGGCTCATCGAGAAACAATACCTCCGGATCGAGCGCCAAGGCGCGCGCAAGACCCGCGCGCTTGGCCATGCCTCCACTGAGTTGCGCAGGCAGCAGATCGATCGCCTGGTCCATGTCCACGAGGGCAAGTTTGAGTTCAACGAGCCGTCGAATGGTCGCCTCATCCATGCGCGTGAACATCTGCATCGGCAGAGCCACGTTTTCCCCGACGGTCAATGAGCTCCACAGCGCTGCGCCTTGAAACAGCACGCCGAACCGGCGAGCGATCGCGGCCCGCTCATGAGCGCCCGCGGACCAGTAGTTCTCCCGTCCGAAGGTCACGGTTCCGCTTTTCGGCTCGAGCAGGCCGATCATCGCGCTCAGGAGCGTGCTCTTTCCCGAGCCACTCCCGCCCATGATTGCGAAGACACTGCCGCGGCGAACCTCGAACGACAAGCGGCGCTGGATGATCCGCTCGCCGTAGGCGATCGTGACCTCGGACAACGCCAGGATGGGATCACTTTCACTGCCTCGCATTGCCGGGATGCTCGCCTTCAGAGCCCCAGCGCCTGGAAGATCACGGCGAAGATCGCATCCAGCGCGATGATGCCGACAATGTTCGCAACGACGGCGCTCGTAGCCGCCTCGCCCACCGCCGCCGCGCTGCGCGCCGCCCGCAGACCCGTTGCGCAGCTGGTCGCTCCGATCAGCGCGGCGAAGGCTACGCTCTTGAGCGCGCCGAACACGAAGTCGCTGAGCGGCACTGCATCGATGCTCTGGCGCAGGTACTCAGTTGCGCTCGATCCGAGTGATACGGTGGCGACCGTCAAGCCCCCGCCCATTGCGATGAAGCAGCCGAACATGTAGAGAAGCGGCATCGCGATGCACAACGATGCTATCGCCGGCAGCAGCAGAAAGTCGTCGATCGGTATGCCGATGACCCGAAGTGCCGCGATCTCGTCATTCCCGCGCATGCTGGCGATCCGCGCCGCGTAGGCGCCCCCCGTGCGTCCGGCCATCACGATGCCCGTGATGACGCTCGACAGCTCGCGCACGGAGGCGACCCCCACGAGGTTCGGCACGTAGCTTTCCGCTCCGAAGCGGCGCAGCTCCGCTGCGCCGACGAATGCGAGAATCGCGCCGACCAGGAAGTTAGCGATTCCGACGATCGCCAGCGCGCGAGGGCCGGCGGAGATCAGATCGTCCCGAAAGTCCGCCGCGCGGAGACGGGCCCGGCCGAGCACAAGCCTGATCGACCCGGCGATGACGCTCGCCAGAACTTGGGTGCTCGCGCCCACCTCGCTCAGCTGGAGAACCGCCTCGCCGCCGAGCCAGGCGAGAGGCCGCAGGCGCCGCCGCGCGAGTGCCTGCTTGTGCTTCGGCTCGAGGGGCAGCAAAGCGAGCAGCTTTCGCGCTGATCCTGGCAGGGCACTGTCATCGAAGAGGACAGCCGCTGCAGCGGCGGCGCGCCGCACCTCGAACAGGAAGGCCACGAGCGTGGTGTCCCAGCGCCCGAGCCGGCTCACATCGAACCCAATTCGGTCGATGGGGTAGTGATCGCGTCGCATCCCCAGGTCCAGTGCGTGTGACTCGTGCGAGCGGGTGAGCCAATCGCCCGCAAGCACGATCAGACCCGCTCCCTCGCGCTGCTGAAATTCCCAGGCCGACATCGCTCAGCTCGTGGAGCGAACGGCGCACATGGTTCGACGCCGCACCGGCTTACTCCTCGAATGCGTGCGTGCGCGGGTCACGGTGCGGCTCGAGATCGCGGGCTCGGCGAGGGCGTCGCCGGGCGCCCCGCGGGCCGGGTCGCCTCGCGTGACTCATGCGCGGTCACCGCCGAAACGTATGCGATCATGCGCTCAATGGACTGCGGCGACTTCAGGCCACTCCAGCCGCTGCGGCAGACCGGGATCACTCTCTGAGGGACGGCTGCGGGATGCCA
>Ga0335074_10003422_pt1 | contig 21679 bp, 20 predicted proteins | sample Lox_Sample_23_FD_206715 | JGI IMG/M metagenome (GOLD analysis project Ga0335074, IMG submission 206715) | Soil microbial communities from Loxahatchee National Wildlife Refuge, Florida, United States - Lox_Sample_2.3 | ecosystem: Environmental > Terrestrial > Soil > Wetlands | place: USA... | reverse complement strand
GCGGGTTCCGACCATTTTGCGGTCGCTCACCGGCGGCGCGGCCGAGGTGTCCGTCGACGAGGCGTCGACCCTGGCCGACGTACTGGACCGGATGGAGGCCGAGCACCCCGGCTTCCGCACCCGCGTCCTCGACGACGACGGCAAGCTGCGCCGGTTCGTGAATGTCTATGTCGACGACGACGATGTGCGTTTCGCCGAGGGGTTGCAGACACCGACGCCCGCTGGAACTACCGTCTCGATCATCCCAGCGGTCGCCGGCGGCTGATTGCGGGACGGGCCGGCTACTTGCTGGACTTCTTCGACAGGCGGAACACCTGGGCGTAGACCAGATGCGCCTTGTAGATGTGCTGGCGCTGCACGTGGGTGCCGGTGTGCGGCGCCACCCACCAGTAGTCGTGCCCGTCATAGATGCCGACATGCGAGACGTAGCCGTTGTCGACGAAGACCAGGTCGCCCGGCTTGAGGTGGCGGCGGCGGATGTGGTGCAACGAGTGGTACTGCTCCGCGGCGTTGTGCGGCAGCGAGATGTGGACTGCGTGCAGAAACACGAAGCGGACCAGGCCGGAGCAGTCGAAGGCATGCGGGCCGTCGGCGCCGTACTGGTAGGGCTTGCCCTTCTGGCGGGCGGCTTCGCGCAGCACCCGGCGTACGTCGTTGTGGAGCTGCGTGAGGGTCATCGCACCGGTCGCACGCGCCGGGGCGGCATGCGGCGCGGTAGCGGCCAGCGGGGTCGTGGTGCTGGAGCCGGGCTCGGCGTTCTGGGTCTGCGCGAACGCGGGGCTCGCGGCCAGGCCGAGGCAGAGGAACAGGGATGCGGCGAGGATGCCCAAGCGGGCAGACAGGGTCGCACGGAACATGAAGGCGCTCTCCGACGCCGACCGGGTTAGCTGTCGGGTTCGGACCGTGGCTAGCCCGGCCGCCGGAGCGGCTTCACCCCAAGAGCGCGTGCCCCGCGCTCGTGTGCTGTTGGGTCCCCGATCCTGTCCGTGGGTTCGGTGTACGCACTCCGCGGACAGGTTTGGCGAACGGAGGCGACGGTCACCCGGCTGGGTGGCCCCGCATACCTTAGGTCGGCGTCCGGCCCGCCGTCCTTGAATCCGGGATTTTTTCCGGGCGTGTCCGGTTTACCCGCCGGTCGCCCGCGGGAGCCGGCCTCGACGCCGGCGGCCGTCTTGCACTCGGCAGGGTCGAGTGCTAACAATGGATCTAGCACTCTGGCCTGGCGAGTGACAGCGCCGGAGTCCCTGGACACGGTCCGTGGACAAGGCAGTCCCTGGACGAACGCATCTCGCGGGAGGATCCCACCGCAATGGCAAAGATCATCACTTTCGACGAGGACGCGCGGCGCGCGCTCGAGCGGGGCATGAACCAGCTCGCCGACGCCGTGAAGGTGACCCTCGGACCCAAGGGCCGCAACGTCGTCTTGGAGAAGAAGTGGGGCGCTCCCACGATCACCAACGACGGCGTGAGCATCGCCAAGGAGATCGAGCTCGAAGACCCGTACGAGAAGATCGGCGCCGAGCTGGTCAAGGAGGTCGCCAAGAAGACCGACGACGTCGCCGGTGACGGCACGACGACGGCGACCGTCCTCGCTCAGGCACTCGTGCGCGAAGGCCTTCGCAACGTCGCTGCCGGCGCCAACCCGATGTCGCTGAAGCGCGGCATCGAGGCCGCCGTCGAGCGGGTGAGCGAGGAGCTGTCGAAGCAGGCCAAGGACGTCGAGACCAAGGAGCAGATCGCGTCGACCGCGAGCATCTCCGCCGGTGACTCCTCGGTCGGCGAGATCATCGCCGAGGCGATGGACAAGGTCGGCAAGGAAGGCGTCATCACCGTCGAGGAGTCGAACACCTTCGGTCTCGAGCTGGAGCTGGTCGAGGGCATGCGCTTCGACAAGGGCTACATCTCGCCGTACTTCGTCTCCGACGCCGAGCGCATGGAAGCCGTGCTCGACGACCCGTACATCCTGTTCGCGAACTCCAAGATCTCGGCAGTGAAGGACCTGCTGCCGGTGCTCGAGAAGGTCATGCAGGGCGGCAAGCCGCTCGCGATCATCTCCGAGGACGTCGAAGGCGAGGCGCTCGCAACGCTGGTCGTGAACAAGATCCGCGGCACCTTCAAGTCGGTGGCCATCAAGGCTCCGGGCTTCGGCGACCGCCGCAAGGCGATGCTGCAGGACATGGCCATCCTCACCGGTGGTCAGGTCATCAGCGAGGAGGTCGGGCTCAAGTTGGAGAACGCCGACCTCGAGCTGCTCGGCCGGGCCCGCAAGATCGTCGTCACCAAGGACGAGACCACGATCGTCGAGGGCGCCGGTGACACCGACCAGATCGCCGGCCGGGTCAACCAGATCAAGGCCGAGATCGAGAAGTCGGACAGCGACTACGACCGCGAGAAGCTGCAGGAGCGGCTGGCCAAGCTGGCCGGTGGCGTTGCGGTCATCAAGGTCGGTGCCGCGACCGAGGTCGAGCTCAAGGAGCGCAAGCACCGCATCGAGGACGCCGTCCGCAACGCGAAGGCTGCGGTTGAGGAGGGCATCGTCGCCGGTGGTGGCGTGGCGCTGCTGCACGCGAGCAAGAGCGCGTTCGAGAAGCTGGACCTGACCGGCGACGAGGCGACCGGCGCGCGCATCGTGCAGATCGCGCTCGAGGCGCCGATCAAGCAGATCGCCGCGAACAGCGGGCTCGAAGGCGGCGTCGTGGTCGAGAAGGTGCGCGGCCTCAAGCCGGGCCACGGTCTCGACGCGTCGTCCGGCGAGTACGTCGACCTGATCAAGGCCGGCATCATCGACCCCGCGAAGGTCACGCGCTCGGCGCTGCAGAACGCTGCGTCGATCGCCGCGCTGTTCCTCACCACCGAGGCGGTCATCGCCGACAAGCCGGAGAAGTCAGCGCCGGCGATGCCGGGTGGCGACGGCGGCATGGGCGGCATGGACTTCTAAGTCCACGCACAACGCGTCGAAGGGGCGGTCCCGATCGGGACCGCCCCTTCGTCATTCTTGTTCGGCGGTGTGTCCGCCGTACTGGTTGCTCCGGCGCCGCGCCAGTCAAGCCGCGAGCGCACCCCTGCCGCGTAGTGCGCGTCCATGAATATGCGTAGTCGTGAAGCGTGACAGTTGGGGAGCAATAAAGTAAGGCTAAGGGTTGACCCTTACGAAAAGGGGTGACGCATCCCCGACTCCGCCATCGTGCGAGACAGCCTCGGCCTATCGGCAGTGGCCGCGAGGCAGGCGCTCAGCACGCTTGCCGCCGCCGGCGTGCTGACCGAGTACGCCCGCCAGCCTGGCACCAGCGCCGGCCGACCTCGCACTCTCTACGTCAGCACAGAGATGCTGGGACTCATCGGCTCCAGCCCATTGGGCTAGCCCGACCGCCGGCCACGCGGGGCGTGCGGTTGCTGGCGCGACGGCACCCAAACCACCCGCCGCCGCAGACATCCACATGACGAATACGGACGCGAGCCCAATGACGTCTGGGGACTGTTCGGCACCTCTGTTCGCTCGGGCCTGCTGAAGCGACGGTGGTGTTGTTCCGATGCTCCAGTGGGGTTGGGTGATGGGCCGGTGGGAGGTCGAACGGTGTCCATGAAGGATCTGCTCGTGACCTGGGACGGGCTGGCACGGGCGGCGGCGGTGGAAGCATTTCCGCCGGTGGATGCCGTAGTGGAGCGCGGCACGGTGCTGTGCGATCCGGCGTCCGAGGCTGAGCTGGTCGCGGCAGAGGAGCGGCTGGGCCAGCGGCTTCCCCGTTCATACCGGCAGTTCCTGGCCTGTTCGAATGGCGCTCACGCCGGGGTCAACGGTTTGGTGACACAGGCGGAGTCGGCTGCGTCTGACCGGCCGACGGCTAGTTACGGCTTGTACCCGGTCCAGCTCGTGCTGCCGTTCGCGCAGGCTCAGCCCGATCTGTTCGAACTGTGGGCTGATACGGACTTCGGCGATCCGATCACGGCCGACGGGGAGGAGGTCGCGGATTACACCGCCTTGGATGGACGGTCATTGCTGATCGGAAGCGATTCTGAGTGGCCGACGGTACTGGTCAAGGTCGGGCGCACCGGTGACTGGCAGTTGTGGCAGTTCGCTAAGGAGGGGGCAGTCGGGTACTTCTCGTTCGGTTCCTGGCTGCGATCGGAGACCGAGGCAGCTCGAGCATCGATGGTCTCAGAGCTGATCGAGCGGTGCAGCGCTGGCGACCTGAAGGCATTGGGTGAGCTGAAGAAGGTACGCGACTCAGACGCACTTCCCCAGCTGACTGCTGCGCTGCAAGTCGGCGGACAGGTGACCACCGCTGCCATCGAGGCGCTCGGGCGGATCGGTGGTGAGCCTGCCGCTCGGGCGCTCGCTCCGTTCCTTGATCCCGACGCCCTCTACGAATACAGCCAAGAGATCGGCCAAAGTTATCGGAATCGCAAACGCCCCCCCGGTGTCGATCCGGATTGGCACAGGACAGCGCAGGATGCATTAGTCCGGATGCGACTGGCAGCAGCCGACGACGTCCTTGCCGCCTATGACTGCGCGCACGGCCTGGCGTTGCGCCGCGACCACCGGGCGGCGGAGATCGTGTTCCGACGGGAGTTCAAGCCACCGATGTTCATCGGCGCAAACGAACTTGGTCTGCTCGGCGATCCACGCTACGTCCCGCAACTACGCGCAGCCGTTCCACTCGCCGACAAACGCCGCGTCTACTACCTTCACCTCGCCCGGTGGTCGTGTGGGGACCCCGAAGTCATCGACGACCTCTGCAAGATCGCCGACGACCCCGCCGTCAGCCCTGGCCGCCGCCACCAGGCTGGATTCCTCGTCGAACGGGAAGCACGCGAACGCCGCTTCACCTAACACGCGGCGTCAACACGTGGCCGGCCACAGCCGAACACCAGTCGCACAGCTCCGGGGCTGTTCGGGACGGCAATTCGGGTCGATGTCGTCGGGCGCCGGAGTTGTTGAACTCACCGGATCGCACGCTCGTCAGTGCCACAGCGCAAACATGACTCGCCGGTAACCAATCGCCTACCTCGATGGGCAAGTGCAACACCGTCATTCGTGGACGTACCAGGTTTACCTCGGTCGCGCGGAGTTAACGTGGGCTTATGGCGATGACGACCCGAATTGTCAACGTGTCGGTGCCAGTCCGCGACCAGGATGAGGCGATTCGGTTCTACGTCGACGTTCTCGGCTTCGAGGTTCGCCACGACGTCGAGGTCTGGCCAGGCGCTCGATTCGTGGAGGTCGTTCCACCCGGCTCGGACGTTGGTCTAGTTCTGCTGTCGCCGGACAGCGAGATCCCGATGGCCGTCCGGCTAGGGACGGACAGTGCCGACTCGGCGTACGAGAAGCTCCGCGCAGTTGGTGCGACGCTGCCCGATGACGCGGTCCTGCACATTGCCGGACAGCCGCCGATGTTCCGTTTCGAGGATCCGGATGGCAACGGTCTCGTCTACCTCGAAGAGGATCCCGACGCCTGAACCTTCACGGCGTCAGAGCGCATAACCACAAGCGAAATCGGCGCGACACGAAACGTCCGAGTGGCCGGTTCTGAGTGGACCGAGCCACGGCCGTCACATCGAGTTGAAGGAGCCGGCGATGGCGTGCTCGGCCTCGGCGTAGTGCGAGCCGGCTTGCGCGAGCAGCATGCTGATCCCGCTCAGCGCCTCGTGTAGCGCGCGGGCGCTGTGCTGCCACTCCAGCCAGAGCGCCTCGAAGCGCTGCTGCGCGACGCCGGCCCAGTCCGTGCCGAGTGGCGCGAGCGTGCCGGCGAGCCCGGACAGCTCGCCCTCGATCTGTGCCGCACCGCTGTTGACGCGCGCGGACATCGCCGCGAGTTGCTCGGGCGTGACGCGGATCCCTGCCATGTGTCCCCCTCGATCGTTGGTCTTACGTCGTCGATGCCGCGCAACCGTACGGCGTTGCGATCCACGGCTTCCCCCGCTATCCACAACCCCACCCGCGAGCCGTTCGTCAAGATCAGCGAGGGCTTTGGGGGTGGTCGTAGGCTCGTCGCCATGGCCGCCGCCTCGCCCGACTCCCTTGCGTCGGAGCTCGACCCGCAGCTCGATCCGCAGACCGACTCGCAGCTCGATCCGCAGACCGACTCGCAGCTCGCCACGCGGCTGGGCGGCCTCGAGGCGGGGTTGCGGGAGCTCGGCAGCGTTCTGGTCGCGTTCAGTGGCGGCACCGACTCCGCTTTCCTGCTGGCGGCCGCCACCCGAGCGCTCGGCGCCGACCACGTCGTTGCGGCCACCGCGGTTTCGCCGAGCCTGCCGCGCCATGAGCTGGATGCGGCGCGGGCATTCGCGGCCGAGCTGGGTGTCCGGCACATGAACCCGTCGACCGACGAGCTCGCCCGCGAGGGCTACCGGGCCAACGCCGGCGATCGTTGCGCCTTCTGCAAATCGGAGCTGCTCGACGTACTCGTTCCGCTCTCGCGGGTCCTCGGCCTCGACCACGTTGCCACCGGGACCAACGCCGACGACGCGCGGGCGGGATTCCGGCCCGGCATCAGGGCCGCCGCCGAGCGCGGCGCAGTGACGCCGCTGCTCGACGCCGGCCTGACCAAGGCGGAGGTGCGCAGCGCAAGCCGGCAGTGGGGGCTGCGCACCTGGGACAAGCCGGCCGCGGCCTGCCTGTCCAGCCGGATCGCGTACGGCGTCGAAGTGACCGCCGCCCGCCTCGCGCGGGTCGAGCAGGCGGAGATCAGCCTGCGGCTCGCCCTGGACTCCGCCGGGATCCCGGTCCGTGACCTGCGCGTGCGCGACCTCGGCGAACGTGCCCTGATCGAGGTGGACCCGGCGATGGTCGGCGCGGTTGCGGCGCGGCCGGAGATCGTCGCCGCAATCAGCGGGTTCGAGCGGGTCGAGGTCGATCCGCGCGGGTTCCGCAGCGGCTCGATGAACGAGCGGCTGCCGGACCCGGAACGCTGGCGCTGAGCGGACCGACCGGCCCGCGGCAAATCGAGGCGCCGAATGATCCCCGATCCGGCTAGCCTGGCTTCGGCGCACGAAAGGTGCGCCGGAAATCATCGACGTAGAGAAGGTCATCGTGCCCACCGGCAAGGTCAAGTGGTTCGACGCGGACAAGGGCTTCGGCTTCTTGGCCCGCGACGACGGCGGCGACGTTTACGTGCACGCCTCGTCGCTCCCGGCGGGTACGGCGCTCAAGCCCGGTGCTCGGGTGGAGTTCGGAGTTGCCGAGGGCCGGCGCGGCGAGCAGGCACTCTCGGTACGCGTTCTCGACCCGCTGCCGTCAGTCTCGGCGGCGACCCGTCGCCCGGCCGACGAGCTTCACGGTGTTGTCGACGACATGATCAAGCTGCTCGAGTCCAAGGTTCAGCCTGAGCTGCGCCGCGGCCGCTACCCGGACCGGGCGACCAGCCAGCGGATCGCCCAGGTCATGCACGCGGTTGCGGCCGAGCTCGAGGGCTGACCACACCCGCTGGACCGGCGTAGCGGTCGCACCGATCAGCTCGGAGGTGGGTCCGGCGCTGGAACGCCCGATCGGGCAAGGCGACGTGGGCGCACACCCAGTGAGAACGCAAGGGCCGCGCCGAGCACCAACGCCGCGATGGTGAAGCCGAGTTCGGCATTGGTCGGGAGCAGGATGCCGATCGCACCACCCACCACCCACGCCAGCTGAAGCGTGGTCTCGGATCGGGCGAAGATCGACGTACGTACGTCGTCCTCGATCCGCCGCTGGATCGTGGCGTCGAGGGCGAGCTTGGACACCGCGGCGGCCGCGGCCGCGATCAGCGCAAGCGCGAACACCGTGAACAGACCGAAGTCGAAGATCGTGAAGACGCACGCCGCGGTGGTGGCCGCGAGCAGGGCGACCGACATCGGACCGGTCGCAACCTTCGCGGTTCGCGGGCCGAGCAAGGTGCCGATCAGGTTGCCGGCACCGATCCCCACCGCGAGCCCGCCGAGGCAGACGTCGGCCGACAACCCGCCGACCGGATGGACGCGGACCAGGAAGGCGCCGAACAGCAGCATGAAGCCCGACAGCCACCGCATCGCGGCCGCGGTCTGCAGCGCCCGGCGGACGTCGGCGCCGAGCGAGCCGATCCGGAACAGCCCGCCGGTCGAGGGCGCTGACCCACTCGGCCCGGCGTTGCCGTCGGCGGTGCGCGGCACCCGAAGCACCGAGACCGCGCCGACGAGGTAGACGATCGCACCGAGCAGCAGCTCGACCCGGTGGCCGAGTGCGGTGACGACCGCGGCCGCGAAGCCTCCGGCCACGGCCGGCGCGAGCACGCCGGCGAGGGTCAGCCGCGAGTTGGCCTGGACCAGTGTCATGCCCTCCGGCACCAACCGGGGAACTGCTGCGCTGCGCGCGATGCCGTATGCCTTGCTGGCCACGAGCACGCCGAGTGCGGCCGGATAGAGCGTGAGCACCTGAGCAACGCTCGGGTGGTGCGCCAGGCTGTGCCCGATCACGAGCGCGAGGATCGCCCGCGCGATCATCGTGAGCGCCAACGCCGTGCGCCGGCCGCTGCGGAAGCGGTCGAGGGCAGGACCGAGGACGGGTGCCACGACCGCGAACGGCAGCATCGTGATCAGCAGGTACAACGCGACGCGGCTACGGGCTTCGTGAGTCGGTACGGAGAAGAACAACGAGCCGGCCAGGGCGACCGTCACCGTCGCGTCGCCCGCCGACTGCAGCGCATGTGTCTCGACTAACGCCGCCAACCCGGAGGCGCCCGCCCCACCGCGGCGGTTCCACTGCCGAAGCCGCCGGCCGCCGCGCACCGTGCTGCGGCCGACCGCACGCAAGCCACGTCCAACGGCGGCGGCGCCGCCCGGACGAGGCTGCGCGGATTCGGCAGCGACCTGCTCCATGAGCGACACTAAACACGTGACTTCGCCGGAAACGCCAACAATTGCCGACCTTGTGGATGCGACCGCGCTCGAGGTGTCGCCCACGACCGCCGGTTCGCTCGTTCCCGACGAGGTCGCTGCAGCCGCTGTCGACGTGGCACGGGAGGCTGCGGAGCAGGAGGCACCGGGGCTGGTTGGTGACCATGTCGGTGTCACGGCCGACGAGGCTCGGGTGGCGACCCACTACTTCGTGACCCTCGATCCGGCGTACCGCGGCTGGCGGTGGGCCGTGACGGTGACGCGGGCGTCCCGCTCCAAGCTGGTCACGGTTGACGACGTCGTGCTGCTTCCCGGCGAGGAGGCGTTGCTCGCGCCCGAGTGGGTGCCGTGGAGTGAGCGACTGCGCCCGGGCGACCTCGGTGTCGGCGACCTGCTGCCGACCGCGGCCGACGACCCGAGGCTGGCCCCCGCGTTCCTCATGACCGACGACGAGGAGGAGCACGACGTCTCCTTCGAGCTCGGACTCGGTCGCGAGCGCGTGCTGTCGGCAGAAGGCCGGGCAGATGCGGCAGAGCGCTGGTACGACGGCGAACCGGGCCCCGAGTCGGCGATCGCGCGAGCCGCGCCGGCGGAGTGCGGGAGCTGCGGGTTCTACATCCCGCTGTCCGGCGCCCTGCGGCAGCTGTTCGGGGTCTGCGCCAACGACCTCGCTCCTGACGACGGCCGGGTGGTCGCCACCGACCACGGTTGCGGCGCGCACTCGCAGGCCGTCGTTCTGCCTGCCTCCGCGCCGCCGCCGGTCGCGCTCTCCGAGGAGGGCCCGGGCTACGACGTCGTCGACGATGCCGCCGACGCCGCGGCTGAGGCTGAGGCTGACGACAACGGTTCGACCATCGCGGCTGACACCGTCGCGGGAGTCGCGGATCCGGCCGCGGACGCCGACCCGATCGACACTATGGAGACCGAGCCGGGCGGTGCTGACTCTGAGCCGGAGCCGGCGGTCAGCGACCCGAGCGACGAGTCGCAAGCGGACGTCGCGGCGGACCCGACCGCCCGCGCGTAGCCAGCCGTCCGCCCGGTGAGCGATCCTTTCGCGACCGCGGAGCTGCGTCGCCGGGTGCTCAGCGCGTGGCAGCAGTCACCGGCCCGCTTCCGCGCGGATGCGAACCTCGAGGACGACCTCGCCCTCGTGGGCTATCGCGATCGTGTCATCGTCGAGCTCGCGCAGAACGCCGCGGACGCCGCCACCCGAGCCGGTATCGCCGGGCGCTTGGTTCTCGACCTCTCGGGCGATGTGCTGTCCGCGACCAACACCGGGTCGCCGCTCGACGCCGCGGGCGTCGAGTCGATCGCGGTTGCACGCGCCTCGGCCAAGCGGAACCAACCCGGCACGGTCGGGCGGTTCGGCGTCGGTTTCGCGGCAGTGCTCTCAGTGACCGACGAGCCCAGCATTCGCAGCCGCACCGGGTCGGTCCGCTGGTCGCGGGCCGACGCGGGTGCGGCCGTCGCCGAGGTCACCGAGCTCGCCGGCGAGCTCGCCGAGCGGGACGGTCGCGCGCCGGTTCTCCGGCTGCCGTTCGAGGCGGACGGCTCAGCCGCAGACGACGGCGACACGACGGTGGTCCTGCCGTTGCGTGACGCCGATGCGATCTCGGCGGTGCGCCAGCAGCTCGGCGGTCTGGATGCCGCCCTGCTGTTCGCATTGCCGGCCCTCGGTGAGGTCGTCGTGCGCATCGACGGCGACGAGCGGGTGCTGAGGGCGGAGCGGTTCGGCGACGACGTGGTCGTCAGCGACGGGTCGACCGCCTCGCGATGGTGGGTGGTCGAGGCCGAGGGACAGCTCGATCCGGACCTGTTGTCCGACCGGCCGGCGGAAGAACGGACTGCCGATCGCTGGCAGCTGACGTGGGCGTTGCCGGTCACCGCCGACGGCGCGCTCGCCGAGCTACCCGCATCGATCGTGCGGGTGGTTCACGCGCCGACCGCGACCGACGACCCGTTGACCGTTCCCGCCGTCCTGGTCGCGTCGTACCCCCTCGATGCCACCCGCCGGCGGGTGACGACCGGCCCGCTCGCCGACTCGGTCACCGCCGCGGCCGCGGAGGTCCTTGTCGCCGCGCTCGCCGATCGGCGCCTCGACCCGTCATACCTGCGCATCGTGCCGGCCGGCTTCCCGGATGGGGCGCTCGACGGAGCGATGCACACGGCGTTGCTCGGCGAGCTTCGGGCGACCGCTTGGTTGCCGGTGGCGGGCGATGATGCCGTGCGGCAGCGGCCGAGCGACGCGGTCGTCGTCGCGGACTCGTTGGTTCCGGTGCTGCGCGACGTGGTTCCCGCACTTCTGCCGGTGGGTTGGTCGCGACCCGAGCTGGCGGCGCTCGCCCCGCATCGCCCCACCCTGGCCGAGCTGGTCGATGCGGTCAGCGCCGTGGACGCACAGCCGTCGTGGTGGTGCGCGCTCTATGCCGCGCTGGACGATGCCGTGCCGGCCGGGCCCGAGCGGGACGCGCTCGGCGCTCTGCCGGTGCCTCTTGCGGACGGCCGGCTGGTGACGGGACCTCGCGGGTTGGTGCTGCCGAGTGACACCACGCCGGCGGTGGACCTGTCGGCCATCGGCATTCGCGTGGTGCACCCCGGTGCGGCGCACGAGCTGCTGCGCTCGCTCGGAGCCGGCGACGGAACCCCGCGTGGCCTGCTCGAGCAGCCCCAGGTCCGGACCGCCGTTGAAGCGTCGTACGACGATGACGACCCGGAGCCGGTGGCCGCAGCCGTGTTGGCGCTGGTCGCGGCTGCGGGCGTGGACGTCGAGGAGCTGCCCTGGCTCGCCGAGCTCGCCCTGCCGGACGATGACGACGACTGGCGCCCCGCCGGCGAGCTGTTGCTGCCCGGCGGTCGGATGGCGCAGCTCGCCGCGCCGGACTCGCCGTTCGGTCGCGTCGACCCGACCTGGCTGGGACGGTGGGGGGCGTCGACCCTGGTGGCGGCCGGGGTGGTCGACGAGCCGGTCCTGCTTCGCGATCTCGACGCCACCGGCCCGACCCACGATCTCGACCACGAGGCCGCGTGGTGGGCGGAGCTACCTCACGGTGCATCGCTCGAGGAGTTCGTCGCGGTGCGGGATCTCGAGCAGGTGCGCGAGGGCGGGCTAGGTGACCTGCTGGACCTGCTCGCCGCACCCCCGTTGCGGGCGGCAGTGGTCGAGCCGGCGCTGGTCAGCGCGCCCGACGGCACCGTGCTCCGAGTCCCGTCCTACACCGCCTGGTGGTTGTCCACGGAACCCGTCCTCGACGGGCGGCCGCCGCGCGGTTTGCGCCTGCCCGGTGGAGACCCGGCGCTCGCCGGCCTGTACGACGATGCGCCCGATCGCTACGACGTCGAGTTCTTGCGCGCGCTCGGCGTGCTGGCCCGGCTCGACGATGCCGACGCCGACGACGTCCTGGGGCGGCTCGCCGACCGTTCCCGCCTTGTGTCGCGCGCGCAGCTGCGGTCGATCTACGGGTGGCTGGCCGGGCGCAGCTTCCCGCCGCCGGCCGGGCTGCGGGCGATCCGCGAGGGGGAGCCGGTCGTCGTTCCGGTTGCCGATGCGGTCGTCGTCGATGCGCCGGATCTGCACCCGCTGCTCGGCGGCCTCGCGATCGTGCCGGTCGTCGCCGATCGCGCCACGGAGCTGGCCGGGAGCCTCGGGATCCGGTGCGCGAGCGAGATGGGGGAGTTCCCGGTGACCTCCGCCGGGGACGCCGACGGCGACATCGTCCTGCACGAGCAGCTGCGGGTGCGCGACCTCAACGGAGTGGAACAGGAGGTGCCGTGGCGACTGGCCGGCGGGGTGCTGCACGTCGACCGGCGTCATCGCGCGTTCGGCGTCGGGCGCGGTCGGGCGTGGCGTGACGGGCAGTGGGCGCTGCGTCACCGGCGTACCGAGGAGTTGAACGATCCCGGAATGGGGAAGTTCCTGGAGAGCGAGGACGACTTGGACCAGCCGGACGAGGAGTGATCGGGATGGCACGAGGCCGAACGCACGAGCCGTTGCGGGTGGAACGGACCAGGACCAGCTCGACCTGGGTGGCGATCTCGATTGCCGTCGTCTTCCTGGTTTTCCTGATCATCTTCATCGCGCAGAACGACCGGAAGGTGCCGTTGCACTTCCTCGGCGCGGACGGCAACGTCTCCGAGGCGCTCGCGCTCATCGTTGCGGCGGTCGCGGGCGCTGTGTTCGTCCTCGCGGCCGGAGCGGCGCGCATCATCCAGCTTCGACTGGTCGGGAGACGGCACAACCGCGAGATGGCCCAGCAGCAGGTGGCCAGTCCGCCGGCCGAGGCGGCACCTGCGGCTCCCACCTCGGTCGCCGACGACGTGGCGCGATAGCCGCTACGGCGGGTCAGCGCCGGCGGCGGTGTCCGCTGTACGGCGCCGGCGATGCGCGAAGCGCAACCCGTACAGGCCGAGGACGACTCCGATGCCACAGGACCAGTACCACCAGGTCGTGTGATGCCGTAGCAGGTCGTGGCGGAAGAACAGTGCCAGGACGGCCAGTGCCACGAGCCAGGCGATCGTGCCGATGATCGTGGCGAGGTCCTCCTCGCGCTCGCGGGTCACGTCCAGGACCTTACGCGCGATCGCGTGCGGCGCTGCGTTGTGCCCGGCCGGTCTCGGAGCCGACCAGGCCCCAGCCTTCGGGCAGCCGCACGACGACACGGTTGCCGTCCGCCTCAGCCGAGACCCCGACCTGCGAGGCTGCGGCCAGCAGCCGGTCGACCGACGGCTCGCCCGCGCGCAGCATCTCGCGAACGATCCGGCCCTTGGCGTACTTGCTCTGGAAGCTCGCCGCCGCACGCTTCCCGTCCGGCCCGGTGATCCGCACGTCCACCAGCCGACCAGCGGCATCGCCCGACGGCCGGTACATCTGCACGTAGCCCGCCGACCGAAGGTCGATCGCGCCGACCTCGGCGACCGCGCGGTCGAGCGCTGTGGTCATCGCCGGGCGCCACAACACAGGAAGCGCCGCCAGTCGAGGCAGCCGGGTCGCGATGCCGATCCGGTACGCCGGCAAGGGATCTGCCGGAGCGGTTGCACCCCACAAGCCGGAGAAGACGACGATGGCGGCCTCGGCGCGGCGACGGGCCGCAGCGGTGAGCGTCGGGTAGCCGAGTGCGTCGTGCAGGACTCCTGAGTAGCGTTCGCCGGCGGGCATCGTCGGCGACGCCAGCAGTTCGGCGTTCGCCGCGCGGTCGTCGTCGAGCGCCTCGGACAACCCCAGCCGACGGCGCGCGGTCACCGGGTTGCCACGGCACAGCGCAACGAGCGCTCGCGCCACCCGCTCGCGGGTCGGCGTGAGGTCCGGGAACCGATGTCCACCGCCGGCCCGCTGCCTCCGCCGGTCTTGCCCTCACTGGGCGGAAGCAGGACCAGCACGCGAGGCGCCTACTGGCGGAACCGGCCGCTTGGCCGGTCGGCGGTCGCCACCCGACTGTTCCCGCTGGCCGCCTTGGGGACGGGAAGCGGCAACGGCTTGCAGAGCAGGTCCGGGCCGTCCCAGTCCTTGCGCGACGGTCGGGCCCCCGATTTCAGGTACGCCGCGATCCGGTCGTCGACGCAGGCGTCACCGTCGAGGGTCCCGGCATGGACGGTGCCACCCGGCTCCGCAATCAGGCTCGAATGCGGGTAGAGCCGGCGTACCTCGAGGCTGCCGGCGAACGGCGTGGCGGCGTCCAGCGTCTCGTCGATCAGCAGCGCGCTCTTCGTCGCCGAGCCGTCGATCGTGACCGGCTTGTGGGCCTTGGCGCCCCAGTAGATGCATGGCGAGTTGAACCACGCATTGCCCCACGTGAGGAACGGGTACTTCCTCGCGTAGGCGTCGTTGTCCTTGCGCCAACGGCTCCACGAGGTCGGCCAGTGCGCATCGGTGCACTCGACCGCGCTGTAGACCTCGAAACCGTTGTCGCCGTTCGGGGCGTCGGCATCCCGGTACTGGCTGAGCATCGGCGCGGTCTTGCCGTGCAGCGCGTACGCGCGCCAGGCCTGCGCAAGCGACTCCCAGCCGAAGGTGTCGTAGCCGGAGTCCAGGAACGCATCCGACCACTCGTCCGGCCCGAGCTTCCCGTCCGGGTGCTTCGACAACGTCGCGACCGTTGCGTAGAAGCGCTTTGCGACCGCACGCTCGGTGCTGCCGAGGTGATAGGTCGCGTCGTACTTCGCCACCCAACGGAAGTAGATGATGCTGTTCCGGTTGAACGCGCGGTCCTGGTCGAGGTTGGCCTGGTACCAGACCTTGCGCGGGTCGACGTTGCTGTCCAACACCATGTACTTGAGATGGGTCGGGAACAGGGTCGAGTAGACCTGCCCGAGGTAGGTGCCGTAGGAGAAGCCGTAGTAGGAGATCTTTGCGACCCCGAGTGCTTCACGGATCGCGTTCATGTCCATCGCCGAGTCGACGGTGGTCATGTTCTGCAGCAGCTGCGGGTACTTGCGCTCGCACCGGTCGGCATACGCCTTCGACCGGGCCAGCCAGTAGTGCAGCAAGCTCTTGGTGCTCGGCGTGTATGCGCGACGTGGCGCGTCGAAGTAGCCGTCCTGGCAGTGCAGGGCGGGCCGGCTCAGGCCGACGCCGCGCGGATCCCAGCTCACCCAGTCGTAGTCGCGGCCCACGCCATGCGGAACGGCCGGCTCCAACTCGGCGCCGAGGTCGATCCCGGAGCCGCCGGGCCCGCCCGGGTTGGACAGCATGACGCCGCGGTAGTTGGCAGTGGACGAGGTGTGCCGCAGCAACGAGAGCTCGAGGGTGATCGTCCGCCCGCTCGGGTCGTTGTAATCCATCGGTACGGCGAGTGCTGCGCACTTCACCGTTGTCTTCGCCGGTTGGTAGACCGATGCCGGGCACTTGCCCCAGTGCACCGTGGGCGTGACGTGGGCAGCGCTCGGCACCACTCCCACGGCCGAGCTCGGCACGGACACCGCGAAGCCGGCTGCCGCGACGACCATTGCCGTGGCCGCGCCAAGGCGTCGGGTTGCTCGGTTCCTCACAGTCGGTCCACCACCCAATCGATACATGCGGTCAGCGCTTCGACATCGGCCGGTTCGATCGCGGGGAACATGCCGACTCGCAGGCCGTTGTAACCAGCGGCGCGGTAGGCCTCCACGTCGACGATGCCGTTGAGACGCAGTGCCTTGGTGACCGAACCCGCATCGATCTCGTCGTGCAGCCGGATGGTGCCGACCACCAGCGACCGTTTCGCCGGATCCGCCACGAACGGCTCGGCGTACGACGACTTCTCCGCCCACGAGTACAGCCGGCTGCTCGAGTCCGAGGTCCGCTCGACCGCCCAGCGCAGGCCACCGCTTCCGTTGATCCAGTCGAGCTGCTCGGCCATGAGGAACAACGTCACGAGCGCGGGCGTGTTGTAGGTCTGCTCGAGCCGGGACTGCTCGATCGCGATCGACAGATCGAGGGTCGCCGGAACCCAGCGCGACGGAACCAGCCGCCCGACCCGTTCGATCGCGGCCGGCGACAGCACCGCGATCCACAGCCCGCCTTCGGATGCGAACGCCTTCTGCGGCGCGAAGTAGTAGGCGTCGGCGTGCGTCAGGTCCACCGGCAGTCCGCCCGCCCCGCTGGTCGCGTCGACGAGCGTCAGCGCATCGCGTCCGGCTCCGCTGGGTCGCACCACGCGGGTCATGACGCCGGTGGAGGTCTCGTTGTGCGGCCAGCAGTACGCGTCGACGCCGTCCTCGGCCACCAAGGCGGGCGCATCACCCGGCTCGGCACTGCGTACCGTCGGCGACTCAAGGAACGTGGCCTTGGTGACCGCCGCGGCGAACTTCGAGGAGAACTCGCCGAACGCCAGATGCTGCGAGCGCGACTCGATCAGGCAGAACGTCGCGATGTCCCAGAACTGGGTCGCACCGCCGTTGCCCAGCACCACCTCGTAGCCGTCGGGAAGCGCGAACAGCTGGGCGACGCCGTCACGCACGCGTTTGACCACCGAACGCACGCCGTCGCGCCGATGCGACGTGCCGAGGTACGACGTACCGGTGGCTGCCAGTGCGGCCAGCTGCGCGGGCCGGATCTTGGTCGGGCCCGAGCCGAACCGCCCGTCGCTCGGTCGCAGGTGGGACGGGATCGCGAGCGAGGTCGACGTCACGGCGGCCAGCCTAGGAGACCGGCAGCGAGGGAAAGGGCTCAGCCGGCGGCGGGTGGCGCGATCGTGATCTGGTCGGCGCCCTCGACCGACTCGACCGGCCGTGGGCCCGGCCCGACGTAGCGCGCCGACGGCCGGATCAGGCGCCCGGTGCGCTTCTGCTCGAGGATGTGCGCGCTCCACCCTGCCACCCGGGCACAGGTGAACATCGACGTGAACATGTGCGCCGGCACCTCGGCGAAGTCGAGGACCACGGCCGACCAGAACTCGACGTTCGTCGCGAGCACCCGGTCGGGGTAGCGCTCCTTGAGCTCGGCGAGCGCTGCTTCCTCGAGCGCCTCCGCGACCTCGACCCGGGGAGCGCCGAGCTCCTTCGCGGTCCGGCGGAGCACCCGGGCGCGCGGGTCCTCGGCCCGGTAGACCCGGTGCCCGAAGCCCATCAGCCGTTGCTTGGAGTCCATCAGCCGCTTGACGTAGCGGCGGGCGTCGCCTTCTTCCGCGACCTCGTCGAGCATCTTGAGGACCCGCGACGGCGCACCGCCGTGCAGCGGGCCGGAGAGCGCTCCTACCGCGCCGGAAAGGCAGGCCGCCGCGTCGGCGCCGGTCGAGGCGATGACCCGCGCCGTGAACGTCGAAGCGTTCATGCCGTGCTCGGCCGCCGAGACAAAGTAGGCATCGACGGCGCGGGTGTGCGCCGGGTCGGGCTCGCCCCGCCAGCGGACCATGAACCGCTCGACGATCGTCGAGCACTCGTCGATCCGCTTCTGCGGGACCATCGGCTGCCCGAGCCCGCGCGCGGCCTGCGCGACGAACGACATCGCGGTCACCGAGCAACGGGCCAGGTCGTCGCGCGCCTGCTCGTCGTCGATGTCCATGAGCTGCTGCAGCCCCCACGCAGGCGCGAGCGTGGCAAGCGCGCTCTGTACGTCGACCCGGATGTCGCCGGAATGGATCGGCACGGGGAACGGCTCGGCGGGCGGCAGTCCGGGCGCGAACTTCCCGTCGACGAGCAGCCCCCACACGTTCCCGTAGCTCACCCGGCCGACGAGGTCCTCGATGTCGACGCCGCGGTAGCGCAGCGCAGAGCCCTCGCGGTCAGGTTCGGCGATCTCGCTCTCGAAGGCGACGACGCCCTCGAGTCCTGGGCTGAAAGTCGGCTCATCGGCCATTGCGGGCTCCCTGTGCTGCGTCGCCTTGTGGGCGAGATGATCGTGCTCCGCCTATGCCGGTCGGCCGGTCAGCGGGCTGCCGCTACCTCCATTGTGCTACTCGCCGGTAGCCACACGCTCGGCAGGATGCTCGCGGCGTTCGTGAGAGCGTCAAGCGGTGACCGAACCGACCGCCATCGACCGGCTGCGGGAACGGCTCCAGACCCAGGGGCTGCGCCGTCGCGACCTCCCGGCTCGGCCGATCGAGCTCTGGCAGAGCTGGTACGACGAGGCGCATCGGTCCGGTCTGTACGAGAGCAACGCGATGATCGTGTCCACGGTCGACGCGGACGGGACGCCGAGCAGCCGCAACGTGCTGTGCAAGGGCGCCGACGACAACGGTTTCGTCTTCTTCACCAACTACCTGTCGCGCAAGGCGCAGGCGATGGCGGCTGAACCACGCGTCTCCTTGTTGTTCTCGTGGCACCAGATCGCGCGGCAGGTAATCGTGAGCGGGGTCGCCGCTCCGATCCCGCGAGCGGACTCCGAGGCCTACTTCGCGAGCCGGTCGCGAGGGGCGCAGCTGTCGGCCGCGGCGAGCGAGCAATCCCAGGTCCTGGACAGCCGCGACGAGCTCGAGAAGCGAGTGGCCGAGCTCAGTGAGCGCTACGCGGGCGTCGACATCCCGTGCCCGCCGCACTGGGGCGGCTACCGGGTGCGCCCTGCGGCGGTGGAGTTCTGGCAGGGCCGGCAGAACCGGTTGCACGACCGGTTGCGCTACCGGTCGACCGGCGACGGCTGGGTGATCGAGAGGCTGAACCCGTGACGGAGTCCTCCGGTGAAGCCGGCGAGGACGCTGATCCCACCGGGTCCGATCCGGCTGCCGCGCCGCGGCCACCGCTCTGGCAGCGGGTCGCGGCCGATCTCACGCCGCTTCGCGAGAGCGCGGACTATCGGCGCTGGTGGGGCGGGTACGTCGTCTCCAACATCGGCAGCCAGGTCACCATCGTTTCGGCGCAGCTGCAGATCTTCCGGTTGACGCACTCCTCGCTCTACGTCGGCCTCACCGGTCTGGTCACCGTCGTACCGCTGATCATCTGCGGCCTGGTCGGCGGCTCGATCGCCGACGCGATGGACCGCCGCAAGCTGGCCCTGCGCACGAGCTCGCTGCTCACCATCCTGTCCGGGCTGATGCTCAGTCAGGCGGCGCTGCACCTCGGCCGGCTGTCCGTCATCTACGTCCTTGTCGGCGCGCAGGCCGGAGTGGCCTCGATCGACTCGTCGGCGCGCGGCGCAATGCTGCCCCGCTTGGTACGGCGCGAGCTCATCCCCGCCGCGAACGCGCTCGGCCAGATCAGCCAGAACACCGCGCTGACGACCGGACCGCTGCTCGCCGGTCTGATCGTCGGCACCCTCGGCTTCCCGTACGCCTACGGCTTCGACACGATCTCCTACGCGACGATCCTCTACGCGATGTACCGGATGCCGCCGCTCCTGCCCGAAGGAGGTGCGGCTCGTCCCGGCCTCCGGTCGGTCGGTGAAGGGCTGCGGTTCCTCGGGCCGCGCAAGAACCTCTTGATGACCTTCCTCGTCGACATCAACGCGATGGTCTTCGGCATGCCACGCGCGCTGTTCCCCGCGCTCGCCGCCAACACCTTCGGCGGGGGAGCCGGCACCGCAGGTCTGCTCTATGCCGCCCCTTCGATCGGAGCCCTGGTCGGTGCCGGAACCTCCGGCTGGGCCGGCCGGATACGACGGCAGGGACGCGCGGTGCTGGTCGCCGTCGGCTTCTGGGGTGCGTCGATCGCCGTCTTCGGCCTGGTGCACGTGCTCTGGATCGGTCTGATCCTGCTGGCGATTGCCGGCGCCGCCGACATGGTCAGCGCGATCTTCCGCAACACGATCCTGCAGGTCGCGACGCCGGACTCTTTGCGTGGCCGGCTTCAGGGCGTGTTCTTCGTCGTCGTTGCCGGCGGCCCGCGCTTCGGCGACATCGAGGCCGGTACGGTGGCCAGCCTGGCGGGTACGGAGTTCGCCGTGGTCTCCGGCGGGATCGCCTGCCTGGTCGGCCTCGCCGCGCTCACCGCGAGGTTCCGGTCCTTTGCGGCGTACGACGCGCGTGATCCGGTCCCATGATGGAGCCGAGATGACGAGCGCGGCCGACTTCGTTCCTCCGGGTGCGAGCCTGGACCGGTTGCGCGCCGCTGCCCGCGAGTGCACCGGTTGCGCGCTGTACCGCGACGCGACGCAGACCGTGTTCAGCAAGGGGCCGGCGTCCGCGCGCATGGTTTTCGTGGGCGAGCAGCCCGGCGACATCGAGGACCGTCGGGGTGAGCCCTTCGTCGGACCGGCCGGGAAGCTGCTCGACCGAGCCGTCGAGGAGGCCGGCCTGGATCCTGCGGACGTCTACACCACGAACGCGGTGAAGCACTTCAAGTTCACCCGGGGTAGCGGCCCGCGCCGCATCCACGCCACTCCGGATCGGGCGGAGATCCTGGCCTGCCGGCCGTGGCTGGTCGCCGAGTTCGCGGTCCTGTCGCCGCAGGTCGTCGTTGCGCTCGGCGCCACCGCTGCGAAGGCGCTGTTCGGGCCCGGGTTCCGAGTCACGCGATCACGCGGTGTGCTGATGCCCTGGCCGGCGAGCGCCGAGCACCCGGAGGAGTTCGGCCAGGACGGCCGCGACGAGGAAGACGGCGCGGCGAGCCCGTTCGCGATTGCGACCCTTCACCCTTCGGCGGTCCTGCGGGCCGATGACCGCGAGCTCGCCTTCAAGGGACTGGTCGAGGACCTGCGGCTGGCCGCGTCGGCGCTGGGTTGACGCACGCCGGGTTGAACTGGCGCGCGGCAGACGGGGCTCAGCTCGCGGTGCCCGAGGCGAGCGTGTTGGACGGCATCACCGGCGGCGGCCCGGAGTGCTCGAGGCTGACCGCGAAGGCCGCGGTGTCCGAGTACGGCGACTTCAGTGAGGTTCGCGCCGAGTTGCCCTGCGCCCCGCTGAACTCAGCGATCGCGGTCGCGGTGCCGTTGCGCGGCAGCTGCCACAAGACGTAGACCTTGCCGGCCGGTGCCGGCGGCATCGCCGTCGGCTCGATCGTCACGCGCTCGTTTCGGACGACGACGGACGCGACCGCCTTCTTGCCGGCGTCGAGGGTGATCGTGTGACAGCCCGCTGAGGCGCTGCACCCGGATCCGCCCGATGCCACCTGCCAGGCGGTGAGCCCGCCGGCGACGAGGACGACTGCGGCGGCCACCGCGAGGACCCGGCGCGAGACGGCGTAGCGACGCCGGCCGGCCAGGTCGCCGACCGGCGTCGAGGCCTGGGTACCGACGACGGTGCTGCGAATCGTGGTCCATGAAGGCGCCGCGTCGACGTCCGGGAAGTGGGAGATCGAGCCGAGTTGGGCGGCGACGTACTCGTGATCCGAGAGGTCGGCTGCGCAGGTCGGACAGGTTTCGAGGTGCGCCTCGAACTCGGCCTCGTCGGCCGGATCCAGCGCGTGCAGCGCGTAACCCGCGGCCAGCTCCTCCCAGCGGCGGTGGTCAGTCATTGGACACCGTCCCGTCGCCCTCCGAGCCGCTCAGCAGCGCCCGCAG